>Ga0209058_1000479_pt1 | contig 34198 bp, 38 predicted proteins | sample GraSoiAngelo_147_FD_185904 | JGI IMG/M metagenome (GOLD analysis project Ga0209058, IMG submission 185904) | Grasslands soil microbial communities from the Angelo Coastal Reserve, California, USA - 14_1009_05_40cm (SPAdes) (version 2) | ecosystem: Environmental > Terrestrial > Soil > Grasslands ... | reverse complement strand
AAGCTCGCGCGGCACGCTCTTGAAGTAGCCCATGAGCAGCCACGCCGAGAACGGGATCAATAGAGTCGGGTAGGTCAGCATGACGGCCGTCAGCGTGTTGCCGAGATCCAGCCGGTTGATGATGTCTGACATCGGGATGAACAGCAGCGGCTGCGGGACCAGATAGGTCGCGGCGACGCCGATCGCTACGACCGCCGCGCCGGGGAACCGCAGGCGCGCCAGGGGATACGCCATCATCGTGCCGAGCACCACCGAGACGAGCGTCGTGACGACGGCGACCAGCATCGTGTTGTAGGTCCACGTGAGGAAGTTCGTCTCGTAGAGCAGATCGACGTAGTGCTTCAGCGTGGGCTGGTGGACGATCAGCGGCATGATCCGGGCGTTGTAGAGCTCGCGGTTGGGCTTGATCGACGTGATCAGCATCCAGTAGAACGGGAACAGCATCAGGACCAGGAAGACCGCCAGCGGCAGGTACAGTCGCCGCAGCCGCCCGAGGAAATCCCGCCCGCCGATTATCATGTTCGCCGTCGGGGAGTCGACCGTCTTTGCATCATCACTCGCGCCTCAGGTAAATCGTGAGCGCGACGATCAACACGGCCAGGGCCGGCAGGATGGCCAGGGCGACGGCGGCGCCCATGCCGAGCTGGCCGGCCGACATGCCGATGTCGAACGCCCACGTGGAGAAGACGTGGGTCGCGTTGGCCGGCCCGCCGTGCGTGAGCGCGTAGATCAGCTGGAAGTCGCCGAACGTGAAGATCACCGAGAACATCGTCACGATGATCAGGACCGGCTTGATGATCGGCAGCGTCACGTAGCGGAAGCGCTGCGCGGTCGTCGCGCCGTCGATGGCGGCGGCTTCGTAGAGGTCGGGCGTGATTGTCTGCAGCCCGGCCAGCAGCGTGATGCCGTAGAACGGCATCCCGCGCCAGGTGTTGACGACGATGAGCGACCCCATCGCGAGCGTGGCGTTGCCCAGGAACGAGTAACCCTTGGCGACGACGCCGAGGTTCACCAGGAGCCAGTTCACGACGCTGAAGGTGGGATCGAGGATCCACATCCACGCGACCGTCGACAGCGCGGTCGGCACGATGAAGGGCAGGAGCAGGAACGCCCGGGCGAGGTTCCGGCCGCGGAAGGACTGATTCATCACCAGCGCCATCGCGAGGCCGCCGGCCAGCTTCAGCACGGTGGTGGCGGCGACGTACACGAAGGTATTGCGCGTGATCTGCCAGAACACCGCGTCGCCCAGCAGCGTCTGGAAGTTGGCGAAGCCGACGAAGACCCCCGGGGTGGCGACGCGCCGATCCTCGAGGCTCAGGAAGATGCCGTAGAAGAACGGGTACGCGATGAACGCGAGCAGGAACAGGACGCCGGGGCTCAGCATGAGCCAGCTGAAGACCCCTTCGCGCTCGAGCACGCCCTGCAGCGTGAACGGTCGGCCGGCGACGGGACGCGCCAGCGACGCCGGTCGGACCGCCATCAGGCTACTTCGCTTTGTAGATCTGCTTCAGCTGCGACGCGGCGGTGGCGATGACGTCCTTGGTCGAGTCGCCCCGGCACGCCTTCGCGAACATGTCGACCAGCACGTACTTGGCGACGCTCTCCGCCAGCGCGTGCCCGGCCGGCCCCGGCCATCCGTGCAGCCGCGACGTCTTGAGCGACTCCTTGTACGGCAGGTAGCGCGGCTCGGAGTTCCACATCGGATGGTTGTCGTACGCGGTGAGGAACGGCGCGTAGTACGCGTCGCCCGACGCGAGCCAGCGGGACATCTGCTTGTCGTCGTAGAGCCAGCGCAGGAACGCCTTGCTGGCCGCCACGTCAGCATGGTTCACGACGGCGTGGGACACCGCGTTGATGATGTGGTAGCGGCCCTTCGGGCCCTGGGGATTCATGCCGTGGTCGGTCACCTTGGCGATTTCGGGGAAATCCCGCTTGGCCACGACCAGGATCGACGAGGCGTTGTTGGTGCAGGAGATTTGCTCGCCGAGATACGCCTTGTTGTTGTTGACGTCGGTCCAGCCGAGCACGTCCTCCAGCATCGTCTCCTGATAGAACTTACGGCAGAAGTCGACGGCCTTCGCGGTCTCGGGGGAATCGATGAGCACGGTCTTGCCGTCCTTGTCGACCTCGCGGCCGCCATACGACCACAGCAGCGGGTAGAGCCAGCCGTGGTTGTCGCCGAAGCCGTGGCCCAGCTCGAAGCCGAACGGATGCCCCTTCTTCTTGAGTAGGCGGCCGGCCGCCAGCAGGTCTTCCCAGGTGTCGGGGAACTTCTTCACGCCGACCTCGGCGAACCAGTCGGTGCGGTAGGCCTCGAGCTGGCCGATGTTGCCCCACGGCAGCGCCTTCCACCTCTTGTTCACGACGACCGCGTCGAGCACGTTGTCGTGCCAGGGGCCGAGCTTCTTGCCGATCTCGGTGGCCACGTCGGTGAGGTCGACGAGCCCCGCGTCGAAGAGGTGGGGCCAGTTGATCGCGGTCATCGCGACCTCCGGTCCCGACTTCGTCTCGACGATGGTGGTGAGCCGTGTGAGCATGCCGCCGACGCTCACCGCCTCGTAGCTCATCTTGATCCCGGTGAGCTTCTCGTACTCCGGCAGCAGGGTCTTGGCGAAGTAGTCGTCGAACGCCTTGATGAAGGAGCTCTCGCGGACGATGGTCATCGCCTTGGGGGCGGCGTCCGCCCGCCGAGGGCCGAGGGCCGTGGCGGCGACGGCGCCCGCGGACAAGGCCAGGAATTCGCGACGAGTCCTCATGAGATCCTCCGGAGCTCGACGAGTGTGGGGCGGGACATGGTTTCGGGACAGTAGGCGCGCCGGGCGAGGTCTGTCAAGGCCCGCCGGCCCGCCGGCCTTGACACCCGGCGGGCCTCACGCGTATCACACCCGTCGTAGCCATACATTGAGGAGGACACGATGCGCGCGACCACACGGCTCCGCCAGCTCCTGTCGTCGGGCAAGCCCCTGTTCGTGCCCGGCTGCTACGACGCGCTCAGCGCGCGAATTCTCGAAACGGTCGGGTTTCCCCTGCTGTACATGACCGGCTATGGGACGTCGCTCGCGCTGCTCGGCTTGCCCGACGCCGGCCTGGCGACGATGACCGAGATGCACCTGAACGCGCGCTACATCGCCGGCGCGGTGCGCGCGCCGGTGATCGCCGACGCCGACAACGGGTACGGCAACGCCATCAACGTGATACGCACGGTGCGCGAGTACATCGGCACGGGCGTGGCCGGCATCCACATCGAGGACCAGGCGATCCCCAAGCGCTGCGGCCACGTGGCCGGGCGTCGCGTGATCCCGCTGGAGGAGGCGGTGGGCAAGTATCGCGCCGCCGACGCGGTGCGCCGCGAGCTCGATCCCGACTTCGTCCTCATCGCGCGCACCGACGCCCGCGGTGCGCACGGCGGCTCGCTCGACGAGGCGATCCGGCGCGCCAACGCCTACCTGGCCGCCGGCGCCGACCTCGCGTTCGTGGAGGGGCCGACGAGCGTCGACGAGGTCCGCCGCGTCTGTCGCGAGGTAAAGGGGCCGATCTTCTACAACCAGACCGGCGTCTCGCCGCGGTTCAGCCTCGCCCAGATGCAGGAGCTCGGCATCGCGGTGACGATCCTCCCCGGCGCCACCTTTCGCGCGACGATCGAGGCGGTGTACGACCTCGCCGTCGCGCTCCGCGACGAAGGTCCGCTGGCCGAGGAGCGGTTCGCCGAGCGCTTCAAGGGCCACCCGCTGGGCGACCTGCACACCTTCGCCGGCTTCGACCGGATCCGCGAGTGGGAGGCGCAGTACCTGCCGCCCGAGGAGCTCGACAAGTACGCGGACTCGGTCGGCCACCAGCCCGCGCCGCGCTAGTGGGGGCCCGCCCCCGGCGGCAGATCGTCGCGATGGGCGGTGGCAGCTTCGCGGCCGAGCCGGCGGGATCGCGTCTGGACGCGTACGTGCTTGCGCTGTCCGGCAAGCCGCGGCCGAAGATCTGCTTCCTGCCAACCGCCAGCGGTGACGCGGCAACGTACATCACGAAGTTCTACGAGGCGTTCGGCGAGCGGGCCGAGGCGGTGCACCTCGCCCTGTTCGGACGCCCGCGTACGGACATCGCGTCGCTCCTCACGAGCCAGGACATCGTCTACGTCGGCGGCGGAAACACGGCGAACATGCTGGCGGTGTGGCGAGTGCACGGGGTCGACCGAATGCTGAAAGCGGCGTGGGAGCGCGGCGTGATCCTCACCGGTGTCAGCGCCGGGATGATCTGCTGGTTCGAAGCCGGGGTGACCGACTCGTTCGGGCCGCTCGCGGCGCTGCGCGACGGGCTCGGCTTTCTCTTGGGGAGCGCCTGCCCGCACTACGACGGTGAGATGGACCGGCGGCCGACCTACCAGAGCCTGGTGCGGGCGGGCTTTCCCGAAGGCTACGCGGCGGACGACGGCGCCGCGCTGCATTTCATCGGCACGGCGCTCGAGACGTGCGTCGCCGGTCGGCCGGGCGCTCGCGTCTACCGGGTAGGGGTGGCGGGCGAGGTGGTCGTCGAGACGCCGCTCCCGGTCCGCGTCCTGAGCTGATCGCTCCTCGCCGAAATAGTCGATCACCCGATCGATGCGACGGCTCGAATCGCGCTTGATGAGCTTCGCGTAGGTCACGGCGATTGCCTCCCTCGTTGATTTCCCTGCAACACCTCTGCGATCTCCGTGACGGACTCAACTTCCGTGCCGGGGCGGACTCGTGAGTTTTCGGGCCCTGGGGCTTGGCGCACGTTTCGAAAGGGAACGCGCATTTCGCGAGGAAACGCAGGGATCTCCCCCGTTGAATCCGCGTGCCGGCTGCGCCACCTCTAGAGGTAGAGGGGGTGGAGAGGGCTCCGAAGTGAAGAGGAAGTTCACGACGATGGAGAATGGGAAATCGGCGGCGGTTGGGGCGCTGTTTCTGCTGAGCGTCCTTCTCGCCGCGGTCGGCCAGGTCTCGGCCCAGGGTCAGGAAGCGCGCCTCGACGGGCGTATTCAGTGGATCGCCGGTCAGCTGATGGTCGTTCAGCTCGATTCGGGCGGCAGCGTCAGCGTCGATCTCAAGGGAGTGCACTTCGCAGTCAGGTGATCGACCTCAGCGGTCGATCCCGTACTCTTTGAGCTTGCGCCATAGCGTGGTGCGGCCGATGCCGAGCGCCTCGGCGGCGCCGGAATGGTTGCGGCCGAAGCGCTCCAGCGTCTGGAGAATGTGGGCGCGCTCGGCGTCGGCGAGGCTGATCTGCCGCGGTAGGGCTGGTGAGGGGCCGAGCTGGATGCCGGCCGTCACGTGCGGCGGCAGGTCGTCAGGCTCGACCGCGTCGCCGCGGGCCAGGATCGCGGCGCGCTCGATCGCGTTTTCCAGCTCGCGCACGTTGCCGGGCCACGGATAGCGCAGGAAGCGCTCGAGCGCCTCCGGTGACAGGCGCAGACTCCGGCCGAGCTTGCCCGCCGACCGCGCCAGGAAGTGCTCGGCCAGCGCCGGAATGTCCTCACGGCGGTCCCGCAGCGGCGGCAGCACGATCTGGATCACGTTGAGCCGATAGAAGAGATCTTCGCGGAAGGTTCCTTGGCCGATCAGCGCGGCCAGATCACCGTGGGTTGCCGCGATCACGCGCACGTCGATCGTCGCCGGCTGCGTCGCGCCGAGCCGGCGGACCTCGCCGCTCTGCAGCGTGCGGAGCAGCTTCACCTGAAGTGCCGCCGGCATCTCGGCGATTTCGTCCAGGAACAGCGTGCCGCCGTCCGCCTCCTCGAACAGACCGAGCTTGTTGACGGCGGCGCCGGTGAATGCGCCCCGCATGTAACCGAACAGCTCGGACTCGAGCAGCGTCTCGGGCACCGCACCGCAGTTCACCGCCACGAACGGGCGCGCCGCTCGCGCGCTGGCGTGATGTACCGCCTTGGCGATGACTTCCTTGCCGGTCCCCGACTCACCCTGGATCAAGAGCGTGGCGTCGGTCGGCGCCACCCGCTCCACCAGGTCGAGGACGGTGTGCATGGTCGGCGACTGCGCGATCAACCCGGGCAGGCCGTAGCGCTCACGGAGCTGGGCGCGCAGGTTCTGGTTCTCGCGGCGCAGCGCGCGTCCGGCCAGCGCGATGTCGATCCGGTGAAACAGCTCCTCGGGCTCCTGGCCCTTCTCGAAGTAGTCGAGGGCGCCTAACCGGATCGCCTCCTTGGCCGACTTCCACTCGGCGTAGGCCGTCAGGAGGATCACCTCGGTCGCGGGCGCGTGGGTCTTGGCCGCCCGCAGCACGTCGAGGCCGTCGCCGTCCGGCATTCTCAGGTCCGTGACAACGAGGTCGAAGACCTCCTCGGTGAGGCGCTTGGTCGCGGTGGTGACGCCGTCGGCCTCGACCACGCGGTGGCCGCGCTTGCGCAGCAGCAAGGCCAGCGTGGTCCGCGCCGAGAGCTCGTCGTCGACGACCAGGAAGTGGGCCATCGTCAGGCGGCCTCGAGCGGGAACAGGAGCGTCACGCGCGTGCCGCGGCCGGGCTGGGAGTCGATTTCGATGCGGCCGCCGTGGGCCACGACGATGCGCTCGGCGATGGTGAGCCCCAGCCCGCTGCCGTTGGGCTTGCCCGTGTAGAACGGCTCGAACACTCGTGCAAGACGCTCGCTCGGGATGCCGGGCCCGGTGTCGCTGACGGCGAGCGCGACGTCGTCGTTCTTGCGGGCGACCTCGAGCGAGAGGCGCCCGCGCCCGTTCATCGCCTCGACGCCGTTGAGCGCGACGTTCCACAACACCTGGGTGACCTGGTCGCGGTCGAACGCGAAGCGCGGCACCGTCGGATCGACCGCCACCCGTACGTCCACGCGAGGCGCGCGCGAGCGGTCGTCGCGGATCAGCGCGCTCACGTGCTGGACCACCTCGCGGATGTCGCCCGGCGCGCGCCGCGCCTGCTGGGGTCTCGCCAGCTGCAGGAAGTCGGAGAGGATCCGGTTGAGCCGCCGCGCCTCGGTGCGGAGCGCCGCCAGCGTCGACGAGCGCTCCTCGGCCGTGAGGCCGGTCTCGTCGGTCAGCAGCGCCGTCGCGTTGACGATAGCCGCGAGCGGGTTGCGGATCTCGTGGGCCATGCCGGCGGCGAGCTCGCCGGCGGTCGCCAGGCGCTCGGCCTCGCGCAGGCGCTCGTGGAGGCGCTCGCTCTCGCTGCGCGCGCGCTCGAGCACCATGATGATGACCGCGAAGGTCGAGAGGAAGTAGAGCGTGATGAACACGGCGTGCACGGCCAGGTAGCTGGTCGATCCGGTCGCGATCGTCATGAACTGGATCACGATGCGATGGGCGCCCCAGAGCGTCAGGAGTCCGGCCAGGAGCCGCTCACCGCGGCACCGGGTGACCCCGACGCGGGACGGCCAGAAGAGCACGCCGGCGGCCATCTGGACGAGGCCGAGCGCCACGTCCACCGCGTGCCCGCTCGCGTCCCCGCCGTTCGCGCTCGCGAGCCCCATCAGGACCGCGGCGCCGGTGCCGAGCAGGACGTCCCGCCCGCGGAGCCGATAGTCCCACCGGTGCGCGAACGCGGCGGCCAGCGTGAAGGCCACCGCGGCGACCGTGGCCACTTCTGTGGCGAAGCTCGGATGGTCGGTGTCCAGAAGGAACACGTCAATCACCTTGAGGCCCTTCGACAGCGTATAGGCCCCCCACGACACCAGCAGGTACTGGAAGAACCGCACGCGGTGCGAGGAGTAGAGGTACGCGAAGATCAGCAGCTGGATCGCGAACGCGACCGTCGAGACGAACGTCAGCACGAGCGGCGCCGGCAACAAATCCTCCAGTCGATCAGCCTACGCGTCAGGGCAAAGCGCGTGCCACGTCAACGCCGCGTGGAACCGCCACAAATCACGGCGCGCCGCAACGCGCGCGTTCCAGTTCGGAACGTCGTTCCAATGCGGAACGCCGATCGAGTGCCGATACGTTAAAGATGCGATCGTCATTCACACGGTTTCAGCATGAACACGGAAGTTTCGGCTTGAAACCGGCTCCGCCCGCGACCGCCTGCGCCTCCTCAACGATTTCAGCGAATTGGAGTTTGGCACGCCTGCTGCTCTCAAGACGTCGCCCGGCGCCGAGATCATGGGATCTACGAAGTGCCGGAGCGCCGCACAACCGCCGAAAAGGGAGGACGACCACATGAAGCTCGCATCTACGCTCGCAATCCTCGTGGCGACCGCGCTCACGGCGACCGTCGCGAGTGCCGAGTGGACGCCGCGCGATGAGATCCAGGCGCCACGCAGTCAGGACGTGCAGGCGTCCCGCGACCGGACGGACGAGATGCAGGCGCCGCGTGACCGGACGGACGAGATGCAGGCGCCGCGCGGCGATCGTCCGGACGAGATCCAGGCCCCTCGCGGGCCGGCGGAGTCGCCCCGCCGGTAATGCCCGGCGGATTCGATCCGCCGCTCCGGCGGATTCGATCCGCCGCTCCGGCGGATTCGATCCGCCGCTCCGGCGGATTCGATCCGCCGCTCCGGCGGCCGGGTGAGGGAGGCGCGACCTCTCTTGCCCGGCCGCGCCCGCACCGAGTAATCTGCCACTCCGCGACCAGCCAACGGCCTGGTGAGGGGGGTGGATGCGAAGCGTGCGGGCGGCAGTCCTCGTCATCGTCCTGGCCGGCCTCACCGCCGGCTGCCTGTCGATCAAGTCCTACGTCGACCCGTTTCTTCCCCAGGTCGGCTACGGCGATCTCCTGCCGCGCCGCGACGTGCGGCCGGCGGTCCTCACGGTCGCCTTCCATCGCAACGGCGAACCCGCGTCGCTGGGCACCTCGCGCGCCCGCGACGAGATCCGCGCGGTCTTCGAGAAGTCGAAGCTCTTCTCGGCGGTGTCCGACAAGTCGACCGACGACGCCGATCGGTTCGACATCGTGCTCGACAATCGCGGTGACGTCGGCGCCGCCATGGCCAAGGGCATGCTGACCGGCATCACGTTCGGCGGCGCCGGCTCGCGGGTGACGGACGGCTACGTCTTCACGGTGAAGTTTCAGCGAGCCGGCCGGGAGCCGCTGACCAAGGTGTATCGCCACGCGATCCACAGCACCATCGGCGACGCCGCCGCGCCGCAGGGCATCGCGCCCCTGAGCATCAGCGAGGCGTTCAGCAAGGTCGTCGAGGGTCTGGTGCTGAACCTGCTCCTCGACCTCCAGAAGGAAGAGCGTCTCTGATACTGTTGCGCTGAGGAGAACGCCGCCCCTGTCCACCGTGCAGACGATGTTCGAGAAGATCTGGACCCGACACGTGGTGGCCGAGGGCCCGGGTGGGCACGTGCTCCTCTACGTCGACCGCCATCTCCTGCACGAGGGAGCGACCGCCGCCTTCACGCGCCTGGCCCGAAGCGGCCGTCGCGTCCGTCGCCCCGACCTGAGCTTCGCGACCGCCGACCACTACGTTCGGACCGCGCCCGGATCGCCGCTGCCCGACGACGAGATCCGGATTATGGTCGAGGGGCTCGGGCGGCACACGGTGCTGCAGGGCATCACGTACTTCGGCGTGGGCGACCCGCGGCGCGGGATCGTGCACGTGATCGGGCCGGAGCAGGGGCTGACCGTGCCGGGCATCACGCTGGTGTGCGGCGACTCGCACACCGCGACCCACGGTGCCTTCGGCGCGCTCGCGTTCGGGATCGGCTCGAGCGAGGTCGAGCACGTGATGGTCACGCAGACGCTCTGGCAGAAGCGACCGCGGACGATGCGGATCACCGTCGACGGTCGCCTGGCGCCGGGCGTCGACGCCAAGGACGTCATCCTCGCGATCATCGCGAAGATCGGCGCCGGCGGCGGCGTGGGGCACGCGATCGAGTACGCGGGCTCGGGCATCCGCGCGATGTCGATGGACGAGCGCATGACCGTCTGCAACATGTCCATCGAAGGCGGCGCCCGCGCGGGGATGATCGCGCCGGACGACACGACGTTCGCCTACGTCGAGGGCCGGCCCCTGGCCCCCCGCGGCGCGGCGTGGCGGCAGGCGCTCGCCTTCTGGAAGACGCTGCCGAGCGATCCGGGCGCCGTCTTCGATCGCGAGGTCGCGCTGGCCGCCGGCGAGATCGCGCCGACCGTCACCTGGGGCACGAGCCCGCAGGACGCGTTGCCCATCACCGCGCGCGTGCCCGATCCGGCTGACGTCGGCGAGACGGGACGGCGCGAGAGCATGGTGCGCGCGCTGGCGTACATGGGCCTCCGCCCAGGCACGCCGCTCGCCGAGATCGCGGTGAACCGCGTGTTCATCGGCTCGTGCACCAACAGCCGACTCGACGACCTGCGCGCCGCGGCGCGCGTCGCCAAGGGCCGGCGCGCGGTCGTGCCGGCGTGGGTGGTGCCGGGCTCGGGGCTCATCAAGCGCGCCGCCGAGCAGGAGGGGCTCGACCAGATCTTTCTCGAGGCCGGCTTCGAGTGGCGCGAGTCGGGCTGCTCGATGTGCGTCGGAATGAACGGCGAGACCGCGCGCGAGGGCGAGCGGGTGGCGTCGACGTCGAACCGCAACTTCGAGGGGCGCCAAGGCAAGGGTGCCCGCACGCATCTCATGTCGCCCGCGATGGCCGCGGCGGCCGCCGTCACCGGCCGGCTCACCGACGTGCGCACGCTCCGGACCTGACTTGCGAGCCTTCACGCGCCTGACCGGCGTCGCGGTGCCGATCGACCTGCCCAACGTGGACACCGACCGCATCATTCCGGCGCGCTTCCTGCGTCGTGACAGGGACGAGCCCGAGTACGCGAGCTTCCTGTTTCACGACGTGCGGTTCAGCGCCGACGGCTTGGAGAAGGCGGACTTCATTCTCAACCAGCGCCGGTATCGCGGCGCGCGGATCGTCGTCGCTGCCGAGAACTTCGGCTGCGGCTCCTCGCGTGAGGCGGCGGTGTGGGTGCTGGCCGCCTACGGCTTCCGCGCGGTGATCGCGCCGAGCCTGGGCGACATCTTCCATCAGAACTGCTTCAAGAACGGCGTGTTGCCGGTGATCTTGCCGGCCGACGTCGTCGCCGGGCTCCGGGCGCACATCCACGCGCAGCCGGGTGCGGCGCTCACGGTCGACCTGCAGCCTCAGACGGTGTCGACCGCCGGCGGGGCGTCTCATCGCTTCGAGGTCGACCCGTTTCGCAAGGAGATGCTGCTCGCCGGCCGGGACGAGATCGGACTGACGCTCGGCTTCGAGACGAAGATTCGCGAATTCGAGGCGCGCCACGCGCGCGAGATGGCGTGGGTCGTGCCCCCACGCGCCAGCGCCTAAAGACGTGGTGCGCGCCGCAGGCCGTCGCGGGGCTGGGGCCCCGCCGGGCGAGGCGCGACTACAAATCCGGGAGGAGCGACATGCCCACGCTCAAGGTGGAGTACCCGAAAGATCTGCTCAAGCTCGTCGGTACGGAGCTCGGTCCCTCGGAGTGGGTCACGGTCGACCAGGCGATGATCGACAAGTTCGCCGACGCCACCGGCGATCACCAGTGGATCCACGTCGACGTCGAGCGCGCGAAGCGCGAGATGCCCGGGGGCAAGACGATCGCCCACGGCTACCTCACGCTGTCGCTCGTGCCGCGGATGGCGTCGACGCTGCTGGAGGTCACCCATCGGAGCCGCGGGATCAACTACGGCTCGAACAAAGTCCGCTTCATCAGCCCCGTGCCGGCGGGCGCCCGCATCCGCGTGCGCCAGCGGATCGTCGGCGCCGAAGAAGTGACCGGCAACGGCGTGCGCGTGACTTCCGAGATGTCGGTCGAGATCGAGGGCCAGCCGAAGCCCGCGCTGATCGGCGAGCTCATCGGCGTGCGGTACGCGTAGGATTCGCAAAGGAGGCCCGATGAAGCTCGTACGGTACGGACGACCCGGGGCCGAGCGTCCCGGCGCGATCGACGCCGACGGAAAGCTCCGCGATCTCTCCCGCGTCATCAAGGACGTGACGCCCGACGTGCTGGCGCCGGCCGCGCTCCAGCAGCTCCGCCGTCGCGACCTCTCCCGCTCGCCCGTGGTGCGCGGGCGTCCGCGCCTGGGCTGCCCGCTGGCCGGCATGGGGAAGATGGTCTGCATCGGCCTCAACTACACCGACCACGCGGCCGAGGTCAGCATGGCGTTGCCGAAGGAGCCGACGCTCTTCATCAAGGCTCCGAGTGCTCTGTGCGGACCGGACGATCCCATCGCGCGCCCGCGCGGCTCGGCGAAGCTCGACTACGAGGTGGAGCTGGGCGTCGTGATCGGTCGCGATGCGCGCTATGTCGGCGAGACCGACGCGCTGCGCTACGTCGCCGGCTACTGTCTGATCAACGACGTATCGGAGCGCGAGTTCCAGATGGAGCACGGCGGCACCACGACCAAGGGTAAGAGCGCCGACACCTTCGGTCCGACGGGCCCGTGGCTGGTCACATCGGACGAGGCCGGCAACCCGCAGACGCTGGCGCTCTGGACGACCGTCAACGGGGAGCGGAGGCAGGACGGCAACACCGGCAAGATGATCTTCTCGGTCGCGGCGCTGATCGCGTACGTGAGCCGCTTCATGTCGCTGCGCGCTGGCGACGTGATCTCCACCGGCACCCCCGCCGGCGTGGGACACGGGGCGAAGCCGCCGCGCTATCTGCAGCCGGGCGACATCGTCGAGATGGGCATCACCGGGCTCGGCACCCAGCGGCACAAGATCGTCGAGGCCAAGTAAGATCTACATCCAACCACCGCCGTCGTGTCAACCGGCGGTCGCCGGGATTTTCCCGGAGCGCGGTTCATGTTGGCGGCGAATCGCGTAGTTGGCGCGACCTCGCGGCGTGGCCCGCGTTTTGCGTCACGCGTCGGCAATGTCGACGCCTCGACGCAGTCGTGGAAATGCCTGCGCCCAAATTTTCGGGCTCGTCCTCCTGAGCGTCGGGTGCTGGGTCGGGCCGGTCGCAGCTGAGCCACACGGTCCGGACGATCGGGCGCGCAGCGCCGACGTCGAGCGCCGACGCTCCAGGACGGTGAGCCTCGTGCAGCGATTCATCGGCGTCCCCTACCTCTGGGGCGGCGAGAGCGCGGAGGGTTTCGACTGCTCGGGCCTGGTCAAGTACGTGTACGCGCTGGCCGGCATCGCGATGCCCCACAACGTCGCCCAGCAGTACAAGTACGGCGTGCCGGTCTCACAGGACGAGCTGAGGCCGGGTGATCTGGTGTTCTTCGACGAGCTCCGTCACAACGGTATCTACGTCGGCGATGGCCGGTTCGTTCACGCGGCCCGGAGCGGCGGCAGCGTCGGGGTCGCGCGGCTGGAGGACTCCTGGTTCAAGATCCGCTGGTTCGGTGCCCGACGCCTCACCGCTGAGGGCCTTTCCAGCGCCGGCGCCGATTCGCGCAGGTAGAACGCGGGCGGAACGGCCCCGGCGCTAGGCGTCGGCGCGCCAGAGCACCATGCGCCGATAGGACTCGGCGTGCTTGACCCCGGCGCTCCGGCCATCGCGAAGAGCCCACCCCCGCAGCAGCTCGTCGACCCACTCGCCCGGCCCCACCTGAGAGACGTGAGCGCGCAGCGCGGCACACTTGACCTCGAGCGTGTCGGTGATGTCGATCCACGTGTCGGGCGGCACCGCGCCGGTGATGAAGACTTCCTTCACCTTGTGGGGCTCGAGACCCTCGGCCAGGAGCTCCGGGAAGATGACGCGCGTCTCCGACGACGGAAAGACCGCGTCGAGCGCCGCGCTGGCCACCGCGCGATGGTCGGGGTGGTTGAGGTACTCGTTGCCGTAGTAGCGCACGGTCGGATCGCTGCAGACCACGACGTCGGGCCGGGACCGGCGGATCACGCGGGTCAGATCGCGTCGCAGCCCGATCGTGGGCTCGACCACCCCGTCCTGATAGCCGAGGAACACCAGATCCTTCACGCCCAGAAGCTTGGCGGCATCCCACGACTCGCGCTCGCGGATGGGCACGAGACCGGTGTTGTCGGTCGTGTGCTCGTTGGTGCCGGCGCCGCCGGTGGTGACCAGGCAGAAGACGATCTCTCGTCCCTCCCGCGCCCACGCGGCGACGGCGCCGCCGATGGTGAACTCGTTGTCGTCGGGGTGCGCCGAGATGCAGAGGATCCGCGTGAACGCGGGGTCGAGCGCGTGCGGCCGGGCCGTCTTGTCCGCCATCGAGGGCGCGCCTACGGCCGCATCTGGTGCGTCGACGGCCCAGGCCGCCGCAGCGGCGCCGTCAGGTTCGCGAACTCGCAGAGGAGGGGCCGGGTGTCGCGCGGGTCGACGATCTCTTCGATCCAGAACGTCTCCGCCGAGCGAAAGGGCGAGCGGAGCTTGTTGAGGCGCTCCTCGATCTCCGCCATCTTCGCCTTCGGGTCCGGTGCGGCGTCGAGGTCGGCGCGATACGCGGCCTCGATCCCGCCCTCGAGCGGCAGCGAGCCCCAGCGACCGGACGGCCACGCGTAGCGCATGCAGTAGCGGCTCTGGTTCCGGTGCGCGGCGCCGGCGACCCCGAACGAGTTCCGGACGATCACGGCGCACCAGGGAATCGTCGTCTGCCACATGGCCGACATCGCGCGCACGCCCTGCTTGATCGTCCCGGTCTTCTCCGCGTCCAGGCCGATGAGGAAGCCGGGGCAGTCCACCAGGTAGACCACCGGCAGGTGGAAGGTCTGGGCGATGTCGATGAAGCGCTCGACTTTCTGGCAGGTGTCGGCCGGCCACGCGCCGCCGTAGAAGTACGGGTCGCTGGCCATCAGCGCCACCGGCCAGCCGTCGAGACGGGCGTAGCCGGTGATCACCGAGCGGCCGTAGAGCGCGGCGACCTCGAAGAACGATCCCTGATCGACGACCGACTCGACGATGCGGCGCATCTTGTACGGCTTGCGCGGGTCGTGCGGAATCGCCTCGAAGAGCCACGGATCGCGGCGCTGCGGGTCGTCGCCGCGCGGGCCGCGCGGCGGCAGGTCGTCGATCGACGACGGCATGTAGGAGAGGAACCGGCGGGCGCGCGCGAAGGCCTCTTCCTCGGAGTCCACCGCGTCGTCGACGGCACCCGCCCGAAGCTGGATCTCCCAGCCGCCGAGCTCGTTCTTGGTGAGCTTCTGGCCCAGGCGCTCGACGACCGGCGGGCCGGCCACGAAGAGCGCGGAGAGATTCTTCACCATGATCGAGTAGTGCGCCGCGGCCAGATGGGCGGCGCCCAGGCCCGCGACCGAGCCCAGACCCAGCGCGACGCGCGGGATCGTGCCCATGTTGTTCACGACCCACTCCCAGCCGTCGACGCCCGGCACGTTGGCGCGGCCGGTCGTCTCGATCGTCTTGACCGAGCCGCCGCCGCCCGAGCCCTCGACCAGCCGGATCAGCGGCAGTCGCAGGTCGTGCGCCATGCGCTCGCACTGGTTGTGCTTGCCTCGAATTGTCGCGTCGGCCGAGCCGCCGCGCACGGTGAAGTCGTCACCGCCCACGACGACCGGCCGCCCGTCGATCTCCCCGCGCCCGAACACGAAATTCGACGGCGTAAACGCGACCAGGTCGTTCTTGGCGTCGTACTCCGCGCGCCCGGCGATCTTGCCGATCTCGTGGAAGCTGCCCTTGTCCAGGAGCCTGGCGATCCGCTCGAGGATGGTGAGCCGCCCGCCATCGTGCTGTCGCTTGATCCGTTCGGGCCCGCCGAGCTCGTCCGCGAGCTCCTCGCGGCGCCTCAGCTCATCCAGCTCCTTTTGCCAGTCCATGCGCCCTCCGTGCGACGTTCCCGCGGCGGTGAACCGGCCCGGGTGTGAGATGAGAGTAGTCCTACCGGCGAGGAGCGGTCAACGAACAGCGGTCGCGACGGTCCAGTCGCCGTGGGGCGGGACGTTCCGCCTCTGTCGCGCCTGCCTGGGCGCGGGCCACATGCGCGGAACGCAGTTTCGCTGACCCGCCGCCGGCGCGAGCCGCCCGCCGGAACGCTGTCGCCTAGATCTCCGAGTACCCGCTGCCGCGCGATTCGACGCCGCGGCCACGTCCGTCGGTGATCCAGCCGAACTCCTTGAGGATCTGCTGGCTGTAGGTTACCCGGCCGCAGACTTTCTCGACCGGCTCCGTTGCGAGCAAGAGCGCGGCTTTCGCCATGAGGATCGGCGCCTCGCCACGCGGATCGTCGAGACTCTTCACGAGGCGGTGGTGGACGGTGCCGGGCGTCGGAACGATCTGCGAAGGTGAGACACACGTCACCGACACGCCGTGCTGGTACACCTCCGACGCCAGTCCCTGGGTGAAGCGCTCGAGCGCCGCCTTCTCGGCGCCGTAGCAGGTGCCGCCTCGCGTACCGACCGAGGGATCCAGGTAAGGTCCGCGTCCCGGACCGATCGCGGCGCCCGACGAGATGTTGACGATCGCGCCGGAGCGCCGCGCGATCATGTCGGCGAGCACTAGCTGGCTCAGGACGAACGGGGCGTGGAAGTTCACCGCCCACGAGCGCAGCCACCGGTTCAAGGGATAGTCCTTCGTGGGCAGATAGTAGGTGAGCGCGGCGTTGTTGACGAGCACGTCGACCGGACCGTAGGCTTCGCGCGCAGCGCCGATGAGCCGCTCGCACTCGGCCGGCTCGGCGATGTTCGCGGCGACCGCGCGCGCCTCGCCGCCGGCGGCCCGAATGTCCGTCACCGTCGTCTCGAGCGAGCCCGCCATCGGATGGTCGCCTTCTCGCAGCGTGCGCGCGGCGCAGATGACGCGCCCGCCCTCGGCCGCGAAGAGCCGCGCGATCTCGGCGCCGATGCCGCGCGATGCGCCCGTGATTACCACCACTTTGCCGTCGAGCCGCCCCATCGCCGCTCATCAATAGCGCCAGCGCGGGCCCCGCGCAAGTGCGCTCTCCTGGGGGGGGGGAGCGCCGATATGCCCGCGAGGGAATTTCCAGGGCGTCCTGTGGGGAAAGGCCTGATAGCGACCGGTCACCCCGGAACCTAGAGTCGCCTCATGGAGGATGCACCAATGAGGGTGGTCTGCGCGTGGTGTCAGCGCGAGAGGAAGATGGCGGGGCTCGATGATGATGCCGACCAGGGCGAGCGGATTTCGCACGGAATCTGCGACGAGCATGCCATCCTGGTCCTCGCCGAGGCCCGGCGATCGTTTGAGGGCGCCGATGCGATCGAGCGCGTGGCATCCTAGCCAGGCCCCGAGGCTGGCGATGAGCCGCCTCCTGCTGGTCGTCGTGCGGGAGGAGCCTGGGCGCTATACCTACTTCAAGCACACGTACAGTAGCGATACGGTGGAGGTGATCATCGACCGCCGCATGTCCGAGCGTCGCCGTGGTGAGAGCCCGGTGGGCCTCGACCGCCGCCAGGCGTCGCGCCGTCGGCGGGACCTCAGCCCCGACCTGCAGGCCTTCGGCTGGGCGCTCGTTAGACACTAGGCAAGCAGCTCGTTCGATCCTATGGAGGCCCGCCGGTCGCCCTACCTCCCTCCCATAGGAAACTCCAGGGATTGCCGTTCGCTCGTGCAGGTAAATACCTGATGGAGGGTTTTCCCTGAGGGGGTAGACTCCTGCTGATGTCCGCACGGATGCCGCGTGGGCGGCGATCGATCGACGCCGAGGAAAGCGGGAGGTACTTGATGGCCAATACTCAGGACTTCGCAACGTTCGCGGAGGCCCGTCTGGAAACGACGGCCTCACGCCTGCGCGAGCTTGTCGCGCATCTCCGGCAGCAGCGGGCTCAACTCCGCGAGGAGTGGGCCCGGCTCATCACCGAGGCGAAGCTGCTCACCGCGATGACCAAGGAAGAGATCTTCGCCGAGGCGACGTCGGTGTACGACAACTACGTCGAGGCCCTCGAGACCGGCACGTACGAGGCGCTCCAGGCCTACGCGCGAAACCTCTCCGAGCGCATCATCCCTCGGGGCGTCGAGACGCACGAGGTCGTCGGAATCGTGCTGTTACTCCGCGACGTACTCGCCCGGTCACTGTTCGCCAAGTACCGTGAAGACTTCAACAAACTGAACCGGATCCTGGACGCCTACGAGCCGGCCGCCAACCGGATCGCGGGCACGGTGGCCGTCGGATTCGTCCAGGAGCGCGAGCGCATCATCCGCGAGCAGCAAGAGGCCATCCGCGAACTGTCGACCCCGGTGCTCCAGGTGCGCGAGCGGCTGCTCATCCTGCCAATCATCGGCGTCATCGACCCGCAGCGCACCCGGCAGCTCACCGAACAGCTTCTGCGCGGGATCCGGACCAACCGCGCCAAGGTCGTCGTGCTCGACATCACCGGCGTGCCGTACATCGACTCGCCGGTCGCGAACCACCTCGTGCAGACCGTCGAGGCGGCGCGGCTGCTCGGCGCGAACGTCATCGTGACCGGCCTGTCCCCGGAGATCGCCCAGACCCTCGTCAACATCGGGGTGGACCTCGGCAAGATGAACACCGTCGGCGACCTTCAGGGCGGCATCGAAGAGGCCGAGCGCCTCTTGGGCTACAAGGTCGTGCCGATGCAGGAGCCGACCGCCGCACACGTCGTGGGATAGCAGGCGAGGAACCCCGTGCAGGTTCCGATCCTCAAGCAGGGCGCGTATCTCATCGCGACGGTGCAGTCCGCCCTCACCGACGAAGACCTGAAACAGCTGCGCGACACGCTGGTCGTGTCGGTCAGCAAGGTCCGCGCGCGCGGTGTGATCGTCGACGTCACCGCGCTCGACGTGATCGATTCGTTCGCGACTCGAACCCTGCGTGACGTCGCCCACATGATCAGGCTCCGCGGAGCCGAGACCGTCATCGTCGGCATCCAGCCCGAGGTGGCGTTCTCGATGGTCAAGCTGGGGTTGTCGCTCGAAGGCATCGCGACATCGTTAGACCTGGAAGAGGGCCTCGCGTACCTTGACCGGAAGGGGAAGGGGCCTGGCCAGGAGGTTGGCACTCATCGCTGATGAAGTGCGAGTGCCCATCGACTGCGATGCGGACATCGTCTCCGCCCGCCAAAAGGGGCGAGAGCTAGCGTCCCAGTGCGGCTTTCCGACCACCGACCTGGCCGTGATCGCCACCGCGATCTCTGAGCTCGCGCGCAACATCGTCCGTTACGCGGCGCACGGCGAGGTCCTCGTTCGACTCGTCGAGACCGACGGCAAGCGCGGGATCGAAGTCACGGCCTCCGACGACGGCCCGGGCATTGCCGACATCACGCTCGCCCTGCAGGACGGTTACTCGACGTCCGGGGGTCTCGGCCTGGGCTTGCCGGGGACGCGGCGCCTGATGGACGAGTTCGAGCTCCTCTCGGATTTCGGTAAGGGCACGAAAGTGACGGTCCGGCGATGGAAACGGTGAGAACCGGGCCGATCGAGTGGGCTGTCGCCGAGCACATGCAGCCCGGCCAGACCGAGTCCGGGGATCACTCCCTGGCGATGGCGATCCCCGGCGGCGCGCTCGTCGGCGTCGTCGACGGGCTCGGGCACGGCGCCGAAGCTGCGGACGCGGCCAAGACCGCCGTGTGGTCAATCGAGCGCCACGCGCAGGAGGCCATCATCCCGCTCATCCGGGACTGTCACCGCAGCCTGTTCGGCTCGCGCGGCGCCGTCATCAGCGTCGCCGCGTTCAACGCGGCCGACGAGACGATGACGTGGCTCGGCGTCGGCAACGTCGAGGGGCTCTTGGTGCGTGCGCAGACCACGAGCCCGGGGCGCGAGCTGCTCCTGCTGCGGGGCGGTGTGGTCGGCGTGCACCTCCCGGCGCTCGCGGCGGCGATCGTCCCGATCGTGCGGGGCGACACGCTCATCTTCGCCACCGACGGCGTCCGGAGCGACTTCCTCCACGAGGTCCTCCCGCATCGCGACCCGCCCCATGCCCTCGCCAACCGTGTCCTGGCGCGCTTCGGACGGGCCGCCGACGACGCGCTGGTACTCGTCGCCCGGTACCTCGGGCCGCCGCCATGAACCTGGAGCTCCGCGCGTTGACGCGGCGCTACGCCCGGGCGCTGGAAGACTTCCTGGGCGGGGGCGGGGAAGCGGCGCTGCAGGAGGCCTACCACATCGGTCGCGAAGCGCTCGCCCGCGGGCTGGGCGTTCACGATCTGGCGACCGTCCAGCAGGGCGCCTTGCTGAAGGCGATGTTGGGTGTCCGGACGAGGCGGGAAGGCACGCGCGCGATCCGCGCCGCCGGCAAGTTCTTCGTCGAGGGGTTGCTGCCGTTCGAGATGTCCCATCGCCAGAGCCAGGAGGCCAACGCCGCCCTCCGGGAGTCCGAGGAGCGTTATCGCGGCGTGGTCGACACCGCCCGCGACGTGATCTTCACGCTCTCGTCCGACGGCAAGGTGATGTCGCTGAACCCCGTCTTCGAGACGATCACGGGCTGGTCCCGGGCCGAGTGGATCGGCAAGGACTTCGCCCCCCTCGTGCACGCCGACGATCGCGCCCGCGCCGTCGAGCTCTATCGGGCGGCGCTCACCGACCAGGCGTCTCCCAGGTTCGAGGTTGGCGTGGAACTCGGCATCCTCGTAAAGTCCGGCGCCACGATCCCCGGCGAGGTGGTCGCCACGCCGCTCGTGCGCGACGGGAAGATCGTCGGGATCCTCGGCGTCGCGCGCGACATCACCGATCGCAAGCGGGCCGAGCAGGCGCTGCACCATCTGAACGAAGCGCTCGAGGAGGAAGTCAAGCGCATCGCCCACGCGCTCCACGACGAAGCCGGACAGCTGCTCGCGTCCGTGCACATTGGTCTGGCGGAGATCGCACGCGATCTGCCGCCACACGTCGCGCAGCGGCTGGCGGACGTGGGAGGGCTCCTGAACAAGATCGAGGAGCAGCTCCGACACCTGTCGCACGAGCTGCGTCCGACGATCCTCGACGATCTCGGCCTCCAGCCCGCCCTCGAGTTCCTCGCCGACGGCGTGTCGCGTCGGACCGGGCTGCACATCGTCGTCGAGGGCTCGGCGGGAGCGCGGCTGCCCGCGCCGACCGAGACGGCGCTCTACCGCATCGTCCAGGAGGCGCTGACCAATGTGACGAAGCACGCGCAGGCGACGAGGGTGTCGATCACGCTCACGCGCAGCGGGCGTCAGCTCCGCTGCACGATCCGCGACGACGGCGTGGGATTCGACGTGCGGGCCGTGCATGCGCGTCGGGGCGCGCGCGGCCTCGGACTGATCGGCATCCAGGAGCGACTGCATGGGGTGGGCGGAACGCTCGAGATCGTCGCGACGCCCGGCGGCGGAACTCGACTGATCATGGCCGTTCCTTTGGAGGTCGACCGTGCCGAATCGAATCTTGCTCGCTGACGACCACGTCATAGTCCGGCAAGGGCTCAAGGCCCTGCTGGAGCGCGAAGGATTTACCGTCATCGCCGAGGCCGAGGATGGTCAGGCCGCCGTGCGCGCCGCGCGCGAGCGCTGCCCGGACGTCGCGGTCCTGGATTTCTCGATGCCGCTGCTGAACGGGCGCGACGCGGCTCGCGAGATCCTCCAAGTGTGCCCGCGCGCGAAGGCCATATTGTTGACGATGCACACCGAGGACCACTACGTCCTCGAGGCGCTCCAGATCGGAGTCAAAGGGTACGTCGTCAAGAGCCAGGCGTCGGGGGACCTGGTGCGCGCGATCAACGAGGTGCAACGTGGCATGACGTACCTGAGCCCCGGCGTCTCGCAGACCGTCGTGCAGGCCTTCCTGTCGAAAGCGGTGATGCCGCGCGACCCGCTGACCTCGCGCGAGCGGGAAGTCCTCCAGCTCGTCGCCGAGGGGAAGTCGACGAAAGAGATCGCCCAGCTCCTCGCGATCAGCTTCAAGACCGCGGAGTCGCACCGGACCCGGATCATGAAGAAGACCGACATCCACGAGACAGCCGGCCTCGTCCGCTACGCCGTCCGCCGTGGCCTGATCCAACCCTGAGCCCTTTCTAGTCGGCGCCCTGCTCGCCGTCAGGGTTTTCCCTCAGGCGATTTGCGGATGCGCCTGATTTCGGCCTCCGTGCGCCGTCGATAGACTCTACAGTGATGGCGACTCGAGTCTTGCTCGCCGACGATCACGCGATGGTGCGCCAGGGTTTGAGATTGCTCCTGCAGCGCGAGGGACTCGACGTCGTGGGCGAAGCGGCCGATGGTCAGGAGGCCGTGCGCCTGGCGACCGAGAGCTGCCCGGACGTCGCGGTGCTCGACTACGGGATGCCGGTCATGAACGGCCTCGGCGCCGCGCGCGAGATCATGCAGACCTGCCCGCTCACGAAGGTCATTCTACTGACGATGCACACCGACGACCGCTACGTGCTGGAGGCGGTCCGGCTGGGCGTCAAGGGCTACGTCGTGAAGACGCAGGCGCCGACGGATCTCGTTCGCGCGATCAGCGAGGTGCTGCGGGGTCTGATGTACCTGAGCCCGCGCGTCTCGCGCCTGCTGGTCGAGGCGTACCTGGCCAAGTCCGAGGTGCGACCCGACCGGCTGACCTCGCGCGAGCGCGAGGTGCTCCAGCTCGTCGCCTCGGGCAAGACGACGAAAGAGATCGCCGGGCTCCTCGGCATCAGCGTGAAGACTGCGGAATCCCATCGCACTCACATCTTGAGAAAGCTCGAAGCGCCCAACACCGCTGGCATCGTCCGCTACGCGATCCGCCAGGGCCTGATTCAGGACTGACGCGGACCCGCCTCAGGGGGCCAGCGGCATGTACCTCAAGTTCTACGGACTCGACGAGAAGCCGTTCAGCGAGACACCAGATCCGAGATATCTCTTCCTGAGTCCGCCGCATCGCGAGGCGCTCGCCCAGCTCCAGTACTGTGCCGAGGAACGGAAGGGGTTCGTGGTCCTCACGGGCGAGATCGGCACCGGCAAGACCACGTTGCTCAATACGCTCTATCGGCGGCTCGACCCGAAGACCGCGGTGGCCTTCATCGTCAATTCGAGGCTCCCGTTCGACGGCCTCCTCGACTGCATCCTCGACGGCCTGGGAGTCGCCAAGCGCGAGGACTCGCTGGCCCGGCGGCTCATCGTGCTGCAAACCTTTCTCACCGAGCGGGAGCGCGCCGGCCAGAACACGGTCCTCATCATCGACGAAGCGCAGAGCCTGTCCCCGATGACGCTAGAGCAGATCCGTCTCCTCTCGAACTTCGAGACGACCCGGCGCAAGCTCCTGCAAATCTTGTTGGTGGGGCAGCCGGAGCTCGAGGCCAAGCTCAATCTTCCCCAGCTGCGTCAGCTCCGACAGCGGCTCGGGCTGCGCTGTCGCATCCGGCCGCTGACGGTTACGGAAGCCGGCCAGTACATCCGCAGCCGGCTGCGGGTCGCCGGCTCTCGCGACCTGGGCGTGTTCACGGAGGCGGCGGTGGCCCGGATGGCTAGCTACTCCCGGGGAGTCCCGCGAGTCCTCAACATTCTCGGCGACCACTGTCTCCTCTTCGGCTACGCGGAGCAAAGGCGACGCGTCGAGCGGGGGCTCGTCGAGCAGGCGATCGAGTACCTGGAAGCGAGCGCGCGGGCGCGGCGCGGCTGGACGATTCCCGGCCTCGGAGCCCTGCGGCGACTCCCGAGGCTCGTGGGCTCGGCGGTCGTCCTGGCCGGCGCCGCGGTCAGCCACGGCCTCGTCGTTCGATGACGATCGTCGCGCTCGGCGGCGGGACCGGATTGCCCGCGGTGCTCAGGGCCTTGCGTCGCCACCTTCCCGCGAGCCACCGTATCACCGCGATCGTGACGGCGGCGGACGACGGCGGTAGCTCGGGAGTGCTGCGGCGGCAATACGGCGTGCTTCCGCCGGGCGACATTCGGAACTGTCTGCTAGCGCTTGCGCGGGTGCCGCCGGAGGTGTCGGCCGCGCTCCAGTACCGGTTCGACAACGGCGCTGACCTGCATCCGGTCGGCAACTTGTTGCTGGCGGCGCTCGACATGGTCGCGACGGACGAAGTGACGGCGATCCGGCTGGCCGCGGATCTCCTGGGGGTGCACGACCACATCCTGCCGTCCACGACCCAACGGGTTCACCTGGTCGCCGACCTCGTCGACGGTCGCTCCGTCCGCGGCGAATCGCAGATCTCGCGCAGCGGCGCGTCGATCAAGCGGCTGCGGCTCGATCCAGCCGACGCGACGGCCGCGCCCAGCGTGCTGGAGGCGTTGGCCAACGCCGACGCGCTCGTGCTCGGACCCGGGAGCCTCTACACGAGCCTGCTCGCCATTCTGGTGGTTCCGGGCGTGATCGATGCGATCACGCGCTCGCCGGCGATTCGCATCTTCGTGTGCAACGCGATGACCGAGCCCGGCGAGACCGACGGCTATGGGGTCGCCGATCATCTACGTGCGCTCGCAGCCCACGGGTTGCCGCCGGAGGCTCTCGACTACGTCGTCACCCACACCACGCCGATTCCGTCGGGCGTTCTCGCCCGATACGCCGCACGGGGCGCCAGATCAGTGGATCCGGACTTCGCGCCGACGAACGGATCGCCGGCGATCGTCCGCGCCGATCTGTTGGAGGCCGGGCCGGTGGTCCGCCACGCCCCCGACAAACTGGGGCCGATCCTCTGCGACCTGGCCTTTCGTCGCAGCGTCGGCGCCGAGGAAGTAACATGGAGACGACAAGACGTGCGGGCCTCGTAGCGGCGATCCTGCTCCTTGCTGTGACCCCATCGGCGGCGCCTCAGAGCTGGAGGGCGCCCCAGAACCCGACCGTGCCCCAGAACCCGCCCGCGCTCCGACGCTCGACGCCTCCGGGCGACGTGTACGTCTCGCTGGCGACCGGGCCGGTGCAGTGGCGGACGTCCGACGGCGCTCTTCGAGGAGAGCTGGTCAACCTGGTCCCCGGCCCGGCCGAGGGTATGAGGATCGATCCCGCCGGCAACCTGTACGTCGCGCGGCGATGCGCTGACGCCAGCTGCACGGTCGGCAACTCCGTCGAGAAGTTCAATCCCATGGGGGTCTCGCAGGGAGCGGTAGGCGGCGAGACCGGATACAACTGCAACCCGCACTCGATCGCCTTCGACGCCGCCGGCAACACCTTCGTCGGCCAGGCCAACTGCACAGGGCACGTGCTGAAGTTCACGTCGGACTCGACGCCCCACGAGCACAAGGTGGCGCCGGACAGCCGCGGCTCGTCGTGGATCGACCTCGCCGGCGATGGCTGCACGCTCTTCTACACGTCGCGCGGTCCGAACGTGAAGCGGTTCGACGTGTGCACCGAGAGCCAGCGTCCGGACTTCAACGTGCATCAGCTGCCCGGCGGCGACACCCAGGGTCTTCGATCCCTGGATGACGGCGGCGTGCTCGTCGCCAGCGGCGCCGTCGTCGCACGGCTCGATCCGGCCGGCGCCCTGATCCAGACCTACGCGGTGGAGCCGAGCGAGCCACAGTACTGGGTCGGTCTCGATCTCGACACGGATGGATCCTTCTGGTCGGTCAACTCCGCGACGTCAAACGTCTACCAGTTCGATCTGGCGACCGGCGAGGTGCGGCGCCAGTTCAACACCGGCACCGCGCCGTACACCGCCGTCGACGTCGTCCTGCGGCGCGCAAAGAAGCCGTCGCCGGCGCCGCCGGGAGGCGTCACCCTCCACTGAGGGATCGGCCCCGCGTCGGTGGCCCCGCGTCACTCCAGCGTGACGAAGATGCAGTTGCGAACCTTGCCGTCGATCGCCTTCGAGAGGTGCCCCTTGCCGGACGTGTCCTCGACCAGGATCACCTCGCCGGCGCCGATGCGTCGCGCCTCGCCGTCGCTCGCGGTGATCTGGACGCCCGCGTCGAGGTTGATGATGTACTGGCGTCGCGGCGCGGGGTGCCAGTCGAGGTCGTAGTCGGGCTGCACCTCGCGGAAGATGATCCCGTTGGCCGGGAGCCGCTTGGACAGCCGGCCGGCCCGCGTCGTCTCCGCGTACTCGACCTCCACGTCCTGCCAGTGGGACTCGCCGTTCTTGTCCGCGTAGAGCCGATGGATCTTCATGGGGCTCTCCTCCCTCAGGGTGGGCCGATCATAGTGAGGCCGGGACGTGGTGGCAAGAACGGCTATACTCCCGCCGATGACGGGAAAGCCGGCGGTCAGCCTCGTCGCCGTCGCCGGACGGCGCCGCGCGACGCTCGAGCTGGCCGCACGGCTCGAGCGTGAGGGATTCGCCGGGATCTACTGCCCGAGCCCCGGCGACGGCTTGGCACTCTGCGAAGCGCTGGCGCTCGCGACGCACGAGATCCCGTTCGGCACCAGCATCGCGAACATCTACACGCGCCACCCCTTCGACTACGCACAGACCGCGGCGGTCATCCACGAGCTGTCGGGCGGTCGTTTCCGCTTCGGGATCGGCGTGAGCCACGGCCCCACCCACGAGCGGCTCGGGCTCCACGCCGGCAAGCCGCTCGAGGACATCCGGAAGTTCGTGGCGGAGGTGCAGGGCTACGCGGCGCAGGTCGGCGCGCTGCCGCCGATCACGCTGGCGACGCTGCGCGGGCGCATGGTCGAGCTGGCCGGCGAGATCGCGCGGGGCGCGGTGTGGGCGAACGGCGCGCGCTCGCACATGGCGGTGTCGCTCGACCGCCTGCCGGCGCCGGCCCGGACCGATCCGTCGTTCTTCATCGGGGACATGGTGCCGACCTGCATCGACGACGATCGCGCCGCGGCCGCCGCCGTCATGCGCAAGACGCTCGTGTCGTACGTGCGGCTGCCGAACTATCAGAACTACTGGATCGAGGCCGGCTACGAAGCGGAGATGCTGGCGATCCGCCGGGCCATCGCGGCCGGCGAGACCGGCCGCATCCCGGAGCTGATGTCCGACCGCTGGCTGCGCGACGTCTCGCTCTTCGGCAGTGCCGCGGAGGTCCGCGAGGGCGTCGAGGCGTGGCTTGCCGCTGGCGTGCGGACCGTCATCGTCGTGCCCTCATCGACGCGCGGCGGCCAGATGGTCGCCTTCGACGAGCTCATTACAGGGTTCCGATGAGTACATGGGCCTCCCAAGCTCCCCGCGCTCGGGCGCGCCCCGGCGGAGCGTGGCGCGCCTCGGTCTCGGGCAACGAGGAGGAGAACGACGTATGCAGCTCGAGGGAAAAGTTGCGCTCATCACGGGCGCCAGCAAGGGCATCGGACGCGTGATGAGCCGGATGTTCGCCCGCGAGGGCGCCGCCGTGGTCTGCGCGGCGCGCTCACAGAGCCTGGTGGAAGAGACGGCCGCGCTCGTCAAGGCCGACGGCGGCCGGGCGATCCCCGTCACCGGGGACGCCGCCACCGAGGCCGACGTGCAACGCATGATCGAGGCCGGGACCAAGGCCTTCGGCAAGCTCGACACCCTCGTGAACAACGCCGGCGACGGCGGCCCCACCAAGCGCGTGCAGGAGTACACGAGCGAGGACTGGTTCTACACGATCAACTCCTGCCTCACCAGCTCCTACATGTGCATCCGCTTCGCAGTGCCGGAGATGATCAAGGCGGGCGGCGGCGCGATCGTGAACATCGCGTCGGTCGCCGGCCGGCGCGGGCTTCCGTACCGGATCGGCTACTGCTCGGCCAAGGCCGGCCAGGTCGGGATGACGTTCGGGATGGCGATCGAGCTGGCGCCCCACAACATCACGGTGAACGCGATCGCGCCCGGTGCGGTCGCCGGGGACCGGATCGACCGCGTCATCGAGGGCCAGGCGCAGGCGCGAGGCGTGCCGCTCGAGGAGATGCGCCGCAGTCTCATCGACCGCTCGCCGCTCAAGCGCATGTCGACCGCCGAGGACATCGCGACGCTCGCGATCTACCTGTGCAGCGACGCCGCGCGCAACCTCTCGGGCCAGTGCATCGCGGTCACCGCGGGTGAACCTGCGGTCTGAAGATCACCAGGCCTTGCGGCGATCCAGGCGATCCTCGACCCAATCGAAGGAGAGGATCCGCACCCGATAGGACGCCGCAGTCGGCACGGCCGTCTCGAAGAAGGCGCGGTTGTTCGGCGGGACGTCGCGGATCCACGTCAGCGTCTTGGTAACGACCTTTCCGGAACCGTCGAGGCCTTCCACGACCAGCTGCATGTGGGCGGCGTGTCGGTTCGCCGAGCTGTACACGTAGCCGTTCACGCTCCGGCCGTCCTTCGACCACTCCAGGCGAAAATAGTGGTCGAGCGTCTGGGGTGCGTAAATCTCGGCGGCCTGCGCGAAAGCGCCGGCGAGCGCCAGGAGCCCGACCGGCAACAGGCTCAGCCAACTGACCCTGCGTCCCCTGCGCATGGCCTCAGTGTGCCACGCACGTGGCCTGCCCGGCCATCGGGAGGCCACACGGAAGACCCGCGTGCCGTGAAATGGCACGGCTTGCCCGTGGATATAAACAGAATGCCCAGTGAATCTGGAGGTGAACATCGCTGGCGAGGCTCGCAACCGATCCTAAGTAAGCAAGAAGTATTGCCTTGCGGAGCAGACAGGAGCGCTGGCACCTCCGATGCCCTCACGAGAGCGACGTGGGGATGCCTACCGTCGCGAAGCGGGCGGCGCGCACCTCGATCTGGGCCTCCTCGGCGCTCGGATCTTCGTGCCGGCCGTGCGGAGCGCGCTCGACGCCGGATGCGGTCGACTCTGGGAAATCCAGGAAGTCGCGTCCAGCGCCGACGCCGCTCCAGCTCGCTGACGCCCGTCTGGGCTCCACCGGAGCCCGCCCACTTTCCCGCCAAACAGCCACCGCCTTCGGGTATTCTTCGTCCGTCAGGGAGGATCCCATGGCAGCGATCACAGGGTCGGACCTTCTCGCGAAATCGCTCGTGGCGCAGGGAATGGAACACCTCTTCTACGTCATGGGCGGACCGATGATCGAGACGGAGAGCGCGATCATCAAGCTCGGGGCGCGGGCGATCGACACCCGCCACGAGCAGGCCGCGAGCCTGATGGCGCACGCGTACAGCCGCGTGACGCGCCAGCCCGGCGTGTGCATCGGCGCCTCGGGTCCAGGCACGACGAACCTCGTCACCGGGGTCGCCAACGCGTTCGTGGACGCCGCGCCGATGATCGCGATCGGCGGGTCGAGCCCGCGCGTCTATCTCGAGATGGAGGCGTTCCAGGAGATCGACCAGGTCGCGGTGATGAAGCCGATCACCAAGTGGGCCACCCGCGTCTACGACGCCAAGCGCATTCCCGAGATGGTCGCCACCGCCTATCGCCAGGCGATGACGGGGAAGCCCGGCCCGGTCTACCTCGACCTGCCCGGCGACACCCTCGGCGAGACGCTCGAGGAATCCTCGGTGCCGATGCCGAAGCGCTGGACGCCGGCGCCCCGCACGATGGGCGATCCGGCCGCCGTCACCGAAGCGATCGCGCTGCTCGCGAAGGCGGAACGGCCGCTGATCCTGGGCGGAAGCGGCGTGTGGTGGTCGGACGCGGCCGCCGCGTTCCGGGCGTTCGTCGAGGCGACCGGGATCCCGTTCTACACGACGCCACTCTCCCGCGGCACCGTGCCGGAAGACCACGAGCTCGCGTTCCTCAACGCCCGCGCCAAGGCATTCGGCGAGGTGGATGTTCTCCTGGTCGTCGGCACGCGCTTCAACTTCGTCGTCCAGTTCGGGCGGCCGCCGCGGTTCGCCGCCGGCGCCAGGATCATCCACGTCGACATCAACCCGACCGAGCTCAACCACAACCGTGAGGCCGACGTGCCGATCGTGGGCGACGCCCGCGCGGTGCTCGAGCAGCTCACGGCCGCGGCTCGCGGCAAGATCGACAAGGGCCGGTACGGCAGGTGGATCTCGCGGCTCAAGGTCCTCGATACCGAGAAGGCCTCCGAGATGGACAAGCAGATGAGCTCGGAGGACACCCCGATCCATCCGCTGCGGCTCTGCAAGGAGGTCCGCGATTTCCTGCAACGCGACGCGATCCTCGTCGTCGACGGCCAGGAGATCCTGAACTACGGGCGCCAGTCGATCCCGACCTACGTGCCGGGACACCGGCTGAACTCCGGCGTGTTCGGCTGCATGGGCGTCGGCCTGCCGTTCGGCATCGGCGCGAAGGTCGCGCGGCCCAACACGCAGGTGGTCGTGCTGCACGGCGATGGGTCGTACGGGATCAACGGGATGGAGATCGATACGGCCGTCCGCCACAACATCCCGGTTCTGGTGGTGATCAGCCTCAACGGCGGCTGGACGGCCGACCCGAAGCAGGACAAACCCGGGCGCAACCTCGGCTACACGCGCTACGACAAGGTGGCCCAGGACTTCGGCGCGCACGGCGAGTACGTCGAGAAGCCCGCGGAGATCCGCCCGGCGCTCGAGCGGGCCTGGGCGTCCGGCAAGCCGGCGGTGGTCAACGTGAAGACCGACTACCGGGCTCGGGCCCAGACGATTCGCTTCTCGGCCTACTCCACCTAGCAGCGGGGAGCGCCGCAAGGGAGTTGAGAGCGATCCGCGGGTTCGCAGGGGAGTCGAGAGGGGGGCAGAGCCCCCCTCCCCAAACGGAGGAGACATGGCCAGAGCGCTCGAAGGGATCGTGGTGCTCGACCTCACGGCGTATGAAGCGGGGCCGAGCTGTGCCCAGATGCTCGGATGGCTCGGCGCGACCGTCATCAAGATCGAGCCGCCGGGCGGCGAGGCGGGACGCCGCGCGCTGTCGGAGCGGCCGGACATCGACGCCTGGTTCTTCCTGCTGCTGAACGGCAACAAGAAGGGCGTCACGCTCGATCTCAAGGCGCCCGAGGGACGCGCGCTGCTGACGCGGATGGTCGAGCGCGCCGACGTCCTCATCGAGAACTTCGGTCCCGGCTCGATGGAGCGGCTCGGATTCGGCTACGAGAATCTCCGCCGTATGAATCCCCGGATCATCGCGGCGTCCGTCAAGGGCTTCGGCAGCAGCGGCCCCTACGCTCACTACAAGAGCTTCGAGATGATCGCGCAGGCGATGGGCGGCGCGATGAGCGTCACCGGCGCGGCCGACGGGCCGCCCGTTCGCGTCGAGGCCGGGCTCGGAGACACGGGCGCCGGGCTGCACCTCGCCATCGGCATCCTGGCCGCGATCGTCCAGCGCCAGACGACGGGCGTCGGCCAGCGCGTCGAGGTCGCTCAGCAGGATGCGGTGGTCAATCTAGTCCGGATCCATTTCCGTGACCAGTACCAGACCGGAAAGCCGGTGATGCGCCGCGGGAACCGCTCGCCCGGCGCCTCGCCGTCGAACATGTACCGCTGCCGGCCGTTCGGCCCGAACGACTACGTGTTCATTCACTGCGCCACGCTCGAGATGTGGAAGACGTTCTCGAAGATCCTCGGGCGGCCCGAGCTCGGCGACGATCCGACGCTCGCCGATCGCCTGGGGCGGACCGCGCGCAACGACGAGCTCGACGCGCTCGTCGAGGCGTGGACCGAGAAGCGGACCAAGCACGAGGCGATGGAGATCCTGGGGGATGCTGGTATCCCGTGCGGCGCCGTCCTCGACTCCGGCGAAGTTCTCTGCGACCCGTCGCTGGTCGAGCGCGGCATGATCGTCGAGCTCGAGCACCCGCAGCGCGGCAAGTACCCGATGCTCGGCAACCCCGTGAGGCTCTCCGACTCGCCGACGGAGGTGAAGCGCGCGCCCCTGCTCGGCGAGCACAACGCCGACGTGCTGGGCGCGTGGCTCGGCTGCAGCGCCGACGAGCTCAAGGCGCTTCAGCAAAAACGCGTGATCTGACGCGCTCGCGGCTGAGTGGGCGTCGTACTTCCGGAAACGGGCGTGGGCCTCATTGGCAAGCAGCCTGTCACAAATTCCCGCCGATGAGGCCTCGGCGCGCTGCGTAACGGCCCGGAAAAAATCATCAATTCCGACCCGGCTTCTGTGGCATTTCGCTTGCGTGTATGCGCACATGCCGCCCATGGCGCCTACGAGCAAGCCGAAGATACGTGTGCTGATCGTTGACGACGAGGAGACGATCCGACAGGTGCTGTCGGAGTTCTTCAAGACGTTCAACCACGGCTACAACTACGTGGTGGAGAGCGCGGCGAACGGCGCGGAGGGAGTCATGCTGGCGCTCCGCTCGTCGCCTGATCTGGTGCTCCTCGACATGCGGATGCCGATGATGGATGGGCTCCAGGTCCTGAAGCAGCTCCGTGCGATCAATCTGACGATGCCCGTGCTGGTGATCACGGCGAGCCGCGACAGCAAGGTGGCCGCCGAGGTGCTGAATCAGGGAGTGTTCGCGTTCATCCCGAAGCCCTTCGACTTCGTGCAGGTCGACCACATCGTCGCGCTCGCGCTGTCCTCCGGGCGTCGCCCGACGGCCCTCAGTCGCGCGTAAGACGCGGCGCAGTCGTCGCGGCGGTCTTCCGCCCGCCTCGCCCTACTGGATGAATCCGTAGAGCTTGCCGGCGTTCTCGCAGACGATCTTGCGGCGCACGTCGGGGGCGACGTGGCCCAGCTCGCGCTGGATGTAGTCGCGGGAATCTGGCCACACACCGTCGGGATGCGGGAAGTCGGAGCCCCACATCACCTTGCCCACGCCTAGCTCGTCGATGAGCTTGATCCCGATCGGGTCGGTTTGATACGTCGCCCAGCACTGCCGCTTCCAGTACTCGCTCGGCGGCATCGTGAGCGCGAGGTCCTTGAACTGGTCCTCCCACTCCGCGTCCATGCGCCAGAGGACGTAGGGGATCCAGCCGATGCCGGACTCGCCGAGCACGAGCTTCATGCGGGGATGGCGCTCGAGGACGCCCGAGAAGATCATCGACGTGAGGATGTTCGCCATGTTGATCTGGAACTGGGTGATGTTCGTGGCGAACGCCGACCGGGCCACCGCCAGATCGATCTTGGGGGCGTCGGGTGCGGCCGCGCGCGTGGGATCGGAGCCGATCATCATGATCTTGCGGATGTGGTCGGGGACGTAGCCGCCGACGGTGTGGAAGTGCAGCGGCAGCCCGCAGCGGTCGATCGCGTCCCAGAGCGGATTCCAGTACGGATCCCAGAGCGGCGTGAGGTCCGAGGAGTTCGCGATGTCCAAGCCGCGCAGGGCGCCGCGCTTGGCGACGCGGTCGACCTCTTCGACCGCCGCCTCGAGCGGGTGGTTCGGAATCGACGCGAGGCCGGCGTAGCGGTCGGGATGCGTCGAGCAGAAATCAGCCAGCCATTCGTTGTAGATCCTCAGCACCTCGACCGCGGCCTCGGGATCGCTCATGCGCCCGGTCGTGCCGAGGACACCGTAGAGCACCTCGGCCTGAACGCCGTCGCGGTCCTGATCCTTCAGGCGTAGCTCCGGATCGCTAATACGACGAATGCCGCGCTTGCCGTCGTCGTAGAGCCCGGTGGAGGCCATCCGGTCCGAGCGGTGGATCTTTCCGGGAATGTATTCCCGGCCGGCCGACCCCATACCGCACGCCAGGCCGAGCGCGGCGCCCTTCTTCGTCACCCACGCCGGGCCCCGCGGCCCGTCCGTCACATACGGCATCCGCTCCTTGAGCGCGGAGGCGGCGTTCGACGTGAAGAGGTCAGGAGGAAGCCAGCACAGATCGAGATGGCAGTCCGCGGAGATCATTTCGTATCGCATGGCGGCGAGCCTAACAGCAGCGACCACCTCAGGGCAAGTAGACCGGCAAGTAGACCGGCTTGACGATGTCGGTCGCGGGCTCTACGGTGCGGGCGGAAGGAGCGAACCATGAGATTCCAGGGACGGACCGCGCTCATCACCGCGGGGGGGCGCGGCATCGGCCGGGCGACCGCGGAGATCATCGGTCGTGAAGGCGGGACCGTGATCGCCGTCGACCTCGACAAGGAGAGCCTCGATCAGGTGGTGGGGGCGATCCGGGTTGCCGGCGGAACCGCGCACGCCGTCGTGGCCGATGCCCTCGATGCCTCGCAGGTGGCGGGCGTGGTGCGACGGGTCGTCGAGGAGCACGGCCGGATCGACATCCTGGTGAACGCCGTCGGCGGCAGCACGATCATCGCGAAGCCGGGCGCCACCGTGGACGAGCTGACGCTCGAGGACTGGCAGAAGCTGCTGAACTTCAACCTCACCGGCACCTTCCTCTTCACCAACGCGGTCGTGCCCGTGATGAAGCGTCAGCGCGGCGGGAAGATCGTCAACCTCTCGTCGATCGCGGGCCGCGGCCTGAGCGCGACGAGCAGCAGCGCCTACGCCACCGCCAAGGGCGGGATCATCGCGTTCACCCGGAAGCTCTCGCTCGAGCTCGGCGCGTACGGCATCACCGTGAACGCGATCGCCCCCAGCCTCACGCTCAGCCCACGACTGCGCCCGCGCTGGGACGCGATGTCCCCGGAAGAGCGCGCACGCCAGGCGGCGCAGGTGCCGCTGGGCCGCGTGGCGGAGCCGGTGGATCAGGCGCGCGTCATCTGCTTCCTCGCGTCCAGCGACGCCGACTTCGTTACCGGCGTCACCATCGACGTCAACGGAGGAAGTAGAGGCTAGATAGTCTGTACGGCCTGCCGGGCGATGTCGGTGTCGACCAGATCTTCGAAGCGGTGGG
>Ga0209058_1000472_pt1 | contig 34365 bp, 41 predicted proteins | sample GraSoiAngelo_147_FD_185904 | JGI IMG/M metagenome (GOLD analysis project Ga0209058, IMG submission 185904) | Grasslands soil microbial communities from the Angelo Coastal Reserve, California, USA - 14_1009_05_40cm (SPAdes) (version 2) | ecosystem: Environmental > Terrestrial > Soil > Grasslands ... | reverse complement strand
GATCGCCTGTAGCTTCATCACGTCCCGGCGCGAGTAGCGCCTTCGATTGGTAACGGTGCGCTTGGGCTGAATCATGCTCAAGTGCTCGTACATCATCAAAGTGCGGGGATGTACCTCGAGGATCTCCGAGGCGACGCTGAGCGTGAAAATCGGCTTGTCGAGATCCATCGACGAGTCGTGGTTGCTGGCGAGCGAGGTCGCCACAAGATCGCGGGACTTGACCTTCATTTCTTTCTGGGGCGGGCGGGTTGTGTGCTTTAAGCGATTGCGGGCCTAACTTTGGGTGACAGGATCGGTGGCAGGTTCGGTGCAATTGTGGAAGGCCCAAATGGGGCAAGCAAAGTATTTTTGTTAAGGAGTGCGGTCATATCGCCTAACCGACTGTCGCCAGGCCCCTTTTTATAGCCTCCATACAATTCCCGCGTGCACGCGCTCCTCAGTCTGGGGCTGGTCAGCTTCTCGGTCGGGCTGAGCAACTTCGCAGGGGCCATCGGGATAGGCCTCAGTGGGATCGACGTCAAAACACGGATTCGGGTGGGGCTGGCGTTCGGCTTCTTCGAGGCTTTGATGCCGGCGCTCGGCCTTCTCCTGGGGCACCAGGTGGCGTGGCTGTTCGGCGGCTACGGGAAGTATGTAGGCGGCGCCATCTTGATCCTGACCGGCGGCTACACCATCTTCCAAGAGCGGTTCATCAAGAAAGACCAGACCCAGCACACCGAGATGACCGCCCGCAGCCTCTTGATCACAGCGCTAGCGCTCAGCATCGACAACCTGGCCGTGGGATTTGCGCTGGCCGTTTATCCCGTCGACATCTGGCTGGCGGCTGTCACCTTCGGGGTGGTGAGCATCGTGATGTCCCTGGTCGGGCTCGAGGTCGGACATTTTCTCGGCAAGCGGGCCGCGGAGTGGAGTGAGGAGATCGGCGGCGGCGTGCTCATCCTGGTCGGGGTCGCGATCGGGCTCGGAGTTCTAGGCTAGTCCCGTGGCCGAAAAACCAGCTCTCGAGCAGGTGCTGCTCACCACCGCAGGCCACATCGCGACGGTCACGCTAAACCGACCCGACCAGCGCAACCCGCTTTCGGCGACGATGCTGCGCGACCTGGCGGCCGCCTTCCGCTGGTGCCAGCAGGAGCCCGAAGTCCGGGTGGTCGTCCTGACCGGCGCCGGCCGCGTGTTCTGCGCGGGCGCCGACCTGACGAGCTTCGACGGAGACACCACCAGCCTGGAGAAGTTCCGCAGCCGGGACCTGTTCGTCGACCTCTTCATCCTGATGGCGGAGCTCGGCAAACCGATCGTCGGCCGAATCAACGGCCACGCGCTCGCGGGTGGGCTCGGACTCGCGTGCTCATGTGATCTGCTGATTGCCGTTGACACCGCGACTTTCGGCACGCCCGAGATCAACGTCGGAATCTGGCCGATGATGATCCAGGCCATCCTGTCTCGCAGCATCCCGCGCAAGGTCCTCCTCGAGATGGAGATGCTCGGCGACCGATGGACCGCGACGCAGCTGCAATCGCTCGGGGTCATCAATCGCGTGGTCGCGCATGAGCACCTGGACTCGACGGTGAACGAGATCACGGAGGCGCTGGCCAAGAAATCGCCGGTGGCCATGCGACTCGGACGCGACTCGCTGTACCGCCAGCAGGACATGGACTTCCGCGCCGCGCTCCATTACCTGCACGGCCAGTTTCTCCTCGTCTCTCAAACCGAGGACTCGCGCGAGGGGATCAAGGCTTTCTTCGAGAAGCGCGAACCGGACTTCAAGGGAAAGTGACATCCCGGCAGCGCGAGCTGCGCGACAAAGCTCTGAAGGGTGGGACTCGTTACCTGCCCAAGTTGCGCGAGCAGAACAAGCTGACCGCGCGTGAACGGCTCGATCTCCTGCTCGACGAAGGCTCGTTCGTCGAGGACGGCCTGTTCGCGAACGTGATTGCGGACGAGCTGCCGGCCGACGGCGTGGTGACCGGCCTGGGCACGATCGAGGCCCGCCAGATCGCCGTGATGGCCAATGACCCGACTGTGAAGGCAGGAAGCTGGGGCGCGCGCACAGTCGAGAAGATCATCCGCATCCAGGAGACCGCGGCACGGCTTCGCGTCCCGCTGTTCTACCTGGTCGACTCGGCCGGCGCCCGCATCACCGACCAGATCGAGATGTTCCCCGGCCGCCGCCATGCCGGGCGCATCTTCTTCAACGAGGTGCAGCTGTCGGGCGCGGTGCCCCAGATCTGCATGCTGTTTGGTCCGTCAGCGGCCGGCGGCGCCTACATTCCCGCTTTTTGCGATGTCGTGATCATGGTCGAGGGCAACGCCTCGATGTACCTCGGGTCGCCTCGCATGGTCGAGGTCGTGGTCGGGGAGAAGGTGTCGCTAGAGGAGCTGGGTGGGGCGCGAATGCACGCCACCGAAAGCGGGCTGGGCGATGCGCTCGTGGCCGACGACAAAGAAGCGATCGAATTCGCGAAAGCCTATTTCCGATACATGCCGCAACGCGCCGGTGAAAAACCACAATCCTGCGATGCGAAGCCCGCGCGCGCTCCGTCGAAGCCGATCGCAGAGCTCATCCCCGATGAACCGAACCGCGGTTACGACATGCGCAAGCTGATCGACGCGATCATCGACGAAGGCAGCTGGCTCGAGATCAAGAAGCTCTTCGCCAAGGAGCTGCTCACCGGATTCGCACGCCTCGACGGACAGGCAGTCGGCATCTTGGCCAACCAGCCGATGCAAAAAGGCGGCGTGCTGTTCAATGACTCCGCGGACAAGGCGGCGCGCTTCATCTGGTTGTGCGACGCGTTCGAGATCCCTCTCCTTTTTCTCGCCGACGTCCCCGGTTTCATGATCGGAACCGACGTCGAGAAGCGGGGCATCATCCGCCATGGCGCGAAGATGATCAGCGCGGTCTCCGAAGCCACCGTTCCCAAGATCTCGGTCATCGTTCGCAAGGCATACGGCGCCGGGCTTTACGCGATGGCCGGACCAGCCTTCGATTCGGACGCCGTCATCGCGTTGCCGTCGGCGCAAATCGCGGTCATGGGAGCCGAGCCCGCCGTCAACGCGGTCTTCTACAACAAGCTCGCCGAGCTACCCGAGGACCAGCGCGCGGCAAAGCGCAAAGAGCTCGAGGACGAGTATCGCGAGGACGTCGACCTCTACAAACTTGCCTCGAATCTGATCGTCGACGACGTGATCGAGCCCGAGCACCTGCGCGAGACATTGATCGCTCGCTTCCGCGCCTACTCGACACGCGTGGCACATCGCGTCGACCGCAAGCACGGGGTGTTCCCGGTCTAGAAGAGGCGCATGGCGGCGAGCCCGACCGCGAGGGCAACGACGCCCCAGGCGAATGCCTTCAATCCAAGCTCGAGGGGTCGCAGCAGCGCGTGCTCGTCGAGGTTCGTCTCCGACCCGTCGAGCAGGGTCAGCGTGCCGGTGACCGACCTCGTCTTGCGGCGCAGCAGGCGCGCGGGCGTGCTCAGGGTCCGTTGGCCGAACGAAAGCGCGTAGGCGGCAACCGCGACCGCCACCGCACTGAAGGAAAGGCGCCCGGTTTGGGCGAAATACGCGGTGAGGACCGGGAACGCGCCCCATGACAGGGCGAACCAGAAGTCGCCGTGCAGGCGGCCGCCAAGCAGCTCGAGGTTGTAGGCGAAGACGAACAGAACGCCGGCGGCGACGAACGGCAGCAAGCCAGGTCCCACGACAAAGACTCCAGCCAGACCAAGCCCGACCGCCCCGACGAGGCCGAGGATCGCCGCCGCCCACAGCGTTTTCGCCGCAAGATCGGTCTGCAGCGGCCGCCCACGAAGCTCGTCGAGCGCGTGCGCGGAGATCCCCACCGCGAGGAAGAAAGCGAGGACGGTGGCGGCGAGCCGCTTCACATCCAGCGACGGCGCGAGCCCGGCACCGATTACGACATACGAGAGATGCCACGCGGTATATGGAGGGTGCAGGACCGCCCACACGTCGCGCCTCCACCCTCTCGCCCGCGTCGCGTAATACGCCGGCCCGAGGATCCGAGCCTCCTCAGGCATGGTGCTTCTGGCCCCACATCACAAGCCCGCCGCCAAGGCTCATCACCTCATTCTCGACGTCGACCATCCCTGCCTCGCGCCACGTCTCGAAGAGGCGGTCCATGGGCCAGCGACGGTGGAACGCCTCGATGTTGGGGCCCAGAAAGCGGCCTGCTTTCCACCAGGCGCGGCCGCCGAGCACGAATCCCGCCCCCGGCATCAGGGCACGGGTGTAGAGCCGCCAGCTCATCCGCCAGAGCGCGCCGGGCGGAACGTAGAAGTCGAGGCCGGCCATGGCGCCGCCCGGGCGGAGCACGCGGCCCAGCTCTCGCAGGGTCGCCGCGGGGTCGGCCACGTAGCGCAGCACGTACGTGAAGCTGACCGCGTCGAATGAAGCCGACGGAAATGGCAGCTGCTCGGCTCGCGCGTGCTGCAGCCTGATCCGGCGGTCCAGCCCGGCGGCGTCAACCCGTTTCCGGCCAACCTCCAACATCGGCTCGCTGATGTCGACCCCGACGATGTCGGCGCCGGTCGCTTTGGCGAGGGCGATCGCCACGCTCGCGGTGCCGGTCGCCACATCGAGTACACGGCGAGGCTTCATGCGCGCGATGTGTTGGACCAGCTCGTGGCGCCAGTTCGCGTTCTGGCCGAGAGAAAGCACTTCGGCGAGGAGGTCGTACCTCGCGGGCAGATCCTCGAAGAGATGCGCCGCGAAGGCGTTCTCAGCGCTCGCGGCCGGCGGGCCGAGCTCTGCCATGGGCGCCTCCAGCGTAGTTTCTTTCCGAATGGCTGGCTGGGCAGACTTCGAAGCGCAACAGCCTGAGTTTGCGTCGCGCGTGCGCAAGCTGATGCGTTCGCGCAAGCATCTGACGATGGCGACACTGCGGCGCGACGGGTCGCCCAGGATCAGCGGCACCGAGGTCCAGTTCGCCGGCGGTCAGCTCACCATCGGGTCGATGCCGGGGGCGGTGAAGGCGATGGACCTGCTCCGCGATGGGCGCATCGCGATTCACGGGCCAACGCACGATCCCGTGAAAAGCGGGAGCTGGCGGGGCGAGGCGAAGATTGCGGGCCGTGCCCTGGAGACACCGGCCGAAGGAGATGCGCACGCGTTTTGGATCGACATCGATGAGGTCGTGATCACGCGGCTGAACGAGGCGCGCGACCGACTCGTGATCGAGTCCTGGAAACCCGCCCGCGGCTATCGCATGACCGAGCGGGCCTAGACGAACAGAGGGACGGAGTGGGACCGCTCGAGGAGCGCTTCCATCGCCTGGTCTTGGGGCAGCTGGTGGAAATGGCTCGCTGCGTCGAGGACCAGCGGGAGCAGGTCGACATCGCCGACGCTGTTCAAGAAAATGCCTCGCCTCGCCAGCACCCACCAGACCGCTAGGTCGATATCGTCTGGCTGCTCGAGTGGCTGGTACCAGGTGGTGCGAGTGTGGTCGCTCTCCATCCACGGCCGCATGGCGATCGACTTAATCGTCTGGACCGCGACATGTCGCTCCTCGCACAGCTTCGTCAATGCGTCGAAGTTCTCGCGGTAGTACACGTTCTGCATCGTGATGAAGTTGTAAGGGAGCAGCACCGAATCGAAGTCGAATCGATCGAGGCTTCGCCGGTGTGTGGCGGCAATCTGCGTGCCGTGGCCCGTGACGCCGATCCATTTGATCAGACCTTCCTCGCGCGCGGTCAGCGCCGCGTCGAGCGCTCCCCCAGGGCTCAGCGCCTGGTCCCACTCGATGGGATCCGCCAGCGAGTGCATCTGCCAGAGGTCGACGTGATCGACTCCGAGGCGATCGAGCGATCGATTCAGCTGCTCGCGAGCCCCCTTCTCGTCCCGCTTGTCGACCTTGGTCGCGAGAAAGAACCGCCCCGGCTCGCGCTTCAGCCACGGCGCGATCCGCAGCTCTGATTCGCCGTAACTCGCAGCCGTGTCGATGTGGTTGACGCCGTGACGCAGCAGCACCTCGAGAGTTTGATCGGCGACCTTTTGCGAGACATGGCCCAGCGACGCGGCGCCGAAAATCACCCTCGTGCTCTTGTGGCCGGTGCGACCGAAGTCGGCCTTCGAGATCACCATCTCAACTTACTCCGAATGCGGCGGCGCCTTGCGAGTGTGTATCGTGGGTCGGCGTCAGTTCAATTCACAGGAGGCCGCAGTGGAGTTTTTCAACCTCAAGACGAAGCAGAAAGTCGAAATTCCAGACAACCAGCTGAAGAAGCGACGCAGCGTGCGGACCACGAGCGGCGGCAAGCGACAGGAGCGCTACGCCGTGATCGCGGAAGTCCACGAGGGTGGGAAGCCGCTGCAGCTGTACAAGTTCGTCAACAAGGAGACCTTCGACCGGCTCGACGTACCCGAGTCCAACTAGCCGCCTGATGCGGTAGCCGCCAGAGGCTCGAGGCTCAGAAACTTGCCCGAGTAGGCGGCAAAGTAGACGCGGACCTTCTGGGTGTCGCGCCCAAGGTGGTCGGCGAGCATGGGGTCGATGTCGAACTCCTTGTCGCCGACCATCACCTTGTACTTGTACTGGTCTGGGTACGTGTAAGTGCTCGGAAACGGCCTTGTGAGAGAGTTGGTCCTCAGTGCGACGCGCCTGAGTGTGGGTGCGCCTGTCACCGAGCTGACCCTACCCAAAACCGCGTCGCCGAGCACGAAGACGACGCCCAGGCCGCCGCCGACCGCCATGGCGAGGCACAGCAGAAAGAAGATCGTCACCAACAAGCCGCCGAAGATGCCCAGGTCGCCGAATGCGTTGAGCAGGTTCGGACCCAAGGCAATCGCGATGACCAGTCCGATGCCGGTCATCAGCAGAAGGGACCCGACTCCGCGAAGCAACCTGAAACGCTGCCGCGCCGTGATGTGCCCGGCGCGGTTGGCGTCAACGTCTGACACGCGTCGATCAGTCGAAAAGCGAGGCGATGTCGGACCGGTTGATCGCCAACGCGAGGCCGCGGGCGTCGCGTTCGGCGTAGTCAGTCTGTGAGGGATCGGCGCCCTGTTTCAGGAGTAGACGCACCATGTCAGGACTGCCACCCATCACCGCGCCGTGGATCGGCGCGGCGGCCTGCGCCCGCGCGTTGACGTCGGCGCCGGCCTCGAGCAGACGCTCGGCGACCCCGAGGTTGCCCCCGATGGCGGCGAAGTAAAGCGCCGGAAGATCGTGAATGCCGCGCTCATGCACGCGGTCGGGATGTGCCTTCAGCTCGTTGTCGACCTCATCGAGGCGCCCGAGAGCGAGCGCGGTAAAGAAATCGATCTGCGCGCCGTGATCGAGCAGGAACTCGATGATCGGGCGATTGCCCATCTGCGTGGCGGCCTCGATCGGCGTCTCGTTCCACGAGGCTTTGGCGTTCATGAGGTCGGGCTGCCTGACGACGATCTCTTGCACACGCTCGAGGTTGCCGTGCGCGTTGCCGACCAGCTCGTCGACCACCGCCTGAGTGGCCTGATCCACGCTTTACGCGCCGTCGAGGAACGGGATCACGGCCGCGGAGAGGGCCGGCGCGACATTGATGTCGTAGTGCGTCAAGCCAGGCAGGATCGCCAGCCGGTGATGAGTCATGCCCGAGCCGTCCCAGTGGGCGTCCCGCAAGCCTCCACCCAGAAGCTGGAAGAACTCGACAGCGTGCGCGGGCGGTAAACCGTCGGCGTCACCGACCACGATCATGACCGGCATCTGCAGGCCAGAAACTTCTGCCGACCAGTCGTAGTCGACCTTCAACGCGGTCGTCAGCTGGTGCACCAGGACCGGCCAATCCTCTACTCGTGGCGCTATCCGCTCGTACGCCTGATACATCGGGCTCTGCTTGAGAAATTCAGCGGTCTCCGGGCCCATCGCGTCCATGCCGGCGGTCATCTCCGGATACCAACCACCCCGCTTGAACACAGTCGACACGAGGACTAGGCGGTCGACAAGGTCTGGGTGCTGGATCGCCGTCCGCAGCCCGACCGCGCCACCAAGTGAGAAGCCCATGATCGCCACTCGCTCGAGGCCAAGTTTCTCGATCAAGGCGGCGATGTCGTCGGCCATGGCCTCGAATTTCATCGGTCGATCCGCGGCCGGAGAGCGGCCATGGGACTGAAGGTCCACACCGATGACGCGATTGCCCGCAGCGAGGAGCTCGATATTCGGCCCGAACATCTCGACCGATCCGAAACCGCCGTGCAAGAGGACGAGCGGCTTGCCGTTGCCGAATTCCTGGTAGCCGAGCTCGATTCCGTTCACGCGAACCAGGTTGGTTTTGGTCTGCATAGTCAGAATCCTCCCTTTGAATGGTGCACCCAGCCTTCCACAATAAGAACCTTTGACTCTTCTCACGGGTCGAGGATCGCTCTCGCCTGAAGGCACGCCAATGTGCGGAGGGAGGGCTACGGCGGTTCCCGAGTCTGATTCCTGCGGTGCCGACGGACGCTGTCGGCGCCGTGTCTAACGACGAACGCCGCTGAGCCGAGCACGGACGGCCAGCTCGACGTATGCGAGTGGAGGACGACTCGGGGTCGACCCACTCGATTGGCAGGGCCGCCAGAACCGGCAGGAGCACCCCGTGGTCACGGCACCTTGGTACGAGGGGAGCGGCCCCAGTCCGTCCAGTCGGGCAGCGAGGTCTCGACGATTCCCGGGGTCTGGAGCGCTATCACGCGGCTGCCGTCGGGATCCATGATGAACAGGCCCGGCGCCGAGAACACGATGTGATCGCCGTCCGGCGACCACGCCGGTGTGTACGCAAGGTTGTGCGTCAACCTGCGGACAGCCGAGCCATCGGGGCGCATCACGTAGACGTCCGTGTAGTTGTCCTGATGGTCGCGGTGCGACGCGAATAGGATGGAACTGCCGTCGGGCGACCAGTCCAGCTGCCACCCCTCGCCGGCGCGGGACAGTTCCACGACGTTCGAGCCGTCGGTCTGCGCGATGTACATCACGTGGTCCCCCGTGAGATTCGAGTTGAAGGCGATCCGGGACCCGTCGGGCGACCACGACGGATACTCGCCGCCCTCGGTGTGGGCCAGGACCCGGAGGCCAGTCCCGTCCGGTCTGATCACCGACAGGCCTGCGCGCCCGGAGAAGGCGATCAGCGATCCGTCAGGCGCCCACGCCGGCGATAGGCCCCCGACCAGCCGCCGCTGACCCGAGCCATCGGCGTTCACGACCCATATCTCCGGCTCGCCACTTCGTTCGGATCGAAACGCGATCTGCGTGCCGTCGGGCGACCAGGACGGGTCGAAGTCGGGTCCTGGGGAGTGCGTGAGCCGGATCAGATCCGTGCCGTCGGCATCGATCGCCCACACGTCGTCGAAGTTGTCAAATGCGATCCGCCCGTTGAGCGAGGATCGATCTCCGCCGCTCGGCGCCGGCGCTTCAGAGGCTGCCGTGGATGGAGACGGGCGATCCTGCGCCTGCTCCCGATCGAATTCCGTGGTGCAGGCCCCCAGTACCACCGCCCCCGCCAGAGCCATCGAGACGATGCGGCTCCTTCCCATGCCCTATGTACTCCCCGGCTGGCCCGGAGGTTCCTAGTCGAGGGCAGTCGGCGCTGTCAAACGACCTGGCCGGCGTGGCACCCACGCCTTACAGAACAAGAACCTTTGTGGATTGTCAGCTTCGCGTGATGGTGACGATCACGTTGCCCTTCTTGTGACCCAGGTCGACGTAGCGATGCGCATCCACAATCTCATCCAGCGTGTAGCGACGGTCGATCACCGGCCGAAACGCGCCGCTCTCGGCGAGTTCCTTCAGCACCAATAGGTCTGACTTCTTGGTCCTCGGGAACGCGTCGTCGACGGACGTCGACACTCCGCCCGATGCGAGTGCCGCGCCGGCGTTGAGCATTGCCTTCGCACTCTTCCGTTTGCCAACGGCGTCGAAGATGACGTCGTAGCGCTTGCCGCTCTGCGTGAAGTCGTCCTTCGTGTAGTCGATCACCGATGTCGCACCCAGCGACCTCACAAGGTCCAGGTTGGCGGTGCTGCAGACGCCGGTCACCACAGCACCGAGATGCCTCGCCAGCTGCACCGCGGACGTGCCGATCGCCCCCGAGGCACCATAGACCAGCACCCGCTGGCCCTTCTGAATCTTGAGACGACGAACGAAGAACGAGGCGATCAGCCCTCCGTAGGGTAGGGCGGCGGATTCCTCGTAGGTGAGATTGGCAGGTCGGAGAGCGAGCGCCGAGCTCGGCCAGCACACCTTCTCGGCGTATGTACCGGCGCGGAAACCGTCCATTCCGAACACCTGGTCGCCTGGCTTGAAGGAGGTTACGTCGCGGCCGACCGACTCGATCTCACCGGCCGCGATCATGCCGATGATCCCCTTCCGCGGCGCCCTGATGCCGAACGCCGCTCGCAAGAAGAGCCGGTAGACGCCGCGCATCTTGAGGCCTCTCACGATGCAGTCGCTGGCTGTGACCGCGGTCGCGAAGAGCCGGATGCACACTTCCTTCCCTGGGAGGCGGGTCGGGCACAGTCCTGATCTGGAGCACCTCGGGCGGCCCATACGCCGTGCAAAAGGCGGCTCTCATCGGGTTTCTCCAGCCCGCAGCTCGAGCGCAGCCACGAAACCATCGCGGGTCACGGTGCCATTGTGTCCAAGCGGCGCCAAACCTGCGAGGTTCGTCGTGGGCGGTTTTGAGTAAGTGATGGTCCATGTCGGTTTTAGTTACCGGGTCGGACTGTCGGGGCCGCGATCGCCGGCATAAGGTCCGGGTGGGGGCGTCCGGCCCACACGTCGCCCCCCAACAAAACATCCGAAGGGTTGGCTACAAATCCTCGCCTGCCGCGCGGAAGGCTGAGCAGCCACCGAACGACAGCAGCACCCGTCTAGCCGACTGGCGATGTGATCCCGGCTCGGAATCGTCAGGGCTAACGAGCGAAGGCCACTCCGGTGGATGTCTTCGCGCGGGGCGATCGGCGCCCGGTGGCGGAAGGGCGGCACCGCGCACAACCCATCACAAGAGCGATCAGGACGGCCGCGCGTGGCCTGAGGGTCCGGCCGCCTATGTCGCCGCGCGACGCTTAAACAAACTGCGGCGATATTCCTTGCGACGCAGCGCTGTTCTCCGCTCTTTGGCATCGACTGCGTCGCTGCGCGTTAGACCGACTCGACGCTCTGTACCAGACCTCCGTTCGGCGCGGCGACGATCCGCTCCCGACCGCCGCTCGGTGGTCCCGCGTTCCATCGTGCCGGGCATTATCTGCCTCCATCTTTGCCCACTCCATAGGCAAACCTGCCCCCTGAAGGGGCGAGGAGACTGAGCGGGTCGGTCCCCTCGCTGATTTGGGAACCTGCCGACGCTCCGCTCGTACCCACTCGAACGTCGCATTCCAGCCACGCGAGCTGCGAACGGCCGAACTTGGCGCGGGAGCAGCACGGTATCCGCGGCCAGTCGCGGCGACGAGTCTCCTGCTCGGGCTGTGAGCAATGACGCAGACCTGGACGAGATGGGGTGCGAGTCGTCCGGCTAAAAGCGCTCCACCCATCGCGCGCGCCATTCGGCCGGCTCCAGAGTGGGCGCGTAGTAGGAGGTCTGTTGGATGATCTTGCCGGCGCGGAAGTGAAACATGTCGACCGCCTTCCATACGCTGCCGTCGGGGTAGGTGACTCTGGACTCGGCCGTGTAGTCGTCGCCAGTACCGGTGACCCTGAGCAGCGTCCAGCTCGGTGTGGTTACCCACCGGTCCGCGCTGCCGGTAATCCTTCGCACCTCGCTCGTAGGCGGGCCCGGGTAGTTCTCGTTCATCTCCCGGTTGTTAGATATGCCGCGAACACGCTCACCCGACTGCGGCATCTCCCAGACGTAGTCGTCGTCGACGAATTTCGCGATGCTGTCCAAATCACGAGCGTTCAACGCCTTGAAAAGGGTGTCGACGATCTCGTGATTGCTCTGGGCCATCGCTGGCATTGTAGGGTCGCCGGCGTCCTCTCGGATCAGGACGTGACGCGCTAGCGCGATCGGCGCTGGCGGCTGCAGGAAGGGGCTCCGCACAACCGGCCACAATGGCGATTAGGACGTCGTCCTACCGCGGATCCCTCCCAGCACGCGACCAAGCAACTCACAAGCTCCCGGAAAATTGTGACCCGACTGTGACCGGTACCCGCCTGGCGCCCGCGACGCAGGGGCTGTTCGAATACAGCGGTTGGTGCGCCTGGCAGGAATCGAACCTGCTGCCTTTCGGTCCGGAGCCGAACGCTCTGTCCGGTGAGCTACAGGCGCGATAGGTCTTACCCAGTCTAAACTCCGGGCCCCGTGACCCGATTCGCGGCGTTGATCGCCGTCGTCGTGCTGTTGGGCGCATGCCAGAACGAAACTCATGCGGTCGTCAGCCCTGTGCCGAGCCCATCACCGCATGCGGCTCCGACCGCAGCGATCCTTCAATCCGCCGACGTGCCCGCCAAGGTCAACCCATGTCTCGGATCCGGGCCACTGGATGTCTATCTTTCCGTGCTCGCCAACTCGGACGCCGCCCTGGCGACTCGCCTCAGCGCCGAATGGGATGAGCTGTTGAGCCACGGCGCCCGGTCGGGCGCGATATCTGTCTTCGCGGCCAACCCCTCCGCTTGCAAGGCAGAGCTGGGCGCGACGACGACCCTGAAATCCGTGGCGAGCGTCGTCATCAAATTCGCCGACGAAGGCCAGGCGGACCGCGAATGGCAGGCCGGCGTATTCGCCTTTGTGCCGCCGGCGCCAGGTCAGCTCCTACCTGGGCTGACGCGGGGCACCGGCACCGGGCTTGGGCTCAGCTCGTTTACCTACGAACGACCGTCGGTACGATTGGCTTGCTGGCGGCATTACGTCTACGTCGCATTGGTCGTGGTCAGCAACTTCGATTTGAATACGTTCAAGGCCGCCACGGCCGCAATCGACCCTCGCCTAAACTGAACTCTCCTTACCTGCGCCTGTAGCTCACCGGATAGAGCGCTTGCCTGCGGAGCAAGAGGCAGCAAGTTCGATTCTTGCCAGGCGCACCATCGCGGAATTCGTTAGGACCCGTTGAAGTAGGTCTTCTGCCCGGAGGCGAGACCGACCGCGATTCGCTGCTGACCCGCTGGGTCGCTTGCGAAGTTCGCCTCGTCTGGATTGGTCAGGAAACCGCGGGAGCCCCGCCGCGCTACTTGATCCGGCCGTTCTCCAAGGTCGAGACTTTCTTGCTTGCCTCGGGGTCGATGTTGAGCACGGCGAGGATCACCATGAACGCCTTGTTCTGCCACTCCGCGATGTAGAAGGACTGGCTGGCGATGGACTGGTTCAGGACGATCGAGTTCGCGGTCAGCCCCGTCTTGGTGCCCTCGATGGTCGGGGCGGAACGCAGCTGGGACGGGCTGAAGCCAAAGATCGACTTGTTTGTATATGCGTCCGCAGCGGTCTTCTCGTCCTTGAACTGGACGACGAAGTTCACGACCAGCTTGTAGGTCGCGGTCCCGACGTCGGTCGACGGATCCTTGATCGCCGCGCACCGCGCCTGGCTGTCGGTGTAGATCGCCGCGTACGCGGCTTTGGCTCCGCTCTTCTGGGCGTCCTGCCAGTAGCCCGAGACCGACTTCGACGTGTTCGGATCGGGGCTCTGCTCAGCCTTGATGAAGTCCTCGATGTTGCCGCTCAGGTTGCACCTGACCATTCCGCTCGGTAAGTCGGCCGGCTGGACGGCGACGTTGGAGACGGTCGTCCCCTGCCCGCCGCTCGAGCCTCCGCACGCGACGGCGAAGAGCACAACCACGAGCAGAAGAACCCAAACCTTGAGCACCGGGGCAGACTACCAGCGCGTCGCGCGAACCGATCCAGCCTAGAAAAAGATCGTCCGCCGCCTTGGTCGTAGCAGGTTCACGGTCGATTGGATCCACTCCCTGACCTGCTCGCTCAGCTCGAGCACGAGCCGGGCATCGCTCGCCGCTTCCGGTCCATATCGAGCCACCTCGATCGGCTTGCCGAATGCGATGAACCACTTGGAAGGGAGCGGGATCATTCCGCCCAGGCCGAACCATGGAAACGTCGGCGTGATCGGGAGCGAGGGCAGGCCGAGGAGCCTGGCCAGCGGCTGGAGGTCGGCCACCACCGGATGGACCTCCTCCGAGCCGACGACGGCGACCGGGATGATCGGCGCCCCGGTGCGCAGCGCGACCTGGACGAAACCCCCTCGACCCAGACGGCGGATCCGGTAGCGGTCGCGATACGGCTTCGACGCGCCCTTCACGCCTTCGGGAAAGACGCCGACCAGCTCGTCGCGCTCGAGCAGCGCCGTGGCGTTGTCGGGATGCGCGAGCACGTTGCCGGTCTTGACCAGCAGCATGTTGGTGAAAGGCATCGCAAACGCCCAGTCGACTACGAGCATCCGGGCGTGGCGCGGATGCGGGTGCTCGGCGATGATCGAGGTGCGGATCATCGCGCCGTCGTACGGAATGATGCCCGCGTGGTTGGCGACGAGCAGCGCGCGTCCGCGCGCGGGCACGTTTCGCATCCCATCGACCTCGACCCGCCAGTACTTGCGATAAAACCAAAGCGCGACGTTCTTGACGCGCTCCGTGAATTCGGGGTCAAAGCCGAAGCCATCGCTTCGGAGTTCCAGCTGGGTGCTGGGACTCACAACCCGGAGAGTCCCCACTCCGCTCAATTATCATGAGCAACGGCCTCGCTATGCCACTCGCCCTTCAGGCCGCAGCAGACGAATACCTCGGCTGGCTTCAGCTCGAAGCCAACCGCAGCCCTAACACCGTGCGCGCGTACAGCGCGGAGATCCGCAAACTCCTCGGATTTTTGGCGGCCAACTCCCACTCACTGACCGTCGACGCCCTGCGCCACGAGGACCTGCGTGCATTTCAGCGCCACCTCGCGGAAAAGCTGAGGAGCCCCGCCTCGCGTGCCCGCGCCCTGGTGGCGATCCGCTCGTGGCTACGATGGATTGCGCGCGAGGGGCTCATCGAGCACGATCTGTCGAACGGCATCACGTTGCCCCAGCTCGAGCAGAGGCTGCCCAAACCGATCGAACCTGACGAGCTCACGCGGTTGCTTGCCGCGCTTCCCACCGCGTCTTTGCTGGAAAAGCGCGATCGCGCGCTGGTGCAGTTCCTGGTGAGCTCCGGATGCCGCATCTCCGAAGCCCTCGCGCTCGACCGCACGGATTTTCCGCGCTCGGGAAATCGACTCGTCGTGACGGGAAAGGGTTCCAAGCAGCGAAGCGTCTACCTCACGACCGACGCGCGGGCTGCGATGGAGGCGTATCTGACGGCACGGACCGACGCTTGCATGGCCATGTTCATCAACTTCGACCGCTCAGCGGGTGATGACCGCGAGCGACGCCTCACGTCCGCGGGAGCGCGCTACATCGTCAAGCAGATCCGCCAGCAGCTCGGCGCCTGGTCATTCAAATCGCCGCACGTCGCCCGCCACACGGCGGCCACGACTCTCCTCGAGGTCACGGGCGGTGACGTGCGCCTCGTCCAGGAGGTCCTGGGCCATGCCAACCTGAACACCTTGCAGGGCTACACCAAGATCGTCGACAGCCGGAAGCAGGAGGCTTACAGGCTCTACCAGCAGTTCCTGGACGGCAAGAAGAAGGATTCGATCTCGTAACCGCCCCGCCGGGCGTCCGTGGCAAGGATCGTGAGGATCCGCCACGCGTGCTGGCCGGCTTCGGGCTGGGAGCCCCGGCCGGGCCGGTCTGGTCGCCTTGGCGGCGGAGGGCGCATAGTATTCGGTCGTGGTCGAAATCAAAGAGGCGAAGCTTTTCCAGGGTCTGCCGGAATCAGAGATGCGGTCGGTCGAAAAGCAGCTCAAGACCGTCAAGCATGCGGCCGGTCACGAGATCGTGGTCCGCGGCGAGGGCGGCGTCGGGTTCATGGTTATCACCGACGGCACGGTCAGCGTGAAGACCATTCAGGGGCACACGCGCAAGCTCGGGCCAGGCGACTCCTTCGGTGAGATGGCCTTGCTCGACCATGAAGGCCGCAGCGCGACCATCACCGCCGACACCGACGTCACGATGGCAACGATCCCGGAATGGAACTTCAAGCCGTTCCTGAAGGAGCACCCTGAGGTCGCCTACCGCCTGCTCCAGACGCTGAGCCGCCGTATCCGGCAGGCCGAGGCTGACCTCTAGGGCTTTCCGGCGATCGCGTCTGTGACGACGCGGATGACCCGCGACGAGGCGTTGAAATCCGACGTAAGGCGGTTTTTCGTCAGGGCGAATGCGAGCCCGGTCGCCGTATCGCCGAAGGCAAAGCTTCCGCCGACGCCGCCGACGCCAAAGGCCGTCTGCGAGTCCTGGGGATTACCGCCGGGCACCCCGATCGAGTAGCCAAGGCCCCAGGTGGTCGTCATGCCAAACACCTCGTCTTGGCCCGTCACGCGCTCGGTCGTCGCCTGCTTGAGGCGAGCAGGGGTCAAGAGCTGGACACCGTCGACTTTGCCAAGCAAAGCGGCGTACATACGCGCGATTGCACGCGCCGATGTCTTGCCCCCGGCCGGGATATCGGCCGCCAGCGTGTCCGGGCGGTTGCCGAAGGCCGCGTTGGGCATCAATGACATAGGCGCGGCCTTGAACATCGGAAGGTCTGGTGGCATCGCCGGCATCTGGAAATCGGGCGGCATCGGAGCGTCCTCGAGTACGGCCAACCTGTGGTGCTCCGACGGCGGCATCCCGAAATACAGCTCCCGCTCTACGCCGAGCGGTCCCGACACCTCTTCGCGCAAGAGCTGCGAGATGGGTTTGCCGGTGACGCGCCGGATGACCTCCCCGACGATGTAGCCGAATGTGTACGCGTGGTAGCCGATTTTGGTGCCCGGCTTCCACCAGAGCTCTGCGCCGGCGATTGTGGAGCACATCTTGTCCCAGTTGCAGAGGTCTTCGATGGTCGTGGTCAGAGGAATGCCAGGCACGCCGGCGGTGTGGTTGAGCACTTGGCGGATCGTCACGCCATCCTTGCCACGGGCGGCGAAGTCGGGCCATACCTCGGCCACGCGCGTGTCGTAAGTGAGCGCCCGGCGCTCGGCAAGCATGTGGACCAAAGTCGAGGCCGCCGCCTTGCACACCGAGTAGCAGTAGAACGGCGTCTCCGACGTGACAGCACGTCCTGTCTTGGGATCGGCGAGCCCCGCCACCGCGTCGATGATCTGCTCGCCGTGCTGATAAGCCGCGACCTGGAGACCCTGCTCCGCACCGGATTCGACCATCTCTTCGATGGCTCGCTGGACGCGCTCGTTAATGCTCACCGCTTGCACTTTGCTGACGTCAGTGCAGACTGCGCAAGCAGACCAAATTCATCGGCCGGAGGGCTCAGAAAAGGAAGAGCCGGGCTCCGAAGAGCCCGGCCCTGGTTGATTCCGCTAATCGGGTGCCCTACTCGTCCTCGATCTGGTTGTACAGCACACGGACTCAGAGAGGAGACCGCAACGCGCGTCTTCGTATTGGCGTCCTCCATCTGGTTGCTCGAAGGGCCACCAGTGAACGACTTGATGGCGATTGTGAAAATGCGTCGAAACCTGCGTCGACGGACAGCAAACCAGCGAAAGTACCGACCAGCAGTCAATTTGCTCAGCGCGAAAGGAGAGAAGGCGTGAAAGACATCTCCGTGCGACTTCAGAACAGACCGGGCACCCTCGCCGCGGCGGCGGGAGCTCTGCACCGTGCCGGCCTCGCAGTAACCGGCGTGTGTGGGTTTGCCGTCGATGGGCGTGGACTCCGTCATTTCCTGGTCGAGGACGGAGAGTACAGAGACATCCTGCAAGAGGCGGGTGCCGAGCTCGTGGAAGAGCGTGACGTCCTGGTGGTGCCGGTGGATCCACGTCCAGGGTGGCTGATGAATTTCACTTCACGGCTCGGTGAGGCTGGGGTCAACATCGAAGTGATCTATATGGCGGTCGACAACCATCTGGCCGTGGTTCCCAACGACATCGCCAAGGCTCAGGCCGTGCTCGCAAGCTGACCTCGGTCGTGCCCGAAGCGGCGCATATCATTGGCTCCTCATGACGGGGGACCGGCTGAACGTAGCCGTGCTTGGGCCAGGTGGTGTGGGCGGGTTCCTCGCAGCGATGCTGGCGCGGGAAGGCAGCATGGTCCTGGTGCTGGCGAGCGACAACGCCTCGGGTGCGATTGCCCAGAACGGACTCCGGCTCGAGAGCCGGCGGTTCGGCGATTTCGCAGTTTCGGTGCGAACCGCATCGCGTTTGACGGATCGTGTCGACGCCTGTCTCATCACGGTTAAGGCCACACAGCTGAGAGATTCTGTGGACCGCGTACCTGCGAATGCCCTCGGGGCGGCTCTCGCCATTCCCTTTCTCAACGGCATCGAGCACGTCGATTTCTTGCGTGCCGTTTACCCTCCCTCGAGTGTGGTGGCTGCCACCATCCGCATCGAGACGGCGAGGGCGGCCCCTGGCTTGATCCGCCACACCAGCCCCTTCGCCTCAGTCGAGATTGCCGCTTCCGCAGATAACCGTGATCGCGTTGAGTTGATTGCCGCTCACCTAAGTGCTTCCGGTCTCGATGTCCGTATCCGAGATGACGAATTGGCCATGTTGTGGGACAAATTCGCGTTGCTCGCACCGATGGCGCTGCTGACCACGCACGAGCGCGCCAACGTGGGAGCGATACGGACCAGACGCCGCGAGGAGGCCATCGCGCTGATTGGCGAGGTCGTCGCCGTCGCCGGGGCCGACGGAGTTGATATAGATCGGGAAGCTGTGGTCCATCTGCTGGATTCGGTGCCCGAGTCGATGGAGTCCTCGATGCAACGTGACCAGGCCGCCGGCCGTCCCCTCGAGCTTGATGCGTTAGGCGGCGCCTTGCTCAGGCGCGCAGCGAAGGCGGGAATCGCGACTCCGGTGACGCGCCGGCTGGTAAGCGAGCTCCAATCCAGAAGCGGCCACCCAGCAGCCACCGGCAGCGAATCGTGACCACCTCCGAGGGCAACCGAGTCGCGGTAGTGCAGGCTGCACCGGTCGTCTTCGATTGCGCCGCCACGCTTGCCCGGGTTCAGAAGTTGGCCACCGACGCGGCTGCTGGGGGAGCAGGCCTCGTGCTGTTTCCCGAAGCCTTTATCTCCGGCTATCCCCGAGGCATTTCCTTCGGCACCGTGATCGGCGACCGTACTCCGGAAGGCCGTGATCACTTCCGCAGGTACTGGGAGAGCTCCATCGACGTTCCGGGACCAGCATTGGACCAGCTCGTTGTTCTCGCGGCCGACCTCGGGATCTACATGGTGATTGGCGTCATCGAGCGCGAGGGAGGCACTCTCTACTGCACGGCAATATTCGTCTCGCCAGACGGCTATCTGGGCAAACACCGAAAGGTCATGCCTACCGCGGCCGAACGTCTGGTCTGGGGTTTCGGTGACGCATCCACGCTCCCCGTCTTTGACACGCCGCTTGGGAGATTAGGGGCAGTTATTTGCTGGGAGAACTACATGCCGCTGCTGCGAATGGCCATGTACTCGCAGGGCATCCAGATCTATTGCATCCCGACCGCGGATGGGCGAGAGACCTGGCTATCTACAGTGCGCCATATCGCTCTGGAGGGCCGTTGCTTTGTCCTTTCCGCCAACCAGTTCACAAGGCTGTCCGACTTTCCCCCGGACATCAGTAACGAGCTCGCCTCAAAGCCCGACGATATCGTCTGCTTCGGCGGAAGCTGCATCGTTGGTCCAATGGGCAACGTGCTCGCAGGTCCCGACTTCACCGGAGAGTCGATCCTATTCGCAGACCTTGATCTCGCCGATGTGGCGCGCGCGAAATACGACTTCGATGTAACCGGTCACTACGCCCGGCCAGACTTGTTTCACCTCGAAATCAACGAACGTCCGCAAAAGCCCGTCGTCTCGACCAAGCGCGACACGGAGACGACGGCTTAGAGGCGTGCCGGCGCTGTTCGCCAGCCCCAGAAGACCGATCTGGTTGTCAACAGACCTGTCACAGACCGATCTGGTTACTGCACGTCGGCAGCCGGACCGAGTTCGCCAAACCGATCTGGTTGTCGCACGCAGCGGGGCCGCTCGAAGGGCACCAAAAGGTCGGAATCGCATTCGAAACCGGCCTTGAGAAGCTACGAGAGCTAGTTACTCGTCCTCGATCTGGTTATACATGAGGCTGTCCTGGATCTCGTACAGAGCGTCCATCGCCTCCATCACCGACGCCGGCTTGGTCTGCGCCAGAACGGTGACCTCAGGCGACTCTTCGATGACCTTGTTGATCGCGACCGAGAGCACGGGCGGCATCTGCCGCTGATCGGCCAGGTTCAGCATCTCGAGCTCGTTCAGGAGCTTGTCGATGTAGTGCATCTTGTTCCGGCGTGCGTACTTGGCGCGCTGGATCCGGCGCTCGCGGGCAGTCATGTGCTCGATGGCGCGGCTGGCCTGCTTGATCATGGGCATTTTCCCTATCTCCTCGACTACAGTTTAAAGACGACATGCCTTTTGTCAAGAACCACCTGTAATAAATCGATTTAGCCCTCCGGGCCTGTGCTAGCATCGCGAACAAGCGACCGGATGTGCCCTTCATGATCGCCGGCCGTTCGACCCGCATGGAAGTCCTCGAGCTGCTTCGGCGCAAGGGCCGCTCCAGCGCGGAAACGATCGCCGGCGACCTCGGAGTGACCGCCAACGCAGTCCGCCAACACCTCACGAACCTCGAGCGGGACGGCCTCGTGGTCAGCCAGCCGGAACGCAGTGGCCGAGGACGCCCCTCGCTGCTCTTCGTCCTCACCGAGCGGGCCGACTCCGTCTTCCCCAAGCGCTACGGCCAGCTCGCGACGATGGTCCTCCAGGAGGTCCAGGAGATGGGCGGACCGGACGCCCTCGACGAGGTCTTCGCGCGGGTCGCGGCGCGCCACGCAAACGCGATCGAGAAGGATTTGCAGGGCCTCGAGTTCGAAGAAAAGCTCCACCGGGTGGTGAGCTGGATCGGGCGGGCCGGCACCCTGGTCGAACAGTCCGAAGGCCCTGAAGGCATCCAGGTCACCATCCACAACTGCCCGTTCCGCAACACAGCGCTGAAGTTCCCGCAGGTCTGCACGATCACGCCGCAGCTCATCTCGCGTCTTACCGGAGCGGCGGTCTCGCAGTCCGATTCAATCCACCGGCGCGATCCTTACTGCTCATTTGTCGTCCAGCGCCCTACCAACTCTTAACAGCAGGCAGGTCCGGGAGGTCGACGCGCTGGCCGACAAGCGCTTCGGCGTTTCCGTCGAGTGGCTCATGGAGGCGGCGGGATGGCAGATCGCCAGGTTCGTCGGTCAGCGTGCGGCGGTCGTCTGCGGCGTGGGCAACAACGCGGGCGACGGCCTCGCGGCCGCCAGGCATCTGCATCGCTGGGGCCGCCTGGCCGCCGTTTGCTGCATTGACGCCGGCCGTCTGCATGGCCCAGCAGCGCGCGAGCTGGCCGCGTTGCGCAACCTGGGAATCTACGTCGAGGACGAACTGCGCTTCGACGACGCGGCGGTGATCGTCGACGCGATCTTCGGCACAGGGCTCACGCGCGCGCCGGAAGGAAGGTTCGCGGCGTGGATCGACACCATCAACAAGTCGGGCAAGGGCGTGATCGCGGTCGACGTTCCATCGGGGCTCGACGCGGACTCCGGCGTCGCCTACTCTCCAACTGTGCAAGCTGACGTAACCATCACACTGGGGCTGCCCAAGCCGGGCCTTCTCAAGCTGTCGGGGCGCGTCCTCGTGGCCGACATCGGAGTGCCGATCGAGGCCTACGAGGCGATCGGGATCGCCGTGCCGCACGACCTCTTCGCCCAAGGAGACCTCGTCAGGCTGTGACTCGCGAGGTCGTCTGGGACCATGGGGTATCGCTGCCCGCGCATAGGCTGTGGCTCGACCCACTCGTCGTGCGTTCTTTTGCCTTCATCTCGCACGCGCACACGGACCACGCGCGCCGGCACAAAGAAGCGCTGCTCACCCCCCAGACGCTGGCGTTGATACCCGAGGCTCGAAGGCCACGCGGCTGGCGGATGCTCGGCTTCGGCGAGACCATGCGGCGCGGCGAGGGCAGCATTACCCTCTACCCCGCGGGCCACATGCTGGGCTCCGCCCAGCTGCATTTCGATCAGGACGGCACGTCGCTTCTATACACAGGCGACATCAAGCTGCGTCAGACGGGCGGCGTGCTCACCTTCGTGCCGAAGGCGAACGTCCTGATCCTCGAGAGCACGTACGGTCGACCACACTTTCGCTTCGGCGATCCCGACGAGACCGTTGAGCTCATCGCGCGATGGTGCCAGCACGCGCTGGACAGCCGTGTGACACCTGTCCTGCTGTGCCATGCATTGGGCAAGACCGAAGAGGTGATGCTCGCGCTCGCCAAGTACGGGTTTGCGTTTGCGCTCGAGAAACGCTGCGTTCCGTGCGCACACCAGTACGCGTCAGCGGGCCGTTCGCTGCCGGATTGGGTCGAGCTCAACGGAGAAGCGGTGATGGACCGCGTCGTCATCGCTCCACCTGTCGGCAAGGACGACATCCGGCGTTTGGGGCGCTACCGGACGGCTTTGATCTCAGGCTGGGCGAAGGATCCCGACTTCGCGCGGCTCTTCGGCGCGGATGCCACCTTCGATCTCTCCGACCACTGCGATTTCGACGAGCTGATGGAGGTGGTCGAGCGCACCGGCGCCGACCAGGTCTACACCGTGCACGGCTTCACCGAGGACTTCGCGCGGTCGCTGCGCCGAAAGGGAATCCGGGCCTGGGCGCTGGAGGCTAACGAACAGCTGGCGCTGGCGCTCTAACCCGTTAGTTGCCTTTTGATCAAACCGCACCTTTCCAGAGTGGCTGATACGTGCGCTTTGACCAGAACGTACTACCCTGCCGCAGCCGGCGCGGCTAGACGGCCGGACGCGGGAGTCGCGGCGCTGCAACCGGCGCTCGCATCCTCAGGATCGCGACGAGGGCGAGGCCGGTGACGGCGGCGTACGACGCCGCGAGCGCGACGCGCGACACCACATAGCCTCCAGTTCGCAGGTCGAACCCCGACGCGGTCAAGACAAAGACCGTCAGATGAAGAGCGACGGCATAAGCCACAAGGTTGGCCACGACCCACCACGCGGCAATGCGCCGGCGGCCGAACACCCAAGCCAGCACAATGCCCTGGGCAAGGCCCAAAAGCAGCGGGTTGATGTAATCCGCAACAGTGAACATGATGTCGATTCCGGTTTCCATAGGGATGAATACGCGCGGGAGTACCTGCGGTACGTAGAAATACCACCCGCTCGTCGCGAACAGGCTGGCGACCGAGGCGACCAAAGTCAGACCGACCCACATGCCAGCGGCGGCCAGTGAGACGCCCATCGCCCCACGCAGGACCAGGAACTGAAGCAAGGCGAGCGGCGCCGCGAGCAAGGCCGGCGGCAGCCAGTACCGGTCGCCAAGATTAGGAAAGACTTCGAATCCGGGCTGCGTCGCCGAGGCGGCAACTGCCGTACCGAGTGCTCCGGCGGCGACCCACGCCATCCACAGCGTGGATCTCGGGCGCCGCATGGCGACGGCCATTGCCGCCTTCAGCCTACGCCGCTGTCAGCGCAGCGCCCACCCCGAACGCAGCACCGCCCGCCGCAGCTCGTGATTGCCGGCGGCGGCGTCGCTCAGCTTGGTCAGGAGCAAGTCCACCCAGGCCGCCAGCTCGACCGGCGGCGCCACTTCTAGCGACTCGTTCTTGACCCGGGCGCGAAAGCTACGCCCGTCGACGTCGATCGACAGCTCTGTGATGGGGCCCCGGTTCAGATGCCCGCGCTTGGCCTGTGCCATCGGGATGCGCTCCACCAGGTAGTCGAGCAGCTCGAGAGGCTCGTCGCGCTCGACCAGGGGCGCGTGGCAGAAGACGCACGCGTCGTCAATAGGCAAAGCCGGGGCGGAGCAGACTGTGCAGTTCAATTGTGTGGCGGGCTTTAGGGGCGATTTACGAGATTCAGTCCGTGTAGCGGGTAATTGTGCGGTCTTCGCGCCGTTTTTCAGCCTGGTAAAGAGGGCAATCCTCGAAGTTCCGAACGCAGATCGGCGGGCTGTCGCCAAGCGCGTACTTGCGCTTGGAGCGGTGGTCGACGTGGCAGTCGAAGCGGTAGATGCGCAGGATTCCACGCTTTTCCTTCACCAGCTCCTCGAGGTAAGGGCACCTCCGCATCGCAAACTACGATAGGCGTCCGTGTCGCATCGCCGCCCGGCCGTCGTCCAGATGCTTGAATTCGCCCGGGCGGGCGCTTCGATCGGCGCCACCTCAGCGACGCTTGAGAAGACGCGTATCCTCGGCGCCTACTTCCGCACGCTGAATGACGATGACCTGCGGCGCGCCGCCGTCTACATGAGCGGCCGCGCCTTTGCGCCTTCCAAGCGACGCACGCTCGGCCTCGGCTGGTCGACCGTCAGCAAGGTCGTTTCGTCTCTGTCCGAGCGAGGAGAAGATGAGCTCGGCACGATCTTCCGCAAGCATTCGGACCTCGGAGACTGGGCGGGGGAGGCGCTCGACGGAAGCACCAGACCGGAACCCGTCACGCTCGCCGACGTCGAGACGTCGCTGGAGGCGATTCGCACCGCGCGCGGCAACGCCAAGGCCAAGCCGCTCGAATCCCTGCTCAAGCGCATGGACCCGGAGAGTGCGCGCTTCTTCATCAAGATCGTTTCGGGCGAGATGCGGATCGGGCTCAGCGAGGGCCTCGTCGAGGCCGCGATCGCGGATGCGTTCGGTGTTCCCATCACGCAGGTCAAGCGGGTGCACCTCGTCACCGGCGACATCGGTGAGACGGCTGTCCGGTGCAAACGCGGCGACTTCGAGGCCAGCACGATCACCCCCTTCCAGCCCGTGCGGTTCATGCTCGCGAGCCCGGTCGAGACGCCGGTCGACGTGTTCGACAGGATGGGCGCGGGCAAAGTCTGGACCGAGGAGAAATACGACGGCGTGCGCTGCCAGCTGCATCGCCAGGGGACGCGCGTCGAGCTGTTCTCGCGCGACCTCAAAGAAACCACGGGAGCGTTTCCAGAGCTGGTCGAGAACGCGCCCGCAATCGGACACGACGTGTTGTTCGACGGCGAGGTGCTGGCGCACCGCGACGGCCGCGTGCTGAGGTTCTTCGAGCTGCAGCGCCGGCTCGGACGCAAGAAGGTCGACCTGGATCTGCGACGCCAAGTCCCGGTCGTGCTGGTGATCTTCGACCTGCTGTGGCTCGACGGTCGCACGTTGATGGACGAGCCCCTGACCACCCGCCGCAAGCTCCTCGAGGGGCTTGGCCTGGAGCACCCATTCCTGCTGGCTCGGTTGGAGGAGGCCACCGACCCGGAGCACCTCGACCGGATCTTCGCCGAGACCCGCGAGCGAGGCAACGAGGGGCTGATGGTGAAGGATCCGCTCAGCCCCTATACGCCCGGACGTCGCGGGCTGGCGTGGCTGAAGTTGAAGCGGCCGCTGGCCACCCTCGACGTGGTAGTGACGGCGGTCGAATGGGGTCACGGAAAGCGAAGAGGCGTGCTGTCCGACTACACCTTTGCGGTGAAAGACACGAGCACGGGTCGGCTGGTCAACGTGGGCAAGGCGTACACCGGGCTGACCGATGCGGAGATCGCGACCTTCACCAAACGGTTCCTCGAGATAACGGTCCAGGACATGGGCCACACGCGGTTGGTGAGGCCCGAGGTCGTGCTCGAGGTGGCGTTTGACTCGATCCAGCACTCGGGCCGGCACCTGAGCGGTTACGCGCTGCGATTTCCGCGCATCGTGCGTATCCGCGACGACAAGCCCGTCGACGAGATCGACACGGTCGAGCGGGTCGCGGAGCTGTACGAACGCTATTTCGGCGAAAAGTCAGAGGTTCCGCTCTCCGAGGTGGCGGAGACGTGACGAGTTTGAGATGAGGCTCACTTTCATGGGGACTGCCGGCGCCCGGTTCATGGTGGCCAGGCAGGTCGCCGCCTCGGGCGGACTGTTCCTCGAGGAGAACGGCACGCGCATCAGCCTCGATCCCGGACCCGGCGCGATAGTCCAGTACGCCCAACGCGGCGTGGACCTGACGACGCTCGACGCAATCGTGCTGAGCCATCGCCACCTCGACCACTCCGGCGACGTCAACGTGATGCTCGAGGCGATGACCGACGGCGGGTTTCAGCACCGCGGCCAGCTCTTCTGCCCGGCCGATGCGCTGGACCAAGATCCGGTCGTGCTCAAGTACGTGCGCCGGTTTCCGCGCGAGATCATCCGCCTTGCCCCGGAAACGTCCTACGCGGTCAACGGGCTGCCCTTCACGACCAGCGCCCGTCACGTCCACCAGTCGGAGACCTACGGCTTTCGATTCGGCGAAAAGCTCGGCTGGATCACCGACTCCGGCTACTACGACGGGATCGCCGAGCAGCACAAGGCCGAGGTGATGGTCATCCACACCGTCCTGCGCGAGTGCATTCCGACGCTGCCACACCTTTGCATCGCCGACGCCGAGCGGATCGTCCGCGACGCCAAGCCGCGCCTGGCTTTCCTGACCCACTACGGGACGACGGTCTGGCGCGCGAATCCATCGGAGATCGCCGCCGACCTTTCGCAACGCACAGGGATCGACGTCCGCGCCGCCAGCGACGGGCTGTCGCTCGAACTATGAGGCGGTGGCGATGGCGCGGTTCCGTCGCGCTGCTCGCCGTCTCCATGGCGTTTGTGATCTTGCCGCTGCTTCCCAACGACGACGTCATCAATTCCGACTGGCCGGCGTTCGCCACCGGGGCGCGTCTGATCGTCTCGGACCCCGGTCACCTTTACGACTTCGACACCCAGACGCGAGTTCAACGCCAGGTGACCGGAGGCCGGGTCCTGGTGACCCTTGGCATCGAGGGCATCCTTCCGTTCCTCGCGCCGGCGTGGGTCGCCCTGCTGGCGGTGCCATTCGATGCTTTGGGCACCGATCTCGGTGGAAGGCTCTGGATCCTGTTCGGGCTTGCCTGCCTGGCGGCGGGTCTCTTTTTCGCCACCAGGCCCCGACCGCCGACCGCGATCCTCCCCGGCTTCGCGGCGGTTCCGACCGCCTTGCTGCTGCTGAACGCCCAGCTCGACGGCATCGTCGCCCTGGGGCTCGGTGCCGCCTTTGCTTTGTGGTCACGGCCGTATCTGGCCGGGCTGGCGCTGGGCCTGACATTGGTGAAACCTCAGCTCGTCTTGCCTCTTGCCGCGGCGGTGCTGCTGGCGCGAAGTTGGAAGGTGCTTGCGGCCTGGGCCGCGACCGGTGTCGCGCTGCTTGGCGTCACGCTTGCCCTCAACCCGCACTGGGTCTTCGACTGGCTCGGCCAGACCCGCGCGACGGTGCAGCCTGGCAGCCGCGAGGTCGACCTACCTCACCTGGGCGTCCTGCTGCCCCTCGCGACGCAGACCGCGGCGATCGCAGGGCTCACTGTCGCCGCGATCGCGCTGGTACTGCTGCTCGCCCGGCGGCGACGCCACGATCTATCCGCCGCCGCCAGCGTCGTGATCGCGGGTGGGGTGCTCGCCTCGCCTCACGCGCTCCCGGCCGACCTCGTCCTGGTCGCGCTGGCCCTTGCCTTGTGGGGTCAGGCCAAGTGGTTCGACTGGCTGGGGCTATCGGTAGCCGCCGTCATCTGCGCGCTGACACCCGCGCCGGTTCCGGCGTTGGTCGGGGTGCTGGTGATCGGCTGGGTTTGCCTGCGGGCGGCCGGCCTGGTGGTTACCTGGACGCCGCGAGAACAGGCACCGGCGTCTGCGCGATGATGCCGTCGATCAAGCCGTACTCGACCGCTTCTTGCGGCGAGAGGAAGAAGTCGCGGTCGGTGTCTCGCTCGACCCTCGCGAGCGACTGACCCGTGTGGTTCGCGATGAGCTCGTTCAGGACGGTTCGGATCCGGATGATCTCTTTGGCGTGGATGTCCAGGTCGCTAGCCTGGCCCTGCAGACCCTTGCCGCCGATCAGCGGCTGATGCATGTGAATCGTCGAGTTCGGCAGCGAGAAGCGTTTGCCCTTCGCGCCGGCCATCAACACCACAGTCCCAAAGCTCGCCGCCCGACCGATGCAGACCGTCGAGATCGGCGCCTGGACGTACTGCATCGTGTCGTAGATGGCGAGGCCCGCGGTGACGGCGCCGCCTGGAGAGTTGACGTAGATCTGAATCTCCTTTTCCGGCGCATCCGCCGCGAGGTACATGAGCTGCGCGACGACCAGGTTGGCCACGACGTCGTCGATGGGCCGGCCGATGATGATGATCCGGTCCTTCAGCAGCCTCGAGTAGATATCGAAAGTGCGCTCGCGGTTGCCGCCCTCGTTCTCGACGACCGTCGGTATGTAAGCCAACGTGAATGGCAGCTTACGAGAAACCCTTCGCGGGGGAGGCAGGCCTCCCCCGCGGGACCCCCTCCATTGCATGCAGCGATTGGGCGGCGTTTGGCAGATGACGCTTTGGGGACGGCCGGAATGAATCCGGCCTACATCCCCACCTCGTCTGAAAACCTGTCGCGGGGGAGGCAAGCCTCCCCCGCGGGACCCCTCCATTGCATGCAGTGATTGGGCGGCGTTTGGCAGATGACGCTTTGGGGACGGCCGGAATGAATCCGGCCTTCATCCTCACCGTCGAATGATGCTGTTCGCGCCTTCTGACTTCTTCACCGCCCTCCGGAAGGACCTGAAGCGGCGGCTGCCAACGGCGCTGCGCAACTTCCGGACGACGCGCGGACGTGGGCGTTTGATGAAGGTCCACTTCGGCGAACCGGCCTTCCACTACGAGGCATGGCACCACGCTGGTGCCGGTAGGCTTGAGGTTGGCTTGCACTTCGAGGCGTCAGCAGTCGAGAACCAGGCTGCGTTCGACTTTTTCCGTTCGCGGATGGTCGAGGTCAAAGCGGGATTGCCACGCGCCGAGCTCGAGCCGTGGGACCGTGGATGGTCCAGGCTTTATGAGACGGTCCCCGCCGTACGCCTCGACGACCAGGTGCTGGGAAAAACCGTGGAGTGCATGACGGAGTACGTGGTCACGCTGCAGCCGATGCTCGAACAGTTCTTGAGGAGTCGTGATGAGGACAGTTGAAGTGACGGACGATCTTCAGGCCTACCTCGATGGCTTGGTGCCCACGCGCGACGCGGTGCTCGCTCGCATGGAGGAGGAGGCCGATCGCGAAGGCATCCCGATCGTGGAGCCACACGAGGGCTCCCTGCTCTACTTGCTCGTCAAGATCGCCGGCGCGAAGCGAATCCTGGAACTTGGGACAGCGACCGGTTACAGCGGGATCTGGATGCTGCGCGGCAGCGGGGGCGGCACCTTGACGACGTACGAGACGGACCACGATCGCGCGCAGCGGGCGCGCGCCAACTTTGGGGAGGCGGGTTTCGGCAAGGCGGCCATCGTGCTGGAAGAGAACGCCAAGGACGGGCTGGAGAAGCTCGAGGGGCGGTTCGACGCCTGCTTCATCGACCTCCTCAACTCGTTCAAGTCAGAGGAGATCACGCGGCGCGTGCTGGAGCTCTGCATCGAACGCCTCGAGGGTGGTGCCCTTCTGATGGCCGACAACGCTCTGCGCCAGGGCGAGGTCATTGCACCGAAGAACCAGCAGGCGAAGAATGTCGCGGCGTACAACCAACTCGTCGCGAAGCATCCCCGGCTGGAGGGCGTCGTGATCCCGATCCGCGACGGCCTGTCCGTCGCCAGAGTCAAGGACTGACAAACTCCTTTCCCACTTGTGGGGAGGTGGCCCGAAGGGCCGGAGGGTCATCTGGCAGCCCCATCCCCGGCTTCGCCGGTAGTTCTCATGAATGGGGAAGAGTTGCACCTCTAGGCGACCGGTTTCGCTTCGTCGCCCTCGATCCAGAAAGTGCCGTCGGCGGCGTGCTCCTTCTTCCAGATCGGCACACTTTCCTTGAGCCGGTCGATCCCCCACCTGCAGGCCTCGATCGCCTCGGCGCGGTGCGGGCACGATACCGAAACCACGACCGACGCGTCACCGATCTGCAGCTTGCCCGTCCGATGCACCATCGCGACCCGCGCCTCCGGCCACCTCAGGGCGATCTCGTCCCCGATCTTGCGCATCTCGGCCACTGCCATCTCGCCGTAGGCCTCGTAATCGAGCTCGGTCACGGATCGCCCCCGCGAGTTATCGCGCACGATGCCTGTGAAGGTGCAGATCGCGCCCGCGCCCGCATGCGCAACCGCGGCCTCGAGCCGCCGGGCGTCGAGCGGATCAGTCGTCAGCTCGAAGAGGATCCCAACCTTGTGCGCCCCGCCGCTGACCGGCGGGATGAAGGCGACCTCGTCTCCTTCAGCGACTGTTGCGTTCCAGTCGGCGAACTCCTGGTTCAACGCCGCTCGCACTGAGCCCAGCTCGGGCAGGGCGGAATGCTTGCCGCGGAGCGCCGCGTAGACGTCGGTTAGCGTCGAGTCCGGTGCGACTTCGATGCCTTCGGTTTCGACTCCCGCCTGCTCGCGCAATCGCGCGAAAAAGCGAATCCGGATCCCGATTGCTACCGCCACGGCCTCAATTTACTCGGGCAATGAATACATGGACTTCCTTGCCGGAATCGAGTGCTCGCTCGACGGTGGTGCGCGTGCCCTTCGAGCTTCCATCCCAGAAGGCAACCAGCACGTCGCATGCATCGACCAGGCGCTGGTTCCGCACCGCTGATTTGGCCGTATCCGCAAGCTCGTCGAATGAGGCTGGGATCACCTGGACCGGAACGCCTTTCTCCCGCGCCGCCTTGGTGGCCGCCGCGTCGACCCCGCTGGCGCTTCCCGTGATGATCGAGGCGCGCGCGGGCAGGGAGTTGACGTAGTCGGCCACGCGCCACGGATCGGAGAAGTGCCGGCTCCCGACGATCGCGACTCTCAATCAGCCGGCGGCGGAGCCACTTTTGCCGATCATGCCGATGTTCTTCTCGAACATCCCGCGCAGCTTCTCCGCCTGTCGGTCGTAGTCCTCCGCGTCGGGCCAGCTGTCGCGCGTGTCCAGCACCTCGCGCGGCACACCGGGCACCCGGTTCGGAATCTGCAGGCCGAATACCGGGTCGACGTGAGTCGACATCCCGCGCAACTCGCCCTCGAGAATCGCGCGCACGATCGCTCGAGTGTGCGCGATCGACATCCGCTCCCCCACCCCATACGGCCCGCCGACCCACCCCGTATTCAGCATCCACACGTCCACGTGGTGTCGCTTCACGCGCTCGATCAGCATGTCGGCGTATCGCTCCGGAGGAAGGACAAGGAACGGCGCCGCGAAGCACGTGCTGAAGATCGGTTCCGGCTCGGTGACTCCGCGTTCCGTGCCGGCGACCTTCGCGGTGTAACCGGAGAGAAAGTAGTGGCGGATCTGGTCCTCGTCGAGACGCGCCACCGGCGGCAGCACGCCGTATGCGTCGGCGGAAAGGAACATGACGTTATGCGGGTGCTGGCCGGTGCCTGTGAGCGCAGCGTTGGGAATCAGGTCGATCGGGTATGCCGCCCGGGTGTTCTCTGTCTTCGCCTCAGAGTCGTAATCGGGAACCCGCGTACGGGGGTCGTAGACCACGTTCTCGAGTATCGTGCCGAAGCTTTCGGTCGCGGCGTAGATCTCCGGTTCGGACTCCTTGTGGATCCGGATCGTCTTGGCGTAACAGCCACCCTCGAAGTTAAAGACGCCGCGGTCACTCCATCCGTGCTCGTCGTCGCCGATGAGGCGCCGCGAAGGTTCGGCCGACAGGGTCGTCTTACCCGTGCCGCTCAGCCCGAAGAAGAGCGCGACATCATCCCCCGCGGCGTTGGTGTTGGCGGAGCAATGCATCGGGAATACGTTCTGCGCCGGCAGCAGGTAATTCAGGGCGGTGAAGATCGACTTCTTGATCTCCCCCGCGTATCCGGTGCCGCCGATGATCACGATTCGACGGCCGAGGTTGACCAGGACGAAGGTCTCGCTGCGAGTGCCGTCGCGTGCATGATCTGCCTTCACGGAGGGCAGCGCGATGACGGTGAAGTCCGGCTCGAACGCGAGCAGCTCGTCGGCGTTGGGGCGGATGAACAGGTTGCGCGCGAACAGGCTGTGCCACGCCAGCTCAGTGATGACCCGCACACTCAACCGGTAGCGCGCGTCGGCACAGGCAAACACGTCCTGGGTGTACACCTCGTGGGTCGCGATGAACTCCTGCATCCGGCGCACCAGTCCGTCGAATTTGTCGGGGGGGATTGGCTGGTTGCCCGGGTGCCACCAGATCGCGTCCTGGCTGGTCGACTCTCTGACGAAGAACTTGTCCTTGGGCGAGCGCCCAGTGTGCTTGCCGGTCTCAGCCGTCAAGGCGCCGGTGGACACGATCGCGGCTTCGCCTCGCCGCACCGCGTGCTCGTAGAGTGCCGCCGGGCTCAGATTCCGGCGTTCGACGGCAACTTCGGTCTTAGAGGCCATCTGTTTTCAGAATAAGCAACGGCGTCGAGGAAAGGCTTACGCGATGCGGGCGCGCCGCGCGCTCGAACGGCGTCGCTGTTTGCCGCTCACGTAGTCGACCAGGACGTACTCGCCGAGCCGGTCCGGGGAGACGAAAAACGCGCGCCCTTTGTTGATCTTGGTCATCTGGTTGATGAACTCGGTCAGGTACGGACCGCGCTCGAGCATGAAGGTATTGATCACGATGCGGTCACGCGTGCAGCGCTTGACCTCGCTCAGCGTCTGCTGGATCGTGCGATAGGTCGGCGGATAAGCAAACTGTGCCTTTCCGTTCTCTTCGATGTGGGCGGTCGGCTCGCCGTCGGTGATCATGATGATCTGGCGGTTACCGCGGTGCTTCGCCAGCAGCGAACGCCCTAGTTGGAAGCCATGCTGCATGTTCGTGCCGTACACGTAGTCGTTGAGCGCCAACTGCGGAAGCGTATGCGGCTTGAGCTCGACCGCATAGTTGGAAAAGCCGACCACGTACAGCGAGTCGCGCGGGTACTGGCTGCGGATGAGCGAGTCAAGCGCGATGGCAACCTTCTTGGCGGCGAGAAAGCAGCCGCGAAGAAACATCGACCGGCTCATGTCGATCATCAAGACCGTCGAAGCCTGTGTTTGGTGCTCGGTGCGATGGACGATGAAATCCTGCGGCGCGATGGGGACCGGGACCTTCGGCCCTTCACGGACGATCGAGTTGAAGAGGGTCTCCTTCATCTCGAGCAGGAACGGGTCGCCGTACTCGTACGCCTTCAATTCCTCGGAGGCGTCGGTGCCGATGCCGCCGCGCCACAGCTGGTGCTGGCCCATGCGCGTCTTCTTGAGCTGGTCGAAGATGTCGCGTAACGCCGATTGTCCGATCCGGCGCATACCCCGCGGCGTGAGCTCCAGCCTTCGGCCCTTGCGCTCAACGTAGCCCGCCTTCTCCAGCACGTCGGTGACCTGGCGCAGCTGATCCAGCGCTTGACGCGCCTCGGGTCCGAGGAGCTGTTGCGCGAGGGAGCGGTCGACGTCGTCAGGGCGGAAGCTTCCCCGCTCCAGCTGCGACTCGAGCCGATCCATCTGCTGTAGCCGCTCCATGAGCTGCATCGCCTCGCCCATGGTCAGCGGGTCCTCGCCGAAGAACGGATAGCGCTCGCTTAGCTCGGAGGGCGGCATCATCGCCTGCATGAAGCCGGACAGGCGCGCCAGCTCGAGCCGGAGCGAGTCGTCCTGTAGGAGCGAGTCCATCATCTGACGCAGCTCCTCACGAGCTTCGGGGCTCAGGCTCTGCAGCAACGACTGCATCTGCGCCATCTGGCGCTGCAGGTGCTCCAGCAGCTCGTCGAGGTTGTTTATTCCCGGAGGGAACATATCGCCGAACTTCTGCATGAAGCCCTGGAAGTCAGGCGTGCGACCTTCCATCCGCTGCTCGAGCATCTTGTTCAGCTCGCGCACCATGTCACGCACGCGCGACAGGTCCTGACCCTGCATCTGCTCGAGCGAGCCTTTGATGCCCTGGAACATCTGGTCCAGCATCTGTTTCTGCAGCTGCTGCATCAGCTCTTCGAACTTCTGCCGGGCGGCGTCATCGACGAACTCGTAGTTGCGCAGGCCCTTGACGCGCCCACCCAGGTCGTCGGGCAGCCGGTCGAGCTGGTCGTTGCGCTGTCGCGCGATCCGGTCGAGCAGCTTGCGGCCCTCAGGCGTGGCTTCCTGCAGCCTGCGTTCGATCCCGGCGCGCTCGGTGTCGATGACGTCCTGCACCTTCTGGCGCAGCTCCTCGACGGTGGAGTCGAGGTTGTAGCGGCCTAGCTCTCGCTCACGCGACTCCCGAAGCTGCTTAAGCAGCTGCTCCAGTCCGGGCATGTTGGGCGAACCCCAGCGGAGGAAGCGCTGCAGCGCCGCGTTGAGGTCGCCGTAGTTCATCAGGTCATCGGAAAGCGCGTCCAGCACGTCGCCTGCATCCAGGTCGTCGAGCTTTTGCGTGCCGTCCCAGCGTGAGTAGCGAAACCTCACCGGACCACGCTAGCAGGACGCCAGC
>Ga0209058_1000468_pt1 | contig 34527 bp, 45 predicted proteins | sample GraSoiAngelo_147_FD_185904 | JGI IMG/M metagenome (GOLD analysis project Ga0209058, IMG submission 185904) | Grasslands soil microbial communities from the Angelo Coastal Reserve, California, USA - 14_1009_05_40cm (SPAdes) (version 2) | ecosystem: Environmental > Terrestrial > Soil > Grasslands ... | reverse complement strand
ACATCAACACCGGATGCCGGCCGCGATGGCAGTAAAAGACCTCTTCACGCGTCAAACAGATTTTCACCGGCCGCCCGGTGACCATCGCTAATTTGCATACAACAATCTCGTGATTGAATGGATCGCACTTGCCTCCAAAGCCTCCGCCGTTTGGCGTGGCAATCACGCGGATATGGCTTGCAGGCATCTCGAGCACTTTGGCAAGGTGCCGGTGCAGATAATGCATATCCTGGGTGGATGTCCAGAGTGTGAGTTTGCCGTCATGACTGAATTGGGCCAGACTCGCATGCTGTTCCAGAGCCAGGTGGGTGCTGCCTTCATAAAACGTAATGTCTTCCCGAACGTAGTCGGCCTCCGCAAAGCCGGCTTCAATGCTGCCGAATTCATAAGCCTGCCTCCGATGGATATTGCCGATCTCCCCATACTCATGGATGCGAGGCTCCGCCATCGCATACGCGTCCTGAATGGATGTGACCACCGGCAGAGGTTCGTATTCGACATCGATCAAATCCAAAGCTTCCGTTGCAACATCCTCATCGACTGCGGCAACGGCGGCCACAGGATCTCCGACCATCCGGACTTTTCCGACGGCCAGCGGATGCTCATCTTCGCTCACAGGAAGCGCGCCGTAGGTAATAGGCGGCAGATCCGCTCCCGTCAGGACCGCGTGAACGCCGGGATAGGCTTTCGCTTTTGAACCATCAATATGGACGATGCGGGCGTGCGGAACCGTACTTCGCAAAAGTTTTGTATGCAGCATGCGCGGAAGAAAAAGGTCGTCCGCATATTTCAGTTCGCCGATGCATTTTGCCTTGGCGTCAATCTTGACGAATGGCTTCCCTACGACCCGCAAGCTCCGCTTGCCTCCGTTATTCCCAGCCATAAATCGTCTCCTTGGCGGGTTCGGCTTTTTCACCGGCCATCCGCGCGGCCGCCAATTCCACGGCTTCCAAGATTTTGATGTATCCCGTGCAGCGGCAAAGGTTTCCCGCAAGTGCTTCCTTGATTTCATCTCGGGAAGGCCGGGGGATGTGCTCGAGGAGAGCTTTCGCGGTCAATAGAATTCCCGGGGTGCAATATCCGCACTGAGCAGCGCCGAGTTCAGCAAAGGTCTGCTGCAACGGATGAAGCTCGGTTCCTAAGGCCATACCTTCAACGGTCGTAATCTCGTGGCCGTCCATCGCAACGCCAAGAGCAAGACACGAAAGGACCGGACGGCCGTCCACCAGCACCGCGCAGCAACCGCATTCGCCCAATTCGCAGCCGTGCTTTGTACCGGTCAATCGCAGATCCTCGCGAAGTACCTCCAGCAGCGTCTTGTGCGGAGCGAAGGCAACTTCGACCTCTTCACCGTTGACCTGGAGACGGAGATGCGCTTTCTCCAGCTTTCTCTTGCCGTTCTTCCCGGCTTGCTTCATGAACTTGGCCTCATTCGCACCATATGGCAGCCGCCCTTTTGCGGTCAAGTGCGAAAGTCTCAGACCTTATTTTGTGATTTTTGTGCCTTTTTGTGGCTGATAAAATATTACCGTGGAAATCGTCCCAACTGGAAAGGCGCTCGGCGCCGAGATTCGCGGCGTAGATATCCGGAAGGTTCAGGCCGATGAGTTCGAATCCATTTACCGAGCCTGGTTCGACCATCAGGTCTTGCTGTTTCGTGAGCAACGACTGACCGATGAAGATCTGATTGCCTTCAGTCGCCGCTTCGGCGAACTGGACCACGCGCCCATTCAAGAGAACGGCCGCCGGTTTGTTGAAGGTCATCCGGAAATTTATGTCATTTCGAACGTGATCGAAAATGGAGAGTCCATCGGCAGTCTCGGCGCCGGCGAAGCGAGTTGGCATACGGATATGTCTTACCTCGATGATCCGCCGAAAGCCAGTATGGTTTATGCCCTAGAAATCCCTCCCCAAGGCGGCAACACGTATTTCTGCAGCATGTATCGGGCTTATGAATTGTTACCGGAGAGGCTCAGAAAAGAGATTGCCAATTTCAGTCTGAAGCATGATGCGACTTACAACAGCGGTGGCTATGTCCGGCAAGGCACAGTAGCGATCGACGACCCTGTCCATTCTCCGGGTGTGTATCACCCGCTTGTCAGTACCCATCCGGAGACCCAGCGCCGGGTTATCTATTTGGGCCGGCGCCGCAATGCTTATATCCAGGGACTGCCGCTTCAGGAATCGGAGGCTTTACTCGACAAGCTCTGGTCTTATGCCACGGACGAATCGTGCGTATGGTGCCGGGTTTGGGAAGTCGGTGATCTCGTCATGTGGGACAACCGCTCGACGATGCACCGCCGTGATGCCTTCGAGGACACTTCGCGCCGGATCCTGCATCGTACACAAATCAAAGGCGGCGCGCCCTCCGGAAAATTTAGATGAAGCTTCCTTTGAGGAACGCGAGGGCCAATTCTCTCCTGACGGCAAGTGGATCGCCTACCAGTCGAACGAATCCGGGCGATTCGAGATCTACGTCCAGCCGTTTCCGGGACCGGGCGGGAAGTTCCAGATCTCCACGAAGGGCGGGGCACAGCCACGCTGGAACAAGAACGGCAAAGAAATCTTTTACCTGTCGTTGGACAGCAAGATAATGGCGGCACCAGTCAAGTCGTCGTCGGAGGGCCAGTCGGTGGAAATCGGGACCCCGGCGGCCCTGTTTTCCGTTCGCGTTCCCAACGTTCTCCCCTTCGGCGCTAGCAGGCAGCAATACGCCGTGTCCTCCGATGGCCAGCGGTTCCTGGTCAATCTCGCCGCGGACGAGGGCGCGGCCTCGCCTATCACGCTCATCTACAATTGGAAACCCAAACAATGACCTTGACCACATTGACCGGCAACGCTTGAGGCTGCGCGCTATCGCGCTTGCGCTTCGCGGCTTGAAGAGGCTGTTCCAATTCTGATAGGCTCCCGCCTTCGATTTTCATTCCCGCGCTGAGGAACAAAAATGACGGAAGTGCTCGCATCGGAAATCATGGCTGCGGCCGGAGCCAGAGAACTGCGTGACGGCGAAGTTGTCGTCGTCGGGCTCGGACTGCCCCAAGTGGCCTGCGTGCTGGCCCAACGGACGCATGCGCCGCGGCTCAGCGCACTTTTGGAAATCGGCGTCATGAACATGAGTCCGATCGACACCGCAGTGGGTTTGGCGGATCCGCGAATTTGGTATCGAGCGACGTGCTGGAGCGGCTTTCTGGATGTAATGGGGATGAATGTCCATCGCGGGGTCGTCGATGTCGGATTCTTGGGAGCGCTGGAAATCGACCGTTTCGGCAACATCAACACGACGCTGGTCAAGGATGATTCCGGAAAAGTCCGCTATGTCAACGGCAGCGCGGGCGGAAACGACATTGCATCGCACGCGAAGCGCGTCATCATGATCATGCGCCACGAAAAGCGCAAGCTGCCGGAAGCGGTCGCTCACCTGACCAGCCCGGGATTCGTCGGCGGCCGCAGCCGGCGGGAATTGGGCCTGCGCGGCGGCGGTCCACATCGCGTGATCACCGACATGGCGGTAATGGGATTCGATGCGAATACACATTCCGCCACGCTCGTTTCACTGCATCCGCTGGCTCGTTTGGAAGATGTCGTGGAGAACACGGGCTTTCCTTTAAACATTCCGAGGGAGGTCCCGCCCACTCCTCTTCCTACCCAGGAAGAGCTTCGTTTGTTGCGGGAAGAGATCGATCCTAGGGGCGTTTATTTAAGGTAACTTTCCGAGGAACACTCCGTGATCTATGACATTGAATTGAATTCTGCCGCACACTATCCCGTGTCGGGAATCGTCGAATTATCTCCGTTAATCGAGCAAGCGGGCTTTGGCGCGTTCTGGAAGGGCGAGTCCAACAGCACTGATCCACTGGTCCTTCTTTCCGGAATCGCAGCGCGCACACGGAAGCTGAATCTGGGAACGGCTATCTATCACATCTACGGCCGGAGCGCTGTCACACTTGGAATTCAGTCGGCCACGCTTCAGGATCTTTCCGGAGGAAGGCTTCTCCTGGGTCTCGGTGTGGCCAATAAGACGATTGCGGCCTGGCACGGAGGCACATTCGACCGCCCTTTGCGCCGCGCGCGCGAGTACATTGAAATCGTTCGGAAGACTGCCGCGGGAGAACGGGTCGAGTATCAGGGGGCAATCTACTCGACAGGTCAACGCTTCCAACTTTCATGGAAGCCGAGTCACCCGGCGTTTCCCATTTATTTAGCCGGTCTGGGACCGCAGATGACGCGGCTCGTCGGACAAATCTCCGATGGCGTCTTCATCAACATGGCAACGCCTGCGACGATTCGCGAGATCGCGTCGCGCGTCCATGCCGGGGCTGCCGAAGCCGGGCGCGATCCCCGGCAGGTGAAGATCATCGCGAAAGTACGCGTCTCGCTAAACAGCGATCGCGCCGTGGCTCGCTCGCGCTTGCGACAGGTGCTGACCTTCTACAACATTGCGGACCACTATCGAGACATGTTGAAGGCCTCCGGTTTCGAGGCGGAGGTCAACGCGATCCAGGAAGCATTTAAAGCGGGCGGCTTCAAAGCGGCCAGCACGCTGATGACCGACGCTTATATGGATAAGCTGCCGGTGGTTCCGGCGACATCGGTCAGAGAAATCAAGGAAAGGCTCCAGCCGTTTGTGGAAGCCGGCGTGGATCGGCTGATTGTTCCCTATGTTCCGGTTACCGAGCCTGTCATCGAAGACGCCCGCCGTTTTATCGAAGCCTGGGGAAATTCGGGGTCAGACGGGTGAATTCCCTATTTGGACGTGAAAAATAGGGAATTCACCCGTCTGACCCCGAATTTCCCTTCTTAGGAGGATTTTCTATGTGTGATTTTGCTGCGGATGCCGATGCGGCTCGTCAACTGCTCGTAGGCCGCGTCTTGACGGTCGAACGAGTCCGGCAACTCAATGCGAAGGACTACTTCTATCAGATGCTCAAAGACAACCCGGAGATGCTCAAAATTTATCCGGGAATTGAAAACGAGTTGTTGAAGGGCGCGATCGATTGCCACATCCATGCGTATCCCGATTTCGTTCAGCGGTCCCAGGACATGATTCAGATCGCAATCGACGCCTCGAAGGCCGGGATGCGTGCCTTGGCATTCAAGGATCATTGGAACGTGAGCGCCAATGCCGCATTCCTCGCGCAACGCCATATCGATTATCTCGTCGAAAAGGGAGAACTAACGCATCGCGTCGAGATTTACGGCGGAGCGGGAACGTGTTTGGGAATGAATCCCGAAGCAATCCGCATCGCGCTTCAGTATCCCAACTTCAAAATGATCTGGTTTCCGACGTTCACGTCTTTGGGATTTTGGCGCGGCGCGGGACATCCGGAGCGAGGCGGCGTTCGTCTGGTGAGTGAGTCCGGAGAGGTATTACCCGAAGTCGTTCAAATCATGGAAATGGCTGCCGCCAAGAAAGTCGGGATCGGGTTTGGACATACGGACTTCAAAGAACTGCTGCCGCTCGCCAAAAAAGCGCGCGAACTCGGCGTCCGTGCCACGCTCGATCATCCTTTGCTGGAACTCAACAAACTTCTGTTGGATGAAATGAAGCAGCTCGCGGAACTCGGCGTTTACGTGGGGACTTATTGCCAGCCGATGATTCCGAGCTTGTATCAGCCGGTGGCCGATCCGATGGAAACAATTCGCACGATCAAGGAAATCGGCCCCAAACGATGTATCATCGGTAGCGACTTCGGCCAGGTCCTTCATATGGACAGCATCGACGGCATGAGAGTCTTCATCCGCGCACTGCTCGCTTTCGGAATCAAACCGGATGAGGTCAAAGTCATGCTGCACGACAATCCGGCCAAGCTCATGTGGCTGGATTAAGGGCCGACCGGCCCGCGTTCGCCGGCAAACAGGAAATCACTTTTCCTGATCAAGAAAAGCAAAATCCTCATCGGGAATTCGCTTTCTGATTGTTACAACGCAAGGAACCATGATCGTACGTAAACAGGGTAACGACGAACTCATCCTGATCGGACAGACCGATCATTCCCGATTAGTCGGGCAGCTTGCTGCCCGTTGGGGAAACGACACGTTTGCCGCTCCCCAGCCGTATGCCTCGGTGGTACGGGCGGCGGCTTTCCACGATTACGGCTGGCTGCGGTACGAAACCAGTCCACTGCTCCATCCCGAGACCGGGGAGCCGTATCAATTTTTGCAGGTGCCGCTGGGCACAATGCAACTCGAGGCTTATCAGTGGAGTCTGGATTGGCTTGCCGGCATCGACCGGTATGCGGGGTTGATCATCAATATGCATCGGACGGGTCTGTGGAAAAACCGGTACGGCACGATCACGCATCCGGGTGGTTACAATCTGCGCGATCTGACTCCCGAGGTCCGGCAGTTCATTGAGCGGAACGAGGCGTGGCAAGGGCGGGAGCGCGCATCGTGGGACGCGAATCCCGTTTCGATCAACTACAGGTTGATGCAAGTATGGGACCTGCTCGGCCTTTACTTCTGTTGCCACGAACCCTACGAGGATTACATTGAGCCGGTCCCGGTCAGCTATTCAGAGAAAAGAGAAACCCGCGTGACCTTGATCCCGCTGGGGCCGTACCACGTTAAGGTGGATCCATATCCATTCAATGCCCGGCCCTGCAACATTCAACTCGCCTTCAAGCGGCTGCCCAAAGCCTCATTCGAAGACGCCGAGGAATTCCACCGCGCCTACTTCCAGGCAGAAAACGATCTGTTCCGTTTCGAGCTGCTTTAGCAGGCTGTTGAAAAACCCATTCGAAACGGCGAATGCACTGTGGGGCGGCCGTATCTCGTTGATTCGCAGAAGAACAGGCGCTCATATACAAGGTGTGAATGAATTGGCAATGCTGAGAAATGCGCAGAATATTCCCCTCCTGGCAGAGGAGGGGTGGACGCGCCATCAATAAATTGGATCCGTTCCGGAATCGGAGCGGCCGGGGTGGTCAGTTCGGCGAAGCTATTCAGGCTGCACATTTCGCCGGACTGACCATATTACAGCTTCGCGATTACAGCTTCGCGCCCGTCTGCGGCTTCTTCGGTGGCTTCGCGACATTTATTGATGCCGCAGCCTTCCTCTCCTCTGCGCGGAGGGGCATACCCGAACTCAACTTCTAGCCAATTCGTTCACACCTCTCATAGAGCGCCGCTACAGCCACGACACGGCTCGTTGTTTAGCCCAGTCTTCATGAGTTTACGCGACGTTGAAGCTAGTGCTGGACTGGCGCGGGTGACCCGAACGTACACTTTTCTTATGCGTGTCACCATTACGATTGTGCTCGTAATTGTTTGCAGTTGCTGGCATCCGGCCTCTGCGACAGCCCAGTCGGCTGAAAAGTACGGCTATGAATTTACGGCGGGCCTGTGGCCTTTGAGTCCATCGGGCAACGTGCTGTCACACGGAACGACCACGGATTTGCGATCGGATCTCGGTATTGAAGCCAGGGTACATCCGATGATCAAAGCGTTGATAAAAACGGCGGAGAGGCACGGGTTCACGTTTGAATTCGTTCCGTATCGCCTCAATGGCGACAACACGATCACGCGGACCTTCCATTTCAGCGGGCGGGATTATCCGACAGAGGATAAGATCCATTCGGAAGCAAGCGTCAATTACATTTTTGGCGGCTATCAATATGATCTCGTAAATGCACCACGAGGGTATTTGGAGCTCGTCGCGGGAGTCGCATATTTCGGTGCGACTGTTCGCGTCGAAAGCCAGCAGGTTGGAACGGGAACCGAGCAACGCAGAGTACCGTTACCGATGATTGGCGGAAAGTTCCGTATCTTTCCTTTTCGCCGAGATACTTTCAGCTTTGATGGTGAAGTAAAAGGAATGTCTTACGGTTCTTTCGGACGATACATTCATACCAACGTGAATGCATCTGTTGCCGTGTCGCCACATGTGCGTCTCCAGGGCGGCTTCAATCTCGTAAATGGGGATGCCCATGACGAAGCCGGCACTAAAGGGTTCAAATTACGATTTGCCGGACCGATCTTTTCCGTTCAGCTTCACGACTGAAGCGATAAAAAGCGCCGGGCGGCTGCCACGTTGTAAGTTCGACCGACATTCGCGTCGCCGGCTTCCAGCGCAAATCCTCCAAGATTGCGCTCATGATACGGTTCCAACGGACGTCGGCTTTTACCGGCACCAGGTCGTTGCGATCTTAACATCAGTTTGAACTGTAGCGGCGGTCTTATGACCGCCGCTACAGTTCTCAGAGACGCGAGTACCCCGCTCACGCCAAAGGTGCTAAATTCGCGGTGTGGGGGACCAATTTTCACACACTTAGAGCGATTGATAGACTTTGGGTGGAAGTCGTATTTGAAAGTTTCCGTCGACAACCCATCCAGGGTGAGGACTTCGCTTATTTAGCCGAAACGGCGCCGGAGTATTCGGAGTTGGCCAGTTCTCGCTTGATGCTGAGTGATCGTTCGAGATCCAAGATTTCCTCTTCCTGGGCGCGCTGGACCAGTCGCTGCAAATAGATCAACCCTTTTGCCGCAAAATAGATCACTTCAGCTGTAAAAGTCGCGGTGGCTGCAACCACATATCCCATCCCCAGAACTTCGTAAATACTCATTCAATCTTCTCCTTAGCATGCCGGGTCGCGTGTCGCTGAAGATGTCGCATCGCGATTCCCTCAGTGATAGACGTCTAAACCTGGAGTGTCGCTCGAAAGCGGCTGTCTTATATCGGACGTTTGTCCAGACGTCAAATAAAAACTGCTACGGACCACAAAAAAATATCGGAAGTAGTTGCTTCAAAAGCACGTCGAGTCCATCCGGACAGCGATGCCCGTTCCGGTACGGCAAGGAACTCAGCCTTGCTCTCGGTATGAATCTTGGGCAAGCGCGTCTAGATCAATGACAGTCGTTGTGGAGGGGGGCCTGGTGCAGCTGGGCCTTCGATGCAGGGAATCGCTCTTAGATATTTCGTAGATGGTTCGCAGGTCATTGTCCGTCATGTTTTGAAAATTCGGCCACGGCATCACTTGGAGAAGGTTACCGTTTAACGGAGCCGGAACACAGGTTGAGTCGGGAACCCCTGACAGGTGGGGTGGAGGTGATCAAAATCCACACCCGTTCTCATGATCTGACGAAACTCTTCAAACGTGTCGCCTCCGAAAGGCAGACCAGTCTTATCCGGTGTTAAGTTACGGGAGATAATGTTCGCAGAACCGGCCACCAGAGGGCCGAAATTCCTGCTGCCGCCCAAATACGTTGCTGGGTTGATGTGCTTCGGCTCGCCAAAGAATGGGTTTCTGCCTGGAAGGAATTGGTTGTTCCCAGGCCCGGCGTTGTGAGCGTTGCAGACGTCCGGCCTATTAAAAAGATAGCTGCCTAATCCCACCAGCGCCCGGTTCTTCCTGGCCACGTTCAGCGGGCCTGAGGCTATATCGAAACCCTGCTGAATTTTGATTCATCGTTATCAACATCCTTGTCTTTTGCTTTGTTACGGGCGCGGACCTGATCAAGATTCCACCAAGGACGATCACAACAACGGTGGCAACCATTCCGACGATTTTGGCAAGTTGTTTTGTCATCGCAGTCCTCCTTTCGTCATTCGATTTTTGTGCGCACGACTCTGCTCCTCGACCTTGTACTGCATCAAGAAGTATTCATGTCGCAGCGGAACGATTGGGCCGGCTGGACGGCGCAGAATTCAAGCGTCTGACTTACTGAGGAATCGATTCGACGGGATACTGCCGCGCAACATCGAAGAACATCTCCAGCCCGCACTAGCGGGAACAGGAAAATATCGTTACAGGGTCAACCCCGTAGCGACTCAAGTACTCCCGGAGAATTTCCGGCTTACCAGCCGAAAGTGCTGGAGACTACGCGCGCCGGCTACCTGCGCGAAGGAAGTGAATCGCCGGTCCTAAGATTCCATACGAGTCAGGCGGCAGCCTTGATTGATAAAGCGTTGCGGTATGGGCCACCTCTCCGCTGAGACTCGCCACACTGAAACGCGCATTCATGAAGACGCGCGTACAGAACGTCAGACGAACACTCTTTTAACGTAGAAGATTTGCTTTATCCGGCATTCGCCAGTCGCTACGCTGCGTCGGACGTCTTGGATTTCCCGTCGGTTGGTCTACTGATCGGCTGTTCCCCGTCAAGCGACCTCTTGTTCGCTCCGGATTCGCACTTGGCTCGCTGCTTCAACTGCCACCATAAATGAGAGCAGTCGTCACAGTCTTGAAGATGGCGCAACTCGTTGGGTTTAAGGACGGCGAGGCGGTAAGCGAAAGCCCTAATCAAGTCAGGTGATAGATGTTGCCATATCATACGACATCCACTCCCGGAGGGCCTTGCACGAAAGATTCCAGTTTGGCCTGGGACTTAACTTGCTGAAAAACCACATTCAACGGGAGCGAGGGCAGATCGCAGTGGCAGAGGGCTGCCACCGAGAGAAGGGAAAAAATCACTTTCGAGTGGGAAAAAGTCCTACACGATCAATGGTAAAAAGAGACTGCCCCGTGGGCGATTGGCTGATCGCGCCGTGGGTATAAAACAAACCTGGACGCCAATGGTTCACCATCCGCCCAAACGAGCAAATCTCCTTCGTCGGCCGCCTGGACTGCCACGACTTGAACGCGCCTTCCGCAATTAGTCTCTGCGCTACGGATCGTGCAGATGCTCGATCTTCACTCTCGATCCCAGTTAGAAATTCCGCCTCGCGGGCATTCGGTTTAATGAGGTCAACATTTTTTAGAATAGATTGATCCAATTCTCGAGGCGGTGACGGATCGAGCATCGCCTTGAACGGTCGTCATTTTGATTTCTTCGGCGGTCTGGCTGGACGCGTCTTTGACGGCCGAACGTTGTCTGGTTTTCGGATGCGCTCGACCTTCCACGTCCGAATGACTTGAGGGTGTTTTGGTTTGTCCATATCAAATCAGCGCCTCGATCATGTGATCACAAGCAACCACTCAAATTATGCCACTGCCGTCATGCAATTGCCCCTGGAGCAAACAGATTCAAAAACGCCCACGCCTCCTCAAAACTGGAGGCGCTGTTCTTGAGGTCACAAATATGCAGCGCAACCACAAGCGCGAGTCGTCTCGACTGGTGCGCCACAGCGGGACATACGCTATGGAGATTCCGAGAGCCAGTTAAATACGTGCGCGGGAGTCGAGAGGAATGAGAATGGAAGGCTACTGCGGTATTCAAAACACGGCGCATTGTATCGAACAAATCGCTTCGTTTCCCGCTCGTCGATAGCCGACAACCTCGTGCGGGGGCGAAGACGAGTGTGACACAAGATTTCATCTGGTAGTTCGCATTGATCGATCTCGAAACCTAACAGTCAGACGTGAACCGACGCCGGCTTACCCGCTCGTCCGATTTCGGACCCGAAGCTCTGGACGTATGCTGTCAGCTATTCAAGGAATTGGAGTTCCTCCATGAATCGAATGCAGGTTGGTGACGAAGTAAAGGTGGTCTGTAAATCATCCCCATGGTGGGATGCGCGTGGAGTCATCACTGAAATTATCCAACGGAGGGATGAGCAGAACGGAAAAACACTCCAGGAATGCGCTGTCACGTTCAAAGCCGGTCGCGGCTGGTTTATGGCTGAACATCTCATCAGAGTAAGACCTTCCAACACTGACCGTTTGTTGGGTGGCGAAGCGTGCATCCGGTGGCCGATCGAGCCGGACCGTGCTGAGTCCATAGGCGTCAGCCCTGATACGTTGATTCCCTTTCTTTGCACCTATTTCGGTTTTTCCCGATCCAAGGCGACAACCGAAGTCGATGACTTCCTCAACATGTTCGAAGAAAAGCTGCGACGCGCGAGACAATCTGAAGACCCGATCCAATACCTGAAAGCGTCCTAAGCAGCCTTAGCGATTGGTCAGCTTTGCGCAGAGAATGCACGATCCCGGGCTGTGCAACTCACTCCCATCCCGCGTACAGCGGTTGGTCATGGCCGTACTTTACGGGGAGAAGCCGGCACGTTCTGTTTCCATGCCTCGATCGTCACATTGAACTCCGGAACGTGGTGCCGTTCCCATTGGCGCCAGAAGGCCTCGCGCAGGCCGGCCGACACCGGCTTGCCCTGGTATTGCAACATAACGATCAGCCACGGCTCTTCTTTCGCGTCGCGCGCGGTGCGATGCAGAATGCGAACGGCTTTGTGGGGACCTTTGGGAATGACCAGGGGGGCACCCGTCTGGATGTTGATGGCCTCCCACGATTGATTCAACACTAGGCGGAAGGTTTCTTGCATAACGGGCTCCCGTCATGTAGACGATAACAGATTTTGTTGAGCGGCGGCTGAGAATTTAGACGAGATTCTCTGCCTTCGGGCAGACGGAACGGTTCCTCGGACGCGTCGACCACTAACCGCAGGAATCGAGCGGCGTTTGCTCCATCGACGACTCGGTGGCCGAAGAGAGCGCCAGCGCGGACAACGCCGCTCCTGGACTCTTTCCAGCGAGATAATGTGATTAAGAGAGAATTCCAACCGAGGAGCATTCCTATGATCTCTACAAAATTGAGAGAGTATCTGGACAATGCCGGCGTTGCGTATACGACGCATCCGCACCGGCCGGCTTATACGTCGCAGGAGATTGCGCAATTGCTGCATGTTCCAGGCCGGGAGATGGTCAAGTCCGTCATCTTGAAAACAGACGAGGAAGAGCTCGTCATCGCCGTTCTTTCCGCCAGCGACGCCGCAAATCTGTACACATTGCGGGAAGAAGTTGGATGCGGCAAGCTGCAGCTTGCATCCGAAACCGAATTTCGCGATGCGTTTCCAACCTGCAAGCCGGGCGCAATGCCGCCGTTTGGGAACATCTTCAACCTGCCGGTGTTTTGCGACACAAACCTTTCTCGAAATGCTGAGATCGAATTCAATGCCGGTTCGCACGACGAGACGATCCGGATGCGGTTTGATGATTACAAGCGGCTCGCGAATCCGAAGATGGTCCATTTTGCGAAGCCTTACCGGTCGGGCGTGCAGCGGCTGGCCGCGTGAGACGGAGGAGACAATGCGTACAGTGAGTATTCCTGTTGGTCAACAGACGATTGAAGGCGGTTTGATATTGCCTGAGAATGCCAAAGCCGCCGTGATCTTTGCCCATGGGAGCAGCAGCAGCCGGCACAGTCCTCGAAATAAATACGTCGCTGGGAAGTTGAATCGCGCCGGCCTCGCGACGCTATTAATCGATCTGCTGGCAGCAGAAGGAGAGCAACATCGCTTCAATATTGATCTTGCTCGCTGATCGGTTGATCGCTGCGACAGATTGGTCGGCAAAGGACGCGAGACTCTCCGACTTGTCGATCGGCTATTTTGGCGCGAGCACCGGCGCCGCCGCCCTCGTTGCCGCAGCGAAGCGCCCGGAACGTATCAGAGCGGTCGTCTCCCGTGGCGGCCAGCGCGATGCGAGCATCCAATGTAATTCGAATCGTTCCCGGCGCCACTCACTTGTTTGAGGAAGAGGGCGGATTGGAAGAAGTTGCTGTTCTTGCCCGCGAGTGGTTTGAAAAGAACCATTCACCGGCAGGCTGCGTAATGCAAATCTCACATTCCCCTCCTCGCAGAGGAGGGGTGGACGCGACCTCAAGAAAATATCGCGCAGCTTCCTTTGAGGGAGCGGACGGGGTGGTCACACGGGCTCGCGCTCCGCGCCACCCCTCCTCTGCGAGGAGGGGAATGGTCTCCTCCGCTAAGACAAATTTTCATCTCCAACCGCGAGCGGATTCCGATTAATCCATTTCCAGACACAGACGGTCTAATCACCATTTCGGGAAAGTCACATCGGAGGTGTTCGTATGTTTAATGTTAGGTTCTTCATGGTTTTGTTCGTCGTCGCCACCCCTTCCTTCGGGCAAGATGCCGGATGGATCGGGGTGCGTGTGGTGGACCAGCCGGACCGCGGCGTCCTAATTCGCGCAGTTGAACCGAACAGTCCGGCCGCAAAGGCCGGCCTGAAAAACGAGGATGTCATCGTCACCTTCGATAAACAGGACGTTATTGGCGTCATTCAATTCGCCCGATTGGTTCGCGAAACGCCCGTGGGCCGAGCGGTCGAAGTAAAGGTTCAGCGCGATAATCGAGAAGAGACCCTTCAACTGACGACCGAACGTGCGCCGAAAACACCGGTGGGGATTGATCTTTCCGACTTACGAGATCGAATCATGCGCCAGATGCCGGATATTCGTCCGTCCATTTCAGTTTCGCAATACGGTATCCGCGTCGATTACCTCACACTGCAACTTCGCGAGTTTTTCGCTGTTGGCACCAATGAGGGCGTGCTGGTCGCGTCGGTTGAGACGGATTCGGCAGCGGCCAAAGCTGGACTGAAGGCCGGCGATGTGATCACGGCAGTGGACGGCAAGCGGATTTCCACGCCACAAGACTTTAGCCACGAGTTGCGTTCGGCCGGATTGACGGTCACGCTTACCATCGTTCGCGACAAACAGGAACGTGAAATAAAGATCGAAGGTGTCGCCCGCCGGCCGACAGGACCACGACGAGAGCGCATCAACAGTTCCGAAGTAAATGTACTTTGACTCAGCGATCCTGAAGATGGTTGATCTCTCCCCGTCCAACGGCCGGTACTTCGATGGAGATGAGGCAGGTTATCGACGCTTTGTCGTTGTCTGGATCGTATCCGCAAGGTAGGGGAATTCTTCAAACATGGAAGAAATACAAGCTTTTCCAATCCACTTACATTCCCCTGCATAGACGTCTGCGAATAGTTCATCACTAAACCCAACCTCTTGAACTGTAATCTGGCGGTGGTAATCAAAGGACTACTGACCCGGCCGGGAGATTGCCCTTCGACACACGAACTTTCAACACGAGAGGAGATATTTTGTGTCGCAAAATCTTGATCTGAATACCGCAACTGAAAGAGAACTCACCGGCATTCGGGGCGTCGGAAAGGACTACGGCAAGAAGATCGTGGACTATCGTAATCAGAATGGGCCTTTCAACAGTTTGGAGGATCTGAAGCTTATTCCCGGAATGCCTGGAATCATATTCGACATTCTTAGGCGTTATGGATGCACTGTTGGAGCCAAAGCCGCCTGACGTCGAACGGCGAAAGATTCTTTTCATCCAAAGCTCGCCCCAAATGGGCGGGCTTTTTTGCATTCCCGCACAGCGGTATGCTGGTTATGGGAAACACTATGACAAGTTTATTGCTGACAGCTTTTCTCGTATCCCCCCAACTCATCAGGCTCGACGCCAGGGACATGGATCTCGGCGACTTCCTTCGCTTCATGGCAAATGTCGCCGGCATGAATGTCGTGATCCATCCGGCAGTCCAGGGCAAAGTCCACTTGACGGTGAAGGAGGCGCAGTGGGAGCAGGTCCTCGATGTGGTCCTGAAAACTCACGGCCTCGCGAAAGAAGTCGAAGGCAATATCATGCGCGTCGTGCCAATTGCTGTGCTTGAAGCGGAGGCGAAGCAGAAGGCTGCGACTGCCGCCGCCTGTCTGAATGCATTACCGCTCCAGACCCACACTTACTTCCTAAACTACGCCAAGGCCGAAGATATTGCGGCGATCATCTCCAGGTGGCTGTCGCCTCGTGGATCGGTAGTCGCCTATCCCGCCCGCAATGCCGTGATCGTCAGGGATGTTGAAAACGCCGAGCAGTGTTCGCATTGAAGCGGACACCGTTGCGGTTCGTTGGCGGCGGCTTGCGAAAATCGTTGTTCGCCACTGCTACGCGCTTTGCGCCAACTGAGAACGGCCAAAACGATCAGCAACGCTCCGATCACCAGCGATGGCGTCGGCAAGTCGCCGACCCGAAGGACTGTCCACGTAGCCCCGATCATGACCAACTCAGTATCCGCTGCGCCATTAAACCTAACGAGCCGCTGGACTGGCCAGTGCACCAATCTGCTGCATCAATGCGTACTTGTCCCAAACCATATTCAACTCGCTGGCTTTGCCGGCGGCGACACGGGCGATGCCGATGCTCTGCACGCTGACCTTTCTTCCGGTAGGGGCGATCTGGGCGAGCGGCCCCTTGTGCGTGCCTGTGAAGGTCCAACGGTACGTCACCCGGTCGCCCTCGGCCAGCAAATCATCCGTGGTGAGGCGGTAGTCCGGGAACGCCGTCGCATACGCACTCAAAAGCTACCTTGCCCCATCGTGCCCATGCAGCACGCCATCAGGAGTGTGGATGGTGACTTTCGGATCGAAAAGCTCGCCAATAAGGGCCGGATTCTTCTTGTTCCAATGATCTTCGATCATACGGCGGATGACGGCCTTGTTTTGTTCGGACATTCTCAACCTCCTTTTTATGGTGGAACGAGGAGACTAGTGGAGGAGACAATGGCGGTCAAGAAGTGCTCTAACGGCGCGCTGTACCCCAACCAAACATTGATCGCAATCAATAGCGTCTGAGTCTGACATGAAGACGGATGGCCGATGCGGAGCGGTTTGCAGGAATAAGCGCAATTATAAGAAGTTTTCGTTTTCCGAATAAGCGTGCGGCCTTGTTCGTCGGCTTCCAAAGATCGAAACACTCATCATATTTCCGGCTAAGGCGGTCTCGGCATTCATAGACTCTGCCTTCAATTGCGAAGAGTGTCCCAAAAGGATACTTCCGTGGACAGGCCAGAAGACCATCGTATACACGTGTGCCGCTCGCAGTGACCGCGGTTGGTGACGAAGTCGAGCTTGGCGGCGGCACCGGAGCGCTCGCGGAGGCAGTTTTGTCGACGCTCCCGAACATCCGTCTGGAGATCTGGGACATCGACGCCAAGATGCTTGCCGTGGCGGAGGACCGGCTCCGCAAGTTCAAGGACCGCATTGCGCTGCGCGAAAAGTCATTCACCGAAAAATTAACCGAGTGTCACGCCGTCATCGCAACCCTCTCGCTTCATCATATTCCCACGCTGGATGCGAAGAGTGCAGTTTACAGGAATATCTTCGAGGTCCTTTCGGAAGGCGGTATCTTCCTGAATGGCGATTGCACGATGGACATGACGGAACCTACACACGGCGTAATGCTCCAGTATTGGTTGGACTTCATGGCGAAGCACGGCATCACTGAAGCGGAAGGGCGTAATCACTTGGCGGATTGGGCCAAAGAGGACACCTACCAGCAATGTTTGACGAGCTTAGCATTCTCGCGCAAGCCGGGTTTCGCCGTCCTGAAGTTTATTGGAGAAACGCACCTTTTGCCGTCTACGGAGGCATCAAAAGCAACTGTAGCGGCGGTCCGCGAAGCGCAAGCGCGGCAGCGCGCAGCCTCAAGAAATAGACCGCCGGTACAGTCACACTGCAATGGCTATTCAATCAACGAATGCGGGCTCCTACAGCGCATTCGTCGATTCGAATGGGTTTTTCAGCAGCCTTCTAATCTAGGCTGCCCTGCCTGATTTCCTGCAAGTTTCCACACGGTGTTACAACTTTCGTCCCATTTGCTCCGACCGTGCTTCGATAGTAAAAAGCATTCGTCTAAATGTGGTCGAGGTGATGTGCTTGGGATGAACTCGCTACCTGATTACGGCGATTACGCAGCCTCCGACATTCGGTGCAGTATCCACGACGAAACCGTTCAGGTTTGGGTTTATTGGAACGGCGTTCTGGCTGAAGGTTACGAAATCGAAATCACATCCATCCCGGACGACTGCAAAGCGGGGATCAACCTTTTGGAGCGACACAATGGACAAACTTAACCGAGAAGAACTGCGACATATTTCCGAAGAAATTGACGGCATTGTCAGTGCGCATCGCGAAGTTCTCGACCATAACCCCCAAATCAGCCGTCCATTGACCGAAGCGCGAGACCTGGCCAGAGCCAAGTATGAAAGGATTTCGGAGCTCCCGAAGCCGGAAGCCACACCGCTGTAGTTCGTAGTTGGCGAAGACGATAGCCTTCAACGCCCGCCCAACGTCCATCAGAAGTCCGTTTTAAACGGATCAGCGGGGCGATGATCATCCGCATTGCGTCCAGGATTTCCGACGACGATGACGTGATCACCGCTTCAGCATTTCCGGCGTCCCCGAAACGAGCTGTCCTTGTTGGCACATGATCTCACGCCATTTCGAGTGCAGCGATGTTCGGCTCCCCGCAGCCTTTTCGATTCTTTACAATTTATACGGGAATGCTGAGAATGCTAGCTTGCACAACTCAAGTCTGAGTGTACTCACTTATGTGAAGACCTGATCTGAGGGCCCGGACGGCCTCTGCTTTTGTAAGGAAGGGCGAACTTGTTCTCAATAGGAAATGACTGAAATGGAGAAAACATTCTTGACCCGCATGATTGCTTGGACGGCTCTTCTCCTAATTTTCGCTCTGCCATCCCCGGCGCAATGGGTGAACTACAAAACTCCAGGAATTCCGCGACCTCCGGATGGCAAGCCCAACCTCTCGGCGCCGGCGCCCAGAACTGCGGATGGCAGGCCGGACATCTCTGGAATCTGGAGAGTTAATGGGTATCAGTACAATATCGGAAAGGATCTCAAGGCAGGGGATATCGTGATGCTCCCCGAAGCGCAGGCGATCTACGATGAGAGGCGCAAAACCAACAGCTTCGATAATCCGTGGGCCCAGTGTTTCCCGGGCGGCGTTCCACGAGCGTTTCTGTCTCCAGATCCCTTCAAAATTCTCTATATACCTGTGCCCCAGGTCACGGTGATCCTTTTTGAAGCCGTTCAGACCTAGCGCCAAATTTTCACGGACGGCCGCGAGCTTCCCCGCGACCCCGATCCCGCCTATATGGGCTACTCGATTGGCCGTTGGGATGCGGATACGTTTGTAGTCGAGACGCTCGGGTTCCCCGATAAGAATTGGATTGATAGCGCAGGTATGCCTGGTTCCGACGCGTTGCACGTGACGGAGCGGTTCCACCGGAAAGATTTCGGCCATATGGACGTTGCTATAACGATCAACGACCCGAAGTCGTATGCCAAACCCTGGACAGTTACGCTGCCGTTCACGCCGTATCCAGATGACGAGCTCGTAGAGTACGTCTGTAACGAAAACAACAGATATCCAACCGCGAAATAGGTGATTTTTCTGACCGCCGTGAAGTTTAAGGAGGTTTAGTGAAGACAAAAAAGTTGGCGATAGCTATGTTTAGTGTTGGGCTTGCTTTCACTGCCGCCCCGGCGTTCGGTCATCACACTCTCGTAGCGATATACGATACATCGAAACCGTTCACCATGACCGGTACTGTAACCATGTTCGACTGGAGGAACCCTCACGTCTGGTCTTTCATGGACGTCAAGAGCGCTGATGGCACGGTCACGAATTGGAACCTACGGCTGCGGCCGCGAACCCCCAATAGGGCAAGAGAAGGGCTGCGCCCAAATGGCGTTGTGGCAATTTACTCAAGGAGACATCAATGTCCGAGATAGCTACCAAGAAAATCTTCGAGAACGACAAAATCGCTGTCTGGGAAATGGTACTTGAGCCGGGTGAAGGCACGGGCATACACACGCATCCACACGACTATATCTTTTATGTAATCGAAGGTTCCACCAGTGAAATAACCGACAAAAACGGCAATTTTCTTAGCGAGCTTGAGATGACGGCCGGCGAATCCATGTTCATTCGACTTGAAGGCCAAGAGCTCGTCGCAGGCAATTGACGACTGCCTGCCACGCACAGTGCCCGCAACGTCGGAACTACTCGTTACAGGGAAATCCTGGTGGAAACCAAGTGAGGCACGAGGGGCGGTTTTAGAGCTTGGCGAAATACAGTACTTCGTAATTAGTCGCGTAACATTCCCCTCCTCGCACAGGGCAACAACATACTTGAGTAACCAGCGAGGGGAAATTGTGAAATCGGACAAAAGCCCATCTCAAATCCGAAATTTCGAAATCGCAGATTGGACTCGGTTAAGCGAAGTCCAATCAGAAATTTCGGATCTCGGATTTAAGATGCAGGATTCGTCCGATTTCAAAATTCCCTCGCATCGGTACTTGGTTAGTCAAGTATGTTGTTACCCTCTGCGAGGAGGGGAATGCGCCCCACCCATACGTCGCCGTAATTTTACGAAAAGCAGTACCAAGGAACAAGCCAGCGGCTTCTCCTAAATCAATAATATGCAGCCAGAGTCACCACTTGCTTTTTGATTGCTCTAGCCCACGGCCGTGCATCGGCGTACTTCAACAGCAACCGCATCCAACAGCTATCGATTACCGAATGCGGCGCGACTCGGATTGAGCGCTCTCAGGTGAAGCGTGTAGATGCGGCGAAGATCGGCGATACCCTCGGAGACCTTGGGCTTATGGCCGGCGATCCACCACCGCATGGCGCTCTGGGAGGAAAAAAAGACATGCCGCGCAACAAACGCGGGATCCTCTTCGCTACGAATGTGCCCGCGTTGTTCCGCTGCCAGCAGGAGATGCTCGATTCGAGAGATCATCCGCAGCCGGCTTTCACGCAGCCGTTCCGCCTGCGGACCGGAACAAAACGTCAATTCTTCGAAAAAAATTCTTTCAAGGCGGATGTTCTTCGCCAACTGCCTGTACATGACCACTTCCGGAACGAGCAACTGTTCGAGAAGAGGCATGTCCGGCCGGATCTTCGCGAACGCCTTGTTTCTCGTCTCCTCTAACTCATCCATGCAGATGTCGAATAAGAGATCTCGTTTGTCTTTGGCATACAAAAAGATGGTTCCTTCGCCAACGCCCGCGCGTTCGGCAATTTCGGCCGTGGTAGTCGCCTCGAAACCTTTGCTCGTAAACAAGTCCGCAGCCGCTTCTTTGATGCGGCGCAGCTTGTCCAGCTTCTTCAGCTCACGCAGGCCGAGGCCGAAGTGCCCATCATGCGAGTTGTTCCTATTTAGCGCTCGTGCAACAGTTTGCCGTTGCTGATGCTTCATACGTTGGGAGACATCCTAACCTGCCGGCGACGGAATTTCCTAACCTTATTAACGCGGCCTCAGGGCGCCAGCGAGCCGACATAGGCCGCAATGGAAACGACGTCTTCGTCTGTCAGCTTGGAAACTGGAGCCTTCATCAACAGGCGTAGATATTCATAAGCTCCGCATTCTTGCGGATATCTTTCTTGAGCTCCGCCATTTGCCGGATCATATAAGCCGCTGAGAGGCCCGCCAGGCCTGCCGATTCGGGATGGCCCTGACCGTTAATAAGGTGGCATTTGCCACAGGCCTGAACGCGCGGAGACTTCCCGACCTGGACCGTTTTCGGAAGCGGTGGATGCTCCCCGGGAAACCAATCGGGAGCATTAAAAAACTCGTCGATCTGTTTTTGCCCTTATTGCTGCCTGGGACTCGACGTGGTTTGCCATCGTCTTCGACTGGTTTCAGTTCCTTCGCAGCGACGAGCTGAGGAAACGCCCAGGTAAGATCCTGCGATGTTTTTTGCTGGCCACTGATGCCGGCAGCAATCACAATCAGAACTGCTCCTGCTAAGAAAAGGCTTCGTGTTTTCACTTTGCGATCCTCTGTTTCTTGAAATGCGGCAGTACTTTCTCGCCGAACAAGCGCGCTTGTGCAGGACGGTTTTCGCCCCATAGCTCGAGCAGGATGTGCGTGCATCCGGCCGCCTGATACTCCTCTATCCGTTCGATGCATTGCTTAGGAGTGCCCGCAATTGCGCAGGTCTTATCCAAAATGGAATTAGTGACCGCTCGCGCTGCGGCTTTGCGTCCCCCGCTTTCCATCGCATCAGCGATGGGCCTGATTTCATCGAAAGATAGACCGGCACATTCCAGCAGGACGTCCGCCGAACCACGGATATTCTGAACTTTGTTTGCCAGGTACATCGCTGCCATTTCGCGGGCGCCTTCGCGAGCGGTCCCGGCATCTTCGCCCACACTACCGACGATCACGGCGCCGAGGTCGAGCGAAGAAGGATCTTTGCCGGCCTTGCGGGCACCTTCTTCCATCTTTTCGCGCGACAGCTTGATGAATGCCGGAGTAGTGATGCTCGCCGTCAATAGACCGTCGGCATGTGAACCGGCCAGCCGCTGCAAAACGGGGCCGGTAGCACCCACATACATCGGGACTCGCCAGCGTGCCGTGTGCGCATCCGGCTTGAGCGGTGGTGCAAAGGCGGAAAAGGCTTTTCCTTGATACTGCACATCCCGGCCGGAAAGCATTGCCTCGATAATTTCCAAACTCTCGCGCATTACTACCGCGGGCCCGACCTCTTTGCCCTTCTCACCCTCACCGATCTCTTTCATGAAGATCTTCGACGCGCCGAGACCCAAAAGAAAACGTCCTCCGCCGGTAATGTCCTGCAGTACGCGTGCTTCCATTGCGATCTGAACCGGATGACGCGTATATGGTGAAATGATTCCCCACCCAATGGCAATTCTCGTCGTCTCGCGGGCGATCACTGCCGTCATCGCAGTCGACGAGCGAGCTTCCATCGAATGCTTGCGCCACCACGGGTATGCTTCGGCGAGCCAGAAGGAATCAAAGCCAGCCGCATCGCACGCTCGAGCCATGTTGACTGTCTCTTCGACCGGCTCCATGCTGAGCTGCAAAACTCCAATACGAAAGGGTACGGTCATCGAAATACTCTTTCTCCAAAAAACTTACCCGGGCGCTAGTAGAAGGTGCAAACCAACGGAATCGAGCGAGCCTATTCCCCTCCTTGCATCACAGCAAGGAGGGGTGGCCGAGCGATCAATAAGATGCCGCGAAGCATCCGCTGGTAGCGAGGCCGGGGTAGTTTTCCGAATAGAACCAAAAGGAAAACCACCCCGGCTGCGTTAGCTTCAGTGGCTTCGCGATATTGTCTTGATGACGCAGCCACCCCCTCCTTGCGGTGATGCAAGGAGGGGAATAGGCTCGCGTGACGTTAATTCGTTCACACTTTCACCAGTCACGGATCAATCCAGGAATGTTCCAGGCCTTTAATCAAAGCCCACATCGCTTTGTTCAGAGGAGTGGGCACCCCGGTCTTTTCGCCCCACTTCACAATGGCGCCATTCATGAAATCCACCTCCGTCTGGCGACGGGCTATAACATCCTGCAGCATGCTTGCTTTGTGTTTGCCGGGTGCTGCCGCTCCCTTTTGCACCAGTTGACGCGGATCCCCATGCAGGCTGATACCAAGCGCGCGAGCCACAGCCATTCCTTCGGAAATGAGGTCGTCAAAGAGCTGGCCCGTCGGAGCGAACCTGGTTGCGGCACCGTGGTGAAGGAGGGTCAACGCGCCGACCGGATTCGTCGATGCATTGAAAATCAGTTTGGTCCATTGTGCTCCACGCGCATCTTCCAAAGCGATCGTGTTCATGCCGGCGCGCGTGAGAAGGTTCGCTAACGTTCTCACCCGATCCATCGGTGCCGCACTCGGCTCGAACGGCCCAATCCATGTATCGCCTTGAATGTCATAGCCAACGTGGCCTGGACCAATGATGCGACCCGCGGGGAACGTTGTGCCCCGGATCACGTGACGCACATGCTCGGCGATGATCTCCTCATTTCCGACGCCGTTTTGTACGGAGCAAACAGCCGCACCCCCGGAAAAGAGGGGCGCGGCGTTTTGGATTGCCGGCTTAGTAGAGATGCTCTTGGTCGCAACGATTCCAAAATCGCAGCGAGGCAGATCCGCGACATTGGTCGATGCCTTCAAGGGGACGGTGAATTCGGCCGCGCCTGAAATACGAAGACCATTGCGCTGGACAGCCTCTATATGCTCGTGCGCGATATCCAGCGCGTACACTTCCGCATCACCGGCTTTGGCGAGATGCGCGGCGAAAATGCTTCCGACGGCGCCGCAACCGACCACGCAAATCTTCATGGCATTCCCTGCTTCAGCCTCTCGCTTCCGTTATAGAACTTCCACGGCAGCGTTGTCAGATTCTCGCCTTCGGTCTTTCCGACGCGGTACATGTCTTGCGTGTACAGGCAAGCTTCACCATTCGGATCCACGACCTGAGGATGAAAGCTGAAGATCATGTTTTCATGCAATTCCACGTCGCTCTTTGCACCAATTGTCGGATACTCGATCATGGTCAAGCCGATCGAGTGGCCCGATAGATGGCCTAGCGCGAAGCCGCTCTTTTCGAATATCTGAGCTGCTGCCGCATGGACGTTGCTGGCTAGCTCTCCTTCACGCATTTTCAAACGCGCGGCTTCGATGGCCTCGTAATAGACCGAAGCCATGCGTTCGGTCCGCTGGCTGAGCCGGCCGCGGATCAGCGGCCGTGAAAGCTCAACCCAATAACCAGCTGCTCCTGTAATTTCCAGCGAATAACACAACAGATCATCGGTGTTCACGACGCGATGCCCGGGAACTTTGAAGTGAGCTTCCGCTTCGCCATTCGTGCCCGACAGCACGATATTCATCATGCGCAATCCCGCTCCTCCGGCGAAGAAACGCTCCACGGCCGGCGCCATGATTTCGGCTTCGGTCTTTCCGGGTTCGTAACGTTCGAGCATTGCCCAGAAGCCCTCTTCGATGATGGCCATGCTGTCGCGAAAGCCTGCGATCTCTTCCTGAGATTTAACGGCTCTGGCCATATCGAACTGGACATCGAACCGGACCAGTTCATACGACGTTCCCGCGGAAAGCGCCTTGTAATCTCGCACCGTCATGATGAATTCCATTCCATACACGCCGACGCGTTTCCATCGCTGGGATTCGGCGCGTTCCCGGAGCCACTCTCCCGGAACGTCCGCCCACACCTTCTCCTGGACTTGCGCTTTTTTCTTGTCTCCGATCCATCGCGCCTCGCGAGGAAAAACGAGGACCGGTTCGCCATTGAGGGGAATCAAGACGTAAGCATAGCGGTGCACGATCTCAAAATCGGAAACGTACCGGATCGCGCCTTCAAAACCCGTGTACTCGCTTCCGCAAACGATCAGCGCATCAATATTCTCTTTTGCCATGGCGGAGCGGATGTTTTTGTATCTGCGCTGCAATTCGCCGGATGAGATCGGCAACCACTGACGTTTTGCCGTAGGCATCGTGTCAGTCCTCATGCGCACCGCAGATTTCGGCGGCGGCCAGGGCGTAAATTTTGGTGATGTTGGTAAGTGTGTCGATAGCGACCTTCTCCCCTTCAGCGTCCCTCTCTCCACTTGATGGACCGTAATTCAACGTCTCGATACCAAAGCGAGTCATAACGGACGCATCCGAACACCACTGAACGACGGCGCGGGCGGGAGGCGTTCCCATAATCCTGGTGTGTGCTGCGTCAATTGTTTTCACCAGTTCGTGATCTTCACTGATCTCGGCACCCGGAACAGATACGTAGGTCTCTAACTCAAGGCCGTAGTCTGGAAGCTGTTGTTTCAGATTAAGAAAAAAATCTTTCACAATCCTGCGGGCTTCCTGCATCGGCATCGTTGGAGGAACGCGAAGATCCATGCAGATCTCCGCCTCTGCCGGCGTACGGCTGGCCCGCCACGGTTCTCCGGCGCGTATGCTGCCCACATTAACAATCCCGCGGTGATCGCCGTAGCAGGCGCACTCTTCCCAGGTCGGGATCCATGCGTTAATGAATTCCAGGACGTCCTGCATTCGGCGAACCGAGGTTTGCCTTTGCCGGGTCTGGCTGAACGCGGTGTGCACGTACAAGCCTTGCATCTTCACCCGCACCCACAGCGAGCCGTAGTGACCAAGCACCATTTGCATGTCGGTCGGCTCACCCAAAATGCACATGTCCGGCAAAACGCCGTGGTTCACCAGGTAATGCGTGCCAACACCATAGCCGCGGTATTCTCTGCCGACGAATTCATCACCGGATTGGGATTTCTCAATTTCACCGACCACCGCGGCAATCCACAGGCTTCCATCGAGCTTCACGCCCGCGCGTTGTAGCGCGTGCACGGCCTGGGTGTAGCAGACCAGAGCGCCTTTCATGTTGTAGATACCCAAGCCGTAGATATAACGGTCCTTGATCGCAGCTTTCGGCTTGTAGCCGAGTCCGGTGAGATACTCTTCACGGCCGCTGTTGGACGTATCCATGTGGCCGTTGAACATCAGACTTTTCCCGTTCCCCTCTCCCTCCCATAGACCAATGATATTGGCTCGACCGGGCTCGACTTCCTGCGAACTCACTTTCAGCCCGGCCGCCTGGAGCGCCGCTCTCATATAGTTGCCCATCTGGAGTTCCTCACCAGTGGGGCTTGGTATGTTGATCACGTCGCATGCTATCTGGATAATTTCGGATTCCCGCACTTCGGAAACGATCGCTTCCGCCAGGTCCGGTTTGAGCAACATGGAACCGTCGCGGTTAAGGAGTGCTTTGCTCGCCTCGATATCGGACATTCTGTATACCTGTTCCCTTCTCACCGAACTTTTGTCAGGACCTGCTGATCTCCATGGCTGCCACTCCGCCCTTGCCATGAGAGTTCTTTTCCCTTGATTAACCGATAAAGTGCCGTATGAAGAGGAGCCTCGATTCCGTGGCGACGAGCCTCACGGGCGATAGCACCACCTAAAAAATCGACTTCGGTGCGAAGACGGTGGCGCACGTCGTATAACATGGAAGGTGGGTGATCGGTTTGAGCGCCCACCTTGTTCATCTCCCAGGGATCGTCCCGTAATTGAACCCCAGCCGCGGCGGCAACCCGTTTACCTTCTTCAATCAGATCGTGTAAGAGAAAGCCGAGATCGGAGAAGTCGATCTCATTGGCAAATTCGCGGCAATGCGGCAGCTCAGTGAGTGCCGACACGCCGTTTACCGACGCGTTGAAAATAAGCTTCGACCATTGTGCCGGCCTGGCATCTTCAAGCGCTTCTGCTTTCAGCCCCGACCGGACGATTAATTCAGCAGCCTCCTTAACCATCGCATAAGGTGTCGCGCGAGGTTCATAGGGACCGATCCAAATAGGCCGATCCAATTCCAGCTGAACATATGTGTCGGAGTGTCGCGTCCCGCTCATGAACGTTGTGCCGCGCATGATGTATCCGGGAACAGATTCAGCGATAACGTCCTCGCCACCGAGGCCGTTTTGTGCAGATAAAACTGCTCCTCCTGAAAAATGGTCTTTCATAGGAGCGACAGCTTCGGACGTCTGCGTCGCCTTCGTGCAGACAATTCCCAGGTCGCACCCCGGAATATCGGCCGGATTGGTGGCGGCGCGGGGATACGACGTAAACTCATGCTTCCCAGTCACACGCAAACCTTCTTTATTAATCGCTAAGGCATGTTCATCGCGGCGAACAAATGCGTAGACTTCAGCCACCCGGGCCAGGTATGCCGCATATAAACTGCCGATCGAGCCACAACCGATAATGCAAACCCGCATGCTTGTTTTACCGTGGACCCCGCAGTTGCTCGACGCGCACCACAGGCGTTTCGGTCCCGTTCCGGGCGCGTTCGAATGCTTGAAAAATGCTATCGCCGGTATTGTGTGAATCCGTGACGACGATACCGCGTGGATACAGCGCATCCTGTAGAGCGGCTGACACGGCGTGAAGCGGCGCCCCACCGCCTTCCCCCATTCCCTTCGCGCCGTTATATGAAAACGGCGACGGAGATTCGAAGTGCCCATAACGCAGGTCCGGCATGTTCATAGCCGTGATGGGCGTGTAATCGCTGAAGGTGCTCGTCAACATATTTCCTTCGGAATCGTAGCGGCAGTCTTCCATCAGCGCGCCGCCGATGCCGTGCGCTGTTGCTCCGTGAACCTGCCCTTCGACAATGAGCGGGTTGATGGCCCGGCCGCAATCGTCCACGCAAGCGTACGCGAGGATCTTCGGCTGAAATGTTTCGCTGTCCACTTCAATGACGGCGGCGTGCAATTGCGCGGCATAGGTCAATGTGAGATTGCCGTATTTGCGTTTGATGTCGGGAACTTGGAAAGGAGCCTTGTAGACGTACCGGCAGTTGAGCGTGATGTCTTCGAAGGATTGCGGCAACTCTGCGTTGTTGACGTTAACGAGATTCGCCAGTCCCCAGTAGTTGATCACCTTGTCCGTGTTTTTGACGGATACCTGCGGCCCCTGCGCGCCGACTCCAAATTCCAGCTCCTCTTCCTTGGCCTTCAGGGCGAAGGCGGCTAAGCGGCTCATCTCCGCTCGGAGCTTCAGCGCAGCTCCATGAATCGCCGACAGACCCGTCACGGCGAACTGGCTCGCGTAAGTTCCAGTGTGGCCTGTGTAAACGTTCTGCTCGGTGTCAAATCCAGGCCTGACGTTCACGTGTTCCGGGTTGATGCCCAGCACATCGGCAACAACCTGCGCCGCCGTTGTCTCATGGCCTTGTCCCTGCGGCACGGACCCCATGCTCAGGACAAGTTCACCGTAGATGTCCAGCTTGATGTTGGCCGCCTTGGACTGGCCTGAATACGGCGCATACGAATTCACGATGCGTGCCTGGCCGAAATTGTTTGTCCCCGAGTCGAGCGTGGTACCGATTCCAAGACCGATCATTCGGCCTTCTGCTGCAGCTTCCTTCTGTTTTCTCTTCCATTCATCCCAGCCCACGAGTTCCTTCGCAACTTCGAGCATCTTCCGATAATTCCCCGAATCGTAAACGCAGCCGTTTGGCGTGGTGTACGGGAATTGCTCGGGCGGAATATAGTTCCGAAGGCGCATGACGTCGCCGGGAATACCCAGGGCGTGACCACAGAGGTCGAGAACTCGCTCGATAAACCACAGGTGCTGCATTCGCGAGTACCCGCGATTAGGACCGACGGGACACTTATTGGTTACCACCTGTGAAAAATCGACCCGGATATTTTTGAGACGGTAAACACCAGGCAATACCTGCGCCCAGATGACGCAGCCCAGCGGCTCATAACGCGGATAGGCGCCGCAATCGTCGATGTGACGGGACTCAATTGCCGTGATGACGCCATTCGCATCCAAAGCGACTCGGGTGTCATAAAACGTCCGCTCGTTTCCGTGTGCACTGGCCAGCATGTGTTCGGTGCGCGTTTCTGCCCACTTTACCGGCCTCCCTCCCGTCTTGCGCGAAGCCAGCGCACACAAAGCCATGTAAGGATAGCTGGTGATTTTGATCCCGAACCCACCACCAATATCGATGCTCCGCATGCCGATCTGATCGATGCGTACGCCGAGCGCCGGAGACAAGAACTGCGCTGCGAACGCGGGGAATTGCTGGTTGGAGAAGTACTGGATGCGCTTCTCTTTGGTATTCCATTGCGCGACGACAACGTTGTTTTCCAGCGGCGTGCTCGAGAAGCGGTGAAAATGCAGGCGTCCGATATGGACGATGTGCACCGCCTCCTGGAATGCTTTATCGACCTCCCCGAATTCGAAAACGTCATGCCACATTCGGTTCGTCCCCGCCTCTTCGTGCAAGAGTGAATCACCTTTGAGGGCATCCTCCGGAGTCATGACCGCAGGGAGCGGATCGTAATCGACTTCGACGAGTTCGGCAGCATCTTCCGCCGCATGACGCGATTCGGCAACGACTGCCGCGACGGGTTCGCCCTGATAGCGAACCTTATTTATAGCAAGCGCATAATCCTCGACTTTTTGTCCAGCCCCAGGTCCGATTTCCGGAAAAGGATGCGATATGGAGGGGAGTTCCGCACCTGTCAGCGTCGAGACAACACCGCGTGCCGCGGCCGCCTTCGATACATCGACTCGTGCGATCCGAGCATGGGCATACGGCGATCGCACAAGCTGGAGATACAACATTCCCTCCAGCTTGTAGTCATCAGCGAAGACGCCCTGTCCTTGAACGAGGCGGGCATCTTCCAATCGGGGCAACGGCCGTCCTACCCATTTGCCCGCAGTCTTTGATTCGCCTACGAATGTTTCTTTTTTGCTCAACGACGATCCTCCACTAAGATTCGCAAAAGGTGTAACGAATTGGAATCGAGCGTATTTATTCCCCTCCGTGCATGAAAGCAAGGAGGGGTGGCCGAGCAATCAATAGAAAGTCGCGAAGCATCCGCTGATAGCGAGGCCGGGGTGGTTTTCCGAATGAGAACCAAAAGGAAAACCACCCCGGCTGCGTCAGCTTCGGTGGCTTCGCGATATTTTCTTGATGACGCAGCCACCCCTCCTTGCGGTGATGCAAGGAGGGGAATAACCCGCGCCACCGGCGCCTTCCGCGGATCAACCTCTTTTCTGCTCACCATTCGTCGCCTCATTACGTACTAAGAACCGATTCCTTATTGCCGCTCAGTGCGGCTTGCAATCCGTCAATCAATTTCATCAGATTCTTTTTCGCCAATGGCTCCAGCAGTCCTCCCGCAAGAGACACCAAACGTCCTACAATCTGCGCTTCGCCCCGCCAGTCCACGCGCGTGCCGGCGGGCACATCCGTGAGATCGAATGCGGCAGTGACCGTGACATTGGCTCCGATGACGTCGCCCTTGCCGGTATATGCCGCGCGCGTTGGCGGCGTCGCTTCAGCCAAAACCATTTTGATCTTGGCGTCGCCGCGGATATATGAAATGCCGAGGCTTAAAGTCACAGTGAAATGGCCGGCAGCTTCCTTCGTGAGTGCCTTGAAGTCGGGCAGAACGGGGCAGAAGCGGTCGGGATCCGTCAAGAAAGTGTAGACGTCCTGCCGTGCGTTCTTGACTGTAAAATCCCCACTGAACCTGATCTGCATTTATTGTTTTCCTGCCGCGAGCGTATCCGCTGCGGAGCGTACAGCCTTAAAAATATTCTGGTAGCCGGTGCACCGGCACGTATTCCCTGCGAGGGCCTTTCGGATCTGATCATCCGTCGGACGCTTGTTCTTCGACAGCAACGCGTATGACGACATCAGGACACCCGGCGTGCAATAGCCGCACTGCAGGCCGTGACATTGCACGAACGCTTTTTGCAGCGGGTGCATGTCGCCGTTGTGGCTTAGACCTTCCACCGTCTTCACGTCCGCTTCATGAGCCTGAAAAGCAAAAAGCGTGCACGACTTCACCGGCTGCCCGTTGAGCAAAACCGTACATGCGCCGCAGTAGCTGGTATCACAACCAATATGCGTGCCCGTCAGGCCAAGTGTTTCACGCAAAAGATCGACCAACAGTTGCCTGGCTTCCACTTCTCTTTCGTGAACCTGCTCATTGACAGTGATTCGTATTTGAACGCGCTCAGATCCGACCGACGTATTCATGCGATACCTCAACCTGTTCGCCACGACTTCGAAGCAGCGAAACTTCGAGTCCTTTTTTCACCACATGTTTCACGAGCACTTTCTTATATTCCGCCGATCCACGCATGTCCGGCTGCGGCGCGGCTGCCTCCATGGCTGCTTCGGCTGCGGCGCTAATTCTCTCCTTCGTGAGTTCGCGTCCTCGCAATTCTGCCTCGGCTGCGGTGGCGTGTACCGGAACCAGTCCCACGCATCCCAGATAAATGTGCGCCTGTTCGCAGGTGGAGCGGTCTGCCATCGTCAGTTGCACGGCAGCGCTCGCACTGGCATATACGGAGGCACATCGTTTGAACGCAATGTAAGCTCCCCCGGAATTCTTAGCAGGAACTTTAACGGCAACCTCGCGCACGAGTTCCCCATTGGCGAGCCCAGTCGTGTAAGCGTCCTTGAAAAAATCGGCCAGCGCGATTGTCCTCTCCTGTTTTGAATTTTGAGTGCGCACTTCTGCCGACAAGGCCAGCATTACAGGAGCCCAGTCGCCGGACGGATCGGCTTCGGCCAATGATCCCCCGATTGTGCCTCGGCTTCTGACCTGCGCGTCCGCGATACCGGCAGCGCAGTCGTGGAGAATGGGTATCAATTGGGACAACTCCGATTCCGCAAGCTGGGCATGCCGAGTGAGCGCGCCGATTCGCACCACTCCCTGCTCCGACTTAATGCTGGATAATCCCGGAATCGAATTCAGGTCCACCAGCAACGCCGGACGCGCAAAGCGCAGTTTCATCAGCGGAATCAAGCTCTGACCGCCTGCTAGGGGTCTTGCTTCGTCTCCCGCCTGGCTAAGAATGGAGGTTGCTTCTTCCAACGTCGCCGCACGGTAATATCGAAAAGCTGCTGGATACATTGAGTTCCTGTCTCCTCAAGAGGTATTCGCACGCGCCGCAAAAATGAGTGCGCTCATTTTAGGAGCCAAAAACGTTTATTGTCAAGGCAGACCTGCGCTCGACTTCTGGAGCCTCGCGTTGCCTAAAACGCGCCGCATTTATCTTATACGGTAAAGTCTCACAAAGTATATTCGTAGGAGTTGTCGCCGCACGGGAAATCAAGAGCGTTGCCGGTTTGAAAGGCGATACGTTGTCGGTCGATGCGCACGTGAGCCTTCGCGTTGTGCACGGCCCGCTGAGTGCGCTCATTTGATGTTGACAGCACTTGCATTACAACAGCATCATTTTTCGACGAATTTCATGTTCTGAGGCTCACGTGAAAACCTGCCGGACTCTCTCACCAGGAAAAGAAGTTGTGAGCTGGGTCGCGATCGCTGCCCTGGCGGTTGTTGCCGGACTGCATGCGCAGGCGGGCGGCGGAACTGATGCTGTTGGCCTGAGTCTGTTTTTCAACGATGGGACGATGAAGCCGCTAACCTTCTACGGAAATCCGCCGCGTTATCTCAATGAAATCGACATCGTGACGTCGACGCCGCCTGAAACAAGCGACCACGGTATCGATTCGTTGATGAAGCTGGTCGAACTCTTGGAGCTCGACTGGACCGGCGTGAAAATGGTCGACGAGGATTGGCGCCAGTCGGGCGATGGTATGTATCAGCGGCAGCGGTTTTATCGAAATGCAAATTGGATGAATGCTGCGAGCGACTTCGTGGTTTACACGACAGACGCTGGCGGACGCCGGCTGGGCGCCACATTGACGGCATCGGCTGGACGCGACGACCGAACGTCAAACGACGACGACTTTTTCGTGCGACGGTTCGCGGTCCGGCAGATTGCCACAGGCTGCCGCAAAGTCGGCGATTGCACCGGCGCCCGGTTTGTATCGCAACAATTGGTGCAAGTCAGGCACAGCCGGAACGCCCGAAATCGAACGGTACTTTTGCCGCCCGAGACCGCAGGCCTTCAATTGGAATGGAATCAGAACCGCTCTTCCCATTACACGGTCGCCGTGAAACACGCGAGCCCGCAAAGCATGCCTTACGGTTACGGCTTCCAGGTGGAGCTGTCCGTAGTCTCGGCGCCGAAGAACGGCCGCTTTTACATGCCCGGTGAAGCTGTGAAGCTCCAGTTCACGTTTCGGGATGGGAAAGGCAATCGTCTCCATCCAGCGGGTTCCCTTCCGACCTACGGACAATTCATTCGGGACGAAGCCATGAACGGCCTCCAGTACTACGATAGTCCGCGATTGAACTCGACTGTGTATTACGCGCTGAAACACCGTGAAGCGAATATCCTGGTCGGGCTATCGGGACCAACCAACAAGCTTCACCAATCGAAATCTATCTTGGACGGCAAACAGTTGTTCGAACCTCAGGCAATCGCCGAGAATGTTGCGACGGATGGCTACACCGGCGTGTTTGCCGGCGTGCCGCCGTTCTCCGTCTCCCTTGGGGGCCGTGTCCGCTGGGATGAGCCCGTTTCCGACACGGTGACGTTGACTCTCCCAAGAGACGCACAACCCGGAACGTATGTTGCCGCAATTAAAGCCCGGCGGAATTTCGCCGGCGAAGCGTTGAATCGTGCTGCGACAACGACCGTGCAGGTCGGGACGGTCACGCCGACGACGTTTAGGCCGGCCACAGGCAAATGCGAGAACTGCCATCAGGGCCCGTCGGGTTTCGATCGTATTCTGCATGGGGTCAACGGCCGTCGCGCCTGCTTTGCGTGTCATGTAGCGCTCTCTTTCGAGAATGACAATGCGCTCGAGGTTCGTGTGCACTCCATCCACAGCCGCTCCCGGCGGTATGCGGCAGATCCAAAGAATTGTTCAGTCTGCCATCTTTCTGCGCCGGCCGGCCCCGCCAAGGGTTGGCTCTCCGGCGCCGGCTTTTGATTGTAAGGAGGCAAGCAATGCGATTGGTGACGTTCGAAACTGCAGAGGGTGAAAGGCGAATCGGGGCTCTCACAGCCGATAATCAGGTCGTGGATCTGAGCACCGCGGCTGCGCTGTACTTGCGTGACGTCGAGAAAGAAGGCGCTTATTACCGCATTGCCCAGGCCCGGCTTCCGAACGATATGCGCGGACTCTTTGAAGGCGGAGATCAGAGCCTGGCGCTGGCGCGAAACGCGTTCGAGTACGTTGAGAAACTCGGCGCTCGAGCAAAAGGGCCATCAGGCGAAGTTGTCTTGCGGCCGAGAGGTTCAGTCAAACTCCGGGCTCCGATCATACCCAAAAAGTTTTTTCATACTGCGGGCAACTTCCGCGAGCATCATGTCGAAGCCCAGCGGGCCGGCTTTTCTCATCCCGTTCTGCCATGGATCGTGTTCTTTCAGAATGTGGACGCGATTATCGGACCCGACGAGCCGATCATTTTTCCGGAGCACCTGACACAGGAGATCGATTACGAACTCGAACTCGCAGTGGTGCTGAAAAAGGCAGGCAAACATTTCTCGGCTGAGGAAGCGTCGGACTACATCGGCGGCTATGTCATCTTCAACGATGTCACGGCGCGTGATATTCAAAGGCAAGAGATGAAATCGGGCGTGTTCAGTTTCTGCAAAGGTATCGATACATTTTGTCCGGTTGGACCGTGGATCGTCACCGCTGACGAAATTCCCGACGCGCACAATCTCGATATGGAATTGCGAGTGAACGGCGAGGTCCGCCAGAAATCGCACTCG
>Ga0209058_1000467_pt1 | contig 34528 bp, 30 predicted proteins | sample GraSoiAngelo_147_FD_185904 | JGI IMG/M metagenome (GOLD analysis project Ga0209058, IMG submission 185904) | Grasslands soil microbial communities from the Angelo Coastal Reserve, California, USA - 14_1009_05_40cm (SPAdes) (version 2) | ecosystem: Environmental > Terrestrial > Soil > Grasslands ... | reverse complement strand
CCCGCATCTTTTATCATCTCGTTAAAACTCGGCAGCCTTATGATGAAACTGTTTTTGCAAAGCTTGAAGCTCGTAACCAAAAACACCGTCTGCACAAGCTACAAACTCTCGCTCGGCAAATGGGTTATTCACTCGTGCAGGCCAATGCGTGACCCCCAGTTCCTTGAGAGGGGAAGCTGCGCCATCAAAAAGAATGCCGCGAATCTACCGAAGCGGCGCAGCCGGGGTGGTCAGACCGGCGTAACGTTTCGCCGAATTGACCATCCCGGCGTTTCGCGCCACCCCTCCTCTGCGAGGAGGGGAAGGGATTTGTTTTACATTAGTTCTGCCATGATTTCCCTGAGATCGTCTTCTTTCGGCTGCACTCGTTCTTGAGGCAGAGTAGCCAGAGGCTCGTCCGTCATGTTCAGAAGCGTCAGGAAGTCAGGCTTTATTTCATTGATGTAAATCAGGCCGGTCAGAAATTCATTCAATTCCTGGCATTTTCGCAAGGTGTCGAGAGCTGCGCCTTTATTGGTGGCGTCGTAACCTTTATCGGTTTTACGCAGGCGGATATGGGAGCCATCATGCAATTCGACATCGGTCGTCTCGCCATCCGAATAGTCGACGGTGATCTGCTCGAAGAAAGGAACGAACGAAATTTCGTGCAACAGTTCTTCGTGGTCCTTAGCGTACTTGTAACTCTTGGTCGATCCTTCGTGATTGTTAAAGGTGACGCAGGGACTGATCACGTCGAATAACGCTGTACCGCGATGGCCCAATGCGGCTTTCAGTAGAGCAACCATCTGCTTCGGATCGCCTGCGAACGACCGCGCCACAAAATTACAGCCGAGTTCGATCGCCATCGCGCAGACGTCGATTGCGGGGAGATCGTTCATCACGCCGCTCTTCGCCTTCGATCCCAGATCGGCTGTGGCCGAGAACTGGCCTTTGGTCAAGCCGTAGACGCCGTTATTTTCGATGATATAGATCATCGGGACGTTGCGGCGAAGCAGGTGGACAAACTGGCCCATCCCGATCGAGGCGGTATCTCCGTCACCACTGACCCCAATCGAAATCAGAGATTTATTTGCCAGCATTACGCCCGTTGCAACAGCCGGCATGCGTCCGTGAACTCCATTGAAACCGTGGGATTTGCTGAGGAAATATGCAGGCGTTTTGCTCGAACAGCCGATGCCGCTCAGCTTTGCCACGCGATGGGGTTCGACACCATACTCATAAAATGCCTTGATGATTTGCGACGTGATCGCGTCGTGGCCGCATCCGGCGCAGAGAGTCGACTCGGCGCCCTTGTAATCCGCCATCGTGAAACCCAGGCGGTTCATATTTTTCGGGGGCGTTGCGGAGGTTTGTTGTGTCGTCATTGACATTAGTTCTGTTCTCCTTTCTCTGCGGCCACGAGTGCATCCGTCACAAAACGGGCGTCGATCGGGATTCCACTATAATGCCGGATGCTGCGGAGCTTACCAGCCAACTCAGCCGGCAATTCCAATTTGATCAACATCCCCATTTGACCGTCGCGATTTTGTTCGACCACATAGACGCGGTCATGCCTTTCGAAAAATTCCGCGAGGTGCTTCGTAAACGGCACCGCACGTAAACGGTAGTAGCTTATAGGTCTGTCGTATTCACGCTGAAGCTGATCGAGCGATTCGATGATGGCCCAGTGCGTCGTGCCAAATCCCAGGAAGCCGATCTTTGCGCCGTTGGCGGACTGGATCTGCGGGGGCGGGACGTGCTGTCGAGCCGTTTCGTATTTTTTGCTGAGCCGGTCCATATTGCGTTTGTAGTCGTCCGGGCGCTCGCTATAGGCGGCGGCTTCGTTGTGGCCGCTTCCACGAGTAAAGTAAGAGGCAGCGGGATGATTCGTTCCCGGCAATGTCCGGTATGGAATGCCATCGCCGTCGATGTCGGCGTATCGCCTGAAATTTCCCAGCCGTTTCAGATCTTCGACCGAAAGGACCTTTCCACGATCCAATTTCTTTTTCGGATATTTGAAGGGGTCCGCCATCCAATTATTCATGCCCAAATCGAGATCACTCATGACGAAGACCGGCGTCTGAAACCGTTCGGCCAGATCGAAGGCGTCGTAGGCCATCTGAAAACATTCTTCGACGCTCGCCGGCAGCAGCACGATATGTTTCGTATCACCATGCGAAGCGTAAACCAGAGACAGAATGTCGGACTGTTGAGTTCTTGTCGGCAAGCCTGTGCTTGGCCCGACGCGCGTGATGTCGAAGATCACCGTGGGAATCTCGGCGTAGTATCCAAGCCCGATAAACTCCTGCATCAGCGAAATTCCGGGGCCTGCGGTCGAGGTCATCGATCTAGCGCCGGCCCAGCCCGCCCCCATCGCCATGCCCACTGCGGCCAATTCGTCTTCGGCCTGGACAATGGCAAAATTGGCTTTGCCGTCTCTCTCGATCCGGTATTCCTTCATGTAATCGGCCAATGTTTCGCAAAGGCTCGAGGAAGGAGTGATGGGGTACCACGTCGCAACAGTCACTCCAGCGAACATACATCCCAAGGCGGCCGCAGTGTTACCGTCGATGATGATCTTGCCCTTTGTCGCATTCATGCGATGACATTTGTATGGCACTAGGGTTCTGTCGAAAGTCTCTTTCGCGAACTTGCGTCCGATGTCGAGTGCGGTTTTGTTCAGCGCAACGGCTTTGGCTTTCCCCTTGAACTGCTTCGTCAGCGCAATTTCCGTTTCCGCCGGATCGATCTCCAACAATTCGCCGACAACTCCCACATAAATCATGTTCGCAAGCAGCTTTCGAAGACGGGAATCCGGAGTGATCTCGATGGCAAGCTTCGCAAACGGAACAGGGAAAAAAGCGAGATCTCTCCGGTATTGATTGAGCTTGAGGGTCTCTTCGTAGACCACAACGCGATTCGGATCCAAGTTCATGACGTCTTCGCGAGCGGTCTCGGGATTCATTGCGACAAGAAAATCGATTTCTTTGCGCCGCGCAATCCAACCATCTTTGTTCGCGCGGATCGTAAACCAGGTTGGCAGCCCCGCAATATTGGACGGGAACAGATTTTTCCCGCTGACGGGAATTCCCATCTGGAAAATAGAACGCATTAAAACTGTATTTGAAGATTGACTCCCGGAACCGTTGACGGTGGCTACTTGAATGCTGAAGTCATTGATGACTGGACCCCCATTTAATCGTTGCTCTTCCTCCGCAACTAGAGCTTGGGGGGACTGATTTGGCACTACTGATTCTCCTTTCCCACTATCTGCCTTCTTTTTAGCAACATACCCCACCAACTACTATATCAAATTACAACGCTTTTTTTCGACTCGGTGTCCGAAGGTCGTTAACGTCACATAGCAGCGGAAGGGCCACAAAAAATAGGCAGAAAACACAAGGGATCCAAACGCGAATGGACACTTTTTGTGATGTCTTGTGCCGTTTTGCGGCAATCGCCTTTGGCTGGCCTTTCGCATGATGCTAATGCGTGTCATCTTATCCGACAAATAGGCCCGGCAGGACTCGAACCTGCGACCCCCTGCTTAGAAGGCAGATGCTCTATCCAGCTGAGCTACGGGCCCGCATTCACGTAGGAATTGTAGCCTACTTGATAAAGTACACCGTTTCGGGACGTCCAACTGTAGCGGCGGGCCTTGTAGTAACATTTGGGGGTAAGGAAATTGAAGGAACAAGAAGATTGGTACAATAGGAATTTTGGGGAGGAGTTAAATGACAAAACTGACACAAATCACAACGTTGATCGCAGCACTTGCCTTGTTGGCGGCGCCTGCGTTTTCCGACACGTTGGTCCTCAAAAACGGGGAAAAAATATCAGGTTATTTCGAAGGTGGTTCGCCAAGGGTGATCAAATTTCGGACGAGTGATGGAGTCGTCAAGGACTTCGATTTGTTGTCGGTTCAGCAGATCCAGTTTGGTGATGAGAAGACCGCGTCGAGCCCGAATTCATCGAACGCCGCAACACCGCGAAGCGCCACATCAGGCGCGGATCCGCGGCTTTTGCCCGGTACGGAACGCGTAACCAGACCGGCATCCACGAACGCGGCAAACACGGGTTGGACGATTCCGACGGGTTCGAAAGTCGTGATCCGTATGATCGACAGCGTCAACAGCGAAACCAACAGACTTGGCGATACCTTTGTGGCTGTGCTGGACGAACCGATTTCCCAGGGCGGAGTTGAAGTGATTCCTCGCGGCGCCGACGTTCGGGGCCGTATTGCCAAAATCGACGATGCGGGCCGCCTGAAAGGATCGGCGCAGTTGGGCCTTGAATTGTCTCAGATTATCGTGAACGGCATTCCCTATTCGGTAACAACTTCCGAATACAACGAAGTCGGGGAAGGCCGCGGAAAGGAAACCGCCAAGCGCGCAGGCATTGGTGCTGGTATTGGTGCCGCTATTGGAGCTATTGCCGGAGGGGGCAAAGGCGCCGCGATTGGTGCCGGTGTTGGCGGAGCAGGGGGAACCGCAATTCAGGTCCTGACCAAAGGCGAGAAACTGAACATCCCCTCAGAAACGAAACTCGAATTCACGCTTCGCAGCCCGCTGGTGGTGGCTGGCCGGTAGCGTATTGCGTTCTGTTAGCGGCGGTCTATAACCGCCCCCGATGTCACAAAGTTGCTAGACTGTCGGCGGTGGTCATAGACCGCCGCTACAATTGTGCCGGTTTTAAAACCCCGAAACCTTCCCCGCCTTCTTGTATATCTGAAAGACAATATGCCAGCCAACGATGATGATAATCAGCAGGAATATCCAAAAGTAATCGCCAGGGATGCCAAGATTGCCTCCCGCGAAATAGGTCGTGTGCTGTCCGATCATGCCCCAAAGCAAAGGCACGGACATGTACGTGTTGTGGCGTGATCTCAAGCCCGCAAGCTTCACCACTCCGGCATCCGGCGCTTCTCCATTCTTCGTCGCCCGAATGATCTTCTGTTGTGCGGGCCAAATCCGAAACCAGACATTGAACGCCATGATCGTTCCGAACAGTGCCGCGGTGTGAATTAGAGTCCCGCGGTAGCTGAAGTGAGCAAAATGCACGAACAATGCGATGATAATTGCGACCAATACAAACGAAACGATCACAGCCGCGCGCAGATTGTTGGCGAGCCCGCTCTTCCATAACGCATCGTAAAGAAAAACCCCAAGGAAGGTCACGGCAATCATGATGATCGCGGCCGCCGACCATCCGGCGCCGCTGGCGAGTGCTTGTTCGCCCATGTAGTAGACCAATCCCAAAAGAAGAACACCCGTGATCCACGTGTATGCCGCTCCCCATCGAAACCAGTACAGGGCTCGAGGCATGAGTTCAGGATTGACGATTTTTTTGGTGGGGCCATCGATTTTGCCTTGAAACGGCCCATTGACCCAGTTAAAGAAGTAGAGGTGTCCAATCCAGACGATTCCGGCGAGGACGTGCAGCCACCTGAAGATTGCTTCCAATCCCTCCATGACTCCTCCTTTGTGGTGATCCAAGACGGGGACCTTACCACAATAACACGTTAGGAATCTAGAGCCGGATCAAGCAAGCCCGTTTGAACAGGTCGTTGGCTTTGCTCCAGTTGAAATTTTTCCAGAACACTTTCAGATACGCCTTTCGATCGGCGCCATAATCCATGAAGTAGGCATGTTCATATACATCGAGCACAATGATGGGAAGTGCACCCCATACGCCACCCTGGTTGTGGGCGTCGGCGTTGTATATCCAGAGGCGGCTTTCTCTGGTGTCCCACGCCAGCACGGTCCAGCCACGGGCCGACATCGCGCATTCGGAGAAATACTTGACGAATGCTTCGACGGATCCGTAACTGGCGGTAAGGGCCTCGACCAGTTCGCGCGCGTTTTCCAGCATGCCATCGCCACCGAGAACCTCGAAGTACCATTCATGAAGATAGACCCCGTTGACCGCGTAGGTTTCCTCATCCTTCAGGCTGCGTAACTCACTGTAGGTTGTGTTACCTCCATCGGTCTTACCGGCAACGAGCGCGCGCCCCAGCTCTTCGAGACGGTCTTCGATTTCGTTCTTTTTTGTGACGTATCCCGCATAGAGCTTGTCGTGATGGTTTTTTACGGCCCTATCGGAGATGCCGTTGAGCGGCGTTCGAAACGGCAGGGGCCGCGGTTTGTAACTGTGCTTCGGAGCTTCCTGGAACTTCTGTTTGAGATTCCGCATAGTTGTTAAAACGAAATTCGGGGTCAGACGGGTGGATTCCCTATTTTCGAAGTACAAAATAGGGAATCCACCCGTCTGACCCCGAATTTCCCCCGGATTTCCTCAAGACGCTCTTCGGAGCTTGTCTTCGAACTGGGTCACAACGCGCTCAACTTCACGTTCGGCGCGGCGGCGAGCATATCCGTATCGGGTTTCGAGCAGATACACGAGGTTGTCGCGCTTGCCGTCGATTCCGTCGAGATCGTCCGAGCTCAGCTCGGTCCACTCATGGTTGAGTTCATTGCGAAACTGCTTCCATTTGGCTCGGAGAACGTCTGGTTGCATCTGCGTTGTCTTTACTATTTGCATGGGGCGGACCGCCGGATCCCGGCGGCCCCACGCGCTTACTTCTGGCTGATACGCTTCTTCGGCACTACTTTGTCAAGCGCATCCACAAACGGCCTGACAGCGGAATTCATGGCCACCTTGCCGTTCAGGATGTCCTTTGCATCGGCCGATTCGCCATAAACTTTCCGGTTCATATCCTTATCCATATTCAAAACCGCGCCGTCGAGCGCAACGCCGGCGAAGAGTCCCCTCGAGCGCGAATACGCATAGATTGCGGAACTCAAAGTGGTGTTCACTCCGGCTTCAGCTTCACGGCCGATCGGTCCGGCGGTAACGCCAGCGTCGACACCAAGCTTCAGATCCTTGCCGCCCATGAGCAGGTCCAGAGCATTGCGGTCGGTAAAGATCAGGACGAGGTCGGTCGCACTGCCGCCGATCTGCGCGCCGAAGCTTCCACCGCCGATTTCAATAAAGGCTGGTGCGCTCCAGCGACCACTGTCCAGACGCTGGGATACCACTCCCTTGCCGTAACGGCCACCGATGCCAAATGCGCCTTTGATCATATGCGGAATCACAGCAACGGCTTCGGCACGTTCCAGCAGTTCATTGGGAATCCGCTTGTCGGCAGACGCCGTCAGATCTTGCAAAACGGCTGCCGCTTTGGAGACACGGCTGGCCCCATCTTTGTCGGATTTGCCGGCAGCGCGGTCGTGCGACTTGGTGTCGCGGCCCTTGTTGTACCGATCATGATCGGTTGTCGTATCGCGGCTCTGCGCCGACGAGGTACCGCGATCCGTCCGATCCTGGGAGTAGGTGGTGTCGTTGGTTGTCGTTCGATCCCTGCTATACGTATCCGTACGGTTCTGGCTCGAGGGGGCCGGCGCCTGGTTCTGTTCGTAGTCCCTTGTGGCTCCGGGTTTCTCGCGCTGTGCAGTCTGCGCGCCGCCTTGCCACCGAGTATCGAGAGCAACTTTTGTCTGCTCGTCGACGGTTCCGGTCACGGACAGATTGTTCAGGTACTGGAATTCACGGATGGCTTGTTGCGTTTGGGCGGTCATCATTCCATTGACCTCGCCAGGGTCGTACTGTAGATCCGTCAACTCCTGCTGAATTTTCTTCACGTCTTCGACGCTCGATACTGCCGGCTCAGAACTCTGCCCTGACGATTCGCGCGTCGAATCTCCCGGTTCGTTCCTGCTGCGCGGAGGCATCGATCTCCGCCGAGTCGCGCCGGCTGAAGCACCCTGCAGAAGCATGTTTTCAGTTTCCGCCGTTAGCGTGCCGGTCACCTGAAGCTGGTTATGCGACTGGTAGTTCCGCAGCGCTGTCATTGTCATGGGGCCCATGATTCCGTCGATCGGGCCCGGGTCGAATCCATCGTTTTTCAAAGCCATTTGGACTTGGCGGACCTTGTCTTGCGACAAGGCACCGGTCTTTTTCGCCTTCTTGGCGCCGGTCTTACCAGTTGTACCGGTTTTCTTTTCTGATGGAGCCTTTTTCTCCGTTTGAGCATTCTGATCGGTTTGAGTCTTTTGCTGGGTTTCAGTCCTTTTCTCGGTTGTTTTTTCTGTTTCGGTCTTCCTGTTGCCCTTTTTCTCGGTCTGTTTCTTCGTCTGATCTTGAGTTTGATTTTGAGTCGACTGGGCAGGGGCTATGGGAGCCATAGCGAAGACCAGGAAGCTGGAAAACAGAATAATTCCTAGTTTGTTCACGGACATGCTTATCCCTCCTCAATCTTTCCAGTCTTAAAACTAGAGTGCACACCGTGTGCCGCGAAGTAGTATTCCGGCTTTCTGCTTAACCATCAGACAATTACGATCGCAACTTGGCTGAAACCCGCATCCGGCATGGGTTTCAGCCGCGGGAAAATTGTTCCGGGCACTGCTTTCGAACGTTCCCGGTTGGCGTCAAAACAACAAGCGAGCGGAGATAAATTCGTGAGAGCAAAAATTTTAATCGCGGCGGTGACGGTGCTGGCGTTCGTTCTTGGAACAATGGCGAGCGGAATCTACACCGCAACAAGCAGGGCATTTAATCCCATTGATGAGAAGGTGAATTCACCGGCAGAGACCGCCAAATCCACCACTCGGACCTATTTGGTTCAGCCGAAGGTGGTCTACGTTTCCAATACTCCGGCGGCTGCTCCCATGTACCAGTCTCACAAGAAGCGATCCCTAGGGCGCGAGGCTCTCATCGTTGGCGGCAGCGCCGGAGCGGGCGCCGCAATTGGTGCCGTTGCAGTTGCCATGGTGGAAAAGGCGCAGGTATTGGAGCGGTTTCCGGCGGAATTGCCGGCCTGATTTACGACCTTGCGACGCGGAACAAATAACTTCAACCAGATTTCGGGCTTGCGGGTTGCGGATTGGTAGCAAAGCTTCCATGGTCCGATCCGCAATTCGCGGCCCGAAATACCCGAAATATAGGTGAGCTATGACTCGACAAATTGCTTATTTGATAGCGATCGTGATTTTGGGTTTTTCACTCGTCGCGTGTGAGCAAAAGAAGATCAGCGAAATTAACTCTGACCCGGGACGGTACATGAATAAAGAGGTCGCGGTTGTCGGCCAGGTGACGCAGTCCATCGGCGCTTTAGGTAGAGGAATCTATCAACTCGATGATGGAACCGGCCGGTTGTGGGTCATGGCGAATGGTCGCGGCGTACCGAGTAAGGGAGCCAAAGTTGGAGTCAAGGGATACGTGAAACCAACGATCACCTTTCTCGGCGTCAATTACGCAACAGTGATGGAAGAAACCGACCGGCGCGCCGAATAACAACTCGGCATACAGCCTGCGGAAGCTGCGGCCTGGCGGAAACGTCTCCATAGGCGACACTGCCCAAGGATTCTGAACCCGCCGGGCCGGCGAAGCTTCGTCGAGGCAAAAAGACAGAAAAAACCGGGTCTAGTCGGCCGAGAAACAAAAAAGTTTGTGGACAGTCCTAAAAACCTTTTGCACCCTTCCGCGACGCTAAATAGATACGACGCGGTGCTTAACGACTAGCGGACGATCGGCGTGACCGCGAAGCCGCTCGCGGGGCGCTGCTCGGCCGGCGGCTTCCCGCCTTTCGCGGCCTGCCCCCTAACATGCCATTTCTGCGCGATGATGCGGCCTTCCGCTTAGATCTGACGGAACCACGGCATGCCGGGCAAAACGAAACCAAGTCGATCCGATGGACCGGACATTTCGGCATTGCAAATACCTCCTAAACGTGGAGAACTCTCCCCTCCACTCTAACGTGCTTGGATCTCTCGATCAATGCTTGCAATTTGGTTACCGCTTAAGGTTTAGTAGAGCGACTATAATAAGAAAGGAGTAATTTATGGATGTTCAACCGGACGAGCCGATTAAACTCAAACGCGATTGCCCGGTGGTGGCTGTTCCAGCAGGACATACGGTAATGCTTTCCGAGGGGACCGAAGTGATGATCACGCAATCGCTTGGCGGATCCTACACGCTGCTGGTCCCCAGCTATGGTGGTCTTTTCCGACTCTCTGATCGCGACGCAGACGCGATCGGCCGAGAGAAACGATCCGGTGAAGGCGGCGGTCCATCTCAGGGGGAAGCACTCAGTGGGGGAGCGCTGGAACAGGAAATTTGGGAGACACTCAAGACATGCTATGATCCCGAAATTCCAGTCAACATCGTCGACCTCGGCCTCATTTATGATATGCATATCGATCAACTTGCGGACGGAGCGCGGGTTGACGTAAAAATGACGCTCACTGCGCAAGGTTGTGGCATGGGAACATCGATCGCTTCCGACGCTCGAAACAAGATTCTCGATTTACCCGGTGTCGTCGAGGCTGATGTTCAGGTCGTTTGGGATCCGCCGTGGACTCCGGAGAAGATTTCACCGGAAGGACGCGCCTTACTAGGAATTCATTAGTATAAAATGTCTCGGGCCACCAAAATGTTAATCGCCGCTGGTTTTGTCGCGCTCCTGGGATTCATCATCTATTCCACAATGGGGCTCGCCAAAATCAATTGCGAGGTCTGTATGGAATTCCATGGCAGGACGTCATGCGGATCGGCGGCGGGTACAAAAAAGGACGAAGCGGTGAGGAGTGCCGTCGAGGTTGCGTGCTCGGATGTGGCTGCCGGCCGAACCGAAAATATCGCCTGCGAAAGTACGCGGCCAAAAACGATGTCCTGCAAATAGTCTTCTGGGAGTAGCTGTCTATAGAAGTATGGGGGTCGCGCTCAGAGGCATCAGCATTCTGATTGTTGAAGACGACACGGATACACGCGATCTTCTGAGAGTCTTGCTGGAGAGTGACGGTGGATTTGTTGTAACCACCGCCTCTGTCAAGGAAGCTCTTTCGGCATACGATCGCAGGCGTCCGGATGTAGTCGTGGCCGATATCGGCATGCCCGAATATAACGGTTACACGCTGATCGGCCGGATTCGCGCACGGGACCGCGAGCATGGCAGCATCGTCCCGGCAATAGCGCTGACAGCGTACGCAACATCCATGGATCGCGATACTGTCCTGTCCGCCGGTTTCCAACTGCACATGCCCAAACCCTTCGAACCTGATAAGCTGATTACGGCCATCGTAGACCTCGCCACTAAGTACAAGCAATCCAACGCCGGTTGACGTCGTTTAAGCTGCTTTGCGGTGGTCCTTTTTCGGAAGCCCGAGATCCCAACACAAAATTTCGAACTCTTAGCTCGGACTGTCGGAGTTCGCATAGTCCAATTTGCAATTTCGGATTATTTCGGATTTGAGATGTACAGGATTTGTCCCAATTTCAAAATTTGTGGATCAGTCGGATCGCATGTCGAGCTTCAGGAATTCCGAGGACGAATGTCATTCCTAAGAACACTAATCCGTACGGGCCGAGGACGAGGGCCGCTGTAATAACGGGATGAAACACAGGCACGTTAAATTTGACCAGCCACGCAACCGCTGCACCCGCAAAAGCGGCGCTCCATAGCTTGATGACAAACCCGATCTCGAGTCCGGTGTGGCCGATTTGTGAATTGAGCGTTCGCCGCAACAGGAGCATCTCTACCCAGCCCGCCAGCCCTGCTGATGCAGTTAATCCCGCTGCGCCCCAGATGCTTGGGATTGCTAACCAACGCGGAAGAGGAATGGCAAAGACGTAGCCCAAGAGTGTGGTAAGCAGCACGCGAAGCAATGCGTACCGCAGCGGCGTGCGTGTATCGCGTAAAGCGTAATACGTGGATGCGTAAAGCCTGCCCAGCGTTGAAGCGAGCAGTCCGACGCCCGAACCGGCGAGGATGCCCCAAACGTAGACGGCATCCGCGTGCCTGAATCGCCCCGTCTGGAGAAGCGCCGCAGCCAAAACATCGCCCAGCAGAAGAAAAGCGACGGCCGAAGGAACGACAAAGAACGCGATGTGCCGCAATCCGGAGTTCAGCCGGCCTCTTATTGCTTCAACCCCGCCAGGATCTCTGCCTATCGCACCCGACATCGCCGGCAACTCTGCGGCAGATATGGACATGCCGAACAGGCTCACCGGGAGCGTGTACAAGAGTTGGGCGTTTGCCAACCCGGTCACCGCGCCCGTCGGCAGCAGACTCGCCAGCAGCGCATCGATGTAGGCGCTGACTTGAACCACACCACGGCTGATAAATACCGGCACAAAATTTTTCATTACCGCACGAACGTGTTCGGAAGCTGTATCTAAGGCGAATTTCAAGTCGCGGGCGAGACGCAAAACGACCGGCAGTTGTACGGCAAATTGGAGCGCGCTGCCGGCAACAGAACCCCAGGCTAGAACAATCGCCAGTTGCGGCAACGTCGAGTGCCCGTAGAGCAGAAGGGTTATGATCATCGCCGCGTTCCACATCACGGGAGCCGTGTACGAGAGAAAGAACCGGTGATGGCTGTTCAGCACTCCAAGACACCACGCGGATAGGACCAGCAATCCAGCCCCCGGAAATAAAATTCGCACGATTTCGATAGTCAGCTCCCGCTTTGCCCCCTTAAAACCGGGCGCAATTGCAGCGATCAGCACTGGCGTAGCGAAGATTCCGATCAGAACAACGACCCCTACGATCAATGCCAGCAGCGACGCGACGGCTCCTGCAACGCGATCGGCCTCGCGCCTGTCTTCGCGCGCCAGCAGGGCAGCGTATACGGGAATAAAGGATGCGGAGAGCGCGCCTTCCCCGAATAAATTTTGCAGGAAGTTTGGAATTCGAAAGCCGGCATTGAAGGCGTCTGCCGCGTCGGATTCGAGCCCGAAATAATAGGCGAACGCACGCAGTCTTACGAACCCCGCCAGGCGGCTCGTGAGAATTCCAGCGGCTACCAAGATCGCGGACCGGCCCGTCCAGGCGCGCAAGGGAACGGCGTTTTTTGAGGCTTCGCCCTCAGGGGCTCGCGCTTCGTGCTTCACACTGCCATTGTATTATCAAGGCGGTGGACTTCAGGTTTGATCTCGTTATCATCGGTGGTGGAATCGTTGGACTGGCGACAGCCTTGGAAGCGACGCGCCGCTTTCGCGATCGCCGTATTGCCGTTCTCGAAAAGGAAAGTGCGATCGCTTGTCACCAGACCGGCCATAACAGCGGCGTCATCCACTCCGGCATCTATTACAAACCGGGCTCAATGAAGGCGAAGAACTGCGTTGCCGGAGCGGCGGCCATGGTTCAATTCTGCAGCGAGCACAATATTGCTTTCGAGATCTGCGGAAAAGTTGTGGTCGCCACCGTTGAATCTGAACTGCCCGGTCTTCACGAGTTGATGCGCCGCGGGACTGCCAACGGTGTGCCGGGCCTCGCGATGATCAATACCGAGCAGTTGCATGAACTGGAACCGTATTGTTCTGGAATCGCTGCGCTCCATGTTCCCGCTACGGGCATAACCGACTATTCTGCCGTGGCAAAAAAATATGCGGATCTCGTTGGATACGCCGGCGGAAAAATCCTGACCGAATGCGCTGTCGAAAGCATTAAAAAGAACGCGGGTGACGTCATCGTCGAAACCACACGCGGCTCCATTCAAGCGAACTTCGCCTTCAACTGTGCCGGGCTATACAGCGACCGTGTCATGCGGCTCGCAGGAGATGCACAAGGGCTGAAGATCGTGCCGTTCCGCGGTGAGTACTACGAAATCGTTCCGGAACGGCGGAAACTCGTGCGCAATTTGATCTACCCTGTCGCCGATCCTCGCTTTCCATTCCTGGGAGTTCACTTCACGCGCAGGATCGCAGGCGGGATCGAGGCCGGGCCCAACGCCGTGCTTGCTTTGAAGCGCGAAGGCTACCGCAAAACCGACTTCGATCTGAAAGACACTTTCGAGACCGCCGCCTTCCCAGGCTTCTGGCGGATGGCGGCAAAATACTGGCGGAACGGCGCCGGCGAGTACTACCGGTCGTTGAATAAACGAGCGTTTGCGCGAGCGCTTCAGAAACTCGTGCCTGAAATCCAGGCCGCCGATTTGGTGCCCGCAGGCGCCGGAGTGCGAGCGCAAGCGCTCGATACGCGCGGCGCGTTACTCGATGATTTCCGTATTGTGCGCTCGGAACGGATGATTCACGTCTGCAATGTTCCGTCTCCGGCGGCAACTGCATCGCTGGTGATCGGGAAACAGATCGTCGATATGCTTCCGTTAGATTGACTACAGCATCATCAACGGAAGTGGCTTCAGTCCCTGATGTAGCGGATCGAACAACAATCCCAACGCTTCGAGAGTCGTCACACCAAGCAGTGGAAAGTCGCCCTTCTCTCCGAAAACGACGGGTGCGGCACCCGGTTCGCCCTTGTACTCGAATTCAGCATTGCCCATTTTTCGTTCGAATTTTTCGCCATTGGCGAGTACAAAAGAACGCTTCCTCCGAGGCCGTATGCCGAGTTCTTTCAGAATTTCTCTCGGGACTACCGCGAAATGCTCCCCAGAATCCACGATCAGTTCAACATCGCGATAGCGGCGCGGATCCGCCGGGTTCACAATGCGAACCGTTAGTTTCGTTAACCCCATTTTTCCCTCTTTGCGTTTCACAGGCGGGCAAAAGGCAATTTAATCATAGCATTTCTTGCTTGACGCATCAGCCTGACCCATATATACGGAGCAGAGCCGGAGGTGAATCCATGAAGCGAAAGCGTGACCTTTTGATTGCCGCGATTTTCCTTTTTCTGATTGCCGTACTGGCAGTCGGACAGAAGTTTCTACAGAGCCGCGCAGTGGCCGAAGCTGCCGGAGTTCAGGTGCCGGTATTTGAAGTCGATCCGTTATGGCCGAAGCCGTTGCCGAACCACTGGATTCTGGGCATGACTATTGGTGTATCGGCGGACGCGCAGGATCATATTTGGATTATTCATCGCCAACAAACGCTCGAGCCCAAGGAGGTGTATGCGACCACAGATCCGCCGGGCGCTTCATGCTGCCTGCCGGCGCCGCCGGTCCTTGAATTCGATCAGGCCGGAAATTTGATCGGGCACTGGGGCGGTAAAGGACAAGGCTATGAATGGCCGGAGTCCAACCACGGCATCACTGTCGATTACAAAGGGTACGTCTGGATCGGCGGCAATGGCCGGGGCACTCCTCCCGGCGGGGCTCGAGGCGGAGCGGGCCGCGGCGCAGCTCCTGACGAGAGCCAGACGTCGGGAACTTTGGGTTACTTCCACGACAGTATGATCATGAAGTTTACCCAAGACGGAAAGTTCGTGATGCAAATCGGAAAAGTCGCCGCCAGTAAGGGCAGTAACGATGTCGAGAATCTCCGGCTTCCGGCAAAGATCTTTGTCGATAAGAACACGAACGAAGTCTATGTTGCCGATGGGTACGGCAACCATCGCGTCATCGTGTATGATGCCGACACCGGAAAATACAAACGCCACTGGGGCGCCTACGGCAACAAGCCTGATGACGCTAATCTTGGCCCATACAACCCGGATGCTCCGCCCGCCCAGCAGTTTCGCAATCCGGTGCATTGCGCCGAGCTCGCAAACGACGGCCTGCTCTACGTCTGCGATCGTGTGAACGACCGGATTCAAGTCTTCAAAAAGGATGGAACCTTTGTGAAAGAGGTATTCATCGCAAAGAGAACGTTGGGTGACGGGTCTGTTTGGGACATCGCGTTCTCCAAAGATGCCCAACAAAAATATATCTACCTCGCCGACGGTGCGAACGAAAAGGTCTACGTTATGCTCCGCGACACGCTCGAGATCCTCACCAGCTTCGGCGACGGAGGACGCCAGCCCGGCCAGTTCTATGCCGTGCACAGCATCGCAACCGATTCCAAGGGCAACATCTATACAACGGAAACCTATCGAGGCCAGCGCGTGCAACGGTTCTTGTACAAAGGTCTGGGTTCCGTCACGAAACAGGATCAAGGAACGATTTGGCCGAAAAAATAGAATTGGGGGGAATTTTGAAATCGGACGAATCCTGCATCTCAAATCCGAAATCCGAAACTGCAAATTGGACTATGCGAACTGCGACAGTCCAATCTGAGATTTCGAAATTTCGGATTTGAGATGCAGGATTCGTCCGATTTCAAAATTTCTATTTAAAGAGGTGGACCATGAAAACGGCATCTCTCCTCGTAACCATTGCCTTCTTCCTGCAGGGCGACATTCAGCCCACGAACTCGCTACCCGAACCCTACCAGACAATCAAAGACTGGGCGCAGATGCCCGGTGGCCGGGCGTGGGGATCAACGAGCGCGGTCGAAATCGACAAAGACGGGAAATCCGTGTGGGTAGCCGAGCGGTGCGGGCAGAATATCTGCCTGGATCGCGCAACAGGCCAGATGTCGCCGCTCGCTCCGATTCTCAAGTTCGATCCTTCTGGAAAGCTGGTGCAGAGTTTTGGTGAAGGGACGCTGATTTTTCCGCACGGGATCTTCGTGGATCGTGGGGGCAACGTATGGGTTACCGACGGCCAGGACAACGCGCCGCAGCCCGCGCGTGGTGAAGGTCCGAGAGGCGAAACTCCGCGTGGTTCCGGCCCGGTTGGCCCCCTCCCGGGAGCAACCAAAGGGAATCAGGTATACAAATTCAGTCCCCAAGGAAAACTTTTGATGACGCTCGGCAAACCGGGCGGCGCAGCAGAGCCCGACTATTTCTACCAGCCGAATGATGTGCTCGTTGCGCCCAACGGCGTCATCTTCGTATCCGAGGGACACGGCGCCGGAAATAATCGCATTCTGAAATTTTCGAAAGAGGGCAAGTTGCTCAAGACGTGGGGCAAGTTAGGCTCCGGACCGGGCGAGTTCGATCAGCCCCACTCCATGGCAATGGACTCGAAAGGACGTCTGTTTGTCGGCGACCGCAACAACAACCGGATTCAGATCTTCGATCAGGACGGCAAATTTATTGCAGAGTGGAAACAGTTCAGCCGTCCTAGTGGCGTTTACATTGACAAGAACGACATCCTGTACGTCGCAGATTCGGAATCCGAATCGGTCTCGCGCAATCACGATGGATGGAAACGCGGCATCCGTATCGGCAGCGCCAAAGACGGCAAGCTGCTCGCATTTATTCCCGACCCGGAAACGCGCAAACGTCCCGAATTCACCGTAACCAGCGCTGCAGAAGGTGTGGCTGCCGACGCGCAAGGCAACGTTTACGGCGCTGAAGTCGGCCCGCGCGCGCTGAAACGCTACGTGAAGAAATAGCGATCGAACCTATAGGTCCCTCCCGCAGCTCAGGCTTTCGTCCTCTGACGTTTTCTGTCAATTAATTGGCAAACCTGGTCCCGAAACGCGACGGTGTTTTCGTCTCTAAAGCTTGGGTCATCGATAAATCCCCAATTTTAATTTAACAATGACTTGGGATAGACCATGGCTAATTCGACCGCGTAAACCTGGCGGGACGCGGGATTTAGGCGTGATGAGTTGTCTTACCTAGGTTTTTTTCTTTGCCAGATCATCCAAACCGAGCATTTTAGCGAGTGGTTTTGGGGAAAGGTTGTTTGCAGCGCACAACTGCGGCGCGCTGCGGTCCTTTTTTCTCCTGGGCCGGATAGAGGAGGACGAACTGCTGAATCTCGCGTAACTCGTCTAGCGATAACGAACTCAGGCCGGCGCTTCAGGCTTGTACTTCGTTGAAAACACCAGGTGTTTATGAAATCCGGCTCGTGCACATGAACACGTGGCTTTGCAAATCTGCACGCAGCTTTGCAAATTTGCAGTCGGCTCTGCACATAAGCAAACGGCCCTGCACATATGCATGAGATCGATGCCCATGTGCAAAGCGCCGTGTTTATGTGCAGAGCCGCGTGTTTATTTTGCACCTCCACATGCAGGCGTGCACGTTTCACCAGATCACTTTCAGGGCAAATTGAACCTGGCGTGACGACGTTTGGGCGGAGGTGATCAGTCCCGCCGCTCGATATGGAATGACCTATCTGATCGAAGACGGTTAGGTTGTCGGTAGCTAGCGGGAGTTTACGGAAAGGAGAGAATTCCAGCGCATCAACCTCTCCGGATGCGGGAATTAGGCGTGAGGGGTGTCCTATCTACGTTTTTTGTCTGGCCAGGTCATCCAAACCGAACATTTTGGAAGTGACTGGCGCACGCCAAGCGACGCACACGCGGACGCGTGGATACAGGAATGAGGAACCGAGTACACTACGGCTAGCTACTTTTCGTCTAATTTTGCGACGAAAAGTTGCTAGATCGCAGATTCTGACGGACCGCGTAACGTCCGAAGAGACCACTGCAAAGAGAATGGCATCCGACCGATTCATCGCAGACGAGTTCAGCGTCATCGCGCCATCTTTAGGCATTCGATATTCGGGTATCAATGCGAGCATGACCGCCGTGCTGCCCGAACAAGCGAAACGCATCCGGATCGCGGCACTGGGTTTCCACATTGGGGACCCGATTCCTCAGATCAGTGTCTGGCAGTTCTGTCGTCATTGCTGGCGTAGTCGATGGCGCGTTTGGCACGCCCGGCGCAACATCGACATGCTCGTGGGGCTCATCCTCAGGTATGTCTTTCATTTCAGGCTGCTGCTCGTCTTCACGTCTGCGGCGCAACGCAGGCACAGCTGGATCACACGATTTTGTTTGGGTCGTATGGATGGACTGATTGCCACAAGTACTGCCGCGGCCGGCTACCTGAACAGGGACGCCGCCGTCGTTCCACACGGCGTGAATATCGATGTGTTTTCTCCGCCAGCCAACCGCACAGCCACATGGAATGATCGGGGGCTTCCGGGCAAACATGGAATCGGGGTGTTCGGCCGCGTCCGGCCTCAAAAAGGAACCGAAGAATTTGTGGATGCCATGATTCAGGTCCTTCCACACCGGCCTGACTGGACTGCGGTGATCATCGGAGAGACTACGCCGGAGTTCCGGACCTTTCAGCGGCGGCTTCGAACGAAGATCGGTGACGCCGGTCTCACGAAGCGAATCCTTTTCACCGGATTCCTAACGGAGTTCGAAGATATCCCAAACTGGTATCGTGCGCTAAGTGTCGTCGTTTGTCCCAGCCGCACAGAAGGGTTCGGACTCTCGTGCCTCGAAGCAATGGCTTCCGGTTGTCCGGTGGTCGCCACCCGTGCCGGAGCTTGGCCGGAGTTGGTTTGCGACGGAGTCGATGGTCACCTCCTTCCTTGTGCAGACACAAATGCATTATCCGCAGCGGTCTTGAAGATTACTGAAGATCCGCTACGTACGTTCCAAATGGGGCAACGAGCACGAGAGAAGGTGGTTCGCCAGTATCGCATCTCGACGGAAGCAGATGGCATTTACGCCGTTTACCGTGAACTCCTCGGTAAGCGTGGCATCGATATTTGACCTTCCTTAACGGAAGCCGATGTGCAACTGGAATAGCATGATGATATTGTCCAACTGGGAATCCGCTCGATTCCACCGGATACCTCAATCCGTAAAGCTGCCTAGCGTTCCGTTTCGAATTGCAGTGACTTATTCCCCTCCTCTGCGAGCAGGGGAATGTCCACGCACGATCAGCCATTCGTAGATCTCGTAAGGCCGAAACGTGGTTATCATAAGAACATGCGGGCGATGGTTTTGTTTCGAACGAGAGATGCGCTGAGCGAAACAGAGCTGCCGAAACCTCAGCCAAGCCCCGGCGAGGTATTGGTCCGCGTCGACGCATGCGCCGTATGCCGAACCGATCTTCACGTGGTGGACGGAGATCTGCCTGATCCAAAACTCCCGCTGGTACCAGGACACCAAATCGTTGGACGTGTTGCAGCTACCGGAGCCAACGCCAAACGATTCAAAGCCGGTGAGCGAGTGGGCATTCCCTGGCTCGCATGGACCTGCGGCAGCTGCGAATACTGCAGATCAGGTAAGGAGAATCTCTGTGATTCCGCGCAATTCACGGGCTACACACGGGACGGCGGTTATGCCGAATTCACCGTTGCTGATGAGCGTTTTTGCGTTCCCATTCCGGACCAGTATGGCGACGTTGAGGCCGCGCCTCTGCTGTGTGCTGGCCTGATCGGATTTCGAGCACTTAGAAAAACAGGAAACGCCGGCAAGCTCGGCATCTTTGGTTTCGGCGCCGCTGCCCTGCTCATTACGCAGGTCGCTGTGTATCAAGGCCGCGACGTCCATGTCTTCACGCGTTCCGGGCACAATCGGGAATTCGCCAGGTCACTCGGCGCTCGGTGGGTTGGGGATTCCGCAGAATCTCCTGCCAATCAACTGGACGCCGCAATCGTCTTCGCGCCTGCCGGAGAACTGATTCCAGATGCGCTTCGCGCTGTACGCAAAGGAGGAATTGTCGTTTGTGGCGGAATCCATATGAGCGACATTCCTCAGTTTCGATACGATCTGCTGTGGGGGGAGCGCACTCTCTGTTCCGTGGCGAATCTCACAAGAAAAGATGCTGAAGATTTCATGGATATCGCGCCGAATGTTCCTGTTCGGACATTCTTTGAAATATTCCCGCTGAGTGATGCGAACACAGCTTTGGACCTTTTTCGCAAAGGACAAGTCCGCGGGTCAGCGGTGTTAGTCTCCCCCTCGTGAGGGGAGACGCGAGCGAAGCGAGCGAAGGGTCGCCCCACACGAAATGGTGGGCCACTTGCTCCTTAATCGATTATGACTCACGACAACAAGTGCCTTCGCCCGACATGTAGCTGCCCTGCCCCGGAAGGCGACAAGTATTGCAGCGTTATTTGCGAGGATGCCGGCCCCTCAGCCGAAGTCCCGTGTAATTGCGGGCACCGGGGTTGCAAGCACGAAGCACTCCCGAAAGCCGGCCGGCAAGCCGAATAGTGCAACTGTAGGGGCGCTCTATTTCTTGAGGCTGCGCGCTGCCGCGCGCAGCCTCAAGAAGTGTCCGCCCCTACAGCGCATTCGTCGTTTCGAATGGGTTTTCAGCAGACACTCGGAATGTTGCCGGGGAGTCAAGCTCCTTATCGCTTGGAACTCTAGCTTTTCTTGGAGGTCACAACGTTCACGCTCGTAAACTGTTCCTCGACCTTCTTGCTTTTACAATGCGGGCAACGGTACCGCTGTTTCTCAAAATCGGAAACGGATAGGGGCAGAGTGAATTTTTTCTTGCAGTCCAAACATCGAAATTCGTAGAGGGGCATGCAGTCCTCCATTCAGCGATCTATCGGGGAGGCAAAAATTATACGTCCCTTTGTTCAAAGTTGCGCTGAAATGCCTCGAGGCGCGTGCTACCGCTCTTGCTTCTGGGACCACCGTTACAGTTGAACACCCGCTCTCAATTGGCCACCGACATCAGACCACCGACATCGGCGTCGCGGTCCAGGAGGAATCCGAGATTGGGAGCCATCATTTCTTCCCAGCTCTGAAATCCCTGATAAACCCATCGAGTCGGATCGGGATTGAACTTGTTGTTGGGCGAGTTGTCGTAGGTAAATCCGAAACGCATGCGGCTGCCTTTGGGGACCTTCAGTGATGTTCCATAGGAGAGCTGCCAGTTAAAGTCGTAATGCGGAACATCGAGGACGATTTCTTCCCGTCCGTCCGGATAGGTGATCCTATATTGGGCGCTCTTGCCGCGGACATGCGCGTGGGGGCGCAGGCGTACAATCTCGACATCTTTAAGGAAAGTGATATCCATAGGAGGCGCCACATAGCTATCCGTATTAGGCGGAATCGCGAATGACGGATTGTAGGTGGAAGCAAACACGGCCCTCTCGCTCGCAGGAGTGGGCGCGATGACCGGCGCATCCTCGCCCGCGCCTTGAACCACGAATTTTTTTGGCGGCGGTGTTTTCGCCACGGTGAAGCCGATCTTGCTCCGATCGACGACATTGCTGCCATTGGCGGTGTAGTGCAGGCTCACGATAATGTCCGTTCCGGCCGGCACCAATTTTCCTGCATTCCAGGCACGGTAGTCGTCATAGGTATTGCCCGGCAGGTAACAAAAATCGAGATTTTGCCTCAGCGTCGGCTTACCCTGCCTCAGCTTCACTTCGGCGCTACCCACGTCGCGAGTGGCGATCGTCATTCCGGGCAGCTCTCCAAAGCCGCTGTTTCCGGGAGTGGGATTACCCGTTTCGTCGCGCGGGACCTGCACCCACTCGTAACGGTTGTATACGGTCGTCGGCAAATGCTTCTCAAAGCTGAAGCAAATGTGATGTACGACCGATGGGTCGCCTGGCAGAATTTCCATCGAAGTGACCCATGTATCGCTCTTGAAAGGAGACGGCAGCGCGATCAGTTCCCATTCCAGGACGCCCTTTGCCGGCACGTCATGAGGGGGCAGTTCCACAACCACTTCCGGCCGAATCGCCCATCCATCCGCTGGCCATTCCACAGGTGGCGGCGCATCCTTGGGACTGCCTTCCGCAGCACCGCCGTCTACCCACTTGACGAGGGTATCGATTTCATTCTGCTTCAACGAACGATCATTCGTGAAGTGGCCATATTTCTGGTCCGCAAACCAGGGCGGCATTTTCCTCATCGTTACCGCGGCCTTGATCGCCTTTGCCCAGGGACGCGCATCCTTGTAGGTGAGCAGAGACATCGGCGCGATCTGGCCGGGCCGGTGACAGCTCTGACAATTTTTCTGGAGAATAGGAAACACATCCCTGGTGAAAGTGACCGCGGACTGTTCGGTGGCCTGAACCGTCATTGCCACAGCTAAGCCGGCAAAAATGAGGTGCACCATAACCTTGTCTCCTGAAGTGCGGATTTTATGGGTTCTTCAACAAAATGAATTATAGTCAGTTTTCGCCGCGATTTCCCCTCACTAATTGCCAGTTGGTTTTGCTCCTTGGGATGAGACGAAGTTGATTCCTCCGATCATCATTTCGTAGTACGTCGGATCGCCCCATCGCACGTCGGTATTTGGATTCGGGTTGGCGCGGTTTGCTATTGAATTGTCGAAATGGGCGGTGACCTCGATTCGCGTCCCGCGGGGAATGTGGAGGGGCGACTTCAACCAATACGTGGTTTGCCACTGGAAATCGTAGGAAGGAACACGGAACAGGATTTCGGAGCGTCCGTCAGGATAAACCGCTTTGAATTCCATGTCTTTTCCACGGACATGCATGTGAGGAAAGAAGGAAAGGACATCGGCATCTTTATCGAACGTGTAGCAGCCTTTGACTTCGTGGCGGTTCGCATTTGGCGGGATCCGAAAGTAGTGGTTCGCCACCCAGCGTGTCTCGATCGGCCGCGTGGACGGTTCCTTCGAAAAGACGAACCCAATGCTGGTCCGGTCCGACTCGTCCTTACCCGTCTTCGCGTAATGGATCTGTAAGAGGATCTCCGCGCCGGCTGGTATTTTTTGTGCATATCCGGCGGGCAATATCTTTGCGCCTTCTCCGGGCACATAGCCGCCGATCAGTCTCGTCAGATCTCCAAAGCGGTCCTCAAAAACATTCGGAAGCGGGCATTCGTTGTCTTGTACCGGCGCGTCGTCGGCCACCCAGATGGCGGATCCTTCCCCTGTGAACAGATTCGTTCCTGCCATGCGATTTTGATTCTGCGGCCCACGCTGCGGCACTCCGGCACCACCCCTCTGGAGAAACGCAAGCACGTGATGCACAACGCGGCGATTGCCGGGACGGATCTCGATGGCCAGCACGTATTTGTCCTCGGTAAAGTGGGTAGGAATTGCGAAGTAGATGTATTCGTCGCCGCCTGCGGCGCTCACCTTGAATTCATCCGTCATCGTGAACACGGCGTCAGGCTGGCCGATGCTCCAGCCTTCAACAAAAGTTCGAGGGGCGGGAAGATCCGCGGGATTACCTTCCGGGGCGCCCGCATCGACCCAGCGGACGATCGTTTGGACCTCTCGGTCGCTGAGCCGGCGATCGTTGGAATACTCGCCAATACCGGGATCGGCGTGCCATGGCGGCATCGCGCGGGCCAGGACCTTTTCGCGAATCGCGCGCGCCCATGGGCGCACCTCTTGGAAGCTCATGAGGGACATCGGCGCAATCTCGCCAGGGCGATGGCAGGTCTGGCAGCGCTCTTGAAGAATAGGCATGACGTCCTTAGTGAACGTCGGTACCGGCTGCTGCGAAGCCTCGGTCCACCCGAACACCGGATACACTGATAACGCCAGTACTGTTGCGGCAAGCACACGAAATCTCATGGTCCAATGGTAACTTCTTGACCGCGGCAAGGCTACAATATTGGCCAGGATGGACAAAGCCGGATCGAAATGAAATCTAAACGTTTTTGTGATTCTTGTGCTTTTTTGTGGCTATTCACTTTTTTCTTCGCTGCGTTGAGCGTCTCGTGCGGCCGGCTCGATGCGCAGAAAAACGCCGCGGCGTGGGAACACGAGGCGCAGAACGTCACGATCGTCCGGGACAATTGGGGTATTCCGCACGTCTCCGGCAAGACGGATGCGGATGCGGTCTTCGGCGTCATCTACGCCCAGGCTGAAGACGATTTCAATCGCGTCGAAACCAATTACCTGAACTCCATAGGACGCCTGGCCGAGGCAGAAGGCGAAGCGGAGATCTACCGGGATCTGCGGATGAAACTGTTCATCGATCCCGCCGATATGAGGGCGAAATACCAGGCAAGTCCGGAATGGTTGAAGGAACTGATGAATGCATGGGCGGATGGCCTGAACTACTACCTGTACAAACACCCTCAGGTGAAACCGCGCGTCATCACGCGATTCGAGCCCTGGATGGCCCTTACGTTTACGGAAGGCAGCATCGGCGGAGACATCGAAAAGATCAATCTCCAGCAGCTCGAGGTATTTTACCGCAAGACTCCTGCGAAGCAGGCGCTGGCGGAAGACACACGATATGTCGAGCCGAGCGGATCCAACGGCATCGCTATCGCGCCCTCCAACACGGCGGCGCATCATGCGCTCTTTCTGATCAATCCGCATACAACGTTTTTCTTCAGAGCTGAAGCGCAGATGCTCAGCTCCGAAGGTTTGAATGCCTACGGCGCCATCACCTGGGGCCAGTTTTTTATCTATCAAGGTTTCAATGACCGGGTGGGCTGGATGCACACGTCAAGCGGCGTGGACAACATCGACGAATACCTGGAAACGATCGTCGAACAGGGCGGCAAGGTTTACTACAAGTACGGGAATGAGCAACGACCCGTTGAGTTGAGAAGCATCGCAGTTCCCTACAAGAGTGGGAACGGAATGGCTCACAAACAGTTCACGGTATACAGGACGCATCACGGACCGATCGTCCGCGAAGCCGCAGGCAAATGGGTCAGCGTCGCCCTGATGCAGGAACCGGTGAAGGCGCTGATTCAGTCCTACACGCGCACGAAAGCGAGAAACTACAAAGAATTTCGCGATACGATGGAACTGCACACCAATTCCTCCAACAACACCGTGTATGCCGACGCCGACGGCAACATCGCGTACTTCCATTCCAACTTCATTCCGAGGCGCGATACGAAATTGGATTGGACCAAGCCCGTCGATGGCAGCGATCCGGCAACAGACTGGAAGGGAATCCTCTCCATCGATGAAACACCGGGTCTGTTGAATCCCCCAAATGGGTGGCTGTATAACACCAATAACGCACCATGGTCGGCAGCTGGACCGAATAGCCCCAAGAAGGCCGATTATCCCGCGTACGTGGATCGCGGCGGCGAGAATCCCCGCGGTATTCATGCTGTCATGCTCCTGGAAAAGAAGAAGGATTTCACACTGGACTCTCTTATTGCCGCTGCTTTCGACAGCTATTTGCCGGCGTTCGAGGATCAGATTCCCGCATTGGTCAAAGCTTGGGAGCGAAGCGCGTCAACGAATCCATTGAAGGCGAAGTTGGCCGACCCTGTCAGCGCGATGCGCTCGTGGAACATCCGCTGGTCGGCACAGTCGATTCCGACATCGCTTGCAGTTTATTGGGGGGATGAAACTGAACGGCAAAGGAAAGGCTCAGCTGCCATCGACGACGACCAGTTGCTTCTGGCATTGTCCGCGGCAGTCGATAAGCTTACAGCCGACTTCGGAACATGGAAAACGCCGTGGGGCGACATCAATCGCTATCAGCGTCTGACAGGCGACATCGTCCAGCGTTTCAATGATGCCGCTCCGAGCATTCCGGTACCGTTCACTTCCTCGCAATGGGGCTCCCTGGCCTCATTCGGCGCGCGGACGTATCCTGGCACTAAGAAGAGGTACGGCACAACCGGTAACAGCTTCGTCGCGGCCGTCGAATTCGGCCCCACGATTCGAGCAAAGGCGGTCACTGCAGGCGGAGAGAGCGGCAATCCGGCGTCACGGCATTTCGGCGATCAGGCCGCGCGCTATGCGGCCGGTGACCTGCGGGACGTTTACTTCTATCGATCACAGCTCGAAGGTCACATCGAACGGCAGTACCATCCCGGCGAGTGAAACCAGCTGTTCTCAAATCCTTTGACAACCGTAGTGAGCCGTCCTACTGTAATAGGCGTTCGATCAATTTTTGAATAGAAATGCGTGGGCTTTGCACAAAAAATCTTGGGCGGTCATAGACCGCCCCTACAGTTTTGGGGTTCGCGACTGTAGGGGCGCTCTATGAGCGCCCGCGATGTATTTTTTGTGCAAAGCCAATGTGTGGGTAATTCTACGAGGAGGAGCGTTTATGCGCGTCACCGTGTTGATGCTGTTCACGGTTGCGTTAGTGATTCAAGGCCCGGCCACCGTTGCTGTCCGGGCGCAGGAAGGACAGACCCCGGCTACCACACGTTTGGATTTTGAGTTCTTCAAAACGAAAGTACAGCCGATCTTCCTGGCTAAGCGTGAGGGTCACGCCCGCTGTGTTGCCTGTCATACGAAGGGTACGCCGATGCGATTGCAGGCGCTGTCGCCCGGAGCCACGACGTGGGATGACGAACAGTCCCGGAAAAACTTCCAGATTGTCGTGCCCCGTGTCCTGTTCCGTAATCTCACTCAAAGCAGACTGCTCCTGCACCCGCTCGAGGCAGACGCGGGCGGCGACTTCTACCACAGCGGAGGCAAACACTGGAATTCGTTCTTCAATCCGGAGTGGCAGATCATGGCCAACTGGGTGTGCGGGCGGAAAGCAAACGAGAAAATCGTCGAGTTGACAGGCGAGTGCGGCCTGGAACAGTAAATTTTTTGTCGAGGAACTGACACACTATGAAAAACATTCACGTGATTCAACGCGTTCTGATGATTCTGGCGATTCTTATACTGATCACGTTGCCGTTGGCGGCGCAAAATCAGGTCCGGATCCTCCAGAGCAATGCTGCCGGTGACAGAGTCCACATCATTGATCCTGCCACGAACAAGGTGGTAGGAGTGGTCCCCGGCATCGAAGCGGGTCATGGCGTCACCGCATCCCCCGACGGAAGCCGAATGTATGTAAGTAGTGAGGCTGACGATACGCTGGATGTGGCCGATCTTGCGACGCTAAAAGTAATCAAGAAGATCCCGCTTTCAGGCCATCCCAACAACATCGCTATCAGTCCTGACGGACGGCGCGTCTATGTGGGAATCCGGCAGAAGATCGGCGATAACCCCGGCGTAGCGGATGTCATCGATACTGCCTCTCTGACCAAAATCAAGAGCATCCGGACCGAAGGGCCCGTCCACAATCTGTATGTGACGCCGGACGGCAAGAACGTTGTCGCGGGCGACGCCTCGCAGAATGGGTATGTGAGCGTTCTCGATACAGAGAAGGACGCCCCCGCTTGGGCGGTCAAACTGGGCGAAGATATTCGTCCGATGGCGATCTCAAAGAACCCGGACGGTTCAAGCCGCTCGATCTTTGTGCAGATCGGCAACCTTAACGGATTTGTCGTTGTGGATTTCAAGACGCGCAAAGAAGTCGCCCGCATCGAACTGCCCAAGCTGCCTCCGGGAAGGGTTCCGATCATGACGGGATCCTCGGAATCCCACGGGATAGCGGTAACTGCCGATCAAAAGACTCTTTTGGTCAACAGCCGGCTCAACAATGCTCTCTACTCGTACTCACTTCCCGATTTGAAGCTGTCAGGAACTGCCTATCTCAGCGGGAAAGGCGCCGCCTGGATCACGGTGACGCCGGACGGCAAGAGAGCTTACGTGGCCGACCCCGTTGGAAATACGACGATTGTGGTGGATGTCCCGACGATGAAGGAAGTGGCCAAAATCCCGGTCGGGCAGGTGCCAAAGCGCAACCACACGATGGTCGTGGCCGGGCGGGCATCTAATAACTAAGGGTTAAGAAACCGGGAACCGTACACAAGAGGCACAAAGAGGAACACAAAAGGCACAGACTTATTTATTATTCTGTGCTTCTTGTGTTCTTCGTTGTGTACTTCTTCTGCCTGTCGACCGAACACTAGTTGCCTCCTACCCGATTCCCGCCGACCCAGACGGAATGAATCTGCCGGGTGTTGCGGATGTCGTCCAGGGGGTTGGCATTCAACACTAGAAGGTCGGCCCATTTGCCGGGTTCGATCGTTCCAATCTTGGGATCGACTTTCGTGACGCGCGCCGCGCCGCCGGTCGACGCGACGATCACCTGCATCGGAGTCATCCCGGCCTTCACCATCATCTCCATCTCGACGTGCTCGAAGTAACCCTGCCATCGTCCCGGATTGCCTTCAGCCCCGCTGTCGGTGCCCATGGCGATCGGAACGCCCGCATCAGAGAGGATTTTCAGATTACGATTCGCCTGTTCGAGCGCCGGCTTGATTGCCTGAGCTTGTTTGTCGTTGCGGATCTTTTGTTGATTTGCCGGGACAATGAGCTGGTCGACTTCACTGCCATATAGAGCAATACCTCTCCGGAAAAACGGCTCATCGAAAAACGCCGGCCGCGTTTCGTAAACGAACACGGACAGATCCCGAGTGAGCGTCGGTATATATCCGATGTTCTTGCGCTTGAGTTCAGCAGCGAATTCGGAATCGACGTCCTTGTCGCGAATGCTGTGCGCCAGGACGTCCGTTCCTTTCTCGACCGCGCTTTTCGCATCCTTTGTGTAGAAGACGTGCACGAATGTCCGAAGGCCCTTCTTTTTCGATTCGTCCACGAGAGCGCCGTAGATATCCGGCGTCATGTCGTTCGGCGTACCGTTAATGTGGTACTTGATCACATCGACCTTCAAGTCCGCGAGGCGATCGACACTTTTCCGGGCCTCATCGGGCGTCTTGCCGACTGCATTCAGGCCGCCGGTATAAAGCCGCGCCCGGTCAAGCGCGATACGGGTTTGTTCGTCACGTAGCTTGAGACCTTCCAGTTCGTCCACCGGTCTCGACCCAAGGCTTACGGTACTTGTAACGCCGTATGTTGCATACGTTTTAAGACGCAGAATCAAGTCGTCGCGAACGGACCGCTTGGTTGCCTGATCGAAATTCAGATGTGCGTGCGCGTTGATCAGGCCCGGGATAATCGTCTTGCCGGACAGATCTACGCGCGTGGCGCCATTCGGAATCTTAACGCCTGCCGCCGTACCGACCGCTTCGATGACGCCCTTGTTCAGGATGACCGTGCCTTGCTGAATCGGCGCGCGTCCTGTGCCGTCGATAATGCGCGCACCCGTAAGCGCGACGACCCCAGATGCGGCCGGAGCTTGTGCCATTGAAGGCTGCAGCTCAATTGCGGCGAGCACCGTCAGGGCCGCCAACGCCACGACGCCCAAAAGTGTTGTTGAAATGCGAGTCATATCACCTCCGGCTCAGTTCGACTTGTTAGCGGCGATTTTCGCAAAATCCGGCCACGGAATCGGCTTCCCATGCACGGGAACGACTCGGGCAGGATCCAGCTTCAATAGCTGCACGGCCTTTAGGAAATTCTGTTGATCACGGCTGAGCGTAGTGGGAAGCGGTTCGTTGGTATCGACGAGATCGGCTTCCAGTAAGAGCTTTTCCTTCGGCAGGTACGCCATCAACATACCTTCGACTTTTTGCAGCGGGTTCACGTAGTAGATGTTCAGGTTCCGGGTGCCGTCGGTCAGCACATAGTTTTCGCGAACCGTTTCCCAGTAATAACCTTCCGCCAGTTCAGTCGGCGGCCATAGCGATACCATATCGGGCTTCAACGTCCGCGGGGTGTAGTTGATGAAGTCGTGGTTGTAGTATTCAAAATTCTTAAAGTGAGTGATGATCGTGGCGCCAATGTGGACGTAGGTGCGCAGGCCACCGGCGTGATCCGAGTGCTGATTCGTATTGATCACGAATCGGATGGGCTTGTTGGGAATCAGCTTTCTTACTTCTTCGATGACCGCGAGGCTTCGCTCTTCATTCAGCGGCGCTTCGAAGACGGCGCTGTAATTGCTGAACTCGATCGCCACGCTGTTGTGCGAGGCGCCACCCAATAGATAGACGCCGTCGGCCAGTTTCGTGGTTTCAACGCGAACCGGAAACGTCGCGTTCCGCACGACGTCCGGAACAGCTACGGGGTCCGGGCAGAGGTTCGGTTTGACATCTTTGATCGGGCCGCCGAACGCGTTGTGGCCGGCGTTGATGGTCTGAGAGTTGTAGTTGTCGTCCCAGCCTTCATGCGAATGCCAGACGGTCGGGAACTTGATGCCGTTCCCAACGTCGATGTAACTCTGGTTCGTAAATTCATGCTCGTAGTTCATGTCGCCAAGGACAGGATCCGGCACCCATGTGTGAAGCCTTTGGAGCATGTTCTCCTTGTTGACGGTGGCATCGATCCGATATTTGCCGTACATGATGGAAACGATTCGCGTGATCTCCGGCTGTACTTCCGGACCGTCACGGCCCAGTTCTCCCAATTCCCAGCGCCACGTCGCTTTGGGATTCGCACCCGGCAACTGAGCGGCTTTTAGGAAGCCATGCGGGTTGAGGACCAACTCCACGGGCCAGATCTCGGCGATGTCGGGCGGCACGGCAGTCGGTTTGCCGTTTGCGCCATCCATATACCATCCGTATTTGCCGTTGAGCATGAAGATTTCGTGCGCATTCTTCTGCATACCGGTGCCGTCGATCCAGCCGATACCGTACTTCCACATTGCCGGGGCAAGTCCTGGCTTTCGATCGAACTCTTCCTTCATCGTCCAGTTGTCCCAGTTCATGGTCCGCGTGTAATTGGCGAGCGAATCGATGCGCGGCCAGTCGACATTCTTCCCAGCCTCCTTCTGCTGCCCCACCGCGCCGTCGTAGGCTGTTCCTGAAATCGTGACGCAATGCAGCGCGTCAGTACCGATGGCTTTGCGGGCCGCGTCCAGAATTGGCCGCGGATCGATGTAGCCCGGCGGAAATTGCTGAGCCGCCGGCGCCTGCCACGCCACCGGAGCTGCTTGCGTCAGCGCCACAAGAATCAGCAAAAGCGATAGACCCCACAGTGTTCTGGCCATATTTCCTCCTCGTCGTGCCGTCGAATTTGGGAAAGCAGATAATACCCCGTCTCCAAGGCACGCTGGAACAAAATCAGAGCACGAGGATCCCCGTTCGAGAATCGGGTAGTCTATATGTATGCGCATCGCGACCTGGAACGTCAACTCGCTGAAGGCTCGCCTCGAGAAAGTGACATGGTGGCTCGACCGCGCCAAGCCGGACGTGCTTCTGATGCAAGAAACCAAGCTGGCCGATCGAGACGCGCCCATCGACGTGTTCCGGCAGGCCGGCTACGCGCTGGCGCATCATGGCCAAGGCCAATGGAATGGCGTGGCTATCGCGAGCCGCTGCGGTCTCGGCGGCGTTATTACGAACTTCGGCGAACCGTTACGTCCCGCGCGAACGCCCGACATTGCCGACGACGAACCGCTCGCCGAGGCTCGGATGATCTCCGTAGAATGCAGCGGCATCCGCATTGTCTGCGTCTACGCACCCAACGGCCGGATCGTGGGCTCGCCGTTTTACGAGGCCAAGCTGGCATGGTTCGATCGGCTCGCCGGATGGCTGAACAAGGCCATCGGCGCCACAACACCGGTCGTGCTTGGCGGCGATTTCAACGTGGCTCCCGAAGATGTTGACGTATGGGACCCACGAGCCTGTCATGGTGGAACCCACGTCTCCGAGCGCGAGCGGAAGGCGTTCGCCAGCCTTTGCCGTGGCGGACTCGTTGACGCCTACCGGCTGTGCCATTCCGAGCAGGGGCGTTACACCTGGTGGGATTACCGCGCAGGCAACTTCCACAAGAATTTTGGCATGCGCATCGATCACCTGCTGGTCACAGGACCGCTAAAGCCGCGCATCGTCTGGGCCGAGATCGACCGTGAGGCACGCAAAGGAAAACCCGTACCCTCGGATCATGCTCCGCTGGTCATTGATATCGACGAGCCCGGCTTCCCTTTCGATGCGGGCTGGGCCTCCGCCGATGAGCGCATCGCCGGACGCCGCGCTCGCCCGAACTGACATGCTCGCTTCCGACTCAAGTCGCGACTTGTTCCAAAGTCCGGGCCAGGCTAAGCAGACTCTCGACATTGTGGGCGGGTAAGAAATAATCGAGGTAAGGAAGCACTATCTGCATTCCTTTGCAGAGAGGTTCATAGTTTTTGTCGCCCAGCAGCGGATTCAACCAGAGCATTTTCGAGCATCGCCTCCTCAGCATTTTCATTTCCTGCTCGAGCAAATTCAGGTCACCGCACTCCCAGCCATCGCTGATTACAATGATGATTGTTCGATGGTCCACCAGAGCGGGCGCAAAATCGTGGTTGAAGATTTGCAGTGAGCGGCCGATGTTGGTGCCTCCGGACCAGCCCAAAGCCTGCTGTGAAACTTTCTCCAGAGCTGCGGCGATCGCTTTGGTTCGGATCAGAGATGTAATCCGGCTCAGTGAGGTGCTGAAAACGAAGGTGTCGACCCCCCAAAGTTCATTCTGCAAACCGAACATGAACTGAATCAGAAAGCGGCTATAGCATTCCATCGATCCACTGACATCACAGAGCAGAACGATGTGTGCCTTTTTAAGTCTTCGCCGGCGCGACTGAAACTCGATAATATCGCCGCCGTATTTGAGATTCCTTCGCATGGTTCGGCGAAGATCGATCTCTTCCGCTTTACCATCGGGTTTTCTCCGGCGGCCGATGCGCGTCGCCATCTTGCGGGCGAGAAGAAGAATGGCACGCCGGATCGCAGCGCTATCCTCGAATTTCATTTGACCAAAATCTTTCTTAGAGAGGACCTCGACGGGGCTATACGCGAACGAGCCCAGCGGGTCTGGGCGAGACGTGTCATCCGAGATCAGCGTCACACTGCTCGAATCGACGGAAAATCCCCGCCGAGGCTGTTCGAAACCTTGCAGGAGCCGCGATGGTAACTCGGGAAGATGCGCCTCCTGCCAGAAAGAATCAAATACGCGATCGAATAGAGATATTTCCTCTTTCCGCGAAACCAGGTTTGAGCGAAGCGCAATATGAAAGTCGGAGCGGCTCCCGATATTCACAAACTCCAGCGCCCGGGCAGCGTCGATCATTCGGCCGAGGCTTGTTTGGATTCCGGCTTCCTTCAAGACACGGCCGAACGCCACGAGGTTCAGGAGAGTGCCCTGACCGCGGAGATATTCAAAGCGCTGTATTGCGTCGCGGACAGTGTCAGACTGTTGCATCAGGAGACAGGATTGGATCGAGATCCAGGGTTTTGTCCGCGATTTCGGTGTGAAAACGCTCGATGTCTTCCTTGTACTTGAAAATACATCCCAGCGTATCCTCTATCGCTTCTTTGCTCAGTTCATGTCTGTTCATGGCAATCAGAGCGGACGCCCAATCCAGCGTCTCGGCAACGCCGGGGCGCTTGTAGAAATCCATAAGGCGCAAGCGTTGGACCAAACTGCAGATTTGCTTGACGAGAAACCCTTGGATTTCGGGGACCTTCGCAGTAACGATCGCATACTCTTTCTCGAAACTCGGGTACTCAATCCAGTGATAGAGGCAGCGCCTCTTCAGCGCGTCATGGATCTCTCTAGTGCGATTCGAGGTCAGCACGACGTAGGGACGTTTCTGGGCACGGATCGTTCCGAGCTCAGGTATGGTGATCTGAAAGTCGGATAGAATTTCCAGCAGAAACGCCTCAAACTCCACGTCCGCCCGGTCGATCTCGTCGATGAGCAGAACCGGTGGTATTTCGCCATCGCGTTGAATGGCTTCAAGCAGCGGTCTTCGGATCAGATATTCTTCTGTAAAGATCTGCGGTTCAACCATCGCATCGGTTCCGCGCCGGCCCTCGTTCTGTTTGATCCGGAGCATCTGCTTCGCATAATTCCATTCGTACAATGCGGTGCTGCTGTCGAGACCCTCGTAACATTGAAGGCGAATCAAGGTAGTGTTCAGGACATCGGCCAAAACTTTTGCGACCTCGGTCTTTCCGACGCCGGCTTCTCCTTCCAGCAAAACAGGCTTACCCATCGTCATGGACAGAAAAATTACGGTGGCCAGCGACCGGTCGCAAATATATCGGCGTTGTTCCAGGGCGTGTTGAATTTCTTCAATCGTGAGCTTGAATTGGCCTTTCAAAAGCAGTATCGTTCCCCGGCTAGCAAAACACGTTCGTCCAATCTGCTGTAGCGGCGGTCTATGACCGCCGGCATTTCGTTGATTCCAAGAAAATCGGGCGCTCATAGAGCGCCGCTACAGTAAGAACCCGGAGTTGAATTCATGATCCCTCCAGGCTTTGAGTATTATGCGCCAACCAGTGTTAATGAGGCGACGGCTTTACTGAAGCAGCATGGAGCTGAGGCGAAGATTCTTTCTGGAGGGATGAGTTTGATTCCTCTGATGAAGCTCCGTCTGGCCGCGCCTCGCCACATCATTGATATCAACCGTAT
>Ga0209058_1000466_pt1 | contig 34580 bp, 32 predicted proteins | sample GraSoiAngelo_147_FD_185904 | JGI IMG/M metagenome (GOLD analysis project Ga0209058, IMG submission 185904) | Grasslands soil microbial communities from the Angelo Coastal Reserve, California, USA - 14_1009_05_40cm (SPAdes) (version 2) | ecosystem: Environmental > Terrestrial > Soil > Grasslands ... | reverse complement strand
CGGTGTTCACCATCGGTACCCGCGACCTGCCGGCCCATCTCGGCGGCGTGGCCTCGGGCGTCATCAACACGATCCAGGAGATGGGAGGGGTGTTCGCCAGCGCAGTGGTCGGCGCCTTCCTGCAGAACCGCCTCGCGCTCGCGCTTCACGACCGCGCGGTCGCCGCGTCGAGCCAGCTGCCTGACCAGTATCGGCAATCCTTCGTCGATGGTTTCAGCAATGCGGCGCACACTGGACTCGAGGTCGGAGCCGGGCAGTCCGGCACCACGCTGCAGCTGCCCGCCCAGGTCCAGGCTCTCGCGCATTTCGTCTTCACTCACGCTTTCGTCGACGCGATGCACCCGACGATGGTCCTGCCGATCGTCGTGCTCGTGCTCGCCGCTTCGGCCGCGGTTTTCGTTCGGGGCCGCAAGCCCGTGGTCTTGGCCATCCACGAAGAGGAAGCGGCCGTGGCCTAACCTTCTTGGTGATGGCCAAGAAGCTCGCCGATTACGAGGCCAAACGCGATTTCAAGCGCACACCCGAACCCGGCGCCAAGGTCCCGCGCACCCAGACCAAGGCGCCGCGGTTTGTGGTCCAGGAGCACCACGCCCGGCGGCTCCACTGGGACTTCCGGCTCGAGAAAGACGGCGTCGGTGTTTCGTGGGCGGTCCCCAAGGGCATCCCGCCCGACCCCAAGAAGAACCACCTGGCGGTCCACGTCGAGGACCACCCGCTCGAATACTTCAAGTTCGCCGGCGAGATACCGAAGGGCGAGTACGGCGGGGGCCAGGTGTTGATCTGGGACGAAGGGACCTACGAGCCCGTCAAGTGGTCGGATCGCGAGGTGATGGTCATCCTTCACGGAAAGCGACTGCAAGGCCGCTACGTTCTCTTTCAGACCCGCGGCAAGGACTGGATGATCCACCGCATGGATCCGCCGCAGGATCCCGACCGCCAGCCGATGCCGGACAAGATCGTGCCGATGATGGCCAAGCTAGACGACAAGGTTCCTCGACCCGATGACGCCTGGGGGTACGAGTTCAAGTGGGACGGCATCCGGTCACTCGCCTATGTCGAAGGCGGGCGCGTGCGGCTCCAGAGCCGCACCGGCGAGGACATCACGCCGCGCTATCCGGAGATCCATCCGATGGCCCGCGCACTCGGCTCCGCCGAGGTCATCCTCGACGGCGAGATCGTCGCCCTCGACGACAAAGGCCGGCCCAGCTTCGAGGAGATCCAGCAACGTATGGGACTGACCGCGGACACAGAGATCCGGCGGAAGATGAAGGAGGTTCCCGTCACGTACATGGTCTTCGACCTGCTCTGGCAGGACGGCCACTCGCGGATGGAGGAGCGCTATGCCGACCGCCGCATGGCGCTGGCGCGCCTCAAGCTCGCCGGCCCGTCATGGCAGACGCCTCCTTTCGAGAAGGGGGCGGGCCAGACGATGCTCGAGGCGAGCGCCAAGGCCGGCCTCGAGGGCATCATGGCCAAGGGGCTGGACTCGAAGTACGAGCCCGGACGCCGAAGCGGCGCCTGGGTCAAGGTCAAGAATCGCAACCGGCAGGAGCTCGTGATCGGCGGTTGGCTCGACGGCGAGGGCAAGCGCCAGGGCTATCCGGGAGCGCTGCTGGTCGGCTACTACAAGGAGGGGAAGCTCGTCTACGCGGGAAAAGTAGGCACAGGTTTCACCGACAAGATCCTGGACGAGCTGAACGCGAGGCTGAAGCCCCTTGCCGTCAACAAAAATCCCTTCGAGGCAGGGGCCGCGCCTGCTCGCGCCGCGCACTTCGTGAAGCCGAAGGTCGTCGCCGAGTTCGAGTTCGTGGAGTGGACGCGCGGCGGGCAGCTCCGGGCGCCGGCGTTCAAAGGGTTCCGCTTCGACAAACCTGCCCCAGAGGTAATTCGCGAACGTGGCTAAAGAAACATCGGTCGAGGTCAAGATCGAGAGTCGCAACCTCAAGCTCACCAACCTCGAAAAGGTGCTTTACCCGGAAGTCGGGTTCACCAAGGCGCAGGTCATCGACTACTACACGCGCATCGCGCCGGTCCTCCTTGCCCACACACGCGACCACCCTCTGACGCTGAAGCGATATCCCAACGGCGTCGACGGCCAGTTCTTCTACGAGAAGAACTGCCCCAAGCACCGGCCGGACTGGGTGCAGACCGCGACCGTGTGGAGCGGCGGCAACAACCGCGACATGTACTACTGCCTCGCGCAGGACCTGCCCACGCTGGTATGGCTCGCCAACCTCGCCACGCTCGAGATGCACACCTCGCTCTCGCTCTGCAGCAAGCTCCCCGAGCCACGCACCCTGGTCTTCGACCTCGATCCAGGTCCGCCGGCGACGATCGTCGAATGCTGCCGGATCGGGCTGATGCTGCGGGAAGTGTTCGCCGAGCACGGCCTCGACTGCTGCGCCAAGACCTCGGGATCCAAAGGCCTGCAGCTTTACGTCCCGCTCAATACGAAGGTCACCTACGTCGAGACGAAGGTCGTCTCGAAAGGCCTCGCGCAGTACTTCGAGGAAAAGCATCCCGACCTTGCCGTCCACAAGCAGCTGAAGGAGCTGCGCACCGGACGGGTCCTGATCGACTGGAGCCAGAACGACGAGTACAAGACGACGGTCAACGTCTACTCGCTGCGCGCGCGCGCGCGGCCCACCGTTTCGACTCCGGTTTCCTGGGACGAGGTCGAGAAGTGCCTGAAGGCGAAAGACCCGAGCCTACTGGTGTTCGATTCCGAGCAGGTCCTGAAGCGGGTCGAGAAGCTGGGTGACCTGTTCGAGCCGGTGGTCAAGAAGAAGCAGAAGCTGCCGGCCTCGCTGATCAAGGCCATGGGCGGCGCCTCGGCCATCGACAAGATGGCCAACCGGAGGCGCGGCGGAGGAAGGCGCTACCCGCCGCAATGAACAGACCCCGCGTCGTCATCGCGGGAGCGGGATTCGGCGGGCTGACATGCGCGCGGGCGCTGAAGCACGCGCCGGTCGACGTCCTGCTTGTCGACCGCAACAACTACCACCTGTTCACTCCGCTGCTGTACCAGGTGGCCTCGGCGCTGCTGGATCCGGGTGAGATCGCGCGCCCTGTCCGGCAGCTGATCCGCCCGCTGCACAACGCCGACTTCCTGCAGGCGTCGGTCACCGGTGTCGACCTCGAGGACCGCCGGCTGCTCACGGATCACGGCCCGCTTCATTACGACTACCTCGTCCTGGCGACGGGCGCGCGGACCGACTACTTTGGAAATGCGTCACTCGCCGCGCACACGCTGGGCCTCAAGGAGCTCGACGAGGGGTTGGCGATTCGCAACCACATCCTCAGCCAGTTCGAAGCCTCGCGCTGGACGACTGATGCGTCGGAGCGGCGTCGTCTGCTGACGTTCGTGGTCGCAGGTGGGGGCCCGACCGGGGTGGAGATGGCAGGCGCGATCTCGGAGTTGATCCGGCTGGTGCTCCGGAAGGATTATCGAGATCTCGACACAAACGAGGTCCGGGTGGTGCTTATAGAGGCGGCGCCACATGTGCTTGTCCAATTTGTGCCGTCCCTCCGGCACGCCGCCCTTCGCTCGCTCGAACGCAAGGGCGTCGAGGTGATGCTGCAGACCAAGGTCGATGCGGTCACGGAGGAATCCGTCAACCTCGCAGGAAGTCACGAGATCCCCGCCGGAACCGTGATCTGGACCGCCGGCGTCAAAGCGTCGGAGATCGGCCGAACGACCGGTGCGCCGCTGGTGCGGCAGGAGCGAATCAAGGTCGCCGACACGTTGCAGGTGCCAGGACATCCCGTCGTGTTCGTGATCGGGGACCTGGCCGGGGCGCAGCACGGTGGAGCGCCACTTCCGATGCTCATTCCCGTCGCGATGCAGGCTGGACGGCATGTCGGGGAATCGATCGCAGACATGGTGAGCGGCGGAGGCGCGAAGGCCTTCCGTTACAAAGATCCAGGGATCATGGCGACGATCGGACGCAACTCGGCCGTCGCCCAGCTCAGCTGGCTGCACCTCTCGGGATTTCCCGGCTGGCTGTTTTGGCTCGGCGTCCATCTCGTCAACGTGATCAGCTTTCGCAGCCGGCTGGTGGTCCTGGTCAACTGGGCGTGGGAATACCTCTTCTACGATCGGCCTGTCCGGCTCATCGTGCGTGCCCGGCAATGATCCGAGTCATCGCGGTTGTCTCCGCCGCGCTGGTCATGGCATGCACTGGAACGGCCAACGTCGATGGTGCCAAGGTGCTTCGGGACGGTGGAGCCGCGATGGCACAGCTGAAGACGGTCGCCGCGACATTGAAGGTCACGAAGGGAGCGATCACGATCCAGGGCTTCACGCTGGTCAGCGCGAAGACGTCGGTCCGGTTGCCCGCTGACAGCGACACCACCTACACCGTCAAGGAACAAGACGTATCGATCGGCCTCGAGGTGGTCATCACGTCCGGCCACGTTTACCTGCATGTCCCGTTCTCCTCCTTCCAGGAGGTGACCGGCGACCAGGCGACGGCGTTTCCCGATATGGCCAAGCTGTTCGACCCAGCCACCGGCTTGCCAGCCGTGATCCCGCAGGGTACGGGTCCGAAATATGTGTCCACGGACCAGGTCGCCGGCCAGGACACTTATCAAATCGCCACGTGGTACACCGCCGACCAGGTGAGGAGCTTGCTCCGCGAGCTGAGCTCTGACAGCGCCGTCGCAGCGCATGTGTGGGTCGGAACGTCGGACCACCTGATTCGCAAAGCGACGCTCGACGGAGCATTCGGAGACGGTGGCAAAGAAGCGGCGGTCGAAGTCACGATCAGCAACTTCAACGGCACGGTGAGCATCACCTCTCCGACCCCTTGAGCCGCCGACCCCTCCTGCTGGGCCTGGCGGGGGCTGCGCTCTTCGTCGCTGCGCTGGACGCGTACGTGGTCGTCACGTTGCTGCCAGCGATGGTGGGCGACGTCGGCATCACCATCGAACGATTCGAGCAGGCGACGCCGATCGTGACGGGATTCCTTGCCGGCTACGTGGTCGCCATGCCGCTCCTCGGCGCCTATTCCGACGCGCGCGGAAGGATTCCTGTGTTACTCGCTTGCCTGGCCGCGTTCGCTCTGGGGTCGGTGATCACCGCCACGTCGGGGCTCTTTGGATTGGCCGGGCTGCCCTGGCTGGTGGGCGGCCGCTTCATCCAGGGCCTGGGAGGAGGTGGGCTGGTTCCGCTGTCCCTCGCCCTGGCGGCTGACCTGTATCGCGATCGTTCCCGCGCCGTGGCTCTGGGTTCGGTGGCTGGGCTGCAGGAGGCGGGAAGCGTGTTGGGCCCCATCTACGGAGCGACGCTCGCCGCCGCCGCGGCCAGCGCCGGCGGCTGGCGGTTTGTGTTCTGGATCAACCTCCCGCTGGCAGGTCTATGCGCCGCGGGCCTCTTTGCGGCCAGGAGCGCCGACAGCACGGCGCCGGCCGGAAAAACCAAGATCGACTGGATCAGCGCGCTTGTCCTCGGGGCCGGCCTGGGGGCGCTTGTGTTGGCCCTCTACCCCGACGACCCGGAGCATCGCACGCTCAACGCGCTGGCCCTCCCCGCGGGCCTCGCCGCTGTGCTTCTTCTCGGAGCGTACGGATGGCGGCAAGTCCGGCAGCTTGAGCCGTTGATCCCACGCGATCTTCTGCGCAGCCGGAGCTTTCGCGGCGCGACGGCGGCGAACGTCCTGCTCGGGGCAGCGCTCATGGTGGCGCTCGTCGACGTTCCGATCCTTGGCCGCCTCGTGTTCAATCTCGACGCGCTGGACTCGGGATTGCTTCTAACTCAGTTCCTCCTCGGCGTCCCCATCGGAGCAGTCGCTGGCGGATTTCTAGCCGGACGATCGGGCAACCGCGTCACCGCCGCGGCGGGCCTCGTGCTTTCGGCGTTCGCGTTCATGCAGATGTCGAGGTGGAGCGCCAACGAGCTCTCGTTCCACCTCGGACCGATCCGGGAGGCCGACATCGCGCTGGCGATTTGCGGCTTCGGCTTCGGATTGGTCATCGCACCGCTCACCGCCGGCGTGCTCGCCCTGACGCGAGGTGAGAGCCACGGCCTCGCGACAAGCCTGGTAGTGATCGCGCGCACCATGGGCATGCTGGTCGGGTTGTCCGCTCTGACCGCGTTCGGGCTCTACCGCTTCCGTCAGATCCTGGGCACGCCGGTCCTGATCGACCCCGACGTTCGCGAGCGCGTGAAGCACCTCGAGCGCTTGGTCGCCGCGGCCTTCCTTCAGGAGTATCGCGAGATCTTCGTCATCGCGGCGGCGCTCTGCGCGCTCGCAGCACTGGTTATCGCTTGGTCGCTACCGCCAGCACGTACGAGTGGTGGTACCTGAAAGCGTCGTCGGGGTCGCCGAGACTCGCCATCGCGGCCTCGACCTCGGCCTCCAGCTCGTCTCGATAGCGTGGGCCAAGAGAGCGGATGAGCGTGAAGGGGAGCGGACCCGCGCCGGCCATCAGCTCAGTCCAGTCGCGGGCGTCCTTGGCCCGCCCGCCGGTGACCATCTCGGTGACCTTGGTGACGTCAAAGCCCGCCGCGCCCAGGAGCTGGGGCAGCACGTCGGGCTCCCCAAACCGCGAGCGGTCAGAGCTGTAGCGGGGCAGGCTGAGGTAGTGCCGGCGCGCGAGCGGCGCGAGGCCCTGGAAGAAGAGGTCCTGGGCGCGGGTGCTCAGGCTGCGCCGCTGGCACGACACGGCCAAGCGGCCCCCCGGCCGCAGTACCCGATTCGCCTCGGCGAGGGCCGTCGTCGGGTCGGCGAAGTAGGCGAGCGCCTCCCCCATCGTGACGAGGTCGAACATCCCCGGGCGGAAGACTAGATGCTCGGCGGCCATGCCGACGAACTGCACATTCTTCGTTTTGTGTGCACGCGCGATCGACAGCATGTTTTCCGACAGGTCGATCCCCATGACGAGGCCGGGGCTGACGCGCGGCGCAACAAGGTGGGCGACAAGGCCGGTGCCTGTGCCCACGTCCAGCACGAGCTCGTGCTTGATCGGGGCCGCTAGGTCGACCAAGCGCCCGGCCACCCTCGCGTGCTGGCCGCCGGCCCAGGTGTCGTAGACGGGGGCAATGCGATCGAAGAAGTCGACCAAGTGGTCGACCATCTCACCGGAAGAATCGGGGTTCATCAAGGCCACGGTTTTGATTGCCTAACCTTTGTCGACGTCTACGGGCACGGCTGTTACGATGCTAGCTCCCTTAAATCCGGATTCCCCTGAATTGGGGATCACAGTATGGAAAAAGCATCGGAGGAATCCATGACTCAAGCAGAAAAAACCGCGGTTCAGGGGTCCAGCGCGGCGAACGGCGGCAATAACGTCGTCAGCCTCGGCCCGCGCGACATCCTGCAGGGCCGCCTCGAGATCCAGGGCGACCTCAAGATCGCGGGCAACGTCGAGGGTGACCTCAAGGCGAGCGGCGACGTGACCATCGATTCCGGCGCCACGATCCAGGCCTCCATCGAGGGAGCGAACGTCCAGGTCCGCGGGCAGGTCAACGGGAACGTCACCGCCAAGCGGCGCCTGACCCTGGGCGGGTCCGGCCGGCTCAACGGGGACGTCAAGGTCGGCCGCCTCACGGTCGAAGACGGTGCCTCATTGAACGGCAACGTCACGATGTCGCCGGAAAAGGGCTAAGCCAGAGCGGGCAAACCCCCGCCATGTTCGGCGCGCCGAACAGCGGGCAGCACCACCGTCTCGACGTAACGCTTCATCGCGTCCATCGCGCCATGGACAAGACGCCACTGGAGCTGCGCGAGGACCACCTGTTCGCGGTTCAGCTCGGCGAGGCGCGCGCGCCAGAACGTGCTGTTCAGGTTGAGGCCGGGAATCGGACCACGCAGCGCCGGGCCCACACCCGGGAAATCCGGCAGGGCCGAGCTGGCGTCCGCCGAGTCGCCGGGCAGCTCGATCGAAGGTGAGATGACGACCTGCCTGGACGCATTGGCGAGCATGCTCCAGGCGAATACGACCAGAAACGCCACGACGAGGAGCTCGGCGGCGACCAACCAGGTGAGCGGAGAGCGGATCAACTTGCGCATGACGCCACGCTAGGCGCGGCGATCGGGGATCGAAACTCTGGTTGTTAAGGGCGCATCGTGCGCAGCGCAACAAGGCCGCGCTCGATGGTGTCGAGCTTCTTGGGAAAGCTGAACCTAATGTGGCCGCGGCCGAGCGATGGGTCGTGGTAGAAGCTCGACGCCGGGACGGTGGCGACCGCCACCTCCTCGATGAGTCGCCGGGCGAACGCCACGTCATCATCCGCGCCAAACGCCTCGATGCCCGCCATGACGTAGTACGCACCGTCTGGTGACGACGCCGTGAAACCGCATTCCTGCAGACCGGCCACGATCGCGTCGCGCCGCTCCTGATAATCGCCCAGCAGCTCTACATAAAAGGACGGGGGAAACTCAAGTGCCTCCGCGATCGCGATCTGCAGCGGATGGGCCGCGCCGACCGTCAGAAAGTCGTGCACCTTGCGAATCGCTGCTGTCAGCGACGGCGGCGCGATCAGCCAGCCGATGCGCCAGCCCGTGACCGAATACGTCTTGCTCGCCCCACTGATCGTGATCGTGCGCTCAGCCATGCCAGGCAGGGTCGCGATGCTGATGTGGCGTCCGCTGTACACGAGGCGTTCATAGATCTCATCGGTGATCGCGATCGCATCGTGTTCCTGACACAGCCGGGCGATGAGGTTGAGCTCAGCCTGCGAGTAAACCTTGCCGGTCGGGTTGTGCGGGGTGTTGACGACGATCGCGCGGGTCCGGTCGTTGAATGCGTCACGCAGCTCGTCCGGGTCGAACGCCCAATCGGGCGGGCGCAGCGGGACGTAGCGCGGCACGGCGCCGCTGATCACGCAGTCGGGGCCGTAGTTCTCGTAGAACGGCTCGAACACGATCACCTCGTCGCCCGGGTCGACGGCCGCGAGCATCGCCGCGATCATCGCTTCGGTTGCCCCGCATGACACGGTGATCTCCGTCTCGGGGTCGACGCTCCGCCCCCAGGCCGCCGACTGCTTGCGCGCGATCGCCTGCCGCAGCAGCGGCGCGCCCCACGTCGTCGCGTACTGGTTGTAGCCCTCGCGGAGTGCCCGCGCGGCCGCATCGAGGATTCGGGGATCCGGATCGAAGTCCGGAAAACCCTGGGCGAAGTTGACCGCTTTCTGTGGGCCGTGGAGCGCGAGGTTGAGCCTCGTCATCTCGCGGATCACCGACTCGGTGAAGCTCTGCGCCTTCAGCGAAACTCCGATGGCGTGGTCCTTAATGTCCGGGATCGGCACGCTCCAGCCGAAGGTCTGTGCTCGAGCACGAGTAGCACCGCGCCGGCCGCTCCAAGTTGCGCTCCCACCAGCCGCAGACATTGCACGTCCAGCGCGTTTTGGCGAAGAAGTCGAGCACATCGGAGCGGCTCAGCAGCCCGACCATCTTGCCTCCCCTGATCACGGGGACGCGCCGGATTCGCTCTCCGATCAGCAGACGCGCCGCCTCGTCGATGCCGGTCTCCTCGGTGACGGAGATGACGCGAGGGCTCATGATGTCGCGCGCGGTCTTGCCCTTCTTGGAGAAGACGTCTGTCTCGGAGACGATGCCGACGACGTGGCCTTCATTCGCAACGACCGGGGCGCCGGTGATGCGCTTCGACAAGAGCGTGCTCGCGATCTCGTCGATGGGGGTGTCCTCACGGAACGTGATCACGTTTCGCGTCATCACTTCCTTGACAGGAATCATTTCGTTTCGAGGAGTGTAGCCACCGTCTGCAGATTGGCGTTTCCCCCGCTGAGCACCAGACCCGCCCGGCCGTTCGGCAACTTGCCCGAAAGATATGCAGCGAGCGGCAGAGTCCCGGTGGGTTCGAGCGCAAGGTGGAGCCGCGACCACGCGACCTGGACGGCGCCCGCGATCTCCTCCTCGGTCACCGTCACGATCTCGTCGACCAGACCATGCCCGAACATGACCTCGAAATTACGCGTCCCGATGGCCGTGGTGCGGACGCCGTCGGCAAGGGTCGCCGGCGAAGTGGCCAGCGTCTGGATCGCGCCGCTCCTCCAGGTCCGGTAGGCGTCGTCGGCGGCGGCCGGTTCGACGCCCACGACCTTGAGGCCCGGGCGATGGCTCTTGGCAATGATCGCCGAACCGGCGAGGAGGCCGCCCCCGCCGACAGGCGTGGCCACGACGTCGAGCTCAGGTTCGTCGTGCAGCAGCTCGCGGACCGCCGTGCCCTGGCCGTGGATGACGTCCCAGTCGTCAAACGGGTGGACGAGCACGAATCCACGTTCAGCCATGACCTCGCCCAATCTCTGCTCACGGTTGGCGAACGTGATTCCCTCCTGGATCACCTCGGCGCCGAGCGCGCGCGTGGAGGCGACCTTGGCGGGGTTGGCGTCCTCGGGGATGAGGATCAAAGCCGGCAGGCCGACCGTCGACGCCGCGAGCGCGACAGCCTGCGCGTGGTTGCCCGAGCTGACGGCGATCACGCCCGGCGGCCGGTCCCCGCGGGCGACCAGCGACAGGATCGCGTTGAACGCGCCTCGAGGCTTGAACGATCCGGTGACCTGGAAGCACTCGGGCTTGAGGCGAACCTCTGCGTCGAGGTCGGTCGTCAGGGTGGGAGTGCGCCTCACGCGGCCGTGGATCCGCTCCGCGGCGAGCCGGACCTGTTCGGCGTGCTGCTCGACGAAGCCGTTCAAGCCGCCGCCGAATCCCGCTCGACGGCGGGTTCGCGACGCGGTACGCGGCGAAGGTTCACGAGCAAGATGCCCGCGAGGATCACGATCAATCCCGCGATCACCGAGACGCTCACGCTCTCGTGCAGCAGGAACGCGCCCCAGAAAACGGCGGTCACCGGCACCAGGTACGTCACGCCGGCAGCCCGGACGGCACCGAGCGTGTTCATCACGTAGTAGTAGAGCGTGTAGGCGACCCCCGTTCCGATGGCGCCCAGGGCGATGACCGCGACCATCGACAAGACGTGGAAATGGATGCTCGGCAGAGTCGGCGCTGCGAGTGGGATTGCGAAGAGCACGCTCGCGGCCAGCTGGCCCAGGCTGATCTCGAAGATGCTGACGTGGCGCATCTTCCGGCGCTGGTACAGCGCGTTGACCGCGTAGGAAAGCGAGGCGAGCACAACCGCGAGGGCGCCCAGAACGTCACCGGAAAGGCCATTCGTCGACAGCTCCGGATAGACGAGAACGACCACGCCCGCGAACCCCACGATGACGCCCACGTAGTTGATGAAGCTCGGGCGCTCGGTCGGCATCACCCAGTAGATCAGGACCGCGGTCCACAAAGTCGTGGTGGAGTTGAGGATACTGGCGAGACCGCTCGAGATTCGCTCCTCGCCCCAGCCGATGGAGACCCACGGAATCACCGCGTTGGTCAGCGCCATGATTCCGAACCCGATCAATCGGTCACGCCATCCTGGACCGAACAGGCGTTTACGCATTGCGATCACGATCACTGCGAGGGCGACGAATCCCGAAGCCGAACGGAACAGGAGCAAGGCGGTGGGGCTCATGTCCTGAACCGTGACCTTGATCGCGAGGAACGACCCGCCCCATATCAGGGCGAGCCCGATGAGAGCCGCGTACGGAAGCAGGCGACGTCTCGAATCAGACACGCGTCGTCCACTCGTCGGTCGAGAGCACCAACGTGACGGGACCAGCGTTCTCGAGGCCAACACGCATGACGGCTCCGAAGCTGCCGGTCTGCGTATCGATTCCTCGCCGGCGGAATTGGTGGACGAACTCCTCGTAGAGCTGCTCGGCACGTGCCGGGTCGCCCGCCTTGAGCAGACTGGGACGGCGGCCTTTGCTCATGTCGGCGAACAAGGTGAACTGAGAAACGATAAGCGCGGCGCCACCGACGTCGACCAGGCTCAGGTTCATCTTCCCTGCCTCGTCCGCGAACACGCGCAGGTCGATGATCTTGTCCGCGAGTCGGTGCACCGCGTTGGAGTCGTCATCACCTGCCGCACCCACCAACAACACAAAGCCGCGGCCGATGGTTGCACGACGTTCTTCGCCGCCCTCCTCCCAGCTGACCGAGCCGGAAGTCACGCGCTGCGCTACAACCCTCACTGTCTGGAGCCACGGTCGCCGCCGACGTGGCTATGGCGGCCGGATTCATTCCGGCCGCGACTTCGCTTTAGTGGCCTGCGAGTCGTTGCATGTGGAAGGAATATCAACGAAATCCAAACCTTATACCGGAGGGAGAGCAGCGCCTGCGGCGACACGCCGCACGCGCGATGAGAGGGAACCATCGGGGTTCCCTCTCATATCGTTAGTCGATCTTGGGGCCGAAGTGCGGCTCCGCCTGGATGAGCGAGTCGATGTAGCGGAAGCGGTCATAGCGGTGCTGCAGGAGCTCGGCCGAAGGTTGTTGCAGCAGCGGTCGCATCAGGCGGTGCAGCGCTTCGTCGAGGGCGGCCGCCGCAGCGTCATAGTCCGCGCTGGCGCTGCCTTTCGGCTCCGGGACCACTTCCTCGACCACGCCCATCCCGACGATCTCGCGAGATGTGAGCTGCAGCTGCTCGGCAGCCTCCACCTTGCGCGCGTTGTCCCGCCAGACGATCGATGCCGCCGCCTCGGGTGATGCGACTGAGTAGATCGAGTTCTCCAGCATGATCACGCGGTCCGCGACGCCCATCCCGAGCGCGCCACCGCTGCCGCCCTCGCCGATCACCGCCGCGACGATCGGGACCGGGATGCGGAACCATTCCATGATCGCGTTGGCGATCGCGGCCGCGATGCCGCGTTCCTCCGCGCCGGCACCCGGATACGCTCCGGGCGTGTCGATCAACGAGATGATCGGGAACCCGAACTTCGCCGCGTGGTGGGCCAGGCGCAACGCTTTCCGGTAGCCCTCCGGATGCATCATTCCCCAGTTCCGCGCCACGCGCTCTTTCACACTGCGGCCCTTCTGGTGACCAAGGAACACGGTCGTGCGGCCGTGCCACGTGCCTACGCCGCCGACCAACGCGGGGTCGTCCGCCGACAGCCGATCGCCGTGAAGCTCGATGAAGTCCGGCGCCAGGCGGCGGATGTAGTCGAGCGAGTACGGCCGCTGCGGATGGCGTGCGAGCTCGACGATTTCCCAGACGCTCATTGGGGCCCCCGAAAAATCGAGATTTTTGGGAGTATTCACGAGTACATCTCCAGGAGGTGCGCGAGCAGCGGGCGGAGCTCGGTGCGCGATCGGACCAGGTCGACCTGCCCGTGGGCGAGCTGAAACTCCGCGCTCTGGAACCCTGGCGGAAGGTCGGCGTACGTGGCCTGCTTGATCACGCGCGGGCCGGTGAAGCCGATCGCGGCGCCAGGCTCTGCGATGTTGATGTCGCCGAGCAACGCAAGCGACGCCGCGGTACCGCCGAATGTTGGGTCGGTGAGCACCGAGAAGAAGGGCACTCCGGCCGCGTGCAAGCGTCCGACCGCGGCGTTCACCTTGGCCAGCTGCATGAGGGCGAGCACACCTTCCTGCATGCGTGCGCCGCCCGAAGCGGACACGAGCACATACGGCGTGCCCGATGACGCGGCCTGCTCCATGCCGCGGGCAAGTCGCTCGCCCGCCACGATCGACAGCGTGCCACCTACAAATCCGAAGTCAAAGGCGGCGAGCCACATCGGCTTCCCGTCCAAGGTGCAGGTGCCGGTCCGCACGGCTTCGTTCAAGCCGTCCTCGAGCAGCCGCTCCACCGTTTCCTGGTAGGGCTTGGGCACGGTCCAGTTCAGGAGGTCATGTGAACGGACGTCGCTCCACCGCTCCTGCCACGAACCCTTGTCTGCGAGGAGCGGGATCCACACGTCGGCGCCGAGGCGGAAGTGATGCCCGCACTCCGTGCAGACGTAGTTGTGCGCGCGCAGCTCGTCGGGCTGCAACGCGATGCCGCAGCCAGGGCAGTTCGTCGGAAGGAGGATCTCGGGCAGCTCGTCGCCCTGGATCGCGACCTCCTCCTGGTGCCGTTCGAGAATCGCCATCAGAGACTAAGGCCCCCGTCGACTGCGATGACCTGGCCGGTGATGAAACCCGCGCGCTCCGAGCACAGGAACCCCACGGCGGCGCCGATGTCATCGGCCGTGCCTTCGCGCTTGATCGGGGTCATCTTGACGAGCTCGCTGACCATCTCGTCGGTCAGGGATCCGGTCGTGAGCTCGGTGCGCACGTAGCCTGGCGCGACGGCGTTGCATGTGATGTTGCGCGAGCCGTATTCGCGCGCCACAGACTTGGTGAACCCGATCAGACCAGCCTTCGCGGCGGCGTAGTTCGACTGCCCCGCGTTCCCGGTCAGACCCACGATCGAGGAGATGTTCACGATGCGGCCCCAGCGCGCCCGCATCATGCCGCTCATGATGGCAGCCCGCGTCGTCGCAAACGCCGAAAGCAGATCTGTCTTGATGAGGTCCTCCCAGTCCGGCGGCGACATCTGGATGAGGAGCTTGTCGCGAACCGCGCCGGCGTTGTTCACCAGCACGTCGACGCGCCCGATCGCCTTCATCATCGACTCGACCTGGGCGGGATCGCCGACGTCGGCCTGGTACGCGCTTGCGTGGGGCAGCGACGAAGCGGTCTCCTCGGCGGAAGTCTTGTCGGAGCGGTAGTTCACCACCACGCGCGCACCCATGCCGGCGAGGGCATGGCTTATCGCGCGGCCTATGCCTTTGCCGCCGCCGGTGACCAGAGCGGTCTTGCCGTCCAGGTCACCCACTTATGCCGTGGTCGGTCCCGCGAAATCTACGAACAGCTCTTCCGCGTTCCACGTGTCGACGCCGGGGATGTGCTTGGCGGCCAGGCTGGCGAGCACACGGCCGGGGCCCAGCTCGACCACAGTGCGCACCTTCATCGCCCGCATCGAGACCATCGTGCGGGCCCAGTCGACCTGACGCAGCATCTGCAAGCGCAGCTCCTCCTGGAGAGCGGCCACGGTCCGGAGCGCTTCGCCCGATGCGTTGGCCAGGACAGGGATCGAAGGCGCGCTCAACTGCAGCCGGTCGACAGCTTTGCGAAAGGCGGTCGCCGCGGCCTCCATCAAAGGCGTGTGCGCGGCGAGAGGGATGGTCAGGATCAGAGCGCGGCGCGCGCCCGCCGCGACGGCCAAACGCTCGGCTTCCTGCACCGCGGGCATCTCACCCGACAGGACGAACTGCACGTCCGCGTTGCGGTTGGCGACCCACAGCCGGCCGCGGGCCGACGCAGCGGCGCGAATGCCCTCGACCTGCGACTCGTCGAGGCCGACGATCGCGATCATGCCCACGTGCTCACCGGCGGCCTCGGCCATCACGCGGCCTCGCTCCTTGACGAGCAGGAGCGCCGTCTCCCACGGGATCGATCCCGCGGCGGCAAGCGACGCGATCTCGCCGAGGCTGTGCCCGGCGGTGACGCTGACGTGCTCGAATCCGTAGGCCTCGCGCCATACCTCGTAGGCGGCCCAGCACACGGTCATCACGCACGGCTGGATGACATCGGTGCGGTTCAGCTCTCCGACCGGGCCTTCGAAGCACAGCTTGCGCACCGGCATCTCGAGCAGCTCTTCGGCGCGCTCGAAGACGCGCCGCGCGGCGGGATACCTCTCGTACAGGTTCTTGCCCATGCCCGGTTTCTGCACCCCCTGGCCAGGGAACAGCAGCGCGATGGGTCCAGCTAAAACGATTCCCATATCAGTTCCAGGTCATGCGCTACGCCCACTTCAGGAGCGTGGCGCCCCAGGTCAATCCGGATCCGAATCCTGCGAGCAACACGTGGTCGCCGCTCTTGACGCGGCCCTCGCGGATGGCTTCCTCGAGCGCGAGCGGAATCGACGCGCTCGAAGTGTTGCCGTACTCGTCGATGTTGACCGCGACGCGCTCGATCGGCAGGCCGATGCGGCGTGCCGCCGCGTCGATGATGCGGAAGTTCGCCTGGTGCGGCACCCAGAGGTCAATCTCGTCGAGCCCGACGCCCGCCGCGTTGCAGACCTCGGTCGCCTGACGGATGAAGATGTCGACCGCGAACTTGAAGACGTCGGGGCCGACCATGTCGATGAACGGGGCGGCGTCCTTGGCGGCGTAGGCGCCCTTTTCGATGTTGCCGGCGGTCACCTGTGCGTAGCCGCGACCGTCCGAGCCGAGGCACCAGCTCAGGAAGCCCGCGCCCTTCGGCGCCGCCTGCACCACCGCGGCTCCGGCACCGTCGCCGAAGATCACCGCAGTGCCGCGGTCCGAGAAGTTGAGCATCCGCGAAAGCACCTCGGCGCCGACGACCAGCACGGTCTCGGCGCGCTCGGTCGCGATGAACGAATCCGCGATCGATAGCGCGTAGACGAAGCTGGTGCACGCGGCGAGCGTGTCCCAGGCCACCGCACCCGGAGCATCGAGCTCGTTCTGGATGCGGCATGCGATGGAGGGAAACGGACCGTCCGGAGTCGACGTGCCGACCAGGATCATGTCGAGGTCCTTCGCGCTGACGCCGGCGGCGTCGAGCGCCGCCCGCGAGGCCTTGGTCGCCAGGTCGAACGTGGTCGTACCGGGCTCAGCGATGTGCCGGCGGTGGATGCCCGTACGCTCGGTGATCCACTTGTCGGACGTGTCCATCATCTTTTCCAGGTCGAAGTTGGTGAGCACCTTTTCGGGCGCGTAGACGCCGACGCCCGCGATTGCGCTCTGGCGGCCCTTGACCTTGAAGGAGCGGAGAGGTATCGCGTCCGACCGCGTGCGGTAGCTGGTAGTGATGGCCATCGGGGCTACGCCTCCAACCGCTCGGCGGTCTTTTGCTCCAGGAACTTCCAGAGGTCGGCGATCGTCTTCATCTTCTCGAGCTCCTCGTCCGGCAGCTCGACGTCGTACTTGTCTTCGATCGCCGCGATGAGCTCGACCAGGTCGAGCGAATCCGCCGCGAGGTCGCGCTGAAAGCTCTTGTCCATCTGGACCTGTTCCGGGTCGATGCCGAGGATCTCCGCCGAGAGCTCCTGTAGTTCTTTGAAATCGAGCTGGCTTGCCATGGGCAATCCTTTCCTCCTCTTAGTTGCTGCCGCCCAAGGCAGCCTTCTTGATCACAAGCGTCGCGTTGTGGCCGCCGAACCCGAAGGAGTTCGAGATCGCGACCTTGACGTCCGCCTTGCGCGCCCGGTTCGGCACGTAATCGAGGTCGCATTCGGGGTCGGGGTCGTCGAGGTTGATGGTCGGCGGCAGCAGGCCGCGGTCGAGCGCCAGCACGCACGCGGCGGCTTCGATCGCTCCCGCGGCCCCAAGCAGATGACCGTGAACCGACTTCGTCGAGCTCACAGCGAGCTCACGGGCGTGGTCGCCGAACACCGCCTTGATGGCTTTCGTCTCAGCGACGTCACCGAGCTTGGTCGACGTGCCGTGCGCGTTGACGTAGCCGACCTCTTGGAGGTCGACGCCGCTCGTCTCGAGCGCGTGACGCATGGCGCGCATCGCGCCCTTGCCCTCGGGCTGCGGCGCCGTGAAGTGGTACATATCGGCGCTCGCGCCGTAACCGGCGATCTCGGCCAGGATTCGCGCGCCGCGCCCCTTGGCGTGATCCATGTCCTCGAGCACGAACATCACCGAGCCCTCACCCATGACAAAGCCGTCGCGGCCTAAATCGAACGGACGGCATGCCTTCTCCGGCTCGTCGTTCCGCTCGCTCGTCGCCTTGATCTGGCAGAAGGCGCCCATCGTCAGGGGGGTGATGGTGGCTTCCGATCCGCCGGCCAGCATCGCCACCGCGTCGCCGCGCTTGATGATCTCGGACGCTTCGCCGATGCCGTGGGCGCTCGAGGCGCAGGCGCTGACGATCGCGTAGTTCGGCCCGCCGGCCTGGGTGTGGATGGCGACGATCCCGGCCGCCATGTCCGCGATCATCATCGGCACCGTGAAGGGGCTGATGCGCTTCGGGCCGCGCTCCATCAGCGCGGTGTGGCTCTTCTCGATCTCCTCCAGGCCGCCGATTCCCGTGCTGACGATCACACCGACGTCGTCGGGGTTCATCTGCGCGGGGTCGAGGCCGGCGTGGGCAAGCGCCTGCTTGGAGGCCGCAAGGGCGAACTGGCAGTAGCGCCCGATGTGGCGGGCGGTCTTGCGGTCCATGTACTCCTCGGGATTGAAGCCCTTGACCTCGGCCGCGATCTTGGTGTCGAAGTTCGTGGTGTCGAAACGTGTGATGCGTCCGACGCCGGAAACGCCCTCGACCATGTTCGACCACACGGTCTCCATGTCGTTTCCGATCGGGGTGATGAAGCCGATGCCTGTAACAGCCACACGTCGGCCGTTGTGGTTGGATGTCATGGCTTCAGCATACGGACGCGGGGTAGAATCGACACCCGCGTCAGGTGGCAAAACCTGGATGAATCTTAGGACTTGATGTCCAAATCCGATCTCAGAGCATCTTCTGGAGGTCGAGCGCGAGCTGGAGCCGGAGGCGGGTCGCCGGCACGTCGAGGTCGCCACCGAGCAGCTCCTTCAGCTTCTCGAGCCGGTACAGGACCGTGTGCCGGTGGAGCCGCAGGGCCGCCGCGGCGTCCTTGACGGAGCCCTTGGCCAGGTACGCCTCGAGGGTCTCCAGCAGCTGCTCCCGGTTGCGGACCTTGTGGTCCATGAGCCGGCCCAGGCTGTGGGTCACGAACCGCTCGGCAAGCAGCGGGTTCTGGGTGAGAACCAGTTGCGGGATCACTTCGTCGTGGCCGTGCACGAAGGAATCGGGCCTGAGCTTGCGCCCAGCCTCAAACGCCTGCTGGGCCTCAAGGTAGGACCGCGCCACGCCATGGAGTCCTGGGTGATAGCCGCCGATTCCGGCCCGCACGCGCGCGCCCAACTGGCCGGCCCGCTGTTTCACCTGCTCTTGCATCTCGGCCAGGAACTGACGAGCCGATTCGGCGTCGGCCAGAGACTCGGTCGGCCACAGGACCGCCAGGGTGCTGGGGTCGGTCGCGAGGAGGATCGTGCCGCGGCGGGTCTCGAGCGAGTCGGCGACCTCGGCGAGGGCCTGGCCACCGCGTTCGCCATCGCGATTGCCCATCACGAGCTTGCACACGATGGCGACGTAGCCGGTCGCGATCAAGGGCGTGTTGATCGCCAGCGCCTGCCGCTGGAGCTCGAGCTCGGAGTCGAAGTTGTCGCTGATCAGCGAGTGGAACAGCCGGGCGTGGGCGCGGGTGCCGCGCTGCAGGTGCTGCTCACGCGCATGGAGGTATGTCTTCGTGACCTCGGCCGCCACCTGGTCCAGCGCGGCGAACACGTAGTTGGCGACGAGCATGATCGCCTCGGGGGTCGCATCTGGTTGGCCTCTCCAGGCGCGGAGGATCTCGTCCCACGCCACGCGGGCCGCCATCCGGTAGGCGGCCAGGATGGGCTCGACCGACTGGCTGCTCCTCGCCTGCAGGATGCCGAGCTGCGCGACGCGCCGCAGCTCCTCCTGGGTGGCGGGCCGCGCCTCGCGGGCGGTGGCCAGGAACAGGTCGAGGCCCGCCTCACACGCCCTCACGATGGCGTCGCGCTGGGGCGGCACGCCAGTCGACGAGTCCCAGCGGACAAGGGTGACGACGGCTCGCGCCATGTGGCGTGCCATGCCCGCATGCCGCCGCTCCAGCTCGTCGATCAGGCCTTGCGGAAGGCGGGGCGCCGCCCTGGCAGCCTTGGACCTCGAGGCCAACCTGGCCATCGCGGCTGACTATACGAGCCGGTCGCGCCTTGGACATAAGGTCGAGCACGTATGAGAGGGAACCCAGATGGTTCCCTCTCATCGCCCGGTCGCTTCGCGACGGGGCTTCTCTCTCTCTCTCTCTCTCTCTCTCTCTCCGGTATACGGTTCGGATTGTCTGAGTAGCCTTCCACTAACGTCGCCCGGAGGCGGTTAGGGCACGCGTGTCGCGGCCGAGATGAACTCGGCCGCCGTGGCCACCAAATGAGAGGGAACCCACACGGCCGCCGAAGCCACGCCAGGTGCTTAGCTGTGCTTCTTCACGAAGGCGAGCATGCGCCGCCAGGCGTCGTCGCACGCATCCTTCCACTGCTCGTAGGAGCGGTCGAAGAAGCTGTGCGGCGCCCCTTCGTACACGTGCGACTCATACGGCGCGCCCGCCGCAGACAGCTTCCGCTGGAAATCCTGGTTTTGCTCCGGCGTGGTCGCCTGGTCGGCGCCGGCGATCAGGATCAGCAGCGGCGCTCTCATCTTCGAGATGTACGGCTCGCTGCGCATCGGTCTGCCGTAGAAGCCCATGCAGCCGCTCAGTCCCGGGTTCAAGGCGGACTGGTTCCACGAGTTGGACCCGCCGAAGCAGAAGCCGACCGTGAACACGGCTTTGGCCGCGCCGCCATCCTTTGATCGCAGATGAGCCACGGCGGCGGCGGTGTCGGCTGCGATGCCCTCGGCCGTCGTCGCCTGGACGTGCGGCATGTAATCGAAGCCATCGCTTCGGTCGCCCCTGCCGGCTGTCCTCGCGAAATAGTCGATGGCGACGCTGTCGATGCCCGCCTCGGCAAATCGCTGGGCCAGGTCTTGGAAGAACTGGTGGAGGCCGCGGACGTCCGGGAGGACGACCATGCCGGCGCCGGTCGGCTGCGACGCACGCGCGAAGTAGGCGTCGAACTGGGTCCCATCGGACGAGGTGAGGACAAGGTCGCCGTGGTCGGCGGCCGCGCCGCTAATCGGCGGCAGCGGTGGTCGGGCATCGTCTCTGTAACACATGGATCGATTCTCGCTTAGTCTGATTTGCGATGAAGATCGAGAGCCCGGCGTTCACGCTCGACGACGTCAAGACGTTCATGGACACCTATCTCGACCGCGAACGCAACCTGCTTGCCGATCGCTTGCAGCACGCATCCGAGCGCCTCGCTGCGCTCGCGCCGCGTATCAAGGCTGAACACGGCGACGAGAATTCCCAACCAAATGCATGGACGGCACACGAGCTCCTCGCCCACCTCGCGGTGCTTTCGAAGTTCTACGGGGTGCTGGTTCACCGCATCTCAACCGATCAATTGCCCAACATGAACCTTCTCGAGGCGGTGCATCTGCGGGACACGGTCGGACACCAGATGTCGCAGCTCGAGCCTGCGGACCTCGTCCGCATGACCCTTGTCGATCACGAGCGGACGATCAAGACGCTTAGGACAAGCGACCCACAGGCCCTGCGCAAGACCGCTGAGCTCGGGGATGGAATCACGATGACGGCCGAAGAAGTCGCGCGGTTGCCGCTGGTCAGTCACTTAGAGCTGCACATAGAGCAGCTCGAGAAGCTGCTGGCCTAGTCGCTGGCCTGCGGGTAGCCGAGGGCCCGAAGCTCGCGGCGGATGGCATCCGCGGCGTCGTCCATCATCTGGGGATCCGGGTCGTAATCCTGGTTGCCGAAGTCGAGGTCGTGCAGGCCGCGGATCGGCACGACGTGGAAGTGGCAGTGCGGAACCTCGAGACCGGCGAGCATGACGCCGATTCGCTCGGGTGTGAAGCCCTTCATCTGGGCGCGGCCGATCGCCTGCGCCGTCTCGGCAAGATGGGCGAGGAGGGACGCGTCGAGGTCGATCCAGTGGTCGATCTCCTGTCGCGGCACCACCAGGGAGTGGCCCGGGCGCAGCGGCCGGTTGGACAGGAAGACCACGCACCGGTCGTCCTTCCACACGAATCGAGCGGGAAGTCTGCCTTCGATGATCTGGGTAAAGATCGTCGGCATGGGGGAATCGCGGAAAACTCTAGCCTGTAATCCGTGAGCGGGCCGGCGGTCGAGCTGACCGGCGCATCCAAGCGCTACGGGGACGTGCTCGCGGTGGACAACGTCACCCTGGCGATCAACGCCGGCGAGCTGGTCGCGATGCTCGGGCCCAACGGCGCCGGGAAGACGACCTCGATCCACCTCATGCTCGGCCTGCGCAATCCAACGGCGGGCAAGGCCCGCCTTTTTGGACTCGACCCCAAAGACCTCAAGGCGCGGAGCCGGATCGGGGTCATGCTGCAGGAGTCGGGCGTGCCAGGAATGCTTCGCGTCGAGGAGCTGGTGCGACTTTTCTGCTCCTACTACCCGCGGCCGCTGCCGGTCGTCCAGGCGATCGCGATGGCCGGCCTCGAGGAAAAAGCGACGACCCTGGTCAAGGACCTTTCTGGCGGCCAGCATCAGCGGCTGTACTTGGCGCTGGCTCTCTGCGGCGACCCTGAGGTCCTGTTTCTCGACGAGCCGACCGTCGGCATGGACGTCGAGGGGCGCCGCCGATTCCTGCAAGAGATCGGCGACCTGGGCGCGCGGGGTCGGACCATCGTGCTCACGACGCACTACCTGGAGGAGGCCGATCAGCTCGCGCAGCGCGTGATCGTGATCGACCGCGGGCATGTCATCGCGGACTCCTCGCCGGCCCAGATCAAGGCCCGCGTCGCGGGCAAACGGATCACGTTCACGACCACGCAGCAAACTGACGAAAACATGCTGGCCGGGCTCCCGCTCAACTCGCAGCAGGTCGACGACCATCGGGTGCGGTTGCTGACGAACGAGCCGGAGGCAGTGCTGCGCGAGCTCTTCCGCCGCGGCGTCGAGATGCGGGATCTTGAAGTTTCCGGCGCGGACCTGGAGGAGGCTTTTGTCGCGATGACGCACCACGAGGCGAGGGCATGAGTGCGGTAGCAGCTCGTCCCGCCACCGCGCCAATCGCGCCGATGCTGGTGCGACAGTCCTTCGCCGAATTCATCAAGCTCATCCGCGTTCCGGCCTTCAGCGTCACGAGCATCGTGCTTCCGTCGATGTTCTATGCGTTCATCGGGCTCGGCCAGGCCAAGGAACCGCTGTTTCCGGGAGCGCAGGTCACCTTCGGCCAGTACTTCCTGGCTTCGATGGCGCTGTACGGCGTCGCCAACGTGATGGTGCTGGGCTTTGGCATCTCACTGGCCAACGAGCGCGGCCAGAAGCAAGACCTGCTCATGAAGTCGACGCCTCTTCCGGCACCCGTCTACTTCACGGCGAAGGCGCTCTCAGCGCTGGCCGTCGCGTTCATCTCGATCGTGGTGCTGAGCCTCTTCGCGGCGATCGCCGGGGGCGTCCACCTCAGCGCGTCGCAGTGGCTGACCCTTTTCTCCCGCGCGATGCTCTGTTCGATCCCGTTCATCGGGCTTGGTTTCGCGCTCGGTTATATCGCCGGCCCGAACTCAGCGCCCGCGGTGACAAACCTCATCTACCTGCCGACGGCATTTGCGTCCGGCCTGTTCTTTCCGCTCCGCCTGTTGCCGCATTTCCTGCAGAACATCGCCCCCTACCTACCGCTCTATCGTGCCGCGCAGCTGGTCTGGGATTCCGTAGGAGCGCCGATCGAAAGCGGAAGCATCTCGACCGACTGGCTGTACATGGCCGGCTACGCGGTCGGCTTCTTCGCGCTCGCGCTGTGGGCTTACCGGCGCGACCAGGGCAAGAAGTTCAACTAGCCCAGAACGATTCGATCGGCTCGGTGCCGAAGCAATCACGATGCCGGGCGATGAATTCGTCGCGCGTGTAGCGATGCTCGATCGTGCCGATGTGCTCCACCGCGTACGTCGCTGCAAGTGAGGCGATACATCCCGCGGCGTAGAGATCGAGGCCCCGCAGCAGGCCGGCGACCAGCCCGGAGCGGTATGCGTCGCCCGCCCCCGTGGGGTCGAGCTCGCGTATGGCCGGCGCTGCTGGGATGTCGACCGCCCCATCGCGCGTGGTGATGCGCGAGCCGTTACGGCCAAGCGTCGTGACCACGACCTCGGATCGGTCAAGCAGTCCCTTCATGTCTCGCTTGGTCCGTTCCTGGATCAGCTCGAGCTCGTAGTCGTTGCCGATCACGATCCAGGCACCGTCGATGCCGTCGTCGACGTCGGAGCCGTCCATCATCGGAAGCTGGTGCGCGGGATCGAAGACAAAGGGCACGCCGCGTTCCCGGCTCTCGCGCACAAGCCTTTGCATCGCCTTGGGATCGTTGGGGCCGACGATCACGGCATCGACCCCAGGCGGAGCGTCGTCCAGGCCCAGGGCGCCGGCGCGCCACATCGCGCCGCCGTAGTAACCGGTCAGCTGGTTGTCGTCCATGTCGGTCGTGGTGAAACCGGTGGCGCTCATCTCACCTTCGAGAAGGCGGAGTCCCTGGCAGTCGACTCCTTGGGCGATGAGCCAATCGCGATAGTCCGTTGCGTCTGTGCCCGCCGTGGCAAGCACCGCGGCTGGATGGCCGAGCAGCGAAAGGTTGTAGGCATAGTTGCCCGCCACGCCACCCCTTCGCTTCTGGAGGTCGTCGACCAGGAAGCTCAGGTTGAGGATGTGCGTCTTGTCGAGAAGGATGTGGTCCCGGAACCTGCCCTTGAAGGTGAGGATGTAGTCGAACGCGATCGAGCCTGTGCAGAGAACCACTGTCAGCTATCCGTGGGAAGGCTAACGGAAAAAGAAGGGCGCCCCGCGGGGCGCCTTGTCGGAATCGGTCTGTCTAGGCGGCGCGCCGGCGCCCCGTTCGGCGCCGAGCTCCCTTGGCGGCCGGCCGGCGCTCGCTGACGCGGCGCGGGGCCAGCTCGCTTGCCTGCTCGAGACGGGTCGCCGTCCTCGCGATCGTCTTGAAGGATCCGTTGAAGATGCGCAGCGTCCGCTTGGCGACGCCGCCCACGACGTCCTCGCGACGCGCCTGGACCTTCACAAGCTGCAAACCCTTGATGGCGAGCTTCTCGGGCAGCTTCTCGTTGACCTCGACCCCGAAGACCGTGACTCGCTCCGGCATCAAGGCGTTGAGCCGGCGGTTGATCCTGCGTACGGCGGGCGTGCCCTTGCGCTCGAAGCTCCGGGCCTGCTTGCGCGCGGCGCCGATCGGATCGGTCGCGACCTCGGCGGCGGCCTGGGCGGCACCTACGGCCACCTCTTCGACGGCGGTTGCGGTGTCGGAAAAATCAGTGCTCATTGCGAAACTCCTCCATCAATCTCTGTTTGTTCTTGACGCAGCATAACGCGTTGCGTCAATCGGCGTCAACCGCGGCGGGGCGAGCAGGCCGTGTTACGTAGCCGTAGCGGAGCCGGGTCGTAGCGACGAAGGGGGTGGCGGGGGTGTGCCTGGCGGCCTGAAGCGACGCTTTGGCAACGCGACGGTGAAGCGCGGGGCGGCGGGGAGGGTCTGGAGGCTTGGAACGGCGCCTGGGGGACGGACGGTGAGGGGGGTGACGGAGGAGGGTCTGGAGGCTTGGCGGCCTGAAGCCTCGCTTTGGCTACGGGACGGGGAAGCGGGGCGCCGGGGAGGGTCTGAAGGCTTGGAACGGCGCCTGGGGGACGGACGGTGAGGGGGTGACGGGGTGTGCCTGGCGGCCTGAAGGCTCGTTTTGGCAGCGGGACGGTGAACAGGGCGACGGGGTGGGCCTGGCGACCCAGGCGACGCGGTTCTGGATTAAATTTGATGTTAATTTACTGGACAATCAAACATTAGTTTGGTAGTCTTTCGGCATGGTCGATGTGGCGCCGGAGGTGGTCGACAAGGGCTTCGTCCTGCGCAGCCTGCGGCATTTCATCGACGGCCTGGAGCTCGACTTCGCCCGCTATGCGGCGGAATTCCACCAGTCAAACCAGTGGGAGGCGGAGGGCTACAACTCGGCCGCCGACTGGATGCGTTTCAACTGTCACATGAACTCCTACGCGGTCTGGAACGCCCTTGCCGCGGGTGAGCAGGAAGCCAAGCTTGCGCAATCCATTGAATCCATGAAGGCGGGCGAGATCGGCTTTGCTCACCTGGCCACGCTGGGTCGGACGGCGGACGAGATGGGCAACGGGTTCGATGAAATCAAGCTCCTGCCCCTGGCCAAGAAGCACTCGCCGGGCAAATTCCACCAGAAGGTCCTGCATTTCAAGCACTCGGTCGACGCCGCGGGTTACAACCGCGACCGGGAGCGGCTGGCCGAAGAGCGCCGGCTGCGCATGAGCACGGCCCAAGACGGCTGCCTGCTTCTCTATGGCGTGCTCGACCCGGTCGGCGGGGCGGCGGTGCGGACCGCGCTCGAGCCTTTGGCTCAGCCGTCTGGTGCACACGACGACCGGAATCGGGAGCAGCGCTACGCCGACGCCCTGGTCGAGCTGGCCTCGGCCGGCAAGCCGGCCAACCTCCAGGTCACGGCCACCATCGAGACCCTGAAGGGTCTGGCGGGGGCGGCGGCGGCGGAGATGGAGTTCTCGCTGCCTATCTCATCCACCTCGGTGCGGCGGATGGCCTGCGACTGCAGCGTGACCCGCGTCCTGCTCAGCCAGGACTCCATACCGGTCGACGTCGGGCGCTCCAAGCGGGTGATCTCGGGAGCTCTCGGCCGCGCACTGAAGGCTCGCGACGGGAGCTGCCAGTGGCCGCGGTGCGAACGCACCGCCTCGATGTGCGATGGACATCATCTCGTGCATTGGATCGAGGGCGGACCGACCGACCTCGACAACCTGGTCCTGCTCTGTCGGCGCCACCATCGCATGGTGCACGAGGGTGGATGGCAGCTGATCAAAACTCATGATCAACAGATCGTCACCATCGCGCCGACCATCACCTTCGGGGAAATCCTCCCTCCATAGTGGGGCCCCCGCGCCGAAGGCGTGGGGACGGTCCGCCGTAGGCGGCGGAGGGGCGGACCGGACTAGGTGCTCTCTCCGCCGAGCCTTTCGATCAGAGCCATGGCGGCCGGGCCGAAGACATCGTAGTGGGCGACCTTGCGCCGCTTTTCCGGCTGGATCCATTCCGGGCGCAGCCCATGGAGCCGGCCCCACTCCTCGAGCTGCGGCCGTAGCCCGATCACGTGGAGAAACGGCTTTTCTCGCGTGAATCCCCGGATGGTCGAGCCGTGATAGGAGTCGAAGTTGCGGTGCACCGCGATCCCGCCCGCTTCCGCGAACTCGATCGCCTCCTTGATCTCGCGGCGCTCGAAGTATTTTTCGTGCAATCGGATCCCATTGTCCGCCGGTGCCTGCGCTGACGGGTTTCCACGCGCCCCCATAACCGCGAGAGCCGGCGCCGGCGGGAAATTAGGGGCGGGGACGGGCGTCAGGACAGATAGGACGGAACGCGCAAAGGGAGCACGGCCGGTTGGCGTGCTCAGGGCCGAGACGGAAATCATCGGCCATGATGCGCGTGGCCGCCGATTCCACGCGACGCACTACCTGGTCGTTGTCGGCGGGGATGTCGCGCAGCTCGCCGCGGCGCATGTCAAACAGGATCAGGCGTGGGTCGCGACCTCCGGGAAGCAGACCCCGTCGCGCGGCGAGGCCGTAGATGCGCAGCTGCAGCGAGTACGCCTCGACCAGCGCGGCGTCGAGGGTCGCATTCGTCTTGAAATCGACCAGGGCGATTCGCCCGTCGACCTCGCAAACGCGGTCGACCACTCCCCGTACTCTTGTGCCGCCGACCGCCATGTTGAAGCCTGATTCAACCGCGAGGGTGCGGGCCCTGGCCAGCGGGTGGACGAGGTACCGCTCGAGCATGTCGCGGCCCGCCTGTGGCCCGTGATAGTGCGCGAGGAGGTCGCCGCCGCGGATGTGCCAGGCCGCGAGCGCTTCGTGCACAGCAACTCCCAACTCACTGGAGCCGGCCGCGCGGACGTGTGCCGGTTGGAGCTCGTCGGGCGGCGCAGGCACGCGCAACACGTTGGCGAAGCGATAGCGGACTGGGCACAGCTCGAAATCGTGTAGCTGGGAGAAGCTCAACTCGACGCGAGGCCCGGTGTCACGATCCGCTGGGGCTGCCCGCGGTTGCACGTGCTCCAACCGGTCGAGCACCCTGGCGACGATCGATGCATCGTCGTCGACCTGGCCGTTCGCCGTGCGTGGCACCGGCAGCTCCAGCTGCTCCGCCTCGACCACCGACGCCGAGCCGGGATGGGCCAGGGCCCAGCTGAGGATCTCGGCGAAATGGTCGTGATCCTCCAGCCCATTGGCGCCGACCTCTCTGGGTGAGACCTCTTCGCGCGTCGCGGTCACGTACAGCGCGTCCTTGGCGCGCGTCAGGCCGACGTACACGATGCGCCTGCGCTCGCCGATCGCCAGCTTCACAGCGGGAGCACCCGGCGATGTCTCGACGAAGCGGGGATGTTTTTCGCCGCGCCAATTCTTCATCACGAATCCGGTGCTGTCGGGATCGAAGAAGAGCCTCTCCGTGTCGCGCGGGCGAGGCGGGCGTAGGTTGACCAGGAACACGACCGGAAACTCGAGACCCTTCGCCGCGTGGACCGTCAGAAGAGAGACCGCCTCCGTCAGCGCGGCCTCCTCGGCCGCCTCGCCGACCGCCAGGTCGGCGTCGATGACCTGATCGAGATGGCGAACGAAATCACCGATCCCCGCGAGCGCGAGGTCACGCTCGAACCGCCCGGCGAGCTGGAACACCTTACGCAGGTTGAGGAGCGCTCGGGGGCTTCCGTCTCGCTGAGCCCCGAGCTCAGCCCAGCGCAGGTATCCGCTCTCCTCGAGCAGCCGGTTCAGGATGTCGGCGACTGTGAGCGCATCGCGCAGCAGGCCGACGCGATCGGTGAGCTCGACCAGCCGCACGGCCTGAGCCGCCACCTTAGGGTCTGTCTCCGGAAATCCCTCGCGCCTCGACTCATCGAAGCAATCGCGCAGCCGCATGCCCTGTCGCCCGAAGCGACGCGCGGCGAGCCGGTACATCCCGGCGTCTGGCAGACGGACGATCGGACCCTGCAACAGCCGGACCAGCGCGCCGTCGTCCATCGGATTCTCGGTGAGGCGCAGCAAAGCCAGGACATCCTTGATCTCCTGACGGTCGAAGAAACCCGAGCCGCCGCTCGTGACGTAGGGAATGCCCTGGCGCCGGAGCTCGTCCTCAAAATCGCGCGGCAGCATGCGCACGGAGTGGGAGAGGACTGCGATGTCACGAAACGCTCGCCCGCTCACGTGCAGGCGCCGGATCGTTTCGGCCACGGAGCGAGCCTCGGTTCGCGCGTCGGGCGCCATGAGCACGCTGACTGGTGCCGAAGTGCCTTTACCGCGGGTCGCGACCAGGTCCGGTTCGTCGGCAAAGTCTGGATCTCGGCGGATGAAGTCGGTCGCGCAGTCGAGGATGCCCTGGTACGAGCGTCGGTTGTGGGTCAGAGGCAGGCGCAACCCGGGAAAGAGACTGCGGATGTTGTCGATCTCGGCGTCGCGCCATCCGTAGATCGACTGTTTGGCGTCGCCTACCGCGGTGACATTGCCGAATGCCTCGGCCGCGGCAAGACGGATGAAGTCGAGCTGGATGCGGTTGGTGTCCTGGAACTCGTCGACGATGAGGTAGCGAAAGCGCTCGCGGCAGCGGTGGCGGAATTCGGGCACTCGTTCCAGGGCGTCGATGACCTCGAGGAGCAGGTCGTCGAAGTCGCGCAGGCCCTGCTGGCGCAGGCCGTCCTCGTACGCGCGGTAGATCGTGAAGAGAACCTCGATCGCCTCCAGCTCCGCACGAGCGGGGTCCGGGCCGCCCGAGCCGTTCGGCGATGGGCGCCCGCCCCAGTGCTGCGCGTGCAGGTCGGATGCCCGCTCGCGAAACCTCTCGGGGCTGATGCCGCGGCCCTTGAGCTTGAGCAGGAAGCGAAGACCGGAGCGGAGAAGGTCGTCGAGGTCGTCGACCGGGAGCGCGGTGAAAGAGTCGGGGTCGAACGGAGCGGCCGCGCCGCTGCGCAGCTTTGCGATCAGCTGCTGCTGGAAGAGCTTCTGCCCTGTCTCGTCCAGGACACGCATCTCGCGGGGTGCGCCGACCAGATATGCGAACTCGTCGAGCAGGCGCGCGCAGACGCCGTGAAAGGTGCCGATCCAGCTGGAGTCCAGAATTTGTGCGCCCTGCGCGCGCCCGGCGAGCTGCTGCGTCGCCAGGTCCGGGCGGCGCGCGCCCAGCTCCGCTGTGATGCGCAATCGAAGCTCTTCGGCGGCCCGGTCGCTGAATGTCAACGTGAGGATCTGGTCGGGCGCGACGCCCTGCTCGACGAGCCAGCAGAAGCGCTCCGTTGCAGTGAATGTTTTTCCGGTGCCCGGGCCGGCAGCAATCAAGAATGCCCCCTGCGGGCCTGCGTGCGCGGCCGCTGCCTGCTCTGGGCTCAGGCTGGGACCGCCGACCCGCAAGGCGCTCACTCGGGCGGAGCCCCGCCGTAGGAGCAGATCGCCGCGTGCGGGCACGACCCGAACCGGGTCACGCACGTGCCCGGGAGCTCGCGCGGGGCGGGTTCGAAGTGCCCGCCCTTGATCCGCTCGATCGCATTCATGACCACGGCCCGGCTGCGCTCGAGGTCTTCCGTGGTCAGGGGCTTCTCGCGGTACTCCTTCAGGCCGGCAGGGCGGCCGACGCTGAAGATGTCCTGGCGCATGCCGCCCCAGACCCAGTCCTTGGGATACCAGAGGGAGAGGAACCGCGGCTGGAAGCCAAGCGGTTTGCCTTCGTCGTCGAGGCCGTCTTTGCACGCCAGGTAGTAGAGCGCCAGCTGCACATCGTGAAGCTCCGGGCCGAAGTACATCTCATAGGCGAAGCGCATCGGCTTGCCTGAGCCCGTCTTGTAGTCGACGACCTCCACCTCACCATCGCCCACGTCGTTGACGCGGTCGATCTTGCCGACGACCTCGACCCCGTCGAGCTGGAGATGAAACCGCTTCTCGACCGCGAGCGTGCCGAGGCGGCGTATGAACTGCATGCCCGTGATCGAGCGGATGTAGTTGCCCAGCACGGAGCGAACTTGCTTCTCCTCGCGCTTGCGGTCGAGGACGCCCTCCATTCGCGATAGGTAGCCTTCGAGGTGTCGCTGCAAGGCATCTTCGAGCCACTGCCTCTGCTGATCGGATTCGAGCGGGTGCCACTCGCTCTCGTGCTCGTGGAAGTCCTGCAGGACTTCGTGCAGAAATCCGCCACGCTCCATCGCGACCGAACGCGGTTCCTCGACCAGGCCGGGATGATGGTTGTACCAGTAGAGCCGCGGGCACTTCAAGTAGTCGTTGAGCGTGGTGGGGCTGAAGTGATCGATCTCGACGGTGGCCGGGTTGCGATCGTCGCCGTAAGGCTCGAACGGTTCGCCGGATATGGGGTCCGTGAGGAATCCGACGTCGAGACCGAGACCGGCCGCGCGCGCCAGCGTGGCTTCGCTCAACGCCGTGGGATGCGCCGCCAGAAGCACCTCCGCCTCTCTCCCCAGCAAGACGTCTTCTGGCGCGAGCCGGGATGACGCGCGTGTGAGCTCGTGAACCTCAGCGGCGGGATCCGCCATGTCGAGGAACACCGAACGCCCCGCCTGTCGCAGATAGCCGTCCGCGTAGCTCACGTACAGCCGGCGACGCGCTCGGGTCATCGCAACGAAGGCCAGGCGTGCTTCCTCGGCCAGGTGCCCGTCGGGATCAGAGGGCCACGACGGCATGAACCCGACCTTGAACCGCTCCAACCAGGCGCGATCATCGGCGTCGAGCAGCGGGTGCGGTTTGGCGTCGAGCGGGAACAGCCCATGCGCGAAGCCAGCGCAGAAGACGACCTCGAACTCGAGGCCCTTGGCCTGGTGCACGGTCATGACCTGGACCGCGTCACGCGACCCTGCCGCCGCTTCCGTGTCGTCCGCAGCGGCGGCGAGCAGGGTCTCGAGCGAACCCGTGATGTCGGCCAGCAGCGGCTTCGCTCCATGCATCCGTTCGTGGACCAGCTCGATGGACTCCAGTCCTTCAATCGCGGACCTCAGGTGGGCGATCGCCTCCTCGCGCTGCTCAGGCGACAGCTCGAGGTCGAGCAGGCGACCAATCGCTCCCTCTTCGATCAGGACCGCGTAGGCAAGGCTCGCGACCGGCAACGTGCGTGCACGCCCGAGCAGGCGCTCGCGCACCACCATGGCGCGGTGGAGGGCGTCGAGCTCTTCGGCGCCTAGGAACGCCATGAAGTCGGCCTCCGGCCGCGCTTCCTGAGGTGCGCCCTCTGCGCGCCCGGCCGGCGCATCCCCGCCCCAGGGCAGTGGATACCGCTCGGGGTCGCGCGCGGCGAGCGAGTACATGACGCGGTCGACAGCCTTCTTCAGGGGCCTGCTGCGCTCACGCGCGTACGCCCGCAGCCGGCTGATGGTCCGTGGCCCCACACCGCACAGGCTTGAGGCAAGCGCGCTCTCCAACGCGTCCGAGTCGTCGGGCCGGCGCAGTGATTCGAGATATCCGACCAGGAACCGCACGACCTCGTTGCGGGCGGTTGCTCCCCAGCCACGCACTTCATAAGGAAGTCCTAGTGCGCGTAGGGCCTCCTCGAAGGGTGCACCAAGCGCGGTCGTGCTGCGGAGCACGATCGCAAAATCCGTAAGCTTGAGGTCCGGCCACTCCGACCGCAACCGCTTGATCTCGCGCGCGCAGAAGTGTGCCTCGTCGACAGCGTCGCTTTCGCGAGCGACGACGACGGCAGAACCTCCGGCGGCTGAGGTCGCGCGCAGCATGCGTGGCGCGCGCCCCGGCTGCGTCGCCGCCAGAAGACGCTCGCCCGCGTCCAACGCCTCCTGCGAGCACCGGCGGCAGTCGTCGAGCAGTCGGGTCTCGGTGCCGTACGCCGCCGCGAAATCGTGACTCAACAGGCGCGGAACGGTGCCGCGAAAACCGTAGATCGACTGGTCTGGATCGCCCACCACGACGAGTCGGGGCCTCGACTCCGGTGGCGCGAGCAGACGCAGGAGCTCGAACTGGGCGGGATCGACGTCCTGGAACTCGTCGACGAGCACCAGCCGGAACTTCGAACGCAGCGCGTCGCGCAGCAACGGGCTCGACTGCAGCAGCTCGATCGCGCTGGAGATGAGGTCGCGGAAGTCGAGCAGCCGGGCGTCCACCATGCGCTGCTGGTAGGCCTGGTAGAGCCTCGCCAGCACCTGCAGTCGTTCGCCGGCGCCGGCTTCCGCGGCAAGCAGCAGCGCCGCGGGATGGACGAGGTTCTGCTTCATCAGGGCGACGAACGCAAGCACGTCGTGCGCGAACGCCTCAGAGCGCCGCACACGGTCGAGGGAGCCGAGAAGCTCGGCGTCGAGCCCGGCATCCGGTCCGGCGAGCACTGTCCGCATGACGATCCATTCCTGGAACCCGTTCAGGAGAAGACGTTCGCGATCAGGCGCGTGCTCGCGCAGCAGGCGCGCGCAGAAGCTGTGAAAGGTCGAGATCCACGCCTCGCCGTAGTCGTCCCGCAGCCGCTCGTCGATCCGCCTCGCGATCTCACCCGCGGCGCCCGTCGAAAACGTCAGGACGAGAATCTGGTCGCGCGCGGCAACGCCTCGCCGCACGGCCTGCTCGTACAGATCGACAAGCGCGTGTGTCTTTCCAGTGCCCGGCCCGGCCAGCACACGGAGTGGTCCATTGATTTCCTGGATGTCGAGTGGCAAGAGGTCTCCCCGGTGGCGGCGGGCGACCTGATTATGCGGGGGCTCGGGTCCTCGAGTCAGCCCACACGGTTAACGGCCGCCAGGCGGCGATGACGATCGCGAGCAGCAGCGCGATCTCGAGCCACGGCCACAGCTTCAACTCGGGACTGAAGCCTTTCAGATAGAGATATGGGCTCGCGAGCACCCAACCTATCGCGAGCGGAACTCGCCAGCTCGTCGCCGGACGCTCCTCCCAGACCATCCAAGCCGCGGCCGCCAGCAAGCAGAGATCCGACCCGTGCAGGTAGGGCGCCACGATAAGCGAGCCGACGATCGCAAGCGGCACGACGAGCCCGGGCGAGCTGCGGAGCTTGTAGGCCGCGGCAAGCACAGCGCCGACGATGAGCACGCGAAGGATTAGGGCGAAGGTTCCTGTCGCGTAGAGGGCGCCGTGCAGGGTCAGGTTGTCGGCGCCGCTGGGCAGCGGCTGCTGCAGCTGCGTGAGGTAAGCCGACACGCCGTCCACACCCATGGTCAGCACGACGGCAAACATCACGGCCATCGCACCGACGAGCCACGCTACGAACGCTCGCACGCGCCACGCAAACAGCAGCGCGATGGGCACGAGGACGGCGGTGTTTGGCTTGAGGAGGATCGTCACCAGCACCAGGCCTGCGAGCACGTCGCGCCGGTCGCGCAGGAGCCGCCACGCGACCACCGTGCCCGCCGCGACGAGCGGGACTACCTGCCCGACGTTGACCGCGTGCATTACAAACCACGGCGTGAGCGCGCCTATCACCGCGATCCAACGCGCCCATCCCCTGCTCACCCCCGCCCACGCGAGGGCCAGCGCAAACGCGCCGAAGATGAAAACCGCCCAGAAGACGTAAGCGACGTTGAGCGGCAGCCCCGCAAGCGGCGCAGTCAGGAACGCCACCGTGGGCGGGCTGAGGAACGGCTGGGCGATCTGCGCAGGTCGCCAGCCCGAGTCTGGGGGCGAGATCTCCGCTTGCTGTACCGCGACGAGACCCTGGTCATAGAGATGGGACCAGCCGTCCTGGAGTCCCACCTGCGCGGCTGCGAGGTAGGTGTGAAAGTCCACGCTGATAGGGTCGTGGCGGATGGCCAGGTCAAGGATCAACGCGAGCGCGACGAAGCCGAAGGCCGCCGCCAGGGCAACCCGGTTTTCGCCGATCTTTACACGACTGAACAAAGTCCCCCCAGTTATCTCGAGACTACGCCCGCCGCGCCTACGGTGGCGTGACCCACTCTAGGTGAGCGGTACCTATATTCCCAAACGCATGGGGGGCGCCGTCGCGACACGGTCCTGGCCCGCTCTGGCCGGCTTTGCGATCCTCGTCGCGCACCTGCCCCAGTTCCTGC
>Ga0209058_1000465_pt1 | contig 34610 bp, 30 predicted proteins | sample GraSoiAngelo_147_FD_185904 | JGI IMG/M metagenome (GOLD analysis project Ga0209058, IMG submission 185904) | Grasslands soil microbial communities from the Angelo Coastal Reserve, California, USA - 14_1009_05_40cm (SPAdes) (version 2) | ecosystem: Environmental > Terrestrial > Soil > Grasslands ... | reverse complement strand
CGCGGATGTTCGGCTGGAACATGCTGTTCGGCGGCGGCTCCCGGGACCGGAACGGGAACGCGGCCACGCTCATCCTCGCCCTGGTCGGGATGATCCTCGCGCCGATCGCCGCCATCCTCGTGCAGCTTGCAATCTCCCGAAGCCGGGAATACAAGGCGGACTACAGCGGCGCGAAGACGATCGGGCAGCCGCTCGCCCTCGCCTCGGCCCTCGAGAAACTCGAGGTGGCGAACCGGCGGAGGCCGCTCACGTTCGGCAGCCCGGCGTCGCAGAGCTTGTTCATCGTGAACCCTTTTGCCGCCGGTGCGTTCGTGCGGATGTTCAGCACCCACCCGCCGATTCAAGAGCGCATCGCGCGCCTCCGGGCGCTCGCCCAAGGCGTCGACAAGTACTGAAGCTCAACCGAACTCGTGCCCGACGTGCCGGCCGTGGCGGGCGTCGAGATCGCGAATCTTGTCCCGCACTTTCATGTTCGGCTCGAGGATTTCGTACTCCTCGAGGTAGTTCCTGTCCTTGTAGACCACAGTCGTGCGTCCGTCTTTCACGGTCCGGATCACGAGGTTCAGGTCGCCCCCGCCCTCCGGGCCTTCGTAGAGCGTGTAGAACCCGAGGAAATGGCCAATCATCTCCTCGAACCCGGAATGGGGATAGTAGAAACGGAAGCGGACGCGGTCGCCCGGAAAGATATCCATCTTCTCGAGGAGCTTTTCGTCGAGGATGCCCGCCTCCTTGAGGATGCGACGCTCCTCCGTGATGTCGTCCTTGAGCTCCGCCATGGTGCCCTGCGAGACAGCCGCCGTTCGTCTTAAACCAGCGCCTCGCTTGTCGCCTTCTCGTGGGATGGTCGCCGCGCGATCAAGCTGCGCTCCGAATCTCCGAGACCTTCTTCCAAGCGGGCCATCTTCTCTCGATGGCGTAGTCCAGAGACCATCGGCTCGGGCCGAAGACGGCGTTGATGATCATGAGGAGGAGGAATACAAAGGCGTAGATGATCCCGGTCCCGATGTCCGTGGAACTCGGGCCATAGGGACCTCCGAACCCCTCGGGCACCGACCAGATGATGAGACTGAGGAGGAAGCCCGCCGTGTACGCCACCTTCCGCATGAATCCGAGGAGGAGGCCGAACCCCAAGGCCAATTCTAGCACGCCGATCGTCGTGACGAAAAAGCCGGGGTTCGCGCTCACGGTTTGGCTCCAGAAGCCGAACCACGGCTGCAACCAGCTCGGCTGGCCTTGGCCCGCGTCCGAGATCATCTGAGCCAATGAGTCGGCGAAGCCCGGTTGGAACTTGAATGCTCCATCGATGGTCCAGACGACGCCGAAGATCACTCGCATCGTGGTCTTCAGGGCTCCTAAGTGCCGCACGAACCAGTTGTCCAGGAAGACCTGGATGGATGCCATTGCTGCTCGCCTCGCGAGGCCAGCTCCCGGGGCGGTATTTGAGGGCTGGATACGTACCGACCGTACTCGCGCGTGTCGAATCTCGACTCCGCCATTTGGCCATCGGACGACCGCGGTCGTCTGCGAAGGCGTGAGGGACCCGATGCCCGCTTGGCTCAGGCGTCCATGTACCGGTAGAACTCGTACGGCGAGGGCCGTAGCGAGGTCTGCAGGTGCTCGTCGAGCTTCAGCTCCTCGTACTTCTCGAGGAGGTCCTGCGGGAAGACCGTCTTCAGGAACATGTAGTCCGTCTGCAGGTGCTCGATCGATTCCTTCAAGGAGCCGGGGAGCTCGCGAACGCCGTACTCCTTGCGCTTGCTCGCGCTGAGATGGTACAGGTCCTCGTCGACCGGGTTGCCGGGGTCGATCTTCCGCTTGACGCCGTCCAAGCCGGCGCACAACATCGCCGCGAACGAGAGGTACGGGTTGCAGGCCGGGTCCGGCGTGCGGTACTCGATGCGCTTCGCAGCCTCGATCCCCTGATAGTACATCGGGATCCGGATGTTCGCGCTGCGGTTGCGCTTCGACCAGGCGATGAACACGGGCGCCTCGTAACCCGGCACGAGCCGGCGGTACGAGTTCGTCGTCGGGTTCGTGAACGCGCACAGGCTGCGGGCGTGGTCCATGAGCCCTCCGATGTAATAGCGGCAGGTCTGGCTGATCTCTGCATAGTCGTCGTTCGGATCGTACATCATGTTCTTGCCTTTTGACCAGAGGCTCTGGTGGACGTGCATGCCGCTCGCGTTATCGCCGAAGATCGGCTTCGGCATGAACGTCGCCATCATGCCCATCTTGTGGGCGACCATCTTCATCACGTACCGGTACGTGACGACGTTATCGGCCATGGGCACGAGTTCGTCGTACCGCATGTCGATCTCGCACTGTCCCGCCGTCGCGACTTCGTGATGGTGTGCGTCCAGCGTCATCCCGAACGAATCAATCAGGACGCGGCACGCCTCGTTGCGGTAGTCTTGCAGGCTGTCGACGGGCGGCGCGGGGTAGTAGCCTTCCTTGAAGCGGATCGGGAAGTTCTTGCCGTTCGTGTCCTGCCACGGCGCCTCCCGGGAGATGATCTCATACCCGGCGCCGGACCACGGGTTCCGGACCGCGTCCGCCGTCGGCAACATCCGGATGCCGTCGAAGACGAAGAACTCGATTTCCGGCCCCCAATACGTCGTGTCGTAGCCCTGGTCCGCCGCGAACTGGGCGGCTCGCTGCGCCATGTACCGGGAGTCGCGCGTGAACCGTTCGTGGCTGCCGCCCTCGTAGACGTCGACCAGGAAGCGCGCGGTCTTGTGTGCGCCCTCGTACCACGGGAGGACGGAAAACGTGGACGGGTCCGGATCCATGACCATGTCGGACTCATGGATCTCCTTGAACCCCTTGATCGAGGAGCCGTCCAGCTTGCCGACGCCTCGCTTGAATTCCTCGGCCCCGAGGGACGTGGACGGAATCGTGATGTGCTGCAGCGCTCCGAGCACGTCCACGAACTGGAGGTCGATCCATCGGATCCCTTCGGTCTCGATTCGCTTTAGCACCGACGCCACGGTCATCTTCTTCGACTTCGCCGGGGTACTCGCAGAAATCGCCATCGCCTTCCCGCCCGGACGGAGTCACCGTTCCGTCCGTTAGCTTGGCAGGAATTTGAACATATATAAACTGTTCCGACATGAAATCGTACGAATGGCCGAAATCTTGATAGAGAACGAAACAATGTTCGAGGGGCCCGCGGGAGCGTCGGACATTCACGCATGCGACAGCCGCGGGCGGCGATCCGATGGCGGGACCCCCAACCCTCGACGAACTCGATGTGAAGATCCTGCGCCTGTTGAACGCGGACGCGAGGAAGTCCTATCGTGACATCGCGAAGGCGACGGACGCGAGCATCAGCACGGTCTCAAGTCGGGTCCGAAAACTCGAGGATCTCGGCGTGATCACGGGATACGTGCCCGTCTTGAACGAAGCCCGACTCGGCTACGATGTCCTCGCGGTCGTCGGCGTCAAGATCCACAAAGGCAAGCTCCTCGAGGTCCAGCGGCGGATCGCGAAGGACGACCGCGTCACTCACGTCTACGATGTGACGGGGGAGTGGGACTCGATCGTCGTCGTCCGCCTGAAGAACACGCGCGAACTCGACGCCTTCATCAAGCGTCTCGGGTCGATGGACTACGTCGAGAACACGTACACGCAGGTCGTCCTCAACGTCGTGAAGGAGGAGCGACGAGTCCTCGTCTAGATCGGACGATCGCCTAGAGGTTCATCACGACGACGTCTTTCACGGCTTTCATGCCCTGGAAGGGCAAGACGAGACGGCCCTCGGGGTCCGTCTTCATGCCTTTCTTGGGCACGTTCTCGGCCGGGAGCACGAGGACGTCGGACAGCTTCCCGCTCTTCGTATTCACGATGAAGTTCTCGATGGTCCCCAGGATCTGACCGTCGTTCGTCATCACGGTCTTGCCCCGAAGCTCCGTGGCAAACTTCTTCATCCCATCACCCGCATCGGTGAGGGTCCCCCGCGGCACCGCCACGATGGGATCCCATCCCTTTGTCTGACAGACATCTGACGCACTGTATATGAAGATTCCGCCACGATCGACCGACTCACGAGGGCGGCCGCCATCCCGGCGGGGGGGAAGGAATCATCGCCCGAATGCTTTTCACATACGGAAGGACGGCGCCGACGGTCCCTAGGACGACCCCGACGAGGAGGAACCACCATCCGAGCCCCGGACCCCACGACCATACCGCGGCCGGTCCTGACGTGCCCTGGGCGCCCCAGAACCCGCCGATCGTAAACGTGCCCACGTCCCTCGTCGCGTCGCCGGGAATTGCGACGACGGGGTAGAAGAGCGCGATAAGTGCAACACCCAGGACGATGAGGCTGACCATCAATAGGCTCAGGGTCGGCATTGTGCGGCCATATTCCATCGAGAACAGGGCTAGCACGACCGCGAGGACGACGAACAAAACCAGGTCCAAGAGGTATGCGGTGCCAAGCGCGCTGCCGACGGCACGGAAGGTCAGGCCGGCCAGAACAGGCTGGGACGAGGCATACGGCAGAATCGACGTCCCGTCCCACGCTCCGCCGCGATAGCGGTCCGTCGTCGTCGTCGTCCACGAGAAGGAGATGATGTCCTGGTCCGTTCCCGCAACCCGACCGAGCGACCAGAATGGAAGGGCGAGGGACACGAGCACCACTACGAGTGCAAGGCCGATGGCAAGACGGGAAGGCCCGAGCGCAAGGACGCGGTTAATCCATGTTCGCCAAGGCGATCCGGGGGGCATCGAATTCCCCTCAAGGAAGGAGATGGATAAATAACGTCCGCTGAAGAGTTCGCTCAGCGATAGAGGATGTTCTCTTCCCGGCGGCCCCGGTCGACGCCTTTCTTGAACTTCTTGTCGAACTCCTCGTAGAACTTGACGGTGTCCGCGTCGATGCTCGGGCGCACGACCTTCATAGCCTCCTGGAAATGCGCCGTCGTGACCTTCTTCGCGTGCTTCGCCTCGCGCAATGCGATCATCGCGGCCTCGCGGCACAGGCCCTCGATGTCCGCGCCGGAGTAGCTGTCCAGGTCGACGGCGAGTTCTTCCAGGTCCACGCCCTCGAGAGGCATCGTCCGAGTGTGGACCTTGAGGATCGCGAGGCGCGCATCCTTGTTGGGCGTTGGAACCAAGAGAATCCGATCGAACCGGCCCGTGCGCAGCATCGCCGGATCGAGGCGGTCCGGGCGGTTCGTCGCGCCAATGACGCAGACGCCTTCGAGGGTCTCGAGCCCGTCCATCGAGGTCAGGAGCTGATTCACCACGCGTTCGCTCACGCCGCTATCCGTGTCGAAGCCGCGGACGTGGGCGATCGCGTCGAGCTCGTCGAGGAAGACGATGCACGGAGCGACCTGCTTCGCCTTCTTGAAGATCATGCGCACGGCCTTCTCCGATTCCCCGACCCATTTCGACATGACCTCGGGTCCCTTGATCGAGATGAAGTTCGCCTCGGACTCCGTGGCGACGGCCTTTGCGAGCAGGGTCTTCCCGGACCCGGGCGGTCCGTAGAGCAGAATGCCGCGCGGCGGCCGGATGCCCATCCGCTTGAACGCATCCGGCTCCTTCAGCGGCATCTCGACCGCTTCACGGAGTTTCATCTTGACTTCCTCGAGGCCGCCGACATCGGTCCAGTTCACGCGGGGCACCTCGACGAGGACCTCGCGCATGGCGCTCGGCTCGACCTCCTTCAGGGCCTGCTTGAAGTCGTCCGCGAGGACGCGCATCTTCTCGAGGGTCTCGGCGGGGATCGGCTTGTCGAGGTCGATATCCGGAAGGTATCGCCGAAGCGCCTTCATGGCGGCTTCGCGAGCGAGCGCCGCGAGATCCGCCCCGACGAACCCATGGCACACATCCGCGAGTTCGGAGAGAAGACGGTCCCGTTCCTCCTCGACGCCTTCGATCGGCATGCCGCGCGTGTGGATCTGCAGGATCTCCTTGCGGCCACTCCGGTCCGGGACGCCGATCTCGATCTCGCGGTCGAACCGACCGGGCCGGCGCAGCGCGGGGTCGATTGCCTCGTCCCGGTTCGTCGCGCCGATCACGATGACCTGACCGCGACCCGAGAGGCCGTCCATGAGCGTGAGGAGCTGCGCGACGACGCGCCGTTCGACCTCGCCGGTCACCTCTTCCCGCTTCGGGGCGATCGAGTCGAGTTCATCGATGAACAGGACGCTCGGAGCGTTCTTCTGGGCCTCCTCGAACTTCTCGCGGAGGCGCTCCTCGCTTTGTCCGTAGTACTTCGACATGATCTCCGGGCCTTGAATCGAATAGAAATTCGCGCCCGCTTCGTTCGCCACCGCCTTCGCGATGAGCGTCTTGCCGGTGCCGGGCGGTCCGTACAGGAGGACCCCTTTCGGAGGATCGATCCCGAGGCGCTCGAACAGCTCCGCGTGTTTCAGCGGGAGCTCGATCATCTCGCGGACCTTCATCAGCTCCTCCTTGAGTCCGCCGATGTCTTCGTACGTGACCGTTGGCGTCAGGACCTCGCCCTCGCGGACGGGCTCCTCTTTCATCTCGATGATCGTGTCGTCCTGGATCTGCACGACGCCCTTCGGCGCGGTGCTGATCACCATGAACGGCAACGCACCGCCCATGAGCGCGATTCCGGGGACGATGACGACGTCGCCTTTGTTGAGCGGACGCTTCAGCAGTCCCCTCTTGACGAAATTCTCGATCCCCTGGCCGAACGAGATCTTGTGGCCCTCGCTGATGATCGGCGCGATCGTGATGCGCTCCGCCGGGAGGACCTCGGCCTTGCGGACCTCGACCTTGTCGCCGAGGCTCACGCCGACGTTCCGGCGCACAAGCCCATCAATGCGGATGATCCCTTTCCCTTCGTCTTCCTGCATCACGCGGAAGAGCTTCGCCGCGGTGGACTTCTTGCCTAGAATCTGGATGATTTCTCCGACGTCGACTCCGAGCGCGACGCGGGTCTTCGTGTCGACGCGGGCCCGACCCAAGCCGACGTCCGACTGGGGCGCTTCCGCCACCTTGAGGACAATCCGCTCAGGCACACCAGTTCGAACTCCCCCGGCTTATATCAAGGTTGTGGGACGATAATCGCGGTCTGACAAAGTTCAGAATCACGAGGCGGTCCGGCGCTCGCGGACCTCGCTCGACGAGTGCACGACGAGCTCCTTCGCCTCGACGACGTCGATATGGCAGTGGGGCCCGATGCGGACCTCGTCTCCCTTGACGAGCGCCGCCGTGGTCGCCTCGAGCTCGATCTCTTCGCCTTCGATCCGGTCCGCGGTCAACTCCCCGCGGACGCGGAAAAAGCCACCGGTGGCCTTCACGCGGATTTCCTCCGCCTCGATCGTGGGAATCTTCGATGTGCCCTGGAGGTCGATTTCGACTTCCTCGGCCTTCAGCCCTCCATCGATGCGAACGGATCCGCTCAATCGAAATTCCTCGGCGTCGACACTCCCCTTTACACTCAGCGAGCCGCTCGACGAAATCTCCTCCGCGGCGATGGATCCGTCCACCTGAAGGGAGCCGCTCGTCTCGATTTCCTCGGCTTTCAAGTTCCCCGCGATGCGGGTCGATCCCGCGGCTCGGAATTCCTCCACGTGCACGTCGGAATCGAAGATACAGGATCCGGCGATCCGGGCAGTCTCCGCCTCCAATGGACCTTGGACCCGGGCGCTCCCTGCAGACTTGAACTCCACCGTCTTGATCGGGTTCCCGGTCACGACGCCGCTGCCTAGAATCTTGATCGACTCCTCGCTCAGCTTCGTTCCGAACCCCGAGAAGTCCACGGCGCGCATCGCCTCGCCGACCGCGTGAGCGGCGTGTTCCGCATGGCGGGACGCCTCCGCGGTCGCCTGAGCTACGACGGCCCCGATCGCTTCCCCGAGATCCGGTGTTGTGGCCTCGGGCGTTTCCGACTCCTCCGGCTCTTCCGGTTCCGAGTCGTAGCGGACCTTGATCTCCAGGTACGTCTTCTCGTTGATCTCGCCGCGCGCGAGCCGTTCCTCAAGCTTTCGGAGGATGTCCTTTCGCTTCATTGGCTCCACCGGAAAGTGGAGGCCACAGCGAAATACATTTCCTTCCGCGCGAGGGCCTCGAGCGGGGTTTTCGTGATCCAGGTCTCCTTCTTTTGCCGGGTCCGCGGCGACTTCGCGGTGTCCTCGCGTGCTTGGGAACGTGGGTCCGTCTCCCGCAGCCGGGCGTCCTTGTGTCCGAACATACCGAGTCGATGGGACCCGGCTTATTTATGCAAGCCTCGCGGATAAAAATGATACCTTCCGCCGGTGTCTCGACATCATCTCCCTCCGGGGAGACGACGACCGATGCGAAGGGGAAGAACGTTGAAGTAGGCCGAAACGACTCGCCGACCGGGATGCCGGAACCGCTGGAGCTCATCCGTATTGCGGGGTCGGAAACACGCCGCCAAATCCTTCGGCTCCTCCAGAAAGGGTTCGACCACCCGGAAGATCTCGCGAAGAAACTGAAGATCCGCCGGACTTCCGTGGACAAGCAACTCGTCGAGTTGTTCGCGTGGGGTCTCGTGGACCGCGCCGCGATTTTCCCGCCGAACGGACGGCCCCGGATTGTGTACCAGGTCACGCAACGCGGGAAGGACCTGTTGGACCTCCTCGAGCGCGTCGTGAAAGAGTACACGTCGTCGTTCAAGTCCGACTTCGCCCGCGAACTCGAGGCGTTGGAGGCGAAACTCGCGGCCGGCGAGATCGCGGAGGAGATGTACTTCAAACGCCGCAAGGAGCTCGAGGCCCGCTACAGTCTAGCCTTGTGATTGGCGTTCCTTCCGCTTCGCCCGGGTGATCGCTTCCTCGAGGGTGAGGTCGCCTCGGGCCACGGCGCCGGCGAGCTCGGACGAGATCGTCACGACGCCGCCGCTGTCGAGGCGAGACCGCCGTTGGATCTCGCGCACCTCTCCCGGCGTAGGCCGAATCTCGACCGGAGGTTCCACCCGGCGTCCAGAGGATTTTGCGATGTCGATCGCCGCGTCCACGTCGGGCTGAGCGGTGCGATGCGTCGTCCCGGCCTCGTCGACGACCTCCACGCGGAGCTGGTCTCTCGCGAGGGCCTTCAGGATCCGGTCCCGGTTCGTCGGATCGCCGAGACCGACCCGCACACGAATGTCTTTCGCGGGGAACGTGCGGACCGCCTGACGGACATGGAAGGCGACCGCCTCCGGGCTCGCCGCGATCCGCGTGTCGATTACCTCGCCGTCCCCGATGATCGCGACGCCCGGCTCGCGACCGGGGTCGACGCCGATTCGGAGCTCCTCCCATTCCGACTTGCCCCGCAACAGCTGGAGGGCTTTCGCGATCGACGAGTCGATGTCGTCGACCGGCACGATATGCCGAAGCCGGACTCGGCTCGCCTCGGCCGAAGAAGTCAAGACGGCCCCAACGGCGTCCGGGATTCGACGAGCGAACGACAGACTTGTGAACGGAAGGTCGCGGGCCTTCAAGGCGGCGACGAGATCATGATAGAGTCGGAAGTCTTCGGTGAGGATTCCTAGGACCTTTCGCATCAGCCGACGACGAAACCGGGGGCGGGCTCATAATCCTTCCCCGATTCCGACGTTACCAGGAATGATTCACATCTCTGATTTCCGTGGCGGAAGCGATTCATACCGACCTCCAGCATAGTCACCGGAGAGGAGATACATATCCTGCAGGATCAGGTTGCTCCGACTCAGGTTGGAGCGGAACTCGACGCGAAGGGCTTGCTTCTTCGGGACGCGCTGGCAATCGTGACCGTCGTGGGGGCGCTCGTGGCCTTCTACGGAATGATCAAGCTCGTGTCCTACCTGGCGGGAATCCCGTCGCCTTAGGGTCTCCGAAACCGATCGAACGCCCCCCGGTGGCCGGATTCATCCCGTAGCCCCCGGAGTTGCTCGAACAGGCGACGCTCCTCCGCCGACAACCGCGTCGGCGTCTGCACAATCACTCGGACCAACTGGTCCCCCCGCCCGGACCGTTGGAATCGCGGGAGTCCTTTTCCACGGAGTCGGAGGACGGTGCCGGTCTGAATTCCGGCCGGGATCCGCAGTCGGCTCGTACCGTCGAGAGTCGGTACCTCAACCTCTGCCCCCAAGGCCGCCTGGGCAAACGAAATCGGCAGCTCGTAGACGATGTCGTCCCCGTCGCGGATGAACCGGTCGTCGGGCCGCACGTGTACGGCCACATAGAGGTCGCCAGGGGGGGCTCCCGCATCTCCCGCGAGGCCGCGGCCGGGGACCCGAAGCTGGACACCGTCCGGGACTCCGGGCGGGATCTCGACTGCGATCGTGCGCTGCTCCGCGATTCGGCCCTCGCCGGAACACCGGGGACACGGCCGTTCCGGCCATTGGCCGCGGCCGTTGCACTTCGGGCACGTCGTGATCGTGATGAACTGACTGTAGCCTCGCCGTTGGGAGGCGCTCACCTGGCCTCGGCCGTTGCACGTCGGACAGGTGACGAGGCGTTCCCCCTCTGCCCCGGTCCCGCGGCACGCCGGACACGTCATCGGGTAGTGGACCGTGACCTCCTTCCGTCCGCCCTGAGCGACCTCCTCGAGGCTTAGCTCGACCTCGACGCGCGCATCGTGGCCGGGCGCGGGACCGCGACGCCGACCCACGGTGCCCACGTTGCCGCCGAAGAACTGCTCGAACAGGGACCCGCCGAGCCCCCCGCTTTGACCGAAGAACGAGGCGAACAGGTCCCGCCCGAAGATGTCCTCGACGTCCCCGGCGTGGGTGAACCGGGACCAGTCGAAGCCTTCGCCGCCCCAGACCTGTTGCTTGAGGCCGTCCGCGCCGAACTGGTCGTAGATGCGTCGCTTCTCGTCGTCCGCCAAGACCTCGTAGGCCTCGGAAATTTGCTTGAACTTCTCTTCCGCGGCCTTCGGGTCGTCCTTGTTCAGGTCCGGATGGTGTTTCTTCGCGAGCCGACGGTAGGCTCGCTTGATCTCGTCCTTGGACGCCCCGCGAGGGACGCCGAGCCTCTCGTAGTAGTCATCGTCGGCCATGAAGCGCTCTTCCCGCGGGGTGGCCCCCGGTCACTTCTTGTCCACGTCCTCGAAGTCCGCGTCCACGACGCCCGGGTCCGACGAGCCGCCGGAGTCGCCCGCGCCCGGCGGAGGGGTCTCCGCCGGTCCGCCTTTCCCGTACATCTCGACGCCGATCTTTTGTGCTTCCTGGTTCAGCGCCTCGATTGCGGCGCGGAGCACCGAGATGTCGTCCGTCGTCAGGACCTTACGGACGGCCTCGAGCTTCTCCTCGACGGCCTTGCGGGTCCCCTCCGAAATCGCGGAGCCGTGCTCCTTCAAGAGCTTCTCGGTCGCGTAGACGAGTTGGTCGGCATGGTTCCGCAACTCCACGAACTCGCGGCGACGGCGGTCCTCCTCCGCGTGGCTCTCCGCATCCCGGACCGCGGAGTCAATCTTCCCCTTGTCCATCCTCTGGGGGGCTACAATCGTGAGCTTTTCCGTCTTCCCGGTCGCCATATCTTTCGCGGAGACGTTCAAGATTCCATTCGCGTCGATGTCAAACGTCACCTCGATCTTCGGGACGCCCGCGGGCGCGGGCGGAATTCCCGTGAGATAGAACCGACCCAGGCTCACATTGTCCCCGGCCATGGCGCGTTCGCCCTGCAGGACATGGACCTCGACGCTCGTCTGGCCGTCCGCGGCGGTCGTGAAGATCTCGCTCTTTCGCGTGGGAATCGTCGTGTTCCGCTCGATCAGCTTCGTGAAGATGCCGCCCTTCGTCTCGACGCCCAAGCTCAGGGGGGTCACATCGAGCAGGAGGATATCCTTCACTTCGCCGCTGAGGACTGCTGCCTGGATCGCGGCGCCGAGCGCCACGCACTGCATCGGGTCGACGGTTCGCTCCGCCGGCCGACCGAGGATCTTCTCGAAGCGAGACTGGACCGCCGGCATTCGGGTGGGCCCGCCGACCAAGATGACGTGATTGACGTCCCGGTACTGCCATCCGGCGTCCTTGAACGCCTGGCGAATGGGAGTGTCAAGACGATTCAGCACGGGTTCGATCAGTTGCTCAAGCTTCGCCCGGGTGACTTTCTTCTCCAGGTGCACCGGCTGTCCGGACTTCTGGGCGATGAACGGCAAGTTGATCGTCGTCTCGGTCGCGCTCGTCAATTCGATCTTCGCCTTTTCGCCCGCGTCGCGCAGCCTCTGCATCGCCTGCTTGTCGCTCGAGATGTCCACGCCGTGCTCGGCGCGGAACTCGGAGGCGAGCCACTGGATGATCGTGTTGTCCATGTCCATGCCGCCGAGCTGGGTGTCCCCGGACGTCGCGATGACCTCGAAGACCCCCTCACCCATTTCCATCAGGGTCACGTCGAACGTCCCGCCACCCAAGTCGAGCACGGCGATCTTGCCTTCTCCCTTCTTGTCGAGGCCGTAGGCCAAGGCCGCCGCCGTCGGCTCATTCACGAGCCGCAGGACGTCGAGGCCGGCGATCTTCCCGGCATCTTTCGTGGCCTGTCGTTGGTTGTCGTTGAAGTAGGCCGGCACCGTGATTACCGCCTGGTTGACGGGTTGGCCGAGGAACGCCTCCGCGTCCGTCTTGATTTTCCGAAGTATCATCGCGGAGATCTCCTGCGGGGTGTAATCCTTCCCGTCGATCCGGACCTTGTAGTCCGTCCCCATCTTCCGCTTGATTTGCATCACGGTGCGATCGGGGTTCAGGACGGCCTGGCGCTTCGCCGGTTCACCGACGAGAATCCCGTCCTTCGTGAAGGCCACGACGGACGGGAACATCTTCCCGCCGTACGCGCTGCCCTCAGCGCTCGGGATGATCCGCGGCGTTCCCCCTTCCATGTATGCGGCCTCGGAGTTGGTCGTGCCGAGGTCGATTCCGATAATCTTAGCCATTCGTTTCACCTCTGTTCTTGACGACAATGACTTGAGCGGGACGCAAGACGCGATCGTGGAGGCGATAGCCCTTCCGCACGACCGACTTGACGGCGCCGTCCTTCATCTCCGGATCCGGCACCTGCTCGATGCAATCCATCTCGTACGGGTCGAAGACCCGCCCCTTGGACGGAATCTCCTGGAGGCCGACCTCTTGGAGGACTTTCACCAGGTTGTCCCGGACCATCCGGACGCCTTCGCCCGCCTTTCCCTCGAGCGCCACGACCGCGGCGTCCATCTCGTCGAGGACCGGCAGGAGCCGGGAGAGCAGGAGCTCGTGGGCGAACTTGACGACCATCTCGGCGTCGCGGTCCACCCGCTTGCGGTAGTTCTCGAACTCCGCCTGGAGATACTTCAGCTTCGTCAGGAGATCCTCGTTTTGGCGACGCAGCTCGGCGAGTTCATCGCGGGGGGTGGACTCGTCGTGCGCCTCGTCCTGGTCTTGCATCGCGGGAGCCTTCTCGTTCATCTCAGGTACCTCTCCTGAATCGGATGCGGTGGGCCCGCATCCGGTGCAGGGTCACGTCGAGTACGCCGTTCCGATAGGTGACCGTGGCCGCGTCCGGCTCGACCGGCTGGGGCAGCTCGATCTCGCGGTGGAAGACCCGTCCATCGGCGTCTCGGGCGTGGACCGTGAGCCGATGTTGCGTCGTGGTGAGTTCCAGCGTCTCGCGGGATGCGCCCCGGAGTTCCATGGTGATGTAGATCCAAGAGGGGTCGACGACGACCTCGGAGGTGGGCTCCCGGGTCAGCCGGCTCTCGTCTGCGACCGGCAACGGAGGACCGAGCGCGAGCGGGCTTGCGCCTCCCATTGCCGGGAGACTCCGGTGTGCACCGAGACGCCCGACGATACGGTCAATGGCATCGGGGGAGCGACCCTCCCCCTCGCCGGACGGTTCCGAGACCATGGGGACCACCGAGGCCCCGCAAGGGGCCCCTCAGAACTCCTCGCCGTCGCCCCCATCGCCGCCTTCGCCGCCCTTGCCGCCGCCCGGGGCTCCTCCCCCGCCGGACTTGGCTGCGATGACGTCGTCGATCCGAAGCACCATGACCGCAGCGTCCGTCGCCGAGGAGATTGCCTGACTCCCGACCCGGATCGGCTCGATCACGTTCTCCTTCCTCATGTCGGAGACCTTGCCGCTGAAGACGTTGATCCCCGCGGCCTTGTTCCCCTTCTTGTGTTGCTGGCGCAGCTCGATCAGGATGTCGATCGGGTCCAGGCCCGCGTTCTCCGCGAGGGTCCGCGGGATGACCTCGACGGCGTCCGCGAACGCCTCGATGGCGATTTGCTCGCGCCCGCCGACGGTCGAAGCGAAGTCGCGCAAGGCCAGGGCGATCTCCATCGCACTCGAACCGCCGCCGCTGATGACTTTGCCGTCCTCGATCGCGACCGCGACGACGCTCGTCGCGTCCTCGAGGGACCGCTCGAGCTCGTCGACCACGTGCTCCGTGCCCCCTCGCAGGAGGATCGAGACCGCCTTCGGGTTCTTGCATCCCGTCACGAAGGTCATCTCGTCGTCGCCGATCTTCTTCTCGTACACCTGCTTTGCGAAGCCGAGGTCGTCCTTCGACAGCTCGTCGAGCTTCGTCACGACCTTGCCTCCGGTCGCCTTGGCGAGCTTCTCCATATCCGACTTCTTGACCCGCCGAACCGCGTAGATCTCCTGCTTCGCCAGGTAGTGCTGCGCGAGGTCGTCGATGCCCTTCTGGCAGAAGATCACGGTCGCGCCGCTCTTCCGCACGATCTCGACCATGCGCTTCAGCATCGCCTCTTCCTCGTTCAGGAAGGCTTGTAGTTGGGTCGGGTCCGTGATCTCGATCTTCGCGTCGATCTCCGTCTTCTTGACCTCGAGGGCCGCGTCGACAAGAGCGATCTTGGCGTCCTTCACCTCGCTGGGCATCCCGGGATGCACGCGTTCCTTGTCGACGATGATGCCGTCGACGAGCTGCGTGTCCGCGATCGAACCGCCCTGCTTCTTCACAATCTGAATATTGTCATCGTCGACGAAGTACGAGCCGTCGGCGCGCTGCTCGGCGACCGTCGTCACCGCCTTCACGGCGATGTCGGCCAGGAGCTCCTTGTGGCCGCTGGCGGACTTGGACGACATCGAGGTCATTCCGACCTTCTTCAGGATGTCGAGGTCCTTGATCGAGATCTTCGACGCGACCTTCTCGAGAACCTCGCGGGCCTTCTCCGAGGCCTGGCGGTACCCGGCCGCGATCACAGTCGGATGGATGTTCTGGTCGATCAGGTCCTCCGCCTTCTTGAGTAGCTCTCCCGCCAAGATGACGGCCGTCGTGGTGCCGTCGCCGGCTTCCTCGTCCTGGGTCTTCGCGACTTCGACGAGCATCTTGGCCGCGGGGTGTTCGATGTCGATCTCCTTGAGGATCGTGACGCCGTCGTTCGTGATGACGACATCCCCGAGGCTGTCCACGAGCATCTTATCCATTCCGCGGGGGCCCAAGGTCGAGCGCACCGCATCCGCAACCGCTTTCGCGGCCGCGATGTTGTTGAACTGCGCTCCCTTGCCGCGCTCGCGGCGCGTCCCTTCCTTCAGGACCAGTATCGGCGTACCTGCTGGCATCATGTAAGTTCCTCCGAATATCGGATTCGGACGTCCCGCCTATGTTGGGACTTCTATATAAGCGTGGCGACGATTACCGGAATCACGCAGTCTTCGGATAGGCCCATGACTCGTGGCTTTTCTGTTCGCGGGAGCACACGAGTGCGATCAGAAGAACACTGGGGATCAGGCCCAAAAGCGACCATCCAAGGACGAGCCTTCCGAGGGCAGAGGCGGAAATCGGGCCGCACTCGACGATCGGGTATCCGGTGCAGTACTCCACGTAATCGACCGCTAAACCGACTGCGAGCAGGCCACACCATGCGACGCTGAGAACCACAACCACCAAGACAGTTTCGTCCCGCCATCCGCGGAATGCAGACGACGGTTGAACACGAGGAGAGCCCGCCAATTATGGGTCCGCGGGTGATGGGGGTTAATTCAATATGAAGAAAGGCGGTGGGTCGGCCGTGAAGGAGCTTCTCCTCGAGCTCGCCGAGGCCGTCCAGCATGCGGTCGCGGAGCTCGTCGAGGACCCCGCCGAGGTCGTGGGCCGGGGGGCCGACGGCGCACCCAGCACGCGGATCGACCGGGTGGCCGAGGCCGCGGTCCTTCGGGTCCTCGAGTACGAGGAGGCTCGCCTCAACGTGCTGAGCGAAGAGGCCGGCTTCATCGACCGCGGGGGAGATGCGACCCTTGTCCTCGACCCGATCGATGGCACCCACAACGCGCTCCGAGGGGTGCCGGCGTATTCGGTCTCCATGGCGGTCGGCCGATCGCACCTCGCGGACATCGAGGAAGGGCTCGTGCGGGACCTGGTCTCGGGCGCGACATACTATGCGGCGAAGGGCCAAGGCGCCAAGTTGAACGGCCGACCGATTCAGATTCACACGTACAATCCGAAAGACCTCCTCTTCACCGTGTACCTCGGAAGCAACGCGCATCCCGACGCTGCACGCGTCGCCGGCCTCGCGAGGCGCGTGCGGAACCTCGGGGCGGCATCGTTGGATCTGTGCCTCGTGGCTCGAGGCGCCGCGGACCTCTATTACATGCACAGCGCGGTCGCCAACACGAAGCTCCGCGCAGTCGACATTGCCGCGGGCACGTTGATCGTGCGGGAAGCAGGCGGGTTCGTGCTTGACCTGGGCGGGCGGGACCTGGACCTTCCCCTCGAGCCGAAGGCCCGGACCGACCTGGTCGCGGTCGGGGACCGGCGGGCGTGGGAGGCCATCCAATGAGGATCGGCATCACCGCGAATCCGCACATCCCGAGCGCGTTGGACTCCGCGAAGCACGTCGTGGCGCGGCTCGAGCCAGCCCAGGAGGTCGTGCTCGAGTCGGATTTGGCACGGGTCTTCGGCCGCAACGGCATGCCGCTCGCCCACATGAAAGCGGAGGTGGTCCTCGCGATCGGCGGGGACGGCACGATCCTCCGCGCCCTCCAGCTCTCCGATTCGAGGGTCCTCGGGATCAACTCGGGGTCGCTCGGGTTCCTCGCCGAAGTCTACGCGGAGGAGGTCGACGAATACCTCGACCGGATCGTGCGCGGGGACTACAAAGTCGAGGAGCGGATGCGGCTCAAGGTCACCGTGGACGGCGAGCGCATGTTCGACTGCACGAACGAGGCCGTCGTCCACACCGCCCACGTGGCGAAGATTCGCCACTTCGAGATTCGGCTCGGAGACGACCTGGTCGAGCGGGTCCGCGCGGACGGCGTGATCGTCGCGACCCCGACCGGCTCCACGTCCTATTCGATGTCCGCGGGCGGGCCGATCGTGGATCCGCACCTCGACGCGATCATCGTGACGGCGATCGCACCGTTCAAGCCCGCCTCGCGTCCGCACGTGTTCCCCGCCTCGGGCCAGGTCCACGTCCGGCTGGGGAAGCCGAAGGAATGCCTGCTCGTCATGGACGGACAGCACGAGTCGACCCTGAAGGGGACGGAGGACGTCGTCTTGACCGCGTCGGAGCGTCGGGCCAAGTTCATCCGATTCCGAGACGATTTCTATCGACGGATCGAGGAGAAGCTGTCCCGGCAGTGAGGACGTCCGATGAAGCGCGTCACGGCGATCGCTCGGAAGACCCTCCGGATGATCTTGGAGGCGTCCCGCGACATGTACCCCCGCGAGTTCGGCGCGATCCTCCGAGCCGAGGAGGGCACGATCACGGAACTCATCCTCGTCCCGGGAACGGTCAGCGGCAAGCGGCACGCGATCTTCCAGTTGCACACGCTGCCGGCCGACTTCTCGGTGGTCGGCACCGTCCACTCCCATCCGAGCGGCGTCTACGAACCGTCGGACGAAGACCGCGCGTTGTTCAACAAGTTCGGCGGCATCCACCTGATCATCGGCTATCCGTACACCGAGGACTCGTGGGCCGCGTGGACGAACAAAGGCCAGCGGACCTCGCTCAAGGTCGTGGCGTAGTGCCCTTGCGTCCATCGAGGACCGCCCGATAGACGTTCTCGATCCGGTCGGTCACGAGCTCGATCCCGAACGATTCGAGGACCTTCTCCCGGCCGCGCTGACCCATCACGCGCCGCGCCTCGGGGTCCGCGAGAAGCCGTCGGATCTTCTCCGCGAGGTCGCGCGCGTTCATCGGCTCGGCGAGGAGTCCTTCGCGGCCGTCCTCGATCACCTCCCGAACGCCGGGGATGTCGGCGACGATGACCGGTTTCGCGGTCGCCATCGCCTCGAGGGCGACGATCCCGAACGCCTCGAGCCGCGACACGCTCGGGAGCACGAAGACGTCACACGCCCCGTAGACCTTCGGAAGGTTTTCTTCCGACACGCGCCCGAGGAAACGGACCCGGTCGGCGACGCCCATGGAATTGGCGAAGCGCTTCATCGCCTCGAGGAGGGAGCCTTCGCCGACGACGAGGAACCGGGCTCCCGGCACGAACCGCGCCGCCTCGATGAAGTGCTCGACCCCCTTGTGCGGGACGATCCGGCCGACGAGGAGCACGACGGGAACGTCGGGAGGAATCTTCAGGCGCTCGCGAACCCAGGTGGCGTCGACGTCCGGGCGGAACCGGCGGTGGTCCACCGCGTTCGGGACGACGACCGGGTTATACCGCCAGACCGCACGGCTCGTCGCACCGTAGGTCCGCGTCGTGACGAGGACCTGGTCCGCATTCCGAAGGGTGGAGGCCCCCAGGCTCCGCCGATACACGGATTCGGCGAAAATCCCGAAGACGGAAGGCAGCTCGACGTCGCAGTGGTACGTGACCACGTACGGAATCCCGCGCTCTCCGGCGACGGTGCCGGCGTAATGGGAGGCGAGGGGCGGCGGCGAATGGGCGTGGACGACGTCCACCGGAAGGCTGCGGAGGTTCGCTCGCATCTTCGGGGTGACCGGCGTGCGGATGAGGATAAGCCGCGGCTTCACGCGGACGACGTGGAAGCCGTCAAGGCTTTCTTCGGCGGGAAGGGACGGGTCGTGGCGCGATGTGACGACCGTCACCTGGTGGCCGCGAGCCGCAAGCTCCCTGGAAAGGGTGCGCACGTGGCTCTCGACGCCCCCGAGATGCGGGAAGAACCACGGCGTGACCTGGGCAATCTTCACCCCCGCACCTCAGAAAATCCGGCTTCGCGGCGCGATGTTCCCGCGGGCGTGGGAGCCCGGACCGAGGAACGACTCCTCGCCGATAATCGTGCCCGCGTCGATCGACGCGTTGATCCCGACCTTCACGTCGTCCCCCATGATGACGCCGAGCTTCCGGAGCCCCGTGTCGACCTCCAGCCCCCTCCATACGACGCGGATCGGGGCCTCGTCGAGGCGGAGGTTCGCGACCTTTGTCCCCGCGCCGAGATTGCAGCGTTCGCCCAGGATGCTGTCGCCGACGTAATTCTGGTGGGGCACGTGGACGCCGGCCATCAAGATGGAGTTCTTCACTTCACACGCGTTGCCCACCTTCGTCTTCGGGCCGATCGAGGTCGACGGCCGGATGTAGCAGTTCGGGCCGATCTCGGCGCCGGCCCCGATGACCGTCGGTCCTTCGATGTACGCGCCCCGCCGCACGCGGGCGCCCGCTTCCACGAGGACCTCGCCGACGAGGGTCGCGCCCCCGTCCACGTCGGCGTGGTTCGCCCCCTTCAGCGGGGCGAGGAGGGCCGCGTTCGCGCGGAGGAGGTCCCACGGCCGACCGACGTCAATCCATTCTCCCGGTAGGCGGAATCCGTAGACGTCACGCCGCTCCATCAACGCACGAATCGTGTCCGTAATCTCGTACTCCCCTCGAGGCGACTTTGGGGTCTTGTCGATGAGCGGAAAGATGTCCTCGTCGAAGATGTAGATGCCCGCGTTGATCAGGTTCGACTTCGGCCGACGGGGCTTCTCCTCCAGGCCGGTCACCTTGCCATCCTTCACCTCGACGACGCCGAACGACTGCGGGTTGGAGACCTCCGCCAGGGCGATCACGGGAGCGCGGACCTTTCCGTGGTGGGCGATCATCGCGGCGAGCGCCTCGCCGGAGACCACCACGTCGCCGTTCACGCTGAGGAAGGAGCCGGTGACGTGGGACCGCATGCATCCGATCGCATGGGCGGTGCCGAGCCGCTCCGTCTGTTCCTCGTACGCGATCGAGAGACCGAGGCCTTCGCCGTCCCCCAGGCTCTCGCGGATCCGATGGCCTTGCCAGCCGATGAGGACGGCCACCTGCGAGATGCCCGCGGAGCGCAGCGCCTCCAACGTGTGCCGGAGAAATGGCTTGCCGGCCACCGGAAGAAGGGGCTTCGGAAGATTGGCCGTGAGGGGACGCATCCGGGTGCCCTCTCCGGCCGCGAGGACCACGGCCTTCATTCGGTGGCACCTTTCGCGCTCGATAGGACCGCGGAATATATCTCGTTTGCTCTGGTCGCATCCCGAGACTCGGCGGTGAGCCGAATCTTCGGCTCCGTCCCGGAGAAACGGACAAGCGACCAGCCGTCGTTGAACTGGAGCCGCCATCCGTCGACAGTGCTGACGTGCCCTCCGAGTGCCCGCAGGGCCGCGTCGAGCCGGGATTCAATCGTCTTGCGTTTCGACGGATCGTACACGACCGATCCGCGAAGCACAGGATACCGGGGGATTTCCTGCACCATCATATCGAGTGGGCGGGCCGCGACCATCGTGACGAGTCGCGCCGCGGCGTAGACGCCATCGGGGCACAGCGTGGCCTTCGGAAAGATCCACGTCCCGGAGGGCTCGCCTCCGAAGTCGGCTCCGCGACGCTTCAGCTCTGCGGCCACGTAGACGTCTCCGACCCGCGTGCGCCAAATCGTCGCCTTCGGAAGGAGATCGTCGAGGACCATCGATGCGTCCACGGGGACGACGAGGCCGTGTCGGACTTCCTCACGGGCGAAGAGGGCCAGGAGCGTGTCTCCTCCGACGAATCGTCCTTCGCGGTCGACCGCGACCATACGATCTCCGTCGCCATCGTGGGCGATGCCGAGGTCTGCATGGACCGCGCGAACGGTCGACGAGAGCACCGCGAGATTCTCCTCGAGCGGCTCGGGATCTCGACCGGGGAAGTGTCCGTCCGCCTGGGCGTTGATCGCGATCACATCGCAGCCCATCTGCCGCAGCAGGAACGGCGTGATCGTCGAAGTCGCACCGCATGCGCAGTCCACGACGACGCGGAGTTTCGCGGTCCCCAGGTCCTTGAGGATCGCCTCCACGTGCTGCTCGACCAGATCGGGCCGAGACGAGACCATGCCAACGTGGTCCCATGATGGCACTGCGAGACTTGCACGGTCGAGCGCTTCCTCGATCTCCCGTTGTTGATCCTCGTCGAACGCCATCCCGTCCGGATTCCACAGCTTGATTCCGTTGTACGGGGCGGGGTTGTGAGAAGCGGTGACGACCGCGCCGCACGCGAACTCGCGGGCTCCGCGGGCCAAGGTCGGCGTCGAGACGAGACCCGCGTCGATCGCGGGCGCGCCGGAGGAAAGGACACCGGCCGTGAGCGCCTGGACGAGCATCGGTCCGGTGACGCGAGGGTCCCGCCCCACGATCGTGCTGCCGTAGATTTCTCCGAGGATCATCCCGACATGGAGGGCGAGCTCCGAGGTCACGTCGATGTTCCCCAGTCCTCGAATCCCGGAAGAACCGAACCGCGGCACCAATCGAGATACGGCGGGCACAATAGAAAGTCTTCTCGCGAGCGGCCCGCGCCTCCCTGAAACAACCATTAAATAGCGACGTCCGGATTGCAAGCGCGCGCGAGTCGGACCGCGTCCAGGAGGGATCGGATGGTCATGGAGCCCGTGAGCGTCGAGGAGGCCATCGAGAAAGCAAAGAAGAAAGGTCTCCGGCCGGGCCGCGTCAAGGGAACCGACGGGGTTCAGTTCACAAAAGGCCGGAACAACCGAATCGAAGTCATCACCTGGGATGAATTTAGGACGACACTCGCGGACCGACAACTCGAGGTCTTCGATTCGAACGGCTTCATGAAAATCATGAAGCGCCAACGCTGACGCATGAGTGCGGACACATCGAGGCGTCTAGTCTCGCGCGCGCCCGCAGTACGGGCACACCTTCCAGTCTGCGAGGAGAGCCGCGCCGCAACCCTTGCACGGCGGCGGCATCGCAGGGCTCGCCTTCGCCGTGGATCCGCTCGGTGCCGTCGAGAGAAACTGCCAGAAGGCGAGGATGAGGTTCCGCGCGTCCGTTTCGTATTCCGAATAGGATACCGCACCGCCGAGGACCGCGACGGGCAGGATCAGCACCGCGGTCACCGCGCCGGCGATGAGACCTTCATCCGTGATCTGAGCGCTGAGCGTCAGATCGACGTTGCATCCGCCCGGGATGTCGTCCACGATCAGGTCGAACTCGCGGCGCAATCCGATCCGCGAGTAGTACGAGGAACCGTGGAACCGGTACGGTCCGGTCTTCGTGAGATGGAATCCCTGGCGTCCCCACCACTCCCAGGATTTCGCCCAGACGTCATCGCGGCGAAGTCCGGGGAAGGATCGCACGTCCCGTTTTTCGAACACGTCGTCCGTGCAATGAAACCGGAGCGCTTAGGTCTTGCGTTCCTTCCGCTGTCCCCATAAGATTATTACGAGTCCACGAAATCGCGTCCGGCTGCGTCGTGCGTGGGTGGCCCAGCTTGGTCAAAGGCGCAGGGCTCAGAATCCTGTCCCGTAGGGGTTCGCAGGTTCAAATCCTGCCCCACGCATCTTGTCGAGACGGGATGCGGTCGTTGCCATCCCGCCCCACTCCTGGACATTGGCAGCCGCGGGCCGAATCGAGGCGCGTCGCGGGGGCTTGAAGATCACCTCAACTCTCGAGTGGAGTCTGTTAGCGGCGGCCACCGTCTTCAACGGCATCCTGGCGGGAGGCAGTCTGATCAAGTCCGTGGTGGAACTTCCGGCTCGCCGAACGATCGGCCTCCCCGCCATGGCGGACTACCATCGAGCCGCGGACCTTCGCACCGGATTCTGGATCTATCCTGCGCTTGGCTTAGGTGCACCAATCCTCACAATCGCGCTCGCGATCGCCTTCGCGGTCGACCGGGGAGCACCGATGGCTGCCGCTTCGTTTGGCTATCTGGCTGCAGCGCTCTCGTTGGCCCACGTGTTCGCGACGACCCGGGCGGCCCCGAACTTGCTCAAACTCCGCTCCGGGGTATCCGAGGAGGCGGTCCTCGCAGGCGTCTACCGTGGGTTTACAAGATGGCAGACGGTCCGGGCGATCCTTCAGCTCGCGGGGTTCGTAGCCGTCGTTCTGGCGTGGGCCTTTCTCGCTCCTCTCGGCCAATGAACGAGACCAGGCGTCCGATTCGCCCTCAAAACGACGGACGAAAGTGGACGTTCGACAGGAAGTGAGTGGGGGTATCCGACGGCCGGTTGTGGCTTCCGACGGACCTCTTTGTGCCGTGGCCATGTGAATTCCTATAAGGATCGACATCGCCCGCGGACGACACGATCTCGGGCAGATGTATCGGTCGTAGCTATACTTACATACACTCTCACGTTTGATATACACCGCGCACACTATGCGCGAAAGCTATTCATATTTCCAGAGGCATTTTAGGAATGCACAAGTGAACCGGAGTTTGAAGGTCGCCGGCGACCTCGAACCCCGCGTGTCGGCGCTCGCGCCGACCTTGTTTTCACTTGGAGGTGTTCCAATTGCCGTCCCAAAAGTTCAGCCGAAAGTACCTGACGCGACACAAGAAGAGCGGGCAGCTCTGGCGCCGCGCGGCTCGGATCACCCCCGGAGGCGTTGAGAGCAACGTCCGGTACTTCAAACCGCATCCGTTCCTCGCCGATTACGGAGATGGTGGCTACATCTACGACGTCGACGGCAACAAGATCCTCGATCTGATGATGGGATTTGGCGCCCTGCTCCTCGGCCACAACAACCGGGACATCGCCCTCGAGGTGATCAAGCAGCTCGAATCCGGGTCGATGCTCGGCGTGACGAGCGAGCTGTTCATCGACTACATCCAAGCGGTCCGGAAGGCCGTCCCCTCGATGAAGAAAGTGCGGTTGTGCAACAGCGGCACCGAGGCGACGATGCACGCGATCCGAACCGCCCGCGCGTACACGGGCCGCGACAAAATCGCGAAAGCGGAGGGAGCCTACCATGGCGCCCACGACTACGTGCTGCAGAGCCTCGACATGGACAGCCGCACCGCGAGCCGCATGAACGGCTACCGGCCGATCCCGTACGGCCGCGGGATTCCGAAGGCCGTCTCCGACCTGGTGGTGATCTTCCCGTACAACGACATCGAGGCCACCGCCACGGTCCTCGAAGAGAACGAGGACGAGGTCGGCACGCTCATCATCGAGCCCGTGCTCTGCGGGCCCGGCGTGATCGCGCCGAAGGCCAACTATCTCAAGCGTCTCCGTCAGCTCACCCGCAAGAAGGGCATCGTCCTGATCTTCGACGAGGTCCTCACCGGCTTCCGCCTCGCATACGGCGGAGCGCAGGAGTATTACGATATCCGCCCGGACATGACGACGTTCGGCAAGATCGCGGGCGGCGGGTTCCAGCTCGCGGGCTTCGGTGGCGAAGCCCAGATCATGAACGTCCTCGAGCCGGGCCGCGGATGGAAGTCCGCGACGTTCCACGCAGGGACGTACAACGGCCATCCGATCAGCGTCGCCGCGGGCCTCAAGGGACTCGAGATCCTCGGAGACCACCCCGAATACTACGACCACATCAACGGCCTCGGCCGCCAACTCTACAGCGGGTTGCAGGACCTCGCGGACGACCGGCGCATCCCGGCCTGGGTCGAATACGTCGGGTCGATCGGCAACGTCTACTTCACGACGAAAGACGAGATCCGAAACTTCCGCGACACGCTGAGCGCAAACACGCGTCGATGGTGGAACTGGTTCATCCACTGCCTCGGGAACAACGTCCTCTTCGGAATCCCGAACACCGGTGAGCGCGCGTTCATGTGCACGGAGCACACGGAAGAAGACATCGAGTGGGCCCTCGAGGTCGCCGACAACGCATTCGCCGCGATCGGGAAGGAAGCGCGGCGCCATAAGGAAAAGGCGCCCACAGTCCAACTCCAGGCGGTCAGCGAGCAAGCGGCCGCCTACGGCGAGGCTCCGACCCCGCCGAGCGTGTGAGCTCACACGCGACGAGAGCGCGGTGTGCCGACAGCTCTTGCCGTTATCCTCGAGCCTACGATGCGAGGGATCTCCAAGCGATCCAAGCGCCGAGGAATCCCGGTACTGCGAACAGAAGAAAGACGACTCCGAAGACGCCGAACAACCGGACTTGGATCGCGTAGTAGGCCGCGACCGCTGCGACGAGAACTCCGTTGACCACCGCGGCTGCGGTAACCACAATCCTCGATGGAGATTCCTTTCCAAGCCAGATCCCTCCCGCGAATCCGATCGCAGACGCGGCGATCAGCACGACGGCGCTCCATATCAGGAGCGTCTGGATCAGGTCGCTGCTGGAGAGCGGGAGCGTTTCTAAGTTCACGGCGACAGCCGCGAGGAAGATGATTGCGTCCAAAGCGGAAAGAAAGAGAAGGGTCCGAGCCTGTGCTCCGGCTCGGCCTTCGGGCATCCTGCGCCTCTAATCGCTTCGCCTACGTCTTGGGCCTCCGAGCTGCCCGCCACGCCGCCAGCGCAAAGATCGCTGCGACCGCAGAGAGGATCGCCGCCACGGACGCGCTCGACATCGCCAACAGCCCGCTGCTCGACTGGAGCGAGGTCAGCTGTTGGTTGGCGGTGCCGGCGTTCGTCTTGATCGTCGCGACGTCACCCTGTATGGTCGTAATCTTTCCATTCAGCGACTCCAGGGTGGCGGTGACGGCGCCCAGGGTCGTCTGGACGGTCGCCACGTTTCCGTTGATGCTCGTGATCTTTCCGTCAAGCGCGGCGAGATTCGCGGTCAAGGTCCCGATGCTCGTCGAGATCGTCGCGGTGTCGCCCTGGATCGACTCGAGCTTTGCACTGACGGCAGTCAGATCAACACGAATCGTCCCCGTGTCCGTTTTGATTTGGGCGATGTCACCCTGGATCGCCACGACCTTGCTGTACTGCGCGGTGAGCGTTTGGCTCACCAGGAACGTGGCAAGGCCCGAACCCGATCCGGTCAAGAACGTCTCGGAAACGCTCGCCTGAGCGACCAGCGCATAGGTTCCCGGGCCCAGAGTGCCAGGCAACGTGTACGGCACCTTGTAGAGCCCGATGGCGACCTCCGTCACGTTCAGGGCATCCGAGGTTCCGGCCGGGCGCCAAAGGCTCGCCGAGATGGTCGCGGCCCGCAAGGTGCCCTGCGCCGTGACGAGGATATAGAATTCCGCGACTTCGCCAGGGAAGTGCAACGTCCCGACGCTCACCTGCACGTCCAGCGCGACCTTCTCGATGACGCGGAAGGCTGAGGAGGCCGATGCACCGGTGTCCAGGTTGAAGCCCGAGATGAAGTAGTCGCCACCGACCACTGTGGGCACGATCACCAGGGTGACGAACGAGCCGTCGGCACCGCTGAGAGCCCGACCGCTGGACGTACTTCCGAACGAGAGGTCGACGTACACCCTGGACGGCCAGCCGTGGCCTGCGACACCCACCCCGGACCCAGGCGGACCGCTGGTCGCCGTGAGCACCAACGACGCTGCGACCCGGAACGGCCGTTCACCCGCGAAGTTCTCGTCCAAGGTCTGCACGACCACGGAATGCGCTCCGAACACGGCCTCTGGGACATCGAACGACCCGGAGAATGCCCCGGCCGAATTGGCCACAAGCGTCCCCACGACGTCTTCGTCGAACAATGCCTGGAGGTTCGCGTTCGCCCGAGCTCCGGAGCCGGTGAGCGATATGTGGGTTCCGACCGCCCCGCTACCGGGCGTGATCGCGAGCTGGAGGCGCTCCGTGCTGGCCCAAAGGGACGCGTTCACGAGAATCTGCGCGATCCCTTGCGTCCAGTAGAAGTTCGCGAAGCCAAAGATCGGCGCGTATGAGCCCATCAGGACCCAGCGGGAGCCGGCATCGGTCACCTTCACGGCCAAGTTGTCCCCCACCCGCTGGCTGGCCGACGTCATACCGGTCCAGAGGTCGCCAATCGTCTTGCCGCTGAACCCGCTGAACCATGCCATCGGGAAGCACCCGGCCATGTTCGTCAGCCGCGTGTAGTATCCGACGGGACGGCCCCGCAAGACGGGATGCGCGGCGACCCCACCCTGCCAGATGTCGCCCGCACAAGGCCACGATTCGGTGCGAACCGCCGGATCGCCACGGAATTGGTTCAACAAGACGACTCCATAGGGCGCGGAGAAACCGTAGACGCTGTCCAGGAACAGGATCCCCGCCCCGGATGCGTCCGCCGCGGCCAGCAAGGCGTTGAACTGGTCGGCCGTCGGGAACACGCTGTTGAACGGTCTCCCGCTCAGGATGATGAGGTCCAGGTTGGCCGCAGCGGCGATCAGATCGTCCCAATTGCCCTGATACTGGGCCACGGCAAAGCGACCCGTGGCATCAAGGATCGTCTGGAGCGGGTTGCCCTGATCGTCGTACATGATTCCGACCCGCCGCTGCGCGACGAGGACGAAATCGAGCGTGGTCGTCTGGCCCTCCGTGACCGTCGCCGTGCCCTGCCCCGACTGGTAGCCGAACTTCTTTGCGGTGATCGTCCAATTGCCTACCGGCAGCACAATCGAGTACTGGCCATTTGCATCCGTGACCGTTTGCACCGGAGTGCCTGTCGCACGGATTTGTACGTCTCCGATCGGCGAGCCGTCGGTGTCCGCGACCGTGCCCGCGACGGAGCCGGAAGGCAGCTGCACGAGGTAGACGGTCAGGTCCACAAACGCCATCGGCGAGATCGTTCCAGCCGTGGACAACCCGAAGCTAACCGGATCAGACTTGACCTTGGCGAGTCCGGTCCCGAGCCCGGTCGCCCAGCTGTAGCTTGCGGCCCAAGCGACCGAATTATCGAAGATCTTCACGGCCGCGCTCGTCCAGTCGTTCGAGACATGGGTCCAGAACTGCGGCGCCAATCCGCCCAACAGGACCCACTGGGTTCCGCCAGCTTGGGCTTCGACGGCGACGCTGTCGCCCTGGATCCCGGTCATGTTCGTTCCGACCTGCGCGAGCGTGGTCCCCGTGAAATTCGTGAACCAGGTGTGGTCCCCGTCGATGGTGCCATTCGTGTTGAGGATCACGGTCACGCTGTCCCCAGGGGCCCCGACGCCGGCGAAGATCGGGTGGCTCTGCAGGATGCTGAAGTACACGGATCCCTCGCCGAAATCAAAGATACGGACCGGCGGATTGCCCGTGTACGCAGACAAGAGAGTGATCCCGTAGGGCCAGTACCAGTAGCTGTCCCCGAAGATCATGCTCACGCCGAGGGCGTTGGCAAGAGACAAGATGTCCACGAAGGTGCTCTGCGCCGGCGCCGTGAGGTCGCTGTCATTCGAGAATCCGGACCAGTAGACGACGGGGAACGCGGAGAGAGACCACTTGAGAGCAATTGCGTCCGGGGCCTGGAAGTCGTACGGGGTGTAGCCGGCCGAGCTCAAGAGCCCTGCGAGCTCGCCTTGCCAATCTTGGTAGACCGCGATGCTCGTATTGCTCGAGGCGACGATGCTGAAATCGAGGGTCGTCGACGAACCGGGCACCACGGTAATGTTTTGCGATGGCGGCCAGAATCCACCCTTGAACGCGCCGACCCGATAGCTGCCTGCGTTAAAGGAGTCGATTTGCAACGAATAGCTGCCACTCGCATCCGTCAACGCCTGGTACTTACCCGGCCCTTCGGCCCAGATCAGGGTCGTCGGCGCGGGAGTGCTGTTGCTCGCGTACGTCACCGTGCCGCTCACGATGCCGGGGATATTCGGCGCCAAGGTGAAGTTCGCCCAGGACGTCTCATTCTCTTTGAGGTCAAGAGTCGCGTTCGAAGGAACGAAACCGGAGGCGGATGCAAGCAGATCGTAGTGGCCCGCTTTCAGGCTCGCCGTGAAGAAGCCGTTCACATCGGTCGTGACGTTCACGTTGGCTTGGACGATCCACACATTCGCTCCCGCGATGGGGCTCAGGTTCAGGTCGGTCACGTATCCGGCGATCGTCCCGTTGTACAGCTTCACGACGACCGGGATGAGCTGGCTGAGGTAGCCGAACTTGGCGAACGAGATGTTGTACGATCCCTCCGGAAGGCTGAGCTTGAAACTCCCGTCCGGCGCGGTCTTCGTGAACGCACCGAGCTCGACCGCGGTCACCGTGACATTTGCCACGGGTGAGGCGGACTGGCTGTCGTACACGACGCCGCGAACGCCCGTGTTCAGAATCAGGGAAAGCGTCACGGCCTTGGCCGTATCCAGGCGACCGTAACCGAATCGTTCGTCCTGGCCGGGGACCCCGAGGTCGACCACCGACTGCTGCAGGTTCTGGTACACCCGTTCGGGGCTCAGAGAGAATCCGGACGCCTGAAGCATCAATGCGACCGTCGCCGAGACGTGGGGGGTGGCCATCGAAGTCCCGCTCAGGAAGGCGTATCCGCCTCCCGGCTGCGTGCTGCGAACGTCGACGCCCGGAGCAGAGAAGTCCGGCTTGACATACGAGGACGGATAGGGCGGGAAGAATGGCCAGTCCGCCGGCGGGCTCGCCCAGGAGATCGTCTTGCCGCCGCTGAAATCAGCGATGTTGTCGTTGATGTCCGTCGCGCCGATGCCGAAGACTCCCCAGATATCGCCCGGGCTCCGGACGTTCCCGAGACCTTCGTTCCCGGACGCGGCGACGGGGACGACGCCCGCAAGGAGGCTGTTTCTGACCGGATCGATGAGAGCATTCTGATCCAAGGGATAGCCACCCCAGCTCATCGACTGGACGTTTCCTGGAGGAGTGGGGTTCCCGTTGCGGTCGAACGGACTCACGCACCACTCCATTCCGGCGATCACCTGCGCGAACGAGCCACTGCCGTTCGGCAGCACGAGGCCCATCATCAGCCATGCGCCAGGGGCGACTCCAATCGCACTTCCACTCGTGCTGTCGCCGGCAATCGTTCCGGAAACATGGGTGCCATGGAAGATGCCAAAGAACTCCGTGTCATGGGGGGTGGAGAAGACCGGGTTACCACTTCCGTCGAACTCCATCCAACCGCCCGGATAAGCGGGGTCGGATGAGTCCGTGGTATACAACCGACCGGCGAGGTCTGGATGCGTCGGATCGATTCCGGTGTCTGTCACGCAAACCCGGACACCTTCGCCGCGAATGCCGAGTGCCCAGGCCCCGGGTGCATTGACTTTCGCGATGTTCCAGTCGTAAGATTGGTTAGCCGTTGGTTCAGGATGGCCGATAACCGTCGGCGGCAAAGTGAGTGCGAAATTAGCGTGAATCCGTTCCACAATCGGATTTTGCGCGATGTCGCGCAGAGTGTCTGCATTCGTCGCCACGAGGAGAGAGTTCGTCAGCCAGAAGCGATGCAGGACCGTCCCGCCCCGATTCACGACGAGATTCGCAATCGGGTCTTGTGACCGGGTGGCGACCGCTTCCAGAGAGTCGACGACGAAATCGTGGCCGCTCGAGGCCCACGTCGGAGATGCAAAATCCTTGAGCTTGATCACCGCGATCGTAGGGCTGGCCGCGTTCGGAGCACTTCCAGCAGTCGAAGTCACCGAAGGCGTGTCCGAACTCCCTTGCGTGAGCACGCCCGGATCGATCTTCGCCAGATTCGTCTGATACGTGTAGGCCGCACCGACGGTCAGGCTCACCGCTGGAAGCACCATCACGACCGCCACAAATACGGCAAGCCACAGCGACGCTCGAGCACTCGAAAATCGCATGCTATCTCCCCCCTCGGAAGCCCTCTCCCCCAGAGAGCAAAAAGGGATGGTTGTGTGCATTACTTAAGTGTTTATGTCCGCAGCCTTCTCGATAGCCGAATGGATTCTAGTTTGAGGACACGGACGAAGAAATCCCGGGGACCCGCAAGGCCCGCGCTTCGCCCGGGTCAGTTCAAGCCCCGCGTCTCTTCCGCGTACTCGACGACCTGAATCCCTCGGCCTCGAGCCGAAAGTTCCTTGAAGTATGGCAACGGATCGAACGCGATCTCGGGCGGAATGACGCCCCTTTGCTGGATCGACCCGTTCACCATCCACTGGGCCGCGATCGAGGGCGGGACGCCGGTGTCGACGACGCCCCCGCCGACGTTCCACTTCTTGTGGGGCCATGTGACGGCCTCGTACCGCAAGGTCATCGGATTCCCTTCCTTCTCGCCCACGAGGACGCAGCGCTGGATGTCTACATCGAGTTCGGGATCCTTCGGCTTCGGCAGCGCATCGATCACCGTTGCGGTGGCGTCGTACGGGCGGACCTTCGTCCCCTCGATGACGATCTCCTCGCGGCTCGCGAGGCCCAGCCGAACGAGGGTCGCGATTGTCTCGCGGAAGGCGGCCGGGAATGCGACGATGAAGTCCATCTCTTGGACTCCTTTCCCGATGGTCTTCGGCATCGTCGCGAGCTCGGAATGGATTGTGTAGTATCCTTCGACGACGCCGACCGGCGGCATGAACTCGGAGCGCTCGAGGCCGGATAGGGCGGGCACGAACCGGATCTTCCCGTTGCGGAGGATCGGCGCATCGAGGGAGAACTCGTCGAAGATCGTGCGAATCGCGTACGGCGGCACGAACTTCCCGGGCTCGCCGCCGGCGACCACCGCGCCGCTGCTCCGGAGAAGCACCTTGTCGACTTTATCGAGTTTACTCGCTCCGTGCATGCCCATCACGTTCATCGTGCCGGGGGTCGATCCGATTCCGAGGACACACGTCACGCCGGCGTCCTTCGCCCGCGCGTCAAGTTTCAGTTGACGAAGGGTCTGGTGGTAAAGTCCACCCAGATCGCAATAGTGAATTCCCGCCCCAATCGCCGCCTCCATGATCGGGACATTGAGGTCGTACCAGCTGCTGTTGATCACACAGTCCCATCTCTTCAGCTCAAGCATCAGGGCGGCCGAATCTCGGGCGTCGACAGGGACCGCCGTCGCACGGTCATCCCGTTGCGCGGCCGCGAACGACTTCGCCTTTGCGGCGCTCCGTCCGGCGATCCCGATTCGCTCGACGCCGGGGCTCGCGAGAAGATCTGGAACCGTGGATTGGGCCATCGCACCGTATCCGCCGAGAATGAGGACCTTCAACGAGCACCGCGAGTCGCCGGAAGTCGAGGTCTTCATTTACGGTTTTCGCCGGGAACTCAAATCTCCGACAGACGCGTTGCGGCGAGGATTGCGCAACCGCCGAGGATCAAAGCCACACTCGTGCCGAACGCCATCGCATACCCGAGGTACTGCGCAGTGAATCCGCCGACGAGCGGCCCGAGGATCGATCCGAAGCCTTGGACCGCGTTGTACGTGCCGAACGCCTCCGCTCGGCCGTTCTCCGGAGCGAGGCGCGACACGAGGATGGAGCCCGCGACGTTGATCAGGGCCCAGCAGAGCCCGACGCCCGCATGAACGGCGATCGCGATGCCGAGGCGAGCGCCGTATGGAAGGGCGGCCATCCCGACGAAAAGGAACGACGGGAACAGCATCGATCGGCCAAGCGACGCGTACAACTGCGTCGATCGGTCGCCTCGACTCGAGACCCAGCGGCCGACCCTTGGATACACCGCGATCGAGGTTGCCTGGCTCGCGATGTACACGGCGAAGATTTCCGGGCTTCTGAGGCCGTACGATTGCTTCAGGAAGATCGGGAAGAATCCGTAGAACGCGGTGAAGCCTCCGAAGAGGAGGAACACGCATACGAGATAGATTCGCAGCGTGCGAGGCAGCCGGACCTTCTTTCGCCAGTCGAGCGGGTTGAAGAAATGCAGGATCCGAATGGGCAGATAGCGGCCCCGCTCGATCCGAGCATGAACATCGGCGACGTGGACCTCCCGTCGATCCACCCGGACCGCCGGTTCGCGAGTCCACACCTGAGCGAGGAGCCCCGAGAGAAGGCCAAGCGCCGCGCCAATCACGAAGAGCGCGCGCATCGACGAGATCTCCGCGGCGAGCAATCCCGGGCCAATGACGAGCCATGCGACCCCGAGGGCCAAGCCGGCGACCCAGCCAATTGCTGCGATACGGCTGACGAGTGCGAGTCGCGCGGGCCACTCCGACGGCTTCGACGTCTCCATCAAGAGGACGGTCCCGGCGGGACCGCTCGCCGCGCCCAGGAAGCCGGCTAGGAGATTCGCCAAGTAGAATTGGGACATGTTCCCAGACATGGCCATCGCGAGGAGGGCGATCCCGCTCCCGAGGAATCCGATCAACAAGAACACCTTGCGTCGCGCGAATCGATCGGAGAGCGAGCCCCACAGAATGAACGCGGGGACGGACGCGAGGCTCGTTGCCGCGGCAATGATGCCCACCGTGAACAGCGTCCCGCCGAGGGCGTAGGCGAACAGCGGAATCAAGGCCGAGGTCGCGCCACCGGCGACCCCTTGCGGGAGGTACGAGTAGAACCAATGAGACCCGTCCGCCCGGTCCATTCCATCCCTTCGGCTCAGGCGAGGCGGCGCACTCGCGCCGACGTATAAGGCCTTTCCTCCGCGGTCAAAGGAGATCGAACACGAGCTTCGCGGCCGCGATGAACAGAACGATGATGAAGATCAACGCGACAGATCGAGTCCGCAACGTCTCGAGGCCCCACCGCGATCCGACGTACGCGCCGACGAAGACGACGGGCATCAGAATTGGAATGAGGGCGAACTCAGCAGGCCACGCGAAGCCTCCCGGCCGGAGCGCGAGATCGACCACGTACGCGACGAAACCCACCGCGGCGGTCGGGATGATGAGCAGCGACGACGTCCCGATCGCCTTCCGGGTCTTCCGGCCGAGAACATACACAAGCAGCGGGACGTTCAGCAGGCCGCCACCGATCCCCATGCTCCCGGACAGAAAGCCGGACCCGGTCGTCGCGGCCGCGGTCGCCGCGACGCGAGGCGGCGTCATCGCGGAATCAACGTCCTCGTCGACGGACCGGGCGTTCTTCGTCCAATCCCGGACCATGTAGACCCCGAACACGATCAACACGGCCGCGAAGAATGCCTCGAACGTTTCTTGGTTCAACACCTTCAACGTGAAGACGGTCCCCACGACGGCCCCCAGGAGAGCCCCGGCGAGGAGGACGCCCCCCAGCCGGAAGTCCACGAGGCCGCGGCGGTGGTGGTTGATCACGGACGAGGTCGCGGTCGCAATCGTCAGCGTGAGAGAGATCGGTACCGCCAGATCCTTGTCGGGGACGCCGGTCGACAGGAGGATCGGCACGAACAGGAGTCCACCCCCGAGGCCCAGGTTCGAATAGATGAATGCCACGCCGAAAATGAGGACGGCCTGAATCAAGAGGATGAGCGCGTCCACGCCGCGCGCAAAGTCGGTGCCGTATTAATTACTAACGAGAAACTATCGGGCATGGTCGGTGACAAGCGAGTGGTCCTCCTCGTGCGATTCGGCGAGATTGCCTTGAAGAGTCGGTTCGTGCGCCGCCAGCTCCGGGACCGTCTCGTCGCGAACATTCAGGATCTCTTCGCGGCCGAGGGCGTCGAGTGCATCACGGACTCAGATGAGGCGCGTGTGTATGTCTACGCGGACGATGTCGCCCGGGCGCGGTCTATCCTCACGCGGGTGTTCGGCGTCGTGTCGATCAGCCCCGCCGCGGAGACCCATGCCGACCTCGCATCGCTGCGGCACGTCGTCCTCTCCGAGGCGAAGTGGTCCCTCGCGGCCGGCAAGTCGTTCGCGCTTCGGACGCGGC
>Ga0209058_1000462_pt1 | contig 34656 bp, 38 predicted proteins | sample GraSoiAngelo_147_FD_185904 | JGI IMG/M metagenome (GOLD analysis project Ga0209058, IMG submission 185904) | Grasslands soil microbial communities from the Angelo Coastal Reserve, California, USA - 14_1009_05_40cm (SPAdes) (version 2) | ecosystem: Environmental > Terrestrial > Soil > Grasslands ... | reverse complement strand
TACCGGTTGTCACGCCAGTGGCAGCGCCGGGTAGCCATGGCCGGTTTGGATAAGCGCTGAAAGCATCTAAGTGCGAAGCCAACTCCAAGATAAGGTCTCCCACCGGGTTAACCGGGTAAGGGCCCTGCTAGACCAGCAGGTTGATAGGCCGGAGGTGTAAGAGGAGCAATCCTTTGAGCTGACCGGTACTAATAGCCCGAGGGCTTGTTCACCTATAACTCACTCTTCAGCTCACTGAGGAGAGAGAGAAAGAAAGCCAACGAACGACAACGGATCCAGCGCACAAGGCACGCTGGAGAATCTCATAGACCTGATTCGGTTGCTCAATAGCTGTTGCTGAAGCGCGTCCCCTGGGCCGGCGACCTGCTCTAATCATCGAGTGGGCGACGACAAACCCGACCTCGGTGATGGCGGCCTGCACATCGCGATCGTGGTCGCGCGCGCCGCGGACGAGCACGTCGCCAGGCGCCTCGTTCGGGGCGCCGAGGACGCGCTCGGCAAGCACGGGCTGGAGGAGCCGGACCTGTACTGGGTGCCAACGCCGCTCGACCTGCCGGTGGTCGCCCTCGCCCTCGCCGAGAAAGGGGGTCCCGACGCCATCGTGGCGCTGGGCAGCGTGATCGACGACGACATCGTCGCCACGCAGTCCGCGGCCGGGCTGATGCAGGTTCAGCTGGACACGGGAGTGCCGGTCACCTTCGGCATCGTGGTCGCCGACGACGTCGACCAGGCCCTCGCCCGCTCCGGGCCGAAGAACAACAAGGGCGCCGAAGCCACCGAAGCCGCCATCGAGATGGCGAACTTGCTGCGAGAGATCCAGGGCTGAGCCGAGTCGTCAGCCCACGACGGACAGGGCGAGCACCTTCTTGCCCGCGGGCATGACCAGAAACCCCTCCGTCGCGGCCGGCGTGGAGTAGCGGTTCGCGCCGCCGATGCTCGTCGTGTAGAGCGTCCTTCCGCTCGACGGCTCGAACGCGTACAGCATCGCCGACGACGACTCGATCGCCCACAGCGCGCCCGCGGCGGTCATAGGCGGCGCGAGGGTCGGGTGGCCTGAGCGCCACGCGACGGACAGCGAAGACGAGCCGACGGAAACCGCGTACAGGCCGTCGATGCAAGGGATGAACACGGTCGAGCCAATCCACGCCGTGCCGCCCCACGCTCCGCCGCATATTCGACGGCTCGCGATCTGGCCGCCGACGCCGCCCAGCCGCCCTGGCTCGAGCAGGTATCCGACGCCCTCCTTGCCGATCACGAACACCCGGTTCAGGTCGCGCAGGACCGCCGCGCCGGTGGAGCCGAGGTCGGTGTCGCCGTTGTTCAACGCCACCCAGTTCGACGGCGCGAAGTAGGAACGGACCGTCGCCAGGTCGGGCGACAGCTGGATCACCGCGTCGCTGTAGTCGAAGCTCGAGGACGAAGAGAACGAGTTGCCGGTGACCACGTAGACGCTCCCGTCTGGCCCGATCGTCGGTCCATGCGGCGCCCAGATGCTCGCCCCTCTCGCGGCCGGGACGCGGTAGACGTGCGCGACCCCGCCTGCGAGCGGCACCCCGACCATGTACCCGTGGTAATTACCGCAGTCGCCGAACAGCCCTCCGAACGGCACGTAGACGAATCCAGATCCGATGGCCAGCGCGCCTCGCAGCTGCTGCACGCGCGGGTCCGAACCTGCCGGGTCGATGGTCTGCTGCCACAACACCGACCCGTCGGTCAGGCTCAGCGCGTAGAGCACGTGGTGATATCCGCGCAGAAACGCCACCACGTACATCCGCCCCGATGCCGGATCCGCGGCCGGCGTGCCCGTGATCCCGGTGACTGGGCCAATGTTCCCGCACGGAAGCGTCGAGGCGACGACCGGGTCGCCGAAATGCCGCTGCCACACCGTCGAGCCCGTGAAGATGTCGAGCGAGTAGACGGTGTTGTTCTCGGTGGCGACGATGACGTGCCCCGCGACGATGAGCGGCGACGCGTAGACGTCCCCGTCCACGTCCACGTTCCACGCCGTGCGCGGCGTGGTCAGCGCGGGCTCGGCGGGCCCCGCGCCAGAACGCCCCGAGTCGCGGTGGTACTCCGGCCACTCGAGCGAGATCGGGGCGGAGGGTGCCGGCGAGCCGCCGGACGGGCGAGGTGAAGCGACACCGGAAGGCGGCGACAGGCTGCACGCGCCGGCAAGCACACAGCCCGCGACGACAAGGGCGACCCAACGCCCCGACCTCAGAGGCCCCAGGCGAACTTCCTCTCCGGCCTCATGCGAGCTCGCTCGGGCGCCAGCAGCTCGACCCGGCCCTGCATCGCGATGCCCCGCCTCGGACCCATCGCGTCGACCACCATCGCCGCGCGCGGCTCCGCCTGCATGTTGCGCAGCTTCACGCCGTCGACGTCGAAGTCCAGCGAACCGTCGTCGTTCATCGTGTACATGACCGGCGCGACGTGGGGCCATCCCGTCGGCCCGACGGTGGCGAAGCGCGCGATGCGCTGCGAGCGCAGAAAGTCGAGCTCCGCCGCGCTGAACACTCCACAAATCCTAGACTCAACGATTCACATGGAAGACACAGCCGCCAGCACAGGAACCACGATCGGCGGCTACACCATCACTCGAATCGAACCGCTCGCACGCCTCGAAGGCCGCTACCTCGAGCTGGAGCACAGGGGCACAGGCGCCAGGCACATCCACATCGAGTGTCCCGACGACAACAACGCCTTCGCCGTCTTCTTCTCCACGCCGCCGGTCGACTCCACCGGCGCCGCCCACATCCTCGAGCACGTGGTGCTCGCCGGCTCGCGTAAATACCCGGTCCGCGATCCGTTTTTCAGCATGACGCGGCGCTCCCTCGCGACCTTCATGAACGCGCTCACCGGCGCGGACTGGACGATGTACCTCTACAGCACCCGCAACGCCAAGGACTATAAAAACCTCCTCGACGTCTACCTCGACGCGACTTTCTTCCCACGCCTCGACGAGGACTCCTTCAAACAGGAGGGCATCCGGTTCGAGTTCGAAAACCCGGACGACCCGCAAAGCGGGCTTCGCTACAAAGGCGTGGTCTTCAACGAGATGAAGGGCGCGCTGGCGACTGCCTCCTCCGCCGTCGACCGCGCGATCGGCAAGACCCTCTTCCAGGGCCTGCCCTACGCCTACGTGTCCGGTGGCGACCCCGAGGACATTCCGGACCTGACCTGGGAAAGCCTCAAAGCATTCCACGCCCGCCACTACCACCCGAGCAACGCGCGGTTCTACACGTACGGCAACCAGGCTCTGGACCGGACCCTGGAAGCGATCGAGACCAACGCGCTCGCGAAGTTCGAGCGCATCTCTGTCGCCGACGGACGGATTCAAAACGTCGCTCGCGCGACCAGGCCCATGCGCGCGGTCGAGGCCTACCCCGCTTCTGGATCCGAGGACAACACGAAGAAGGCCCAGGCGCTCACCGCCTGGGTCACGGTCCAGTCCGCCGACTCCTTTCAATCCCTGGCGATGAAGGTCCTCGCCGAGGTCCTCCTCTCCAACGCCGGCTCGCCCCTGCGCAAAGCGCTGATCGATTCAGGTCTTGGCAGCGCGCTGGCGGACGGCAGCGGACTTCAAGACGACTACAAGGAGTCGGTCTTCGGCGCGGGCTTGAAAGGGATCGCCGCCGAGGACGCGGACAAGGTGCAGCAGGTAGTCCTCGAAACGCTCGAGCGCCTGGCTGACCAGGGCGTCGATTCAAAGCAGGTCGACGCCGCCATCCATCACCTCGAGTTCGAGAAGCGCGAGCGCTCCAACGCCGGCTTTCCGTACGCCCTTCGCCTTCTCTTCGCGACCATGCCCGCCTACCACTACGAGGGCGACCCACTCAGCGCCCTCGACTTCGACGCCGACCTCGAGAGACTCGAACGGGCCCGCGGCGAGGGGCGGTTCTTCGAGAACCTGATCCGCGCCGAGCTGCTCGACAACCCCCACCGCGCCCTGGTCACGGTCGTCCCCGACACCGAGCTCGAGGATCGGCAGCGCAAGCAGGAGCTGGACAAGCTGGCGGCAGTAGACAGAACGCTCAGCGACGAGGACAAGAGACGCATCGTTGCGGACGCACTGAGACTCAAGCAAGAGCAAGACGCAAGGCAGGACCTCTCCGTGCTCCCGACCCTCGAGCTCACGGACATCCCGATGAAGTTCGAAGACGTGCCCAGCCGCGACGAACGCCTTCGCAGGGCCACGGTCGAGTTCTACCCTCAGCCCACCAACGGCATCACCTACCTCGACATCCGCAGCGACTTCTCGCACCTGACCTCGGAGCAGAAGGACCTGCTCCCGCTGTTGAGCCGCGCCCTTACCCAGAGCGGGGCCGCCGGCCAGGACTACGTGGAGATCGCGGCCCGCATCGCCTCGACCACTGGCGGCGTCGGGGCCGCTGCCCAGATCCAGTCCCTCGCCAAAAGCGAGGACTATCTGCAGTCCTTCGTTCTCTCCGGTCGTGCCCTGGACCGCAACGCCCAGCCCTTCATCGAGCTGCTGACCGACATCGTCGCCCGCCTGGAGGTGCAGCCCAAGCGCCTGAAGGACGTGATCGCGGAGATCAGCACCCGCCTCGAGACCTCGCTCGCCGGCCTCGGATTCCAGTTTGCGCTTCTCCGGGCGCACTCCAAGCTCAGCTCCGAGGGCGCGATCAACGATCGCCTTCAGGGCATCGGCATGCTCCACACGATGCGCCGTCTGGCTCGGCTCGACGAGATCGAGCTGAAGGAGGTCATTCAGCAGCTCGACCAGATCCGCACCCAGCTCTTCCGCGGCGACGGCCTGCGCATCATCGTCACCTGCGAAGAGGGGATGATCGAACCGCTCGAGGAGCTGCTCACAGGCCTGGTCGCGGCTCTGCCCTCAGACGGAACGGAAGGTCAACCTGCTCCGGTCGCCCCGCTGGAGCGCGCCCCCGAGGCCCGGGTCGCACCCGTCCCGGTCGCGTTCAACGTTCGCATCTTCAAGACCGTTCGCTACACCCACCCCGACGCGGCCGCGCTGCTCGTACTGTCCAACTACATCCGCGACACGTTCCTTCACCGCGAGCTGCGCGAGAAGGGAGGCGCCTACGGCGGCTTCGCCCAGGCCGGCGTCGCGAACGGCACCTTTTACTTCGGCTCCTACCGCGACCCCAACATCGTCCGCACCTACGACGTCTTCGACCGGGCGGTGCGATGGGTGACAGAAGGAGAGATCGAAGCCGAAACGCTCATGGAGGCGATCCTCGGCGCTTGCGGCGACGTCGACCCGCTCGAGTCGCCCGACATCAAGGGTCGCCGCGAGGCGACCAACCGCGCCACGGGCTTCACGCGCGAGGCCCGCGAGCGCTTCAAGCAGCACCTGCTCCAGGTCACGGCGGACGACCTGAGGCGCGTCGCCCGGGCCTACTTCCTGGAGAAGCCGGCCGTGCAGACGACCGTCGCCGGCGGCGAGCTCATCGACGAGGCGCGCAAGGAGCGCCCCGGCCTCTTCGAGGTGGTCGCGCCCGTTTAGACCGAACGCAATAGACTGGCGCCGGTGAAACAGCCTTGAAGCAGTACTGGCGGAACGAATATTTCTGGCCGGGCGTGCTGATCCTGGTGGGACTCTACTTCCTGCTGCGCAACGTCGGTCTTCTCGACTGGCTGCGCTCGGACATCTTCTGGCCTATCGTCCTGATCGGACTCGGCGTCTGGCTCATCGTGCGCCGCAGCTGGCGCTGACGAACATGTGGTGGGGCCGCAATCCGGGCGTCTGGTGGGGAGGCGTGCTGGTGATCATCGGCGCGCTCTTCCTGCTCGCCAACCTCGGCGTGCTCAACAACCTCGACTGGAACGTCATCTGGCCGCTGGTGCTGATCGCGGTCGGCGTATGGCTGCTCCTCGCCCGCATCGGCCCCGGCAGCGGCTATGCGGACGTCGACAGCGCGGAGGCTCGCGAAGGCTTGGCGAAGGCGAAGCTCGAGCTCGCCGTGGGCTCGGCGCAGGTCGACGTCCGGGCGTCGAGCCTCGAGGGCGACCAGCTGTACAAGGTGCATATCGAGCACGGCGGGACATCGCCCAGGGTCGAGCTCGACCGGGCGACAGGTACGGTGCGGATCAGCCAGCGACCCGACTGGTTCACGGGCGCTCGCCGCCTCCACGTCGACGCCAGGATCACCGACGCGATTCCGTGGGAGGTGAGCTGCAACACGGGGGCCATCCGTGGCGACTTCGACCTCTCCACCGCCGCCATCAGCGCCTTCGACTGCAAGACGGGCGCCAGCCGCGTCGATGTCGCCCTGGGGTCGCCCAAGGGCGCGGTGCCGATCCGGGTCCAGGGCGGCGCGCTTACCGTGAACGTCACGCGACCGCTCGGCGTCCAGGTGTCGGTCCAGGCCTCGGGCGGCGCTGTGCAGCTCCGCGCGGACGGCGCGCGCGACGACGGGATCGGATCGCGCAGCTGGAAGTCCGACGGCTTCGACGCGGCCAAAGACCGCTACGAGATCGCGGTCTCGGGGGGCGCGCTCAGCATCGAGCTCGGCCTCCGCTAGCGGGCCCATGCGCTACACCTACCGGTACCGGAGCTTTTTCTGGCCGGCGCTGTTGATCCTGGCCGGTCTCATCGCCCTGCTCGTGAACACGGGCCAGATCCCGGCCGAACGCCTGGACCAGCTCCTGAACCTGTGGCCCCTCGCCCTGGTCGTGATCGGCCTCGAGCTGATCATCCGGCGCAGCGTCCACGGCGTGGCCGGCGACGTCGCCGCGGCCTTGATCGTGCTCCTGGCCGTGGTCGGCGCCGCCGCCTACGTCGCGGCCACGCCATCACCGACCTCGGCCCACTCCCTCGACGCGTCCGAAGAGGTGGGCAGCATCTCAGAGGCGACGGTGGAGGTCGACGCCGGGGCGGCGACGATCTCCGTCGTGGGGAACAAGGAAGTCGGCGCCGCCCTCTTCAGGGCGCACGTCGACTACTCGGGGACGAAGCCCGATGTGCGCTTCAACCGTGACTCGGGGCGCCTCACCATCTCCCAGCGCAGCAGCTTTCCCATCTTCTCGACTCAGCGCAGGTTTGCCCTCCAGCTCGCCCTCAACCCTGCGGTCGTCTGGAAGATCGAGCTCAACACCGGCTCCGCGACCACGACGCTTGCGCTCGCCGACGTGCGCGTCGGCTCGATCTCGCTCAACACCGGTGCCAGCCGCGATGAGATCACCCTTGGCCGGCCGTCAGGCAACGTGCCGATCGAGATCAACGGCGGCGCGCTGACGGTCACGATCCACCGGGTGAAGGGGACCGACGCGTCGGTCGAGGTCTCCGGCGGGGCGGTGACGCTGAACGCCGACGGCCGCAGCCAGCACGCCGTGGGGGAGCTTCGCTTCGAGACGAGCGGCTTCTCCGGCGCGACCGACCGCTACAAGATCAGCGTCAACGGGGGCGCCTGCACCGTGACCCTGGACTCTGCGACCGCCTCAGGCTAGGCGCGCGTCGAGGGCCTCGACCCGGGCCCGGTAAAGTGCGGCCGTCGCGGTGCTGATCGCCGCCCGGAACCCGCGGGCGGCGGCGTCGAGCAAAGCCTCCGCGTCGTCGTCGAGGACCCCGCCCGCGCGCAGCACCGGGATCAGGGCCGCGCTCTGCTCGGCGGCGGCGAGGAAGGCGTCCTGGCCGGCGCCGACCCGCATCAGCGCCCCGGACGTTTCCCGCAGACGCCTGGCCAGGGCGCGGTGCTCCCCGTCCGCTACCTCCTCGGCGCGCCGCGAGGCCCGGCCCGCAGCGACCGCGGCCAGCCGCCCCTCGAGCACGCGTCCGTCGGCGGCCGCGTTCGCCGCCAGGGCGGGGCACAGCCCCACGACCTCCTGGGCGCCAAGCGAGGCGCCGCGTCGCTCGAGTTCGGCGATCACGTCGTCCGGCTTCGTCTCGTCAAGCCGGAAGAGGTTCATCGACAGCTGCACGCGACCGCCCGTGAGCTGGAACACGAGCGCCTGCACGCCGCGCAGCCCACCCGAAGAAGTCTCGCGGACGGTGCGGGCGAGAGCCCGCGCGGTCACGAGGTCGGTGTCGTAGAGGATGACGTTGAAGGCGACCAGCGCGGGGCGAGCGCCGACGCATGCCCCACCCGCGGTCGGGTGGAGCAAGGGACCGCCGACGTCCGGCGTCGCCCTCCCCGAGCGAATGTCGACGAGGCGCTTGCTCTCGCCGAGGCCGTAGTAGAAGACCGGGACCTTGAGCTCCTCCCAGATGCGATGAGCGACCTCGTGGGCGAGGTCGCGGCACGACTCGAGCGACGTCCGGCCGAGCGGCACGATGGGGATCACGTCCGCCGCCCCCGTTCGTGGGTGCACGCCCCGGTGCCGGCGCATGTCGATCTTCCCCACGGCCTCGGCCACGGCGGCAAGCAGCGCGTCCATGAGCTTGGGACGTGGCCCGGCCAGCGTGACGACCGTGCGGTTGTGGTCCGGGTCAGCGTCCTCGTCCAGCCAGTACGCCTTCTGCGCGGCGCGCACGAGCTCGCCGCGGACGAGGATGTCGCGACCTTCGGAGAAGTTGGGCACCGACTCGTAAAGCTCGACCACGACCCGCTAGCGTAATTTCCCGTGTCCGGACCGGTCGCGCTCGTCTACGGCGAGGCGCTGATGAAGCACCACCTCTCCGACGAGCACCCGCTGCAGCCGATCCGGGTCAAGCTCGCCGTCGACCTCATCGAGTCCACGGGACTGATCGAGCACGCGCACCTCCTGCCGCCGCGAGCCGCCACCATCGAGGAGCTGGAGCTCGTGCACTCGCCCGACTACGTCGAGCTCGTGCGCTCGCTGAGCGATCCATCACAACGTGGAAGCGTCTCCCCGCGCGCGATCGACGCCGCAGGTTTCGCGTCGGCCGACAACCCCATCTCCGACGAGCTGCACGAGGGAACCTCGCTCGTCGTCGGCGCCTCGATCGTCGCCGCCGAGCAGATCCAGACCGGCGCCGCGCTCCACGCCTTCAGCCCCTCGGGCGGCCTGCACCACGCGCACCGCGACCGCGCGTCGGGATTCTGCACCTACAACGATGCCGCCGTGGCCTGCGAGTGGCTGAAGCGGCAGGGGCATCGCGTCGCCTACGTGGACGTCGACGTCCACCACGGCGATGGGGTGGAACACATCTTCGCCGCCGACCCGGACGTGCTCACGATCAGCCTGCACGAGAGCGGCCACTACCTTTTTCCGGGCACCGGGTTTCCGCAGGACGCGGGCGTCGGCGCCGGCCGAGGCTCCGCGGCCAACCTACCTTTCATGCCCTATACCTGGGACGAGCCGTGGCTGCACGCGTTCGAGAAGGTCGTGCCCACGCTCCTGCGTCGCTTCCAACCGACGGTGCTCGTGACCCAGGACGGCTGCGACTCGCACCACCTGGACCCGCTCGCGCACATCGCCAACACCACACGCATCTGGCCGCGCGTCGGCAGCCTCTTCCACGAGCTGGCGCACGAGCTGTGCGAGGGTCGCTGGGTGGCGCTGGGGGGTGGGGGATACGCGATCTACGAGGTCGTGCCTCGCGCGTGGACGCTGCTCTTCGCCGAGATGGTCGAGCACCCGGAGCTCGCGGCGGAGCTCGACGATCCGGCGACTGTCGTGCCCAGTCCTGAGGCGCAGGAGCGCGTCTGGCGGGCTCTTCGCAACGACCTCGACCGCCTGGGCGAGGTCCACGGGATGGACTTTTAAGGGCTCAGACGAAGCGCCAGCGAGTCGCGCCATGCGGCTCCGCGGTGGCGACCCCGGTGGCGGTGTGGAACGTGAAGCGGTACAGGTACCAGGGCGGGGGCCCCGCGCTCGGGGCGCTGTACGGAGCGGTGAACGCGTCCCTCTCCACCTCGGCCGGCCACCCGCTCGCGCGATAGAGCCCCGCCACCTTCTCCAGCGTCGGCGCGTCGACGATGCGTTCAGCCTCGCCCTCGAGGATCAGGTCGAGTCCCTCGAGCCTGGTCGAGATCGTGCATGCCGGGTTGTCCGCCAGGTTGCGGCTCTTGCGGGTGCCAGGTCCGCTGACGATGTAGATGTAGTCCTCGTGCCACAGGGCGCCGATCCCCGCAGCGTGCGGGCGGCCGTCCCGGCCGGCGGTGCCGAGAAAGAACGGGATGTCAAGCCGCGTCGGGCTGGCTGCCAGCCCATCACGGGCCCGGCTCCACTCCAGCGGCGAGTGGCCGTAGCGGTCGAGGTTGGTCGTTTCGACGGGCGCTCGCTCAGTCATGTGCTCACCTCGATGTCTAGACGGCCCAGGTCCCAAAACTAATCGTTCGAGGCTTGGATCAGCGCCTGATACAGCGCCACGGTCCGCTCGGCGATGACCTTCCAGCTGAAACGGTCGAGGACGCGGCGGCGGCCGGCCCTGCCCATCCGCGCGGCCAGCTCGGGGTCGCGAAGCAGCGAGCTCACGCGCTCCGCCAGCTCCGCGGCGTCCGTTGGTCCGACCAGGAAACCCGTCTCGCCCTCGACGACGATCTCCGGGATCCCGCCCACGTTCGTCGCGACCACGGCTGTCTCGCAGGCCATCGCCTCGAGGTTCACGATGCCGAAAGGCTCGTAGACGGAGGGGCAGATGAAGACGGCGGCGCCGGAATAGAGCTTGATCACCTCGGCGCGCGGAAGCATCTCCTCGATCCACACGAGACGGCCTCGTTCCGCCTCGACGCGCCGGCGGAGATCGTCGACCTCGCGAGCGATCTCGGGGGTGTCCGGCGCGCCGGCGCACATCACGAGCTGGTAAGCGCGATCGATCGACGGGGCCGCGTGCAGGAGCTGGGCGACGCCCTTCTGGCGGGTGATGCGGCCGACGAACAACGCGTACGGGCGGTCAGGGTCGACGCCGTGCCGGCGGAGAAGGGCGTCGTCGCGCGCGGGTCGGTATTCGTCCGGATCGATGCCGTTGTGGATGACGTGGACGCGCTCGGCGACGACTTCTGGATAGCAGTCGAGCACGTCCTTGCGCATCTGCTCGGAGACCGCGATCACCGCGTCGGCATCGGTGATGGCCGTCCTCTCGCACCACGAGGACAGGGCGTATCCGCCGCCGAGCTGCTCGGCCTTCCACGGCCGCAGCGGCTCAAGGCTGTGGGTGGTGACGACGTGCGGCACACCCCACATGCGCTTGGCAAGGTCGCCGCCGAGATTTGCGTACCAGGTGTGGCTGTGCACGAGCTGGCGACCTTTGGCCCCGGCGGCCATGGCGAGATCGATGGAGATCGCCTGCAGCGCGGCGGACTCTGGCTTCGGCTGGGCGAGCACGTCCCACGGCTCATGGGCGATCACCTTCGGTTCGGTGCGTGGGCTGCCCCAGCAGTGCACCTCGAGGTCGACGCTCTTGCGCAGCTCGCGGGCCAGGTACTCGACGTGCACGCCGGCGCCGCCGTAGACCTCGGGCGGATATTCGCGCGTGAAGAGGCCGACCTTGATCAACGAGCGTCGACGACCTGACCTTTCGCGACCGCGACGACGCCCCTGGCCGAGACCGTGAAGCCGCGGCCCGCAGCGTCCTCGGCGTCCACATGCACCCCCGCGGCGACTCTCACGTTCTTGTCCAGGATCGCCTTTCGCACCACTGCTCCCGGCTCGACGACCACGGAATCCATCAGGACCGAGTCCTCGACCAGCGCCCCGTCGTGCACGAACACACCGGGCGAGAGCACCGAGCGGCGCACTGTTCCGCCCGCGATGATGACCCCGCTGCTGACCAGCGAATCCACGGCCGAGCCCCGCCGGCCGTCCTCGTCGAACACGAACTTCGCCGGGGGCAGCACGGGCATCCAGCTGTAGATGGGCCACTCGAGGTTGTACAGGTTGAAGATCGGGTCCGCCGTCACCAGGTCCATGCTCGCGTCGTAGTACGCGTCCAGGTCACCGACGTCGCGCCAGTATCCGCGGTCGCGCGTGGTGCTCCCCGGAACCTCGTTGTCGGCGAAGTCGTAGACGCATGCGCGCCCTCGCTGAACCATCAGGGGCACGATGCTGCCGCCCAGGTCGTGCTTCGAGGATTCGTCCGTTGCGTCCGTCTCGATGGCGTCCAGCAGGGCCTCGGTGCTGAAGACGTAGATGCCCATGGACGCGTAGCAGTGCTTGGGGTCGCCGGGCAGCGTGGGCGGGTCGGCCGGCTTCTCCAGGAAACCGCTCACCCTTCCGTCGGCGTCGGAGTCGATGATCCCGAACGCCGAGGCTTCTGCAACCGGAACCTTGATGCCCGCCAGCGTCAGGCCCGCTCCGGTCTGGAGGTGGAGGTCGACCATCTGCTGCGGGTCCATCCGGTAGATGTGGTCGGCGCCGAAGACGCAGATCACCTCGGGCTGCTCGTCGTTGATCAGGTTCACGTTCTGATAGATGGCGTCGGCCGACCCCGCGAACCAGCGCGGACCCCGTCGCATCTGCGCCGGCACGGTGGCGATGTAGTTGCCGAGCAGCGGGTTCAGCCGCCAGAGCTGGGCGATGTGGCGGTCGAGGCTGTGGCTTTTGTACTGGGTCAGGACCGCGATCTTGCGCACGCCGGCGTTGACCAGGTTGGAGAGACAGAAATCGATCAGCCGGTACGTCCCGCCGAACGGGACGGCCGGTTTGGCACGGTCGAGCGTCAGGGGCATCAGTCGCTTGCCCTCGCCCCCGGCGAGGACCATGCCCATCACGCGGGCTGGGTGCGTAGTCCGGATCGCCATGCCGGGAATCGTATGTCTGCCGGGAGCTCGAGCCGCGATCCCCCGGCCGGCGAGCTAGGCCGAGTACGTCCTCAGGCAGCGCGTGCAGACGCGCGCGCGGAACGTCTGGCCCTTCACCGTCACACGGCCCATCTGGAGGTTGGGCAGAAACCTCCGGTTGACCCGGTTCTTGGCGTGGCTGACGTGATGTCCGTACTGCGGCGTCTTGCCGCAGATCGCGCACTGCTTGGCCATGGGTTACCTTCCGGCTGGAGTCAAGAAAGCACGCGCCAGCGAACAAACGCTTGCGTGCGGACCCGAATTGTACCATGAGCCATCTGATGGCCTCGAAGACGACCACGGCGCTCATCCAGTCCCGGCAGTGGGGCCGGATCGAGGTCTTTCCTTCGGCCGTGGCCGCCATCGCCGGCCACGCCGCCACGCGCTGCTACGGGATCAGCGGCATGGCCGCCCGGGGCCTGCGCGACGGCTTCGCCGAGCTGCTGCGGCGCGAGAACGTCGACAAGGGCGTCGACGTGGAGCAGGCCGACGAAGGGCTGATCATCGACGTCTACGTCATCGTCCAGTACGGGATCCGCATCTCCGAGGTCGCGCACAACCTCCAGGAGACGGTGCAGTTCGAGGTCGAGCGGTCAGTGAACGTGCCCGTCGTCAAGGTCAACGTCAACGTCCAGGGCGTTCGCGAAGAGAAGAGCTGACACGTGGTCGCCACCAAGACGCTGGGCGTCGACGGCCCGCTCTTCAAGCGGGCGCTGCTGGGCAGCCTCACCTGGCTCGGCGCCAACCATGAAGAGGTAAACCGGCTCAACGTGTTCCCGGTGCCGGACGGAGACACCGGCACGAACATGCTGCTGACCCTGCAGTCGGCGGTCGAGGATGTGAAGGAGTCGAACGCCGCCGAGGTGAGCAAGATCGCCAAGCTGGCCTCCCACGGCAGCTTGATGGGCGCGCGCGGCAACTCGGGCGTGATCCTCTCCCAGATCTTTCGCGGGTTCGCCCGCGCGGTCGAGGGCAAGAGCTCGCTCACGCCGGCCGAGCTCGCGGCCGCGTTCGAGGAAGCCGCCAACGCCGCCTACCGCGCGGTCAACAAGCCGACCGAGGGCACGATCCTGACCGTGGCGCGCGAGGCCGGGCGCGCCGCCGCGACGGCCGCAAGCACGCCCGACGCCACCGTGCCGCGCGTCATCGCCGGCGCGGCAGCGGGCGCGCGGGCGGCGGTGCAGAAGACGCCGAGCCAGCTGCAGATCCTGCGTGACGCGGGCGTGGTCGACGCCGGCGGCTTTGGCCTGCAGCTGATCCTCGAGGGGATGCTCAAGACCGTCGAGGAGTCGGACCCGGCCTTCGCGGCCCTCGCCGAGAGCAAAAAGCCCGTGATCCCGGCGGCCCAGGTCGCGCTCGACCTGCCGGAGGGCGGTTGGGGCTACTGCACCGAGTTCCTCATCGAGGGCGCAAACCTCGACACGGAGCTGATCCGCGGCCAGATCGAGGCCCTCGGCAACTCGGTCCTCGTCGTCGGCGAGCCCGAGCTGGTGAAGGTCCACGTCCACACCGACGACCCGACCCGCGTCATCAACCTCGCGGGCGGGTACGGCAAGCTCTTGAAGCTGAACGTCGGCGACATGTCGACGCAGCACCGCCGCATCCTCGAGACGGAGGGTGGGGGACAGGGGGCCGCGCCCCGCCCGAACGGCATCGGCATCGCGGCCGTGGTCGCGGGCCGCGGCCTCGTCGACATCTTCCGCGGCCTTGGCGTCGACGCCATCATCGAGGGCGGCCAGACGATGAACCCGAGCACGCAGGACATGCTCACCGCCATCGAGTCCGTGCCCTACGACGAGGTCATCCTGCTGCCCAACAACGGCAACGTCATCGCCGCGGCCAAGCAGGTGGTCGGGCTGACCAAGAAGAAGGTCCACCTTGTCGAGACGCACAGCGTCCCTCAAGGCGTGTCCGCAGTCGTCGCCTTTCGACCCGAGCGTCCTGCGGCCGAGAACCTGCGCGCCATCAGGGCGGAGGCCGAGCGGGTGCAGACGATCGAGGTCACGCACGCCGTCCGCGACACGCGCTCCAACGGAGTCAAGGTCAGGAAGGGCGACGTGATCGGCCTGATCAACGCCAAGCTCGAGTTCGCGGGGGACGACTACGCCGAGGTCGTCAAGCAGGCGCTCGGCAAGCTCGGGCCCGACTCCTACGAGCTGGTGACCGTGTACCGCGGCGAGCAGGCGACCGACGCCGAGATGTCGAAGCTCGAGTCCGAGATCCGCTCCCACTACCCGGGCCTCGAGGTCGAGGTGCAGCAGGGCGGCCAGCAGCACTACCCGTTCATCCTCTCCGTCGAATAAAGTTCGGCCTTTGAAGCGCAGCTTCGCGGTCGTCACCGACTCGACCGCCGACCTGCCCCGCGAGTGGCGTGAGCGTTACGGCATCGAGGTCGTGCCCCTCAAGGTCCTCTTCGGCAAGGAGACGTTCCGCGACGGCGTGGACATGAACAACGAGGAGTTCTTCCGCCGGCTGGCGGCCTCGACAACGCTCCCCACCACGTCGGCGCCTTCGCCGGGGGAGTTCGCGGACGTCTACCGGCGCCTGGCGCGGGACCACGACGGCTGCATCTCGATCCACATCGGCGCCCAGCTCTCGGCGACCGCGGAGGCGGCGCGCGTCGGAGCCTCGTCGGTCGACGGGTTCAAGGTCGAGGTCGTCGACAGCCAGACGGTGTCCATGCCGGTCGCATTTCTCTGTCGCGTCGCCGCCGAGTACGAGACCCTGGAGGCTGCGACCGCGGCCGTGCGGCCGCGCGTCCCCAAGACGCGCGTGCTGGCGCTCCTCGACACGCTGCGTTACCTGGAGATGGGTGGGCGGTTGAGCCGCGCCCAGGCGATGATCGGCACCATGCTCGACCTCAAGCCGCTGCTCCTGGTGGCGAACGCGGAGATCAAGCCGGTCGACCGCGTGCGCACACGCTCGCGCGCGATCTCGCGCATGGTCGACTACTTCAAGGGCGACCTGCCCGTCGAGCACATGGCGGTCATGCACGCGCAGGCGGCAGACGAGGCGGAGCAGATCGCGGACGCGCTGCGCAGGGACCTGCCGGGGCGGGAGGTGACCGTCGGTCAGATCGGCTGCGTGCTCGGCACGCACACCGGCCCCAAGGCTCTCGGTCTGGTCTACCTCAAGAGCTGAGGGTCAGGCTGGGCGCCAGGCTCACGTTCCGGCCGGGCAGCGGCCAGACCCGGAGCACAGGCGGCGTGACGGCGACCAGGCGGGGCACGGCTATCACCATCAACCGATAGAGCCGCCGCTGGGGCTCGCCCCACGCCAGCCGGTACTGCTGTCTGAGCTCAGGCGGGAGCAAGCCTGCGGTCACGGTCTCGAAAGGCATCATCACCGGCCCCGGGAGCAGACGGAGCCGTGGCCTGAGGACCAGCCGTCCAAGCTCCCGCGCCTGCCGTCCCACCGCCACGTCGCCGCGCGCGACCATCGCCGTCATGTAGGCATTGAAATCGCGGTGACTGTCAGGAAAAGTCTCCTGCGGGATGCCCAGCAGGCCGCCGAGCAACTTCGACTCCTGGTAGAAGTCCTCGCGCTCCCGCTCTGCCAGCGGTTTGACGAACGTCTCGTAGGTGACCAGCGCCGAGTCGACGAGCGTCGCGTGCACCCACAGCAGGAGGTCGGGGTCGAGCGCTCGGTAGCCCTCTCCCCGCACGCGGCCGTGAGTCTGGTTGACGGCTCGCGCGGCCGCCAGCGCGGTCTCGCGGTCGCCGAAGACTATGGCCATGGTCATGCGGATCGTGCGGCGCAGGCGCCGCACCGGGTGCTGCCTGAAGTCAGAGTGCTCGTCGACGCCCGCCGCTACCTTCGGATGGGCGAGCTGCATGAGCAGCGCCCGCCCGCCGCCAAGGAGAAGCACGTTCTCGCGGTTGACCCGGCGCGTGATCGAGCCCTCGGAGTAGAGCCCTTCCCGCATCGAGTTCATTATTTCTCCCGGACCGTGGGCCAGCAGCTCTTTATCTTCGGCGCGGCGTTTCTCGGCTCGGCCGTGGAGGCCACCGAAGCCCTGACGATCGTCCTGGCCGTGGGCCTCACGCGCGGATGGCGCGCGCCCCTGTTCGGCACCGCGGCCGCGGTGCTCGCCCTCGGCGCGCTCGTGCTCGCGTTCGGCCAGCTCATCGTCACCACGGTTCCCGAGTCCGCGCTCAAGCTCGTCGTCGGCACCCTGCTTCTGCTGTTCGGCCTGCGCTGGCTGCACAAGGCGGTGCTCCGGTCGGCGGGCGTGGTCGCCATGCACGACGAGGAGCACGCGTACCGACAGGCGGTGTCGCAGCTCGGCGGCGCGGCCGCCGGCCGCGATTGGGTCGGCTTCGTGCTCGCTCTGAAGGGCGTCTTCCTCGAGGGCCTCGAGGTCGTGTTCATCGTCATCGCGGTGGGCGGGACAGGCAACGGGTTCCCGGCCGCGATCGCCGGCGGAGTCGTCGCCGCGGCGGTCGTCGCCGGCGCCGGCGTGATCGTGCGCAAGCCACTGGCGCGGGTGCCCGAGAACACACTCAAGTACGGCGTGGGGGTGATCCTGACGAGCCTGGGCACCTTCTGGGCGGCGGAGGGTATGGGCGCGCACTGGCCGCTCGATTTCGTCTCCATCCTCGGTCTGGTCGCGATCTACTTCGGTGCCTCGGTGCTGGCCATCGCGCTCATCAGGCGGCCGGCGCCGGCGTGAACTTCCTCCGCGCGGCGGCCGCTCGCGTCTTCGGCCTCTTCGTCGGCGACTGGCTGCAGAGCGCGGTCGTCCTCGTGATCATCGCCGCGGGCTGGTTCACCGTCTCGCGGTTCGGTCCTGCCGCGCTGGTGGTCCTGGTGGCCCTCCTGGCCGGCCAGCTGGTCTGGTTCGCGCGAGCGGAGGCCCGCCGGACCGCTAGCCCGTCGCCGCGCTGAGCTCTGCGTTGTAGCGGTCGATCATCGGCTTGTAGAAGGCATCGATCTCGCCCCCGATCTTGTCGATGTCGTAGGTCGCGATCTTGCTCGCGTCGCTCTCGACCACAGCCTCCGCGTCGAGGGCGGCCTCGTAATCGTTTGCCGCCATGGCCTCGAGCTTCTTGCCGAAGTCGGCGGCGAACTTCTGCAGGTCGGCCATCAGGGCGCGCATCTCGGAGGGGAGACCTGGCGCGCTCGCAAGGCCGGTCGCGCTGTCGATCTCGCCCTTCATCTTCGCCAGCGTCACGCGAGCGCCGGCGATGTCTCCCGCCGACGCCTGGGTGCTGAGGGTCGTGAAGTCGGCGAGCCCCGCGTAAAGGGCGCGCCAGAACTGTCCGTCGAGCAGCTCGTACGCGGCGACGGTGCGCGCGATCGCGAGCGCGCTGCGGGCGTGGCCGATCTTGCTCGCCGCGCGCTCCACGCCATCGCGCGAGGTCAGCGACAGCCACGGCATCGCGCGTAGGTTGTCCTGCTCCCGGCGCAGCGACGCGTCGTCTTTGTCGATGCTCTGGACCGCGGCGCGCGAGCCGGCGATCGACCTGTCGACAAGCGTCAGCGCCTGCTCGGAGTCGAACGCGGCGCTGCCGTTGAGCGCGCTCACCTGTGAGTCGATCTCAGCGAACGTGACGTTGAGGTTGTTTTGATGGGAGACGACCGCCACGACGGTGCGCTCGGCGGCGTTCACTCGAAAAGCTGTGTAAAGAACGCTGACTCCCGCATAGCCGATGATTCCAATGATCAACACGCAGATGACCACGATCGTGATTCGCTTGCGCCCCACAGCAGTACCCCTTCGGAACATACCGTAGATGCCGGTCCTCGCTCTCCCGCGATCGCTCGAGGCCCCGGTCACCGTGCTGCCCAGGCTCTACGCCGCCGAGGCCAAGCGCCTGGCGCGCCTCGGCATCGAGACCGTGCGGGATCTGCTGCTCACGCTGCCCTACGACTGGGAGACATACGGCGCGCCGGCGCAGGTCGCGGGCCTCGACGACGGCAAGCAGGCGACCGTGGTCGGCACGGTAACGTCGATCAGCGCCAAGCAGTCGCTCCGCCGCCGCATCAAGCTCACCGAGGCGACGATCCGCGACGACGAAGGCGCCCCGCTGCGCCTGGTCTGGTTCAACCAACCCTACATCGCCAAGAACCTGCACAAGGGCGACCGGGTCGCGGTCGCGGGCACGGTGAAGTCGGCACGTTACGGCGGCGCGCTGCAGATGCAGAACCCGCACTACGAGCGGCTCGAGGACCGCGAGGACGTCAAGCCTGTGCGGGTCGGCGGCCTCATGCCCAAGTACCACCTGGTCGAGGGCCTGAGCTCGCGCAAGATCGCGCGCTGGGTCGAGGCCGCGCTGCCGCTCGCCGACCGGGTCGAGGACGTGATCCCCGCCCAGGTGCGGGAGCGAAATCACCTCATCGAAGTCGCCGAGGCGATCCGCCGCGGGCACAAGCCGGAGGCCGACCAGGACTTCGCCGACGCCCGCCGGCGCATGGCCTTTGCCGAGCTCTTCGAGCTCCAGGCGGCCTTTGCCCTCATGCGAGCGAGCATCGCCGCCGAGCCGGCGACCCCGATCCCCTACCGGCAGGAGGTGATCGACGCCTTCAAGGCCGGCCTCGCGTTCGAGCTGACCACCGCCCAGCGCAGGGCGACGTGGGAGGTGTTCAAGGACATGGCCCAGACCGTGCCCATGAACCGCCTGCTGAACGGCGACGTCGGCTCGGGCAAGACCGCCGTCGCCGCGGCCGCAGCGGCCATGGCCCACGCGTCGGGCATGCAGTCGGTGGTGATGGCGCCGACCGAGATCCTGGCCCGCCAGCACCTTCACCGCTTCCGCGCCTACCTGGAGGCCAGCTTCCCAGGCCTCACGGTGGAGCTCCTGGTCAGCGGCCAGCCCGCGCCCGAGCGCCGGCGTGTACGCGCGGCCGCGGCGTCCGGCCACTGCGCCCTCGTCGTGGGCACGCACGCGCTGATCGAGGAGGACGTCGAGCTCGCCAACCTCGGCCTCGCCATCGTCGACGAGCAGCATCGGTTCGGCACACGCCAGCGCGAGCTGCTCCGCGCCAAAGGTCGGGGGCGTCCGCACTTCCTGGCGATGACCGCGACCCCGATCCCGCGCACCCTCGCGCTCGCGCTGTACGGCGAGATGTCGGTGTCCGTCCTCGACGAGATGCCCCCCGGCCGGACGCCGGTGACGACCGAGGTGGTCGACCCCGACCAGAGGTCGCGCGCCTACGAGATAGTTCGTCGCGAGGTCGCCGCGGGACGGCAGGCGTTCGTCATCTGCCCGCTCATCGAGGAGTCGGAGACCCTTGCCGCGCGCTCGGCCACCGCCGAGGCGGAGCGGTTGCGGAAAGAGGTGTTCCCCGAGTTCAGGCTCGACCTGGTCCATGGTCGGCTCAAAGAGAAGGACGACGTGATGCGGCGCTTCGTTGCCGGCGAGATCCAGGTCCTGGTCGCCACGGCCGTCGTCGAGGTCGGTGTCGACGTGCCGAACGCGACGGTGATGATGATCGAGGGGGCCGATCGCTTCGGCCTGGCCCAGCTGCACCAGTTCCGCGGCCGCGTCGGACGCGGTTCCGCGCAGAGCTACTGCCTGCTCCTGGCGGAGGATCCGTCGGATGCCGCGCTGGAGCGCCTCGAGCTCGTGGCCAGGATCCACGACGGCTTCCGGCTGGCGCGCGAGGACATGGAGAGGCGTGGCATCGGCGAGCTCATGGGCCCGCGCCAGCACGGCCTGACCGACGCCGCCATGGAGTCTCTGCGCACCCCGGCGCTGCTCGACGAGGCGAGGGCCGAGGTGCAGCGCCTCGTGGCCGACGATCCGACCCTCGACGGCTTCCCGGCCCTGAAGGCCGCCGCGGCACGGCGCCTGGAGCAGACATCGCTGAGCTAAACGCCCGACCTGGCGGATGGTCGCGACTAACGAGGGTTCAGAAGGCGCAAGAACATGGATAGTCGCGACTAACGAGGGTTCTGGAGCTGCGAGGGCATGGATAGTCGCGACTATCCGGGGGAATAAGCCGCGGTCAGCATCCCGAAATAGGTCGGGGCTTCATAAGAGATCAGCTCCCCGTGCCATCCGCGCGTGGCCCCGTGCAGCATCAGCATCTGCCACCAGCTGTCCGCTTTGGCCTTGTCGACAAGCTCCCGTGGGATCCCGACCAGCCGTTCGAGCGCTCCCGTGCGCACGATCTCCTCGACGAGAGCGTCGTACTGCGCCGCCGCGGGGTGGTAGCCGTACGGACCGGACTCCTGGTGGGCGTGCCCATGGTCGGCGCTCGCGATGAACGCGACTCGACGACCGGACGCGGCCGCCGCCGCGGCGATCGCCGCGCCCGCGGTGACGTGGTCAGAGGCGGAAAGATCCCTCGCGGGCGTGACCACGACCACCGCCACGGGCGGGTCACTCCGGCCGCCCATGAACCAGAGGGGGATCAGCACGCCCCAGTCCATCGGCGCGACCGCCGTTTCCGGGTCGTTGGAGCCGAAGCTGACTCCCGCGACGGCCAGGCCCGCCGACCCGATGGCCTCGAGCACGCGCCCGGCGAGCCGCGTGTCCGAGGGCACGTCGAGCTCGATCGGCGGCGTGACGCCGTTCAGCCTGCCCTTCACGCGGGCGGCAACGACCACGCCCAGGGCGTGGGAGATGTGCACGTTGTGCGGCGTGGCGACGATGGCGACCTCGGGCCTGGCCGCCTCGAAACGGCGACCGAGCTGTTCCATCCCCGCCCGCGTCGTGAGCGCGAGGTCGCGCTCGTCGGGCGAGCAGGCCTCGGCGATGGCGATGCCGCCGTGGGGGGCGATCGCGGCGAACACCAGGGGCACCCGCCGATACTAATTCCCACATGACGGACGTTTCGCCGCTGCGGTTGACGGAGTACAGCCACGGGGCCGGTTGAGCCTGCAAGCTCAGCCCGGTGGAGCTAGGGCAGGTACTCGGGGCTCTGCCCCCGATCGTCGACCCCAACGTGCTGAACAGCGCGGCCGCGCGCGACGACGCCGCGGTCTATCGCCTCGCGCCCGACCGCGCCCTGGTCGCGACCGTCGACTTCTTCACACCCATCGTCGACGACCCCTCCGCGTACGGGGCGATCGCGGCGGCCAACGCCGTGAGCGACGTCTACGCGGTCGGGGCGCGACCGCTGTTTGCGCTCGGGATCACCGCCTTTCCGCGCGCCAGGCTCCACACCGGGCTCCTGGAGAAGATCGTCGCCGGCGGCGCGGCCAAGCTCGCCGAGGCCGGGGTCACCGTCGTCGGGGGCCACTCGGTCGATGACGCCGAGCCGAAGTTCGGCTACGCGGTGATCGGCGAGGTGCATCCCGACCGCATGGTCGGCCACGATGGCGCGGCCGGCGGCGACGTGCTGTTCCTGACCAAGCCGCTTGGCAGTGGCCTGGCGGCCACGGCCATCAAGCGCGGACTCTGCCCGCCAGCGCTAGAGGCGGCGGCGATCGCGGTCATGACGATGCTCAACCGCGATGCTTCACAGGCGATGCTCGAGGCCGGTGCAACCGCGGCCACCGACGTCACCGGCTACGGCCTGATCGGCCACCTCGCCAACCTCCGCGGAGGCGCCGACATCGACTTTGCCAGCGTCCCGTTCCTCCAGGGCGTCAGCGGCCTTGCCGAGCGCGACCTGTTTCCGGACGGCAGCCGTCGCAACCATTCCGCCTACCGCGACCGCGTCCAGTGGGGCGGGCTGGGCGAGACCGAGCAGCTGATGCTGTGCGACGCGCAGACAAGCGGCGGTCTCCTGGTCGCGATCCCGCCGGCGCGCGCAAAGAGCTTCCGCCAGGGGGAGAGAATCGGCGTCATGCGCGAAGACGGCGTGATCCGCATCCGAAGATGAGCAGGCTGCGCGTCGCGGGAGGCGAGGCCCGCGGAAGGCGCCTGAAAGCCCCGAAGAACATCCGGCCGACTCAAGGAGTCGTCAAGCAAGCGATCTTCAACATGGTCGCGGCACGAATCGAGGGCGCGACGGTGCTCGACCTCTTCGCTGGCTCGGGAGCGCTCGGCATCGAGGCGCTTTCGCGCGGCGCGGCGAGTGTGACGTTCGTGGATCAGCAGCCTCGCGGTCTTGCTATCCTGCGCCAGAACTTGGACGCCCTCGGCTTCAGGGAGCGCGCGCGCGTCGTCCGCGGTGACGTGGTGCGGTGGCTCGAGGCGTCGCCCGACGTGGTCGGGTCCGCCGACCTCATCTTTCTCGACCCGCCCTATGAGGACATCGTGCTCGACCGTGCGCTGCGCGTCCTCGACCGAGAGGTCAGGTCGGCGACCGTGCTCGCCGAGCATTCCCGACGCCAGATGCTGCCCCAGCTCGAGCGCCTGCGCGTCGACCGTGAGCGCCGCCACGGCGACACCATCGTCACGGTGCTTGCGGTTTGACGGCCCGCAACGCCCACCCGGTGCCGAACTCCAAGATCGCCGTCTATCCCGGCAGCTTCGATCCGTTCACGAACGGCCACCTCGACGTGGTCAACCGCGCGCTCGGGATCTTCGACAGGCTCATCGTCGCCGTCGCCGCCAACCCCGATAAGCGGCAGCCGCTGTTCACGGTCGAGGAGCGCCTCCAGCTCATCCGCGCCTCGCTCGGCGACCAGGATCGGGTCGAGGTGGCGAGCTTCACCGGTCTGACCGTCGAGTTCGCACGCGCCCGCGGCGCGAGCACGCTGGTCAAGGGGCTGCGCGCCTACTCGGACTTCGATGCCGAGCTGCAGCAGGCGCTGATGAACCGCAAGCTCGCGCCGGACATCCACACCGTGTTCCTGATGTCGGGCTTTGCGCACATCTTCGTCTCGTCAAGTATCTTGAAGGACATCGCCAGCTACGGCGGCAAGGTCTCGGACCTCGTGCCGCCCCCGGTCGCGAGAGCGTTGAAGGAGAAGTTCCGATAAAAGTCGACGAGCTGCTGGACCGGATGGAGTACCTGATCCAGAACGCGCGTCACGTCCCGCTGTCGACGCAGGTGATGGTCAACGAGGACGAGATGATGGAGCTCATCGACCAGATCCGCTTCAACCTGCCTGACGAGATCAAGCAGGCGAACTGGACGGTCTCGGAGCAGCAGCGGATCATGAGCGAGGCGCACGCCGAGGCCGCGCGCACCATGTCGCGCGCCAACGAACGCGCGGAGCAGAGCGCTTCCGAGCACGAGGTGCTGCGCCGCGCCGAACGCCACGCAGCTCAGGTCGTGAAGGACGCGCAGGCGAAGTCGGACCAGATGATCCGCGAGGCCGAGCGCTACGCCCTGGAGCAGCTGCGGCAGCTCGAGGCGCACCTCTCCCGCACGCTGGGCACCGTGCGCAGGGGAGCCGAGGCTCTGCAAGCCAACCAGCCGGCGGAGCAGTCGGAGCCCGAGCCCGCGGACCAGACGGCCGGGCACTAGGTTCACGTAGAATCCCCGGAGCCATGGCTCTCCCGAAGGTCAAGCTGTCCAAGTCGAAGAAGGGTCGGCGGCGCTCGCACCTCGCGCTCGCGCTCGTCCAGATCCAGCCTTGCCCGAACTGCAAGCATCCTCGCCGGCCGCACGCAGTCTGCCCGAACTGCGGGCAGTACGCCGGCCGCGAAGTCCTGAAGGCGAAGGAATAGCCCGGCGGCGAACGTAGCGTTTCTGTTTCCCGGCCAGGGCTCGCAGCAGCCCGGCATGGGGACCGAGCTCCTCGAAGACCAGGAGATCTCCGCGCTCTGCGACCGGTGCGCGACCGCGACCGCGGTCGACCTGCGCCGGCTCCTCACGACGGCCGGCGATGACGAGCTGCGCCTCACCCAGAACGCCCAACCCGCGCTGTGCTTCGTGGGCATCGCCCTCACGGTCCTGCTCCGCCGCCGGGGCATCGAGCCCGTCGCCGCCGCCGGACACTCGGTGGGGGAGTACGCCGCGCTGGCGGCGGCTGGATCCGTTGACGCGCCGCATGTCATCCAGGCAGTCGTCGAACGGGGCAGGGCGATGGCCGAGGCCGCGCCCGCCGGCACAGGCTCGATGGCCGCCGTCCTTGGCCTCGAGGCGGAGAAGATCGAAGCGGCGATGGCCGGGATAGATGGCGCGTGGCCGGCGAACTACAACACTCCGTCGCAGACCGTGGTCGCCGGCACGACGGCAGGACTCGAGGCGGCGACGAGGAGGCTCCAGGAGGCCGGGGCCAGGCGCGTCATCCCCCTCAACGTCAGCGCCGCCTTCCACACGCCGCTGATGGCGCCGGCCGCCGAGCGCCTGCGCGCCGCCCTCGACCGCATCGAGTGGCGCGCCCCTCGCCTCCCGGTCATGGCCAACCTCACCGGGCGGGCGCATCAGGGCGGCGACCGCATTCCGCACGTGATGGAGATGCAGCTGCGCTCGCCCGTGCGCTGGGCGGCTTGCGTCGCGGCGCTGGTCGAGGCGGGCTGCGACACGTTCATCGAGGTCGGCCCGAATCGCGCCCTGACCGGGATGATGCGAGAGCTCGCGCCCGGCCGCATGGCGGTCGCGGCCGGCACGCCGAAGTCCGTCGCGGAGATCGCCGTTCCGGCGTAGGCGACGGATCGTAGCCTGGCGGCAGTCTGCGCCTTGACGCAGCGCGCAAGGCGGGGCAGAGAATCGGATCGTGGTCAGGGGTCCACCGCGATCACTTGGCGCTCCAAACCGCCTCAGGTTCGTGGTTCTCACGGAGGTCAGACATGCACACAGGCGTGGTCAAGTCCACGTACAAGAAGGCCGACCTGGACAAAGCCATCAAGGAGTACAGGGAGCTGGCTTTGCCGAGCATCTCCACCCACGAGGGCGGACGCTCGGCGATGCTCCTGGTCAATCGCGAGACGGGCGATGTCCTCTCGATCGGCTTCTACGAAAGCGCGGAAGCGGCGAAGGCATTCGGCCCGAAGGCGGAGAAGTTGATCGCGTCCTTCGAGAAGTACAAGGCGAGTGGCGCGAAGCCGGCTCGCGAGCTGTACGAGATCGCGGTCTCGACCCAGCAGGAGGCCAGGTCGGTGGTGGAGGCGGTCGTCAAGGGATTCAACGCGCACGACGCGGAGTCCGGAGCACGATCGTCTGCGCCGGACGCCGTGCTGACGGCGCCTGGAGACATGACGCTCAAGGGGCCGCAAGCCATCAAAGAGTTCAACCAGAACTGGTTCACCGCGTTCCCGGACGCGAAGATCGACATCAAGAACATCTTCGCCCAGGGCAATCAGGTCGCGCTGGAGGCCACCTTCACCGGCACGCACAACGGCACGCTGAAGACGGCCATGGGTGATGTGCCGGCGACCGGCCGCAAGGTGAACGGCGAGTACATCCAGACCTTCGAGGTCGACCGCGGCCTGGTCAAGAAGGCGCACCTGATGTTTGACCAGGTGCAGCTCATGACCCAGCTCGGCATGGCGCCGACGCCCGCCCAGGCGCAGGCGGTGAAGACGAATCGATAGGTGATGTGGTCGGGGCGGGGCCGCGCGGAGCCCCGCCCCGGGACGGGGATTCGCCATTCCGGCCTCGTGTACAGTAGTCCGCGTATGGAAACTCAAAAGCTGAGCTTCGAAGACTTCAAGAACATCATCGTCGAGCGCCTCGGGTGCGAGCCCGAGCAGGTGACCATGGATGCATCGTTCCAGGAGGACCTGAACGCCGACTCCCTCGACCTCGTCGAGCTGATCTACGCGTTCGAAGAGAACACCGGCCTGGAGATCCCCGACGAGGACGCGGAGAAGATCACCACCGTCGGCCAGGCCTGGGAGTACATCCAGGAGAAGGCCGGCTCATAGCACAGGCTCAGACCGCTCCCCTCGCCCAGTCCCTTCAGCTTCTCCAGCAAAAGATCGGGATCTATTTCCGCGACCCAGGCCTCCTGCTCGAGGCCGTCACGCACAGCTCGTTTGCCAACGAGAACCCGTCGGTGTCGCCACGCGACAACGAGCGCCTGGAGTACCTCGGCGACGCGGTCCTGCAGCTGATCACCGCCGAGTACCTGTACAAGCACCATCCCGGCGCCACCGAGGGTGAGCTGACACAGACGCGCTCGGCCATGGTCAACACGAACACCCTTGCCCAGCTTGCGGAAGAGCTCGACCTGGGCAGCTACCTCTACCTGGGCAAGGGCATCGCGAAGGGCGGGGGCCGGAGCCTGAAGTCCCTCCTCGCCAACGCTTTCGAGGCCGTGTTGGGTGCGATGTTCCTGGACGCGGGCTACGACGCCGCCTACCACTACTACCTGAACCGGTACCGCGCCCTGCCTTCGCCTGTGCGCGACGAGAACTTCAAAGGCCGGCTGCAGCAGGTCGCGCAGGAGCGGTTCGGCGAAACCCCGGTCTACGACAGCGAGGGCGCGCGCGTGGGCAACCGACGCGAGTACACGTCGGTCGTGTTCGCAGGCGCCGAGCCGCTGGGCACCGGGCACGGGGCGAGCAAGCAGGAGGCCGAGCAGGACGCTGCCCGGGCTGCGCTCGAGAGCCTTGTCGCGACGTCCCCCGCCGCGACGCTCACGGTCGCCAAGCCGGCGAAGGCTCCGCGCGCCCGTCGCGCGCCGCGACAGAAGCGCCAGCCGAAGGCCGCTCCGATGGAGGCGCCGGAGCCCGAACCGGGTGAAGTCGTGCCGCTGCACGCGATGGCCGAGCCACCCCGGAGCCGCCAGTTCGGCGAACCCCTGGAGTAGCGAAGAGCCCTTCTGCTAACCTGCGCAGCACTCTGTTCCTAAAGTCCCTGCAATTGCTGGGCTTCAAGACCTTTGCCCGGCAGACCGAGATCCAGTTCGACGGCGGCGTGACCGCCATCGTCGGCCCTAACGGTTCCGGCAAGACCAACATCGTCGACTCCGTCAAGTGGGTCCTCGGCTCGGGCCAGGCCCGCGACCTCCGCGGCAAGAAGATGGAGGAGGTCATCTACGCGGGCGGCGAGCGCCGCCCGAAAGCCTCCTTCGCCGAGGTCACCATGGTCTTCGACAACTCGGCGGGCCGCCTGCCCGTGGACTACCACGAGGTCGCGATCAAGCGCCGCGTCGAGCGCGACGGAGAGAGCGACTACTTCCTGAACGGCACCCGGGTGAGACGGCGTGACCTGATCCACCTGCTTGCCTCGACCGGCCTGACCGTCGACTCCTACGCGATCATCGACCAGCACGACATCGAGCACATCGTCGTCTGCTCGCCGGCGGAGCGCCGCCAGCTGCTCGAGGAGGCGGCGCAGGTACGCGGCGTCAAGCAGCGGCGCCAGGAGGCGGTGCAGAAGCTGCAGGAGCTGGCGGCCAACCTGCTCCGCCTCGAAGACCTGCGCGGCGAGCTGAACCCCCGCCTCGAGGTCCTGCGCTCCCAGGCGGCGGCCGCTCGCGAGGCGGCCGAAGCGTTGACGAGGCTCGAGCTCCTGAGGGGCAGCATCGTCTGGGAGGAGTGGCGCGAGACGCGCGACGCCCACCGCAAAGCGACGTCCCAGCAGCAATCCCTCGAGCGCCGCCTGGTCGAGGCCAGGGAGCAGGCCCGGGTCGCCGAGGAGGAGTTCCAGGCCGGACGGACCGACATGCAGGCCGCCCAGGACCGGCGCCTCGCCCGGCAGCGGACACTCGGGCAGGTGCGCCTTCAGCTCTCCGAAGCGCGGCACCGGCTGCAGCTGGCGGAAGAGAGGACCGAGAACCGCCGCGCCGTGGCCGAGGCGGCGCGCCGCTCCGAGGAGGAGAGCCGCGCCCTGCTGGAAGCCGCGAAGGCGCTCGGGACCCAGCTCACCGGCGAGCTCGCCGAGGCGGCCAACGCGATCGCCGAACCCGATGACATGTACGGCGCGCTCGAGGCTCCCGACCCGCGCCCGGCGTTGGACGCGCGGCTCGCGGCGGAGCAGGCTCGGCGAGCGCAAGCCGTGGCGGCCTCGTCGCTCGTCGCGGCGCGCACGCGGCGCGAGTTCCTGGAGCAGCAGGCGCTGCAGGCAGAAGGCGCGGCCGAAGCGTCGCGACAGCTTGCCGTCGCCGAGCGGGCCCTGCGCGACCTCGAGCAAGAGGTTGTGACCCTGGCCAGGCTCACCGCGGAACTGGAGGGAATCCAGGCCCTCCGCCCGGCCTCCGACGGAGGACCCCGGGTTGGCGAGGTGATCACTGCCCACCACGGCTACGAGGCGGCGCTGGCCTCTGTCCTCGGCCCGCTTGTCGACGCGGTCGTCACGCCGGACGAGAACGCGGCGACGTCGGTCGTCACCGCCGCCGCCACGCAGTTGAGCGCGCTGTTTCCTGTCGAGTCGTCGCGAGCCGCGCACGGATCGCTTCTGAACCACGTGAACGTCCGCAGCGGTTATGAGGCGGTCGCGCTGCGGCTTCTGGGCGGCATCGTGGTCGGCCGCGACGTCACGCCCGAGGGCGTGTACCGCGAGCGCGGGCTCATCCGGGCGGGAGCCGACCCGCGCGCCGCGCTCGACGCGCGGAAGGTCGAGCTGGGCGCTGAGATCGCCCGTCTCGAGAAGGTGATAGCGGGAGCCGCTGGAGCGCGGTCGCGGGTCGCCGACCTCCGTCACAGGGCCTCGGGCGCGCCGCACCTCGAAGAGGTGAAGCGCCTGCTCGAGACGGCTCGGTCGGCGGAGACGAAAGCCGCAGAGGAGGCGAGCCTGCTCGAGCAGGGCGCGAACGCCGCTGAGGCGCACGCCGCCGAGCTCGCGCATGAGCTGGAGGCCAGGTCGCGAGAGGTCGCGGAGCGCAACGCGGTGCGCCATCAGCGCGATCTCGACCGCCGCCGTTCGGTCGAGCGCATCGACTCTCTGCGGCGCCAGGCCTCGCTCGTCGAAGAGGACGTGGTCCGCCTGGAGGCCGGGTCGCAGGAGCGCCGCCGCCACCTCGATGAGGCTGAGCAGGCCGTCACGAAGGCGGTCGAGGGACTGCCGGAGCTCCGCACCGCGGCCGAGGCGGCTGAGAGGTCTCTCGCCGCGGCCGAGCACGACGCGCCCGACGACGAGGCCGAGCTCGCCGAGACCGCCAGGCGCGTTGTCGCCCTCGAAGAGGCTCGCATCGACGCCCGCCTGCGCACCGGCAATCTCGAGGGCAACCTCGAGCTCATCGCGCGCGAGGCTGAGCTGCTGCAAGCCCGCATGGACGAGATCCGTTCTCGCATGCCCGACGGGGTGGCCCCCGAGGAGGTGCCCGGCGGCAAAGCGCGTGAGCGCGAGATGCGCGCGCTCGAGCGCCGACTGGAGGAGATCGGGCCGACCAACGCGCTCGCTGAATCCGAGTGCCGAGAGCTCGAGGAGCGGTATGAGAACCTGGCCGCGCAGCTCGAGGACATCACGGCCGCGCGGACAGACCTCGACGACCTGATCGCGAAGCTGCGCGAGGAGGAGGAGTCGCGCTACGAGGCCGTCTTCGGCGCCGTCGCAGCCAACTTCCACGAGTACTTCAGCCGGTTGAATCCCGGAGGGCGGGCGACCCTTCGGCACGCGGAAGGCGACGAAGGCCCGCGCACGGGAGTGGAGATCCTGGTCCAGCCCCCGCGCAAGCGCCTGCAGAATGTGACGCTCCTGTCTTCGGGCGAGCGCTCGCTTGCGGCGCTTGCGCTTGTGCTCGCCCTCGACGAGGTGAACCCAAGCCCGTTCACGATCCTGGACGAGGTCGACGCCGCGCTCGACGACGCCAACGTCGACCGCTTCGGGCAGATGGTCTCGCAGCTCGGCGAGAAGCGGCAGTTCCTCGTCATCACCCACAACCACGTGACGATGTCCTACGCCTCGACCCTCTACGGCATCCACCTCGACGAGAGCGGTTCGTCGCACCTCGTGTCCGTGCGCCTCGATGACGTCCGCAAGCCGGCGGCGCAAGCAACCTCTACGCTTCAGGCAGGCTGAAAGAAAGGTCCTTCTGGTCCCGCGTCGGTGAGCGCACGCGCGGCGCGCTGCGCGCGCTGAGCCCTCCGCTGGCGGACGGCTTCTATCACGAGCTCGAAGAGGTCCTGATCGCGGCCGACCTCGGTCCTGAGATGGCGTCCCGCCTCGCCGCGGGCGTCAGGTCCAGCGAGCCCCGGACACGGGAGGAGGCGGCGGACGCCCTCGCCGCGGCCGCCACGTCGGTCATGTCCAGGAAGCCGCGCGAGCTCAACCTGACCGGCGATCCGGCCTGCATCCTCCTCTACGGCGTCAACGGCGCGGGCAAGACGACGACCGCGGGCAAGCTCGCGCACCGGCTCCAGAAAGAAGGGCACACCCCGCTCGTCGTGGCCGCGGACACCTACCGCGCCGCGGGCATCGAGCAGATGGTGGTGTGGGCAGAGCGCGCCGGTGTCGCCCACTTCGAAGGCTCCGCCGGCGCCGACCCCGCGTCGGTCGTCTTCGAAGCGGTCCAGCTCGCGCGCCGGCGCGGCCAGGACGTCGTGATCGCAGACACCGCCGGCCGGCTCCAGACTCAGCGCAACCTGCTCGAGGAGCTCGCCAAGGTCGGCCGCGTCACGGCGAAAGCGCTCGACGATGCGGCGTACGAGTCGCTGCTCGTCCTCGACGCCGTGCTCGGGCTGACCAACCTCGTCCAGGCGCGCGAGTTCAACAAGGCGATCCCCGTCACCGGCCTGGTCCTGGCCAAGCTGGACAGCAGCGCCAAGGGGGGATCGATCGTGCCCATCGAGTCGGAGCTCGACGTGCCGGCGAAGCTGGCCGGCGTGGGGGAGGGGATCGACGACCTCGCACCCTTCGACGCCCGCGCCTTCGTGCGTGCGATCTTCGAGGGGTGATCGCCGACCCCCACTGCCACACCCTGGCCTCCGACGGCATGGTCACGCCGGCGGAGCTGGTGTCCGCGGCGGTGACCGCACGCGTCAACCTCATCGCCGTCACCGACCACGACACGATGGCCTCGGTCAGGGAGGCGCAGCAACTGGGCGAGGCGGCCGGCCTGACGGTCGTCGCCGGCCAGGAGATCACCACCGGATGGCCCGCCCAGACACACGTCGTCGGCTGGTTCCTGGACAGGCCCGTCAGGTCGGGCATGTCGGTCGAGGACACCGTGGCGGCCATCCGCGACCAGGGCGGGCTGGCGATCATTCCGCACCCGTTCATCCCGGTCTACTTCGGCTCCATCCAGCCCGCGATGCTGCGCCGCCTTCTCGACGTGACCACCGTCGACGGCATCGAGACGATGTTCACCGCGCCTCTGGGATCGTGGCGGCGAAGGCAGCTCGACGACTTCTACGTCGCACACGAGGAGAGGCTCGGCGCGAGGATCGGAGGCAGCGACTGCCACTTCGGAGCGCATGACCTGGGCTGTGTCGTCACGCGTTACGAGGGCGACTTCAGGGGCGCCGTCACGCGGCGGACGACCGTGCCTTTGAAGACTCGCGAGCGCAGGGTGCCTGCGGGCGTCGCCCTCCGCCAGCAGTGGCGGTCCCTCGTCGACCTACCCGTGCGGAGGCTGCGCGGCGAGCTCTAGCAGGGCCTCGTGCACTGCGGGAGCGCCGGCCAGGATGTCCCCTGTCTCGAGCCAGGTGTCTCCGCCCGACCAGTCGGTGACCTTGCCACCCGCCTCGAGCACGAGGAGCGCTCCCGCCGCGACGTCCCAGGTGTTCAGGCCGAGCTCGAAGAATCCGTCAAACGAGCTCGAGGCCGTCCACGCGAGGTCGAGGGCCGCGGCGCCGGCGCGGCGCAGGTCCTCGAATCGGCCCAGGGCGCCGCTCATGACCGGCAGGTAGCGCCCTAGCAACGCCTTGTTGCGGAAGGGAAAGCCTGTGGCGACGATGGCGCTCGCGGGCTCGACGTCGCGGTGTCGCTGCAGACGCGCACCGTTCATGTGCGCGCCGCCGCCCGCGACGGCGGTGAGCTCGAGGTCCAGGAACGGAGCGATGACGACCCCGACCGCGGGCTTGCCGCCGTCGAGCAGCGCGACGGACACCGCCACCACCGGAACACCTCGGGTGAAATTCGTGGTCCCGTCGAGCGGGTCGACCGCCCACATCGTGGACGCACGTACGCCACCGGCCTCCTCCGCGAGGACCGCGACTCCTGGCGCCTCGCGCGCCAGGACCTCCACTATGGCGGCCTCGGAGTGGCGGTCAGCGGCCGTCACGTAGTCGCCGCGGCCCTTCAGCTCGGCGGCGCCGCCCGGTCGCGGCAGTCCGGTCTCGCGCAGCACGCTGGCGCCCGCACGCGCGGCGCGCAGCGCCACGGGGAGGAGGTCGCTCAGCCTTTGGTGTCTTCCAGACCGAGGCCGAACATGGCTTCGAGATCGTGGGCCGAGAACTGCTGGAACGCGACCATCGTCTGAGTGCGCTCGATGCCGTCGAGCCGGGTGAGGTGCCGGGTCACCACATTGGCAAGGTCGTCGTGCTCACGCACTCGCACGATGGCGACGAAGTCCCACTCGCCGGTCACGGTATAGACCTCGGCCACACCTTCGACGTCGGCGAGCTCGGGCCCAAGCCGCGTGAGCCCCTCGCGCGTCGATTTGACCAGGATGAAGGCGGTCAGCAATTTCCCGGATTCTATAGCCTGCTAGACTGTCAAGGAATGGCACTTGACAGCCTTCAGACGCGCGGGCGCACCCTCGCGCTCTACGAGCGCTATGGCGCCCTGCTGACCGAGCACCAGCGCCAGGTCCTGGACCTCTACCTCCGGAACGATTGGTCGCTGGCCGAGATCGCTTCGCACCAGCGCACGTCACGCGCGGCCGTGCACGACCTGCTCCGCCGTTCGACGAGGTCGCTGGTGGAGTACGAGAGCAGACTGGGACTTCTGGCGGAGTCGGCGCGCCGCCGGCGGGAGATCGCGTCATTGCGGCGGAAGCTCGCCCGGCTCGAGGGGACGGTGTAGATGTTCGAAGCCCTGGGGGAGCGACTGGCTGCCGCGCTGAAGAAGATCACCGGCAAGGGTGTGCTGCGCCCGGAGGACGTCGAGGCTGGACTGCGCGAGGTCCGGCTCGCGCTGCTCGAGGCGGACGTCAATTTCAAGGTCGTCAAGGGGTTCGTGGAGCGCGTTCGCGCCCGCCTCGAAGGCGCCGAGATCTCGCCCGGCTTGACCGCGCCGCAGACGGTGGTCAAGGCCGTGAACGATGAGCTCGTGGAGCTACTGGGCGGCAACGCCGAAGGCCTGCGCTATGACTCCCGGCCTCCCACCGTGCTGATGCTGGTCGGGCTTCAGGGCTCGGGCAAGACCACGACCGCGGTCAAGCTGGCGGTCCTCGCGCGGCGCGACGGGCACCGCCCGCTGGTCGCCGCGCTCGACTTCCGCCGGCCCGCGGCGGTGGAGCAGCTGAAGACGCTCGCGGACCGGGAGAGCGTGGCCTTCGCCAAGGGTGAGGGCGCCATCGACGAGGCCCAACGGCTCAACTGCGACGTGGTCGTTCTCGACACCGCCGGGCGCATGCACGTCGACGCCGAGCTGATGGAGGAGCTGAGGCAGCTGAAGTCGCGAGTCCGTGTCACCGAGACCCTCCTCGTGGCCGACTCCATGACGGGCCAGGAGGCGGTGAAGGTGGGGGAGGCCTTCGGGCGCGACGTCGGCGTCGACGGCGTGATCCTGACCAAGCTCGACGGCGACGCCCGGGGTGGCGCGGCGCTGTCGCTGCGTCTCGCGACCGGGCAGCGCATCCGCTTCGGCGGCACCGGCGAGAAGCCGTCCGACCTCGAGGTCTTCCACGCGGAGCGCATGGCGTCGCGCATCCTTGGCATGGGCGACGTCCTGACCCTGATCGAGAAGGCCGAGCGGGCGGTGGACAGGGAGAAGGCGGCCGAGGTGGAGAAGCACCTCCGCGCCGGCACGCTGAGCTTCGATGACTTCCTGGCTCAGATCCGGCAGCTGCGCGGCATGGGCTCGCTCGAGTCGATGCTCGACATGGTCCCCGGCGGCGGGCAGCTCAAGGGTCAGCTCGCCGGCGCCGATCCTGAGAGAGAGATGAAGAGGATGGAGGCGATCATCCTGTCGATGACCCCGCGCGAGCGGGCTCACCCCGACGTAATCGACGGCGCGCGCAAGCGCCGGATCGCCCGCGGCAGCGGCGCGCAGCCCGCCGACGTCAACCGGCTGCTCAAGGCACGTGAGGCGATGCAGAAGCTGGCCAAACAGTTCGGAGCGCTCAACCGAAAAGGCAGGTTGGGCGCCCTACCCAGGATTCAGGGACAAGGAGGCGCAGGTTGGTAAAGATCAGGCTCAGGCGGATGGG
>Ga0209058_1000454_pt1 | contig 34856 bp, 30 predicted proteins | sample GraSoiAngelo_147_FD_185904 | JGI IMG/M metagenome (GOLD analysis project Ga0209058, IMG submission 185904) | Grasslands soil microbial communities from the Angelo Coastal Reserve, California, USA - 14_1009_05_40cm (SPAdes) (version 2) | ecosystem: Environmental > Terrestrial > Soil > Grasslands ... | reverse complement strand
TCGAGTGCCACGTTCTTGAAGAGCGACAACATGCCGAAGACGGCCTCGGCGAGCGCGAGCTCGTCTGCGGTAAGTGTTCGGGTCGGCGACATCTGGTGTAATCCTTTCGGTACCCGAAAGGTTCGGGAACCGAAAGAATATGCCACTCTCAGCTGTCGTGCAACTCGTCGTTCCGTATCTCTCGGCACGTTCGGCGGGCTGGCGAGGCTGGCACCGTCTCTGCGGAGGTTGATGCGCACGGAGGTGTTGCCATGCGCATTCGCCTCGACGCCAAGGTGAGAACGAAGGATGGTCATCGCGCTGGACGCGTGAGGAAGGTTCTCTGGGATCCGAAAGCCAACGAGGTCAGCGCGTTCATCGTCGACACCGGTGGCCTCCTCGGACACGATGTCCTCATCTCGCGTGACGTGCTCGATCGGGCGAGCGCGGATGGAGACGAGGTTCTACTCGACCTGACGAAGAACGAGCTCGGCCAACTCGAGCACTACGAAGAGGATTCGTACGTCCCGCCTCCGGTCGGCTGGCCCGCGCCGGTGATGTACGACTATCCGTCAGCGGCGTACGTCCTCGCAGCGACGCCCGATCCGCTCTCCCGTCCGCCCGGCGTGCGGCACGATCTGCACGATCACGAGAAGCCGCAGTTCCAGAGGGGCATGCCCGTGCGCGACGCATCCGGAGCCGAACTAGGTGTTGTGGATGAGATCCGTGTCGAGGAATCGACCGGCGAGGTTCGCGCGCTCGTCGTTCGCGACGGTGACAGCACGCGCGAGATCGCCGCGGATCACGTGGACATCGGCGATGGCGAGGTGCATGTGATCGAGGAGCCATCGAAGCCGGGGCGCGGTACCGCCTGGACCTAGATCACTAGCCGCGAGCGCGCCGTGAGGCGCGCTCGCGTCGCTCCTTCACCCGGGATGCCTTTGCTTTCCTCGCCTTACGTGCTGGCACGTTGCCGCGTGATGCGCTCGTCACCGCATCCTGGCGGGGTGTCGCGCCTGTGCGGCGCTTTCCGATTTGGGGCCGCCGCGCGAGCGCGGCACGCTGGCCACTGCGCTGCGCGCTCTTCGGCGCTTGGCGCACGCTCGGCTTCGCGCGGTCCCTCGGTCGCTGACGTGTCGTGAGCTTGCGCTTCGCGGACGAGGACCGCCGTGCAGTGGGGCGAACCGCTCGTTGAGCTCGCGACGGACTAGTTGCACGGATCGCGTCGCGACCTGCCTGCGTGAAACCACTGTCGATCTTGCGTGGCGATCTGAAGTCGTCGCGCACCTCGAGGTCCGGGTTGCGCGCTTCTTGACCTTTCGTGGCGTTGCCTTTCGGAGCGCTGCGATCGTCGTATTCCTTCGGTACGTCGCGCGGACTGCGGTCCTCGGGTCGCTCGTCGAGCAGCTGCGGCCCCGGCTCTTCTGCGGGGAAATTGCCATCACCTTTGCTGTGCTCGCGCCTCGCCTTCAAGGTGCGTCGCGCCTCGAGCGGCGTGACGGCCGCGCCGACACCGCGGTGCTCGCGAGCACCATTAGCGCTTGGTGCCTCACTCGATGTGGCCGCCGGCTGCCTCGCAGACGCATCCCGCTCGTCGTCATAGTGCTTGCGGAGCTTGCCAAGCTCCGGGATCGGCGTTGCATCCATCTGGCGCGCAGCGCGCTCGACCGGCGTGCCAGGCTGAAGGTTCACCGTTGCTCCCTGCGCGGCGGCGGTGGGCCGAGCCGACCGCGCCTGCGGCTGGCCGCGTGGTGCCGACTCCTGTTCGCGCGCGGCTTCACGCGATGTATCACGCGGAAGATCGTCTTGACGCGGCTCTGCGGCAGTGAGTGCGCGGCGTTGCTTCGGATCCATGCCCATCGCTGTCCACCTCCGCTGGGAACAGCAGCAGGTCAGATGCCGGAATGCGCCCGATGATGCTTTCGGTGGCCGATGCTGCCCGCCGTCCGCGTCGACGAGCGCAGGGGCGACGACAAGCGCGAGCTGGTGGTCGTCGGATTCGACTGAGCGCGCGGTAGAGTCCGCGGGTGACCGAGGCGACCGCGACTCGAGATCCAGTCGACGCGATCTGGCGCGATCACGCCGTGCCGGGCGTCGCCGTTGGGCTCATCGCGGATGGTGAGGAGTGGCTTTCCGGCTTCGGCGTGACGAACGTCGAGCATCCGCTGCCGGTCGATGCAGACACGCTCTTCCAGATCGGATCGATCACGAAGACCTTCACGGCGACGGCGCTCATGCGACTCGTCGAGCGCGGAGACGTCGAACTGGATGCGCCGGTCCGCACGTACCTTCCCGACCTGGGGCTGCGTGACGAAGATGTCGCGCGCCGCGTCACGCTCCGTCATCTGCTGACGCATCGCGGCGGTTGGTTCGGGGATTACTTCGACGACACCGGCGCGGACGACGACGCGCTCGCGCGCTACGTCGCGAACCTTCACACGCTCGAGCAGCTGACGCCGCTCGGCGCACTCTGGTCGTACAGCAACTCGGGATTCGCGCTCGCGGCACGCGTGCTCGAGGTGCGGGCCGGCATGAGCGCCGAGGCGGCGCTCACCGAGCTCGTGTTGCGGCCGCTCGCGATGACGCGCTCCTTCTTCTTCGCCCGCGATGCGATCACCCACCGGGTCGCGGCGGGCCACTTCGTCTACGACGACGGCACGCGCGTGGCCCGGCCGTGGTACATCCCGCGCAACGCGCACGCGATCGGCGGGCTCATCTCGAGCGCGCGCGACATGCTGAAATACGCGCGCTTCCATCAGGGCGACGGTACTGGCGCCGACGGCGCGCGCGTGCTCTCGATCGAGTCGCTGCGCCTCATGCGCACACCGCAGGCGGCAGGACCGCTCGACGCGCACGCCGGTCTGGGCTGGTCACTTCGGGAGATCGGTGGCGTGCTCATGGCAAGTCACACCGGCGGCACGATCGGGCAGCAGGCGCTACTCGCGTGCGTGCCCGCGCGCAGCTTCGCGCTCGTCGTGCTCACGAATTCAGGCCACGGTTCGCTCGTGCATCAGGCGGTGCTCAATTGGACGCTCGCGGCGCGCCTCGGCATCCAGATCCCCGACCCGGTGCGCGAGGCACGAAGTGCGGATGAGCTCTCCGAGGTCGCCGGTGTTTACGAGAGCCCCGGCAACCACATCGAGATCAGCGTCGATGACGGCGAGCTGGTGATGCACAGCCAAACCAAGGTCTCGCTCGCGAGGGAGTACGAACGAAAGCCGCCACCGATGCCGCCCGCACGCGCGGCGTTCTGCGGAGTGGATCGCGTGCTCGTGCTCGACGGTCCCACGCGCAACGCGCAAGGCGAGTTCCTTCGTGACGCGTCGGGGAAGATCGAGTGGCTGCGGATCGGAGGACGAATCCACCGCCGCGCATAGGCCCGGTATGTTGTGAACCGATGGACGAGGCTTCGGTCATCCGATACATCGCCCAGACGTATCCCGATACCGACGTCGTCAGTGCGGCGAACGCGACGTTCTTCTCGTGTGACCCCGAGAAGCACTGGCCGAACTTCGCGACCATCGTCACGACGGACGAGCACGACGTGGCCCCGAACCTCGACCGGCCCTCCAGGCTCGACCGACCCGGTACCTACCGCCTGAACATCGGCGTGAGCAAGGCCACCTTCGACGCGGCGGTCGGTTCGATGTCGGACCCCGACTACGCCGCGATCGACCGGCTGATGCCGCACCCGGTCTATGCGCTGCAGCACTGGGTCTGCATCCTGAACCCGTCCGACGTGACTTTCGACGATGTGGTCAAGCCGCTGCTCGATGAGGCGCACGAGCGGGTGGCCAGGGCCAGCCGCAAGGTCGCCGCAAGAGACACGCGACGTGGTGAGAGGGAGCTGGTGTGAGCGAGACGCCGATCGGCCCGGGCGAGGGCCGCAGCGCCAACCACGAGCGAGTGTGGGACCTGCTCGTCCTCGGCGCCGCCATCTCTTCACGCGTCTGATCGCTGTCGTGAGCGGCTAAGGACCTTCGTCCGTATGGACGCTGCGGCGTCCATACAGAACTTCGTCGGCCGCGTTCCGGACGCGTGCGCGCGTCCGAACGCGACCTCCTCGTTCTGTGGAGATGGGGGAGGGTCGAACTCCCCGTCCAAGGCCTTTGCCGAGACCGCGTCTACGAGCGTGGCCGGCGATTTCTTTTCTCGAGGACCCGAGCGCGCACCGACGCGCTCTCGGATCGCTCCAGGTCGGCTGACTTATTCCCGCTTACCGACCATCGGGCGGGCCGCACCTCCGCTTCATCGTCCTCCCCGGCCCGCGGAGGGGAGACCGGGGGGACGTCACTGCTAGTTAGGCAGCGAGTGCGTAAGAGTTGCCAGTTGTCTGGCTGCCGTCCTGATTAACGAGGGTGAAACGGCGTCCTCGGCTCGCAGCGATCTCGCCGCTGACCCTGTCGAAACCACGCATCCCCGTGGCCTTCGAAAAGGCACCATCAATCTTAACCGGCGTGAGCGACGCTCCATTCCGTCGCCGCGCTAGCGTGACCATCACGATGAGATCGACCGCGGCAGCTGCGGCACCCACGTCGTCCGCGATCGGCGCCGTTCGCTACGTCGCGATCGGCGCGTCGGACGCGGTCGGCGTGGGCGCGAGCGATCCGCCGACGGGGTCGTGGCCGGCACGAGTCGCCGCGCATCTGCCGCCGGGCAGTGCGTTCGTCAACGTCGGCGTCTCGGGGTCGACGGCGCCGCAGGCGCAGGAGCAGCAGCTGCCGCGCGCCATCGCGCAGCGGCCGAACATCGTGTCGATCTGGCTCGCGGTCAACGACATGAATGCGCAGATCCCACCGGAGACGTACGCGAGCGCGCTCGGCAAGATCGTCGCGGGCCTCGTACGCGCGACTGACGCGAAGATCTTCGTCGGCAACGTGCCCGACATCCGCGGCGTGCCGGCCTACAAGGACGTCGACAAGGATCTGCTGTTCGGGCAGATCGGCGCTTACAACGAGGCCGTCGCGTCCGTCGTGCGAGCGCATCCCGGGCGCGCGTTCGCCGTCGACCTCTTGACCGGAAGCGCGCCGCTCGTCTCGACGATGACCGTGTCCGAGGACGGCTTCCATCCGTCGGATGAGGGCTACCGGCTCATCGCCGACCGCTTCACAAAGAGGATGCGCGAAGAGGGCGTCCCGCTTCGCTAGGTCGCGGTCGCGACCTCGACCTGGGGCGCGGGCTTCGCCGGCTCGCGCGCGAGACCGGCCATGATGATCGTGCCGGCGACCATGAACCCAAGACCAATGAGGATCACGCCGCGCGGATCGAGCACGCCGAGCAAGAACGAGGCGGCGAACGGGGCGAGCGTCCCGCGGATGCCGAGGAGCAGCGACTGCGCCGCGGCGTAATCAGCGATCCGATCGGGCCGCGCGAGCTGCACGATGTTCGTGTGATACGTGAGTTCGCCACTTGCCTGCGCGAAGCCGGCCACGAGGGCGACCGGGAGCAAGAACCAGTAGCTCGGCGAGACGATGTAGCCGATCGGGACGACGAGGATGAGGAGCGTTCCGATGAACGTCTGCCGTAGGGACGAGCCTCGGTCGATGAGGTGTCCGATGACGATGTACGCGCCGACCATCGTCGCCGATGTCACCGCGGAGAGGATGCCGATGAACGTGTTCGGTGCATCAAACCGGTCGACGAGCATGATCGGGAAGACCGCGAAATTCATGAGGTTCCCCCAGCCGAACACGGCGAAGGAGAGCAAGAGCCGCCGGTAACGATGGTCCCGCCATACGTCTCGCGCGATCGCGACGATCGGTCGGCGCGTCCCGAATCCACCCGCGCCTTCGTGCTTGATGTTGAAGAAGGCGATCGCGCCGGGGAGGGATAGGAGCGCCGCGCCTGCGAACACCCACTGCGCGGGGACGACGTCGATGAACGTTCCCGCGAGCGCAGCTGATGCGATGGCAGCGATCGAGGCGCCGACCCGTACCTTGCCCATGACATACGCGCGCTCGCTGTCCGGGTAGATGCCACGCATGAGCGCCGTGTACGCCGCGACGTTCGAGATCGCGATGATCCAGAACGCCACCGTCGTGATCGCGAGCATGAGCGGCGTCGTCGCGACGAGCATGCCTGCGACGAACAGCGAACGCGAGATCGTCGAGGCCCCCGCGACGACCGGCACGGGGCGAAGGTGCGCGTAGAGGTAAGTGAAGAACGGCGCCAGCAGATGGCCGACGAAGGGTGCTCCCACGATGATCGCGACGTCCGTCGGACTTCCGCCCATCCGCCGCACGACGACAGGCATGAATGTGACGAGCACCGAGACGAAAATGCCCGAGCAGATCGCCCCGAAGACGTCGATCTGGAAGTTCCGCCGCACGCGCGATGGCAGCCAGTTGGGGTCCGTCACCGTGTGACCCTAACGTCCGACCGAGGGGTGCGTCACTCCTTGTAACGCCAGGCGCGCAGGCGTCCGGTTAGCGATCGGGACGGGGTCGATATCCGCCGGGTCGCGGGCCGCCGAAGGAGCGGCGGGGACCCCCGAAGCCACCGCCGCCTCCGCCGTACGGACGGCGGAAGCCGCCGGCAGGCCGGCGCATCGGACCGCGTGCGCCCGGTGCGGTCGAGGAGATGACGACGCGCCGGTTCGGCTCGAGGCCGACCGACTCGGTGCGCACGCCGCCGGTCTCCTGCACGACCAGATGCACGATGCGACGCTCGTACGCGAGCATCGGCTCGAGCGTCACCGCCGATCCGGTCGCCTTCACGCGCGCCGCGACACGGCTCGCCATCTCGCGAAGCTGATCCTCGCGACGACGCCGGTAGCCCTCGATGTCGACGGCGACGTGGACCGAGCGCCCGACCCTCTTCGAGGTGATCGCGCTCACGATCTGCTGGAGCGCGACGAGGTTCTCACCGCCACGCCCGATGAGCGCGCCGAGCTCACCGCCGCTCACGTCGAGTCCGTCCTCGCGAGATTGCTCGCCGTACGTGACCTCCGCCTCGACGCCCATCCTCGCGAGCAGGTCGCGGAGGATCGTCGCGCCCTGCGCGAGATCCTCGGCGAACGCGGGAGGCGCTTCGTCCTCGTCGCGAGCGGCTGCTCGCTCCGCCGGGGAGTGGCGCGGTACCTCGGCCTCGTCGACCGTGGGCTCCGGCTCAGCTACCGCGTCCTCCTGGTAGGAGAGCAGGACGCGAGCGTCGTCTCCGCCCATGCCCAGGACGTTCGCGGGCTTGCCCTTCTCGAGCACCTCGATGTCGACATCGGTGCGCTTTCGTCCGAGCGAGCGCAGACCGCGCTCGATCGCTTCTTCCACGGTGCGCCCGGTGAATTCCTCTCCACGCAGTGGGCTCATCGCCTTCCCCTCCGTCGTCCGCGACGCCTTCCTCCAGCGCGCGCGGTATCGCCATCGCCGTTGCCATCGCCGTTGCCGTTCCCGCCGCTGCGCGCTCCGGCGCGCTCGAGATCCGCGCGGCCCTCGCGCACGATCTCCGCGGTCTCGCGCTTCATCGCCTTGTCCGCCGGCGTCGCGACCCCGCGCAGGAACGGCAGGTACTTCGGGAGCTGTCCCCACCCGCTCACGAAGTACTGCTGCACGATCTGGAACAGCGTCGTCGCGATCCAGTAGAGCGTCAGTCCGGCCGGGAATGACGCGCCGAGGAACACTGTCATGAGCGGGAACGTGTAGGCCATCGACTGGAACATGCGCGCGTTCGGATCACTCGTCGCGACCGGCTTCGCCGGCATCGCCATGACCGACGCGACGAGCTGCACCGCTCCGGCGAGCACCGGAAGGACGAAGAACGGATCGCGTTCGTGCAGCCCATTGAGCCAGGGGATCCAATGGGCACTCGTGTCGAGCGTGCCGCCCTCGGGGATCGCGTTGGGGATGAGCGGAAGAAGGATGCGGCTCGCCTCGTCGTGCGTGAGCGATGAAAGGCACGAGGCGCCGAGCGAATGCCCGAGGCCGCAGCCGAGCTGCACGAGCGCGGAGTACAGCGCGAAGAGGATGGGCAACTGCAGCACCAGCGGCAGACAACCCGCTGCGGGGTTCACGCCGCGCTCCTTGTAGAGCTTCATCTGCTCTTCGGAGAAGCGCTGGCGGTCCTTGCCGTACTTCGCCTTGAGCTCGTTCATCGCGGGCCCGAGTTCCTGCATCGCGCGCTGTGAGCGGATCTGTGTGACGTACAGCGGATACACCGCGAGGCGGATGGCGATCGTCAGCAGGATGATCGCGAGGCCGAAGTCCCTCGCGAGGGAGTAGAAGAAGAGCGCGACCGCCATGAGCGGGTGGACGAGGAACGCGTCCCACGGCGCCTCAAGGAAGGGCATCTACCTGATCACCATCCCTCGTTACCGCGCGCCCTTGCCCGCGGGTACCGGGTCGTAGCCGCCGCGCGAGAACGGGTTGCACGAGAGCACGCGCCGCGCAGCGAGGAGGCTGCCCATCAGCAGGCCCCGCTGTTCGATCGCCTCGATCGCGTACTCCGAGCAGGTCGGCGTGTATCGGCAGGCCGGCGGCAGCTCGGGGCTGATCCGCGCCTTGTAGAACCGCAGCAGGCGGAGCACGAGGAACTTCATCGCCGTTCGCCGTCCAGTACCGTCGCGGCTTCGTCGCGGAGCTGTGGGAAGGGCGCGACGAGCGCCTCGCGCCGCGCGCTCACCACGATGTCGAGGCCGCTCGTCGGTCGCCCTGACGTCGTCGCGATGCGGAACGCCTCGCGTACGCGCCGGCGTGCGCGGTTCCGAGCCACCGCAGATCCGACGCTGCGCGGCGCCACGACCGCCACGCGCACATCAGGCTCATTCGTCTGGCGCACGCGCGCGCTGAACGTGTCCTTGCGCACCGAACGGCCCTCTTTGCGGACGAGTTCGATATCGGCCGAGCGCCGCAAGCGCGCGGCGCGTACCACGTCGGCGCTTACCTAGACGACAGTGATGCGCTTGCGGCCACGCGCGCGACGCTTCGAGAGCACCTTCCGGCCACCGGTGGTCTTCATTCGCGCGCGAAAACCGTGCACTCGCGCGCGACGGCGCGTCTTCGGCTGATACGTGCGCTTCACGATCGAGTCCCTTCTCCCCGGAGAACAACGAATCGCGTGACTGAACGCGATCAGGGCGAATCTGTGCGTTCGAGTGTATCGCGCGCGTCGGGTGTGCGCTCGTCGTATGGTTGCCCGCTCATTCGACGCGGTGCTACTGTTCGTCGGCTTCCAGCGGCGGACTTCCGGCATCGTCTTCATCGGTGTGGTGATCTCGCGCATCGGCATTTGTGGGGAGCGTCATCATCGTGTTCGAGCGGAGAGAAGGCGAGCCGTTGAATCTCAAGGCGTTGTGGTCCGCCGCCCTCGGCGAATTGCAGCTCGGCCTGTCGAAGGGCAACTACGACACGTGGTTCAAAGAGACCGCGATCGTGTCCGAAGAGGACGACGTGTTCATGATCGGCGTGCCCAACGCCTTCGCGCGAGAGTGGCTCGAGAGCAAGTACCGCAGCCAGGTACGCGAGACGCTCCAGCGGCTGCTCTCGCGGACCGTCGACGTGCGCTTCATCAATACGACGGCGGCGTCGGCGCGCGCGGAGCGCGCGTTCGCGCCGGCCGCCGGGGCGGAGGCACAGGGCCAGCCTGGGGGTGCGGACCGGCTCCGCGAGGCCCCGGTCAGCGCTCTGCTCAACACTCGGTACACCTTCTCCACCTTCGTCGTCGGCTCGAACAATCGCCTCGCCCACGCCGCCGCGCTCTCCGTCGCCGAGCGCCCCGGCCACAGCTACAACCCCCTCTTCATCTACGGCGGATCCGGCCTCGGGAAGACGCACCTCATGCACGCGATCGGTCACGCGGTCATCAGCCGCCATCCGAAGAAGCGCGTCGCCTACGCGACGAGCGAGAAGTTCACGAACGAGTTCATCAACTCGATCCGCGCGCAGAAGGGCGAGGAGTTCCGCGAGCGTTATCGCCGCATCGACGTGCTGCTCATCGACGACATCCAGTTCCTCACCGGCAAGGAGGGCACGCAGGAGGAGTTCTTCCACACCTTCAACGCGATCCACGAAGAGGGGAAGCAGATCGTGCTCTCGAGCGATCGGCCGCCGAAAGCGATCGAGCGCCTCGAGGACCGGCTCCGTTCGCGTTTCGAGTGGGGGCTCATCGCCGACATCAGTACACCGGATCTCGAGACGCGCATCGCGATCCTTCGCGCGAAGGCTGAGGCGCAGTCGACGCCCGTGCCGCCGCCGGTGATCGACTTCCTCGCGCAGCGGATCGTCTCGAACATCCGCGAGCTCGAGGGCGCGCTCACTCGCATCGTCGCCTACGCAACACTGAACGCCGTGCCCGTCACGACGCCGCTCGCGCAGGAGATCCTGCAGAACATCCTCTACAACCCACGGCAGAAGACCCTTTCGCCAGAGAAGATCGTGGAGACGGTGGCCCGCTACTACGGCGTGCCGGCGGAGCAGCTGCGCGGCAAGGCCCGTGACAAGCAGATCGTGCTACCAAGACAGATCGCGATGTACCTCATGCGCGAGGAGACTGAGGCGCCACTGCTGCGCATCGGTGAGGCGCTTGGTGGTCGCGATCACTCGACGGTCCTCCACGGCTGCGAAAAGATCGAGCGCGAGATGGCGGAGAACGACGACTTCCGGCGCGACGTCGGCGCCGTCCGGGAGATGCTGTACGCGGACTAGCGACCGCTACCGTGTCAGCCGCTGATTTCGCCAGAAAAACCGGCCGATTTCGCGCCTCCCTCGCATGTGGATAAGGCCGCCTAATGTGTGGATAAGCGCACCCATTTGTGGACATCCCCACCTCAAGTGCGTGCCGACAGATGCCACGTGTCACGGTATCCGACAATGTGACTGAATGCGTCCAGGTTCATCCGCAAGCCGTCCCGACGGTATCCACGGTGAGGCGGCCGGGTGTGCCTGCGTCGCTGAGCGCGTCGTGGCGCGGCGGGACGAGACGGCCGTATATCGGAAGCCGCATAGTCCACACCACTAGTGCTAGTGACTACTTCGTCTTAGATATCTCTTCAGGGAACGACTGGGAGGGCGCGTGAAGGTCACTTGTCTACAAGAGAACCTCGCCCGCGGGCTTCAGACCGCGGGGCGCGCGGTCTCGACGCGCGGGAGTCTTCCGATCCTCGGCAATGTGCTCCTGCGGACCGAGAACGGCCGTCTGAAGCTCACCGCCACCAATCTCGAGGTCGGCATCAACGTGTGGGTACCGGCGAAAGTGGATGATGACGGCGCGATCACCGTGCCGGCGAAGCTCTTCACCGACTTCGTGAACTCGCTGCCGCCGGGACCGGCCGAGCTGTCGCTCAACGTGCGGACCAAGACAGTGCATCTGAGGTCGGGCCCCTATGAGGCGAACTTCAAGGGCATGGACGCCGAGGAGTTCCCGATCATCCCCGTTGCGCCGGACAAACCGACGACGAAGATGGCGAAATCGACACTGCGTCGCATGATCAACGAGGTCGCGTTCGTCGCGACGACCGACGACAGTCGACCAGTCCTCACGGGTGTCCTCACGACGTTCGATGGCGACAAGCTCACGATGGCCGCGGCGGATCCGTATCGCCTCTCGGTGCGCACCGGCTCACTCCTGACCCGGGTCGAGAGCAAGCTCGAAGTGATCATCCCCGCGCGGAGCCTGCAGGAGGTCTGGCGGATCATCGACGATACCGACGATGCGGTCGATGTTTTCGTCACGCCGAACGGCAGCCAGGTCATCTTCCACACCGAGGAGGCCGACCTCGTCTCGCGCGTCATCGAGGGGCAGTTCCCGAACTATCGGCAGGTCATCCCTAGCGGCAAGGCGGCGACGCGCATCGTCGCGCACCGTGAGGAGCTGCTCCAAGCGACGCGTCTCGCTTCGCTCTTCGCGCGCGACTCCGCCAATATGCTGCGCTTCCAGGTGGATCCGAACGCGCAGCCACCTCTCATCATCAGCGCGACCGCGGCGGAGGTCGGCGACAACACCGCACGGGTCGATGCGACGGTCGACGGGCAGAACACGACGATCGCGTTCAACTCGCGCTTCATCTCGGACGCGCTCGGCAGCCTCACCGCGCCCGAGGTGGCGCTCGAGCTCGGCGGACCGCTCGCGCCGGGCGTCGTAAAGATCGTCGGCGACGATAGCTACCTCCACGTGGTGATGCCGCTTCGCATCCCGGCCTAAGTGCGCGTCAGCCGGCTCGGCCTCGAGGACTTCCGTTCGTACGCGGAAGTCGATCTCACGCTCGCACGCGGGACGACCGCGTTCGTCGGCGCGAACGGAGCCGGGAAGACGAATCTCCTCGAGGCGATCCACCTCGCGGCGCGTGGCGATTCGCCGCGAGCGCACGACGACACCGAGATGGTGCGCTGGGGCACGACGACCGCGCGGGTGCGTATCGAGGTCGATCGACCCGAGGGGCAGCGGCGCATCGAGCTCGTGCTCTTCTCGCCGCCCGAGGGCGAGCGCCGGCGACCGCGCCGGTATCTGCTCGACGGCGCGGGAAAGCGCCCGGACGACCTCGCGGGGGAGCTCGTCGTCGTCGCGTTCTTCCCCGAGGACGTCGCTCTGCTGGGCGCGGCGCCGAGCGCGCGCCGGCGCTATCTCGACGCGATGCTCGCGCAGATCGAGCGAGCGCATCGCCGCGAGACACGCGAATTCCAGCGCGTCGTCGAGCAGCGCAACGCGCTGCTTCGCGTCGCGCGCGACGAGCTCGAGGTCCCCGAGGCCGAGATGGCGTTCTGGGATCGCGAGCTCGTGCGTCTTGCATCGAGCATCTCGCTGCGACGGGCGCGTGTGGTGGCCGAGCTCGTCGAGCCATTCCGTGAGGCGAGCGCGCAATTCGCTGGTGCCACGCTCTCTCCACTCGCTGAGCCCTTGCCCCCGGGGCTAGACCTGGCGTACGGCGGTCAGGTGCAGGGCGACAGCGTCGAGGAACGGACCGCGGCATACGAGGTGCTGCTGGGCGAGAAGCGCGAGCGCGAACGCTGGCAGGGCGCGACGCTCGTCGGGCCGCATCGCGACGACCTGCTGGTGACCGCGGGTGGCCGCGACCTCCCATCCTTCGCGTCCCGCGGCGAGCACCGCAGCGCAGTCCTGGCGCTCAAACTCGCGGAGGCGAGCTGGCTGCGGTCGCGCGTCGGTTCCCCACCGGTATTCCTTCTCGACGACGTGCTCTCCGAGCTCGATCCATCGCGACGCGACGCTCTCGCTCGCGCCATCCCCGAGGACGCGCAGGCCCTCGTCACCGCGGCCATGACCACGGCGCTGCCGGACACGCTGCGCGACCGCGCCGCGATCATCCCGGTGCGTCGCGGAGAGGTCGGTCGGTGAAGCCGATCGGCCGCGCGGTGGACCGGGCGCTTCGTGCGCTCGGTCTCGACCGCGACATCGCCCGCGCGGACGCGGTGCGCGCCTGGGACGACGCGGCGGTGAGCGTCCTGGGGGACGACGCGCGCCTCTGCCAGGCCGTCCGGGCCGATGGCGACACTCTCGTGGTGACCGTGCCGACGGCGCAGTGGGCCGGCGAAGTGCGGCTGCGCGAACGCGAGCTCGTCGCCGCCCTCGCGGCGCGCGCACCTTCGAGCGGCGTCACTCGGATCCGACCTGTCCCATCGTCGCGCGCGCCCACACCTGCGCGCTGATATCTGGGAGACTCGCGCCAATGCCCGCGACGTCATTCACCACCAAAGTCGGCAGCACGTCAGATGTGCGACCGAGCAAGTCCGAGGTCGTCGTCGTCAGCGAGCCCGAGACCGGCGCGCAGCTGCGCACGAAGGGACGGCTCTATCTCCTGTGCGAGGTCGCGGGCCCGGGATCGCCCACGACCGGCATGCAGGTCGCGCGCGAGGTCGCCGACCTTACGAAGCAGGAGTACTACTACGACCTCTCCGGCGGCATCGAGGTGAGCTTGCGACGCGCGCTGCGGCAAGCGAATCGGCGCGCCTATCAGAAGCTGAAGGAAGGCCGCGCGAGGATCAGCCTCCACATCGCCTGCGCGGTCGTCGTGAACAACGAGATCTACGGATCGCGCGTCGGCGCGGCGCAGGTGTTCCTCGTGCGGCGCGCGAGGCTCTTTCTCCCGGGCGACGAGCCCGGGGAGCTCGCGGACTTCGTTCATCGCACGAGCGCGCGCGAGGCCGCGTCGCTCGGCACGGACGGTGACGTCGTGCCGAAGGTGTGGCGTCAAACGATCGAGCCGGGCGACACGCTCATCATCGCGGCGAGCGCGCTCATCGACGGGCTCGGCGCGGAGGCACTGAAGAGCGCCGCGGTGACCCTGCACCCGCGCGCCGCCGCCGACCACATCCACAACCGCGCGGTCGCGGACGGCGTCGAGGGCAGCGATGCCGCTCTTTTCGTCGAGCTCACGCAGTCCGCCGGCGCGGCGGCGCGTGTGGCGTCGGCGCCCGCATCGCTCAAGGAACCGACCGAGGTCGTGATCGCGGAGACCATCCGCTCGCGCATCGACGCGATCTGGCGTCACCGGCAGCGCATCGGCGGACTGGTGAAGACGGCCGCGTCGCCCGTCGCATCCGCGGCGACGAAGGGCGTGGCCGTCGGGCTCGAGCTCATGCCGAAGCGCGGCGCGACGCTGCCGCGGCATCCGGACACCGCGCGCCAGCGCTCGCTGCGCCAGCGCCGCGCGGTCACCAGCCTCGCGGTCGTGCTGCTGCTCGCCGCGGTCGGCGTCGGCGGCCTCGCGTATCGCGACTACGAATCGAACCGCGCGGGCCGCGACTATCAGAACGCGGTCCTATCCGCGGAGGACAGCCTCGCGTCCGCGCACCGTCTCGCCGATCGGAAGCCTCCGGATCCCGCGGGCGCGCGCGCGAAGATCGCGGCCGCGCTCGCGAAGGTCGACGAGGCGAGTAGATCGCCGCTCGCGGAGAAGGGCCGGCTCGACGCGCTTCGCGCCGACGCCGCGCTGCTCGAGGATCGGCTCGACGGTGTGGTGATCGACCTCGATCGGATCGCGGCCGGCTCGAAGCCACTGCAGATCATCGGCAACGTCAACGGTCTCTACGTCGCCGATCCGGGAGCGGGTCGGCTGTGGCGCATCTTCGGCGATCCACTGCAGACGGGCGTCGTGATGCAGAGGGGAGATAAGGGGGTCGGCGCGCCATCGCTTCTCACATGGCAGAGTGACGTCCTCTTCGTGCTCGATGACTCGCGCAAGATCTGGCGCGCCGAGGGCAATCAGGTGAACGACGTGACGCCTGACGACAACACCATCTGGAAGTCGACGACGGCGATCGCGGTGTTCACCCAGAATCTCTACGTCCTCGATGCAGCGTCCGGCCAACTCTGGAAGCACGAGTCGCCCGACTCGATCTCGTTCACGAAGGGCACGGCGTATCTCGCGACGCCGCTTGTTCCGAACACGGCGGCCTCGCTTGCGATCGACGGTGACGTGTGGATCGTCACCACCACGAATGAGATCCAGCGGTTCCGCCGTAATCCCCTCGCGCTCACCGCGGGGCGCGTGGATTTCACGCCGAAGTGGCAGGGCGAGACGGTTCGACCCGCGGCCATCCAGGCCGTGAACGGCCAGACGAACATCTACGTCCTCGATCCGGCGGCGCGTTACGTCGTCCAACTCTCTCGCGACGGCCGCGAGCTACTGCGGGTGGCCCTTCCGCCGACGCTCGCCGCCGCGACGGCGTTCTACGTCTCCGAAGGGTCGCGCGTGGCGTACACGGTGCATGGCTCGAAGATCGTGGCGACGAGCCTGGACCGTTAGGACCGCTCTGGGCGCGCGTTGGTCGGCTAGATGATCCCGCTCCACGACGCGAACCCGACGCGGAACATCCCGATCGTCACGCGCCTGCTCCTGTTCACCAACATCGCGATCTGGGTGTACATCGTCTATCTCTCGCGGACCGCCGGCGCCGTCGAGGCGTTCTACGACCGCTGGGCATTCGACTGGTCCGCATTCATCGGGGCGCTCTCGCGCCCGTGGAACGTCGATACGCTCCAAGCCTTCATCCCGCTGTTCACACACCAGTTCCTGCACGGCGGGTGGCTCCACGTGCTCGGCAACATGCTCTACCTGTGGATCTTCGGCGACAACGTCGAGGACAACATGGGCAGCCTGCCGTTCCTCGGGTTCTACCTCCTATGCGGAGCGATCGCTGCGATCGGTCAGGGACTCGTCGCGCCGTCCCCGATGGTCGGCGCGTCAGGCGCGATCGCGGGCGTCCTCGGCGCGTACCTGGTCCTCTACCCGACGGCGCGCGTCTCAACGCTCATCTTCCTCGGGCTGTTCATCAGCGTGATCGATCTGCCGGCGATCATCGTGATCGGCTTCTTCATCGTCCTGCAGATACTCGAGGGCGTCGCGGAGCTGCGCATGACGACACACGCAGCGGCGCAGCAGGTCGCGTACTTCGCGCATCTCTTCGGGTTCGCCGCGGGTATCGTTCTGCTGTTCGTGTTCCGTCAGCGCGCGGCGCCCCGCCGCGCGCGCGTCGGCTGGGGTTAGCCTTAATCGATGCTCGTGCCATGCACGGTCGAATCGGTCCGCGTGCACGTGCTTACCGGGCAGCACGTCGTGCTCCTCCAGGCGCGCGAGTCGAACCGTCTTCTCCCGATCTGGATCGGTCCCGATCAGGCGCACAGCATCGCGACGCGTATCGCGGGCATCGCGAGCGAACGTCCGCTCACGCACGATCTGATGATGGACGTGCTCTCAAAGCTCGGAGCGGAGATCACGCGCATCGTCGTCCGCGATCTCGTCTCCGACGAGAGCGGCGGCGGGATCTTCCACGGAAGCCTGTTCCTGCAGCTCGGCGAGAAGGAGGTCGAGATCGACTGCCGTCCCTCGGATGCCATTGCGCTTGCGGTGCGCTGCAGCGCGCGCATCCTCGTCGCCGACACGGTGCTCGACCGGTCGGCGATCCTCGCGGAGAGCGAGGAGAGTCAAAACCTCACCGTCTTCAAGGAGTTCATCGAGTCGCTCCCCGAGGATCCGCAGACACCACCGCCGAGTTAGTCCAATTAGCACCGTGATCCCGGCGACCGAAAAGGCCGGCACGAGCGCGCCCGTCGTCGATGTGGTCGTCCCCGTGTACAACGAGGAGCGCGACCTCGGCCCCAACATTCGCAAGCTGCACGCCTACGTTTCGGATCGCTTCCCGTTCCCGACGGTCATCACCATCGCCGACAACGCGAGCCGCGATGGCACGCTCGCGCTCGCGCGGCGGCTCGCCGAGGAGTTGCCGGGAGTGCGCGTCATGCACCTCGACATGAAAGGGCGTGGCCGCGCGCTTCGTGCGGCGTGGACGCAGAGCGACGCGCAGGTCGTGACGTACATGGACGTGGACCTGTCGACCGACCTCGCGGCGCTGCTCCCGTTGGTCGCGCCGATCGTCGCCGGCGAGAGCGACGTCGGGATCGGCAGCCGTCTCGCGCGCGGCGCGCACACCCGCCGCGGAGTCAGACGCGAATTCATCTCGCGCGCGTACAACCTCGTGCTGCGCCTCGCCCTCGGCGCGCGCTTTTCCGACGCGCAGTGCGGCTTCAAGGCCGTGCGCGGCGAGGTGGCGCGGCAGATCGTGCCGCGCATCGAGGACCAGACGTGGTTCTTCGACACCGAGCTGCTTGTCCTCGCGCAGCGCGCCGGCCTGCGGCTGCACGAGGTGCCCGTCACGTGGACCGACGATCCCGACTCGCGCGTCGACATCCTCCGCACCGCGATCGACGACCTGCGCGGCGTGATACGCCTTCGCTTTGGGTCGCGGAGGCGCGCTCCCTGAGCGCACGATCCGATCGCGCCATCGCGCTGTCGCTCGCGGCGATCGGCGTCCTCACCTACCTCGCGGCGGGCTTCGGCCTGCTCACCGACTACGACTACTACGGCCGCCTCGCGCAGGCGCTCGACGGCGGACGCTGGTGGCTCGACGAAGCGCCGCCCTGGCTCAACGAGCTCCTGCCCTGCGGCGACGGACGGTACTGCGTCGCGTATCCGCCGCTTCCGGCTCTCCTCACGGCGCCACTCGCCTTCTTTCTTCCGACCGCGCTCGCGCAGGTCCTCGTGTCGCGCATCGCCGGCGGCGCCTCCGGGGGCGTGCTCTTCCTCGGGCTTCGCGCGTTCGGCGCGCCGCGTCTCGTCGCCATCGGCGGTGCCGCGCTTTCGGCGCTCGGCACGACGCTCTTCTTCTCGTCAGTCGACGGACGCGCGTGGTTCGACGCGCACGCCGTCGCGATGCCGTTCCTCTGCGCGGCGTTCCTCTTCGCGTCGCGCGGCGATCGCCCCTGGCTGCTCGGCGCGGCGATCGGGCTCGCGACGCTCGCGCGTCTCCCCATCGTCGCCGCCACGCCGGCGCTGGTCCTGCTCCTCTCGCTGCGCGGCGGCATCCCGCTGGCGCGCGCGCTCGGCGGCGTCGTGCTGGGCGGCCTGCCGTTCGCAGCGATCTACGTGCTCTACAACCTCCTGCGCTGGGGGACACCGCTCGACGCGGGGTACGCGATGCTCACCGTCGGTGACGTGTTCTTCACGAGGGGACTCTTCAGCCTCTTCTATCTGCCGCGCCACTTCCAGGCGATCTTCATCGAGCCGCCCGACTTCGTCGAAGGCACGCCGTGGTTCCTGCGTCCGAGGGGGGTCGGCATGTCGCTCTTCCTGACGACGCCCGCGTTCGTGTGGATCTTCGCGAGCCTGCGCCACATGCGCCGCGATGCCGCGCTCGCGCTCACAGCGGTCGCGGCGCTGCTCGCACTGCTCCCTGATGTGCTCCACGGGACGGTCGGCTTCCAGCAGTTCGGCTACCGCTTCAGCCTCGACGCGCAGCCGTTCCTCGTCGCGCTCGCCGTCGCGGGCGACGCGCGCACGCGGGACGGCTGGCGTTCGCGGCCCTCGATCCCCTTCATCGTCGCGACGGTGCTCTCGGTCGCGATCAACCTCTACGCGACGATCGCGATCACGCGCTTCGGCTACTGGCAGTGACGGAAGAGACCGAGCGCGCCGATCGCCGCGCGCGCATCGCGATCGCCGCGGTCATCGCCGTCGGCGTCGTCCTGCGATTCCTCGTCCTTCCCGCGAAGGGCTTCCCGTCGGACGTCGCGACGTTCCAGGCCTGGGCGAGCCGGCTCGCCGAGGTCGGGCCCTCACGCTTCTACGAGCCCGGGTACTTCTCCGACTATCCCCCCGGCTACCTCTACGTGCTCTGGCTCGTCGGCCTCGTGTTCGACGGGCAGACGAAGTTCATCGTCAAGGCCGCGTCGATCCCCGCGGATATCGCCATCGCGTTGCTGTGCGTCTGGATCGTTTGGCGCGCGGCCGGTCGAGACCGCGCGGTCCTCGCGGCAGCGCTGTGGATGCTCGCACCCGGCCCGATCTTCGCCGGTCCGTATTGGGGACAGGTCGATGCGGTCGGGACCGTCCCGTTCCTGCTCGCGCTGATCTTCGCGGGACGCGGCAGCTGGGCGACCGCCGGGGCGATCGCCGGACTTGCCGCGATGGTGAAGCCCCAGTTCGGCATCGCGCTCATCGTCGTCGCCGCGGGCGCGCTCTTCGTCTGGATCCGCGACGCGGACTGGCGGCCGCCGCTGCGCACCGCTGTCGCGGCCCTGCTGACGATCCTCGCGCTCGGCGTGCCGTTCCGCGCCGGCCCCGGCGAGCTCATCGACCTCGTGCGCTCGGCGTCCGAGACCTATCCCTTCACCAGCCTCTACGCGTTCAACATCTGGTCGATCGTCGGCGACTTCTGGAAGCCCGACGACCAGTACGTCGTCCTCGGCGCGATCCTGCTCCTTGCCGGTCTCGCGAGCTCGTGCGCGCTCCTCTGGTGGCGTCGCGATGTCGGCGCCTTCCTCGCATGCGGCGCGCTCGCCGCATTCGCCTTCTACTTCCTGCCGACACGGGCGCACGAGCGCTATCTCTTCCCCGCGTTCGCGCTGCTCCTCCCGCTCGCGGTGCTCCGCGCGCGCCTGCTGGTGCCGTACATCTCGCTCGCGATCGCGTTCGCGGCCTCGCTGTACTTCGCCTTCACGCGCTACCCGCAGAACGACCTGCGGTCGCCGCAGTGGCTCGAGGACTCGCTCTTCACCCGCAACGGCCAGATCGCGCTCGCTCTGCTCATGCTCGGGCTCGCCGCGTTCATTGCCTGGCGGCTGTTCCGCGGCGATGCAGCGCTGGAGGCGGATGAGGAGACGATCACCATCGCGTCGCGGCCATTGCCGCCTCCCGCGCGGCCGGACGATCGCTGGCGTCTGCCGGCCGCGCTGTCTCTCGGGCGACCCCCGACTCGTCGCGACATCGCGAGCGCGTTCCTGGTCGCGTTGGTGGTGCTCATCACACGCGGGTACCGGCTCGATCAGCCGCGCGACATGTACTTCGACGAGGTCTATCACGCGCGCACGGCGTACGAGCTGCTCGCGCAGCGCGAGCCATACGAGTGGACGCATCCGCATCTGGCGAAAGAGATCATGGCCCTCGGCATCCTCGCGTTCGCCGACGATCGCGTCGTCGGCACGGAGCCCGCGAATTCACAGGTGCGGGCCTTTGCCGTCGCCAACGACGGACTACGCGCGGTCGTTGAGCCAGACGCGCTGGTCCTCCGTGACCGTAGCGGTCGTCAGCTCGCCCGCGCTCCGATCACGAATCTGGATCGCCCGGATGCCGTGGGCTTTGACGGCGAAGACGTTGTGTTAGTCACCGAGTTCCAGGTCGCGCGGCTCGGCCGCGACGGGAGCGTGAAGCAGCGCGTGAGGCTCACGACCATGAGCAGAAGCGCCCCGAGGTCTCTCGTCATCGAGAACGGCCGGATCGTGATCGCTGGCGACGGTGGCATCGAGATCTACCAATCGCTCGAGACGAAACCACAGGTGATCCCAACTCCAGTCGTGGCCGCGACCGCCAAAACCGATGGCAGTGTTGTCTATGCGGTCGACCAAGCCGGTGTTGTTCATGTCATCGACGTCGCGAACGCCAAAGAGACGGAGACGCTGAACGCGCGCGGTCCCGCCGGCGCGATCGCGTACGCGCAGGGCCCGAACCGCCTCTTCCTCGCGCGCACAGACACTCCGGCGCTCGACATCATCGACCTCGAGGGCCACGCGACCGACACCGTCCCGCTCGGCAACGCGCGGACCGGTGACTTCACGGAGGGCGCGAAAGCGCTGGCGGTCGTGCCACGCACGCAGTTCCTCTACGCGCTTGTCCCGGGGAAGGTCGTTGCGATCGAGACGCACGGCGCGTCGCCGTTCGCCTCGACACCGGTGCGCGAGTCGGATCGGTTCCTCGGCGTCGACGGCCAGGACGACAAGCTCGTCGTCGCGGGGAGCGATGCGGTCGAGCGCATCGAGACCGGGAGACAGGCGCTCGCGTGGCGCATCCCTGGCGTCGTGTTCGGGGCGCTCCTGGCGTTCTTCCTGTACCTGCTCGCGCGGCGCCTCTTCGCGTCGCCGCTCGTCGCGTACCTGGTCGGCGCCGCCGTCGTGCTCGACGGATCGATGTTCGCGCAGGCGCGCATTGGCATGAACGACATTTACGTGACGACGTTCATCGTCGGCACGTGGTACTTCATCGTCGCCGCTCATCGACCGCGTCGGGCGGCATGGCTCGACCTGCTCATCGCCGGCGCGCTCATCGGGCTCGGCGCGGCGTCGAAGTGGGCGGCGATCTACACGCTCGCCGGGATCTTCGTCGCCTCACTCGCGGTGACCGCGTACGCGTACGAGCGCGGCCGCCCCGGCACCGGCGGCCCGCTCGATCTCTTCGCCGGGAAGGGCCGCAACGCCGCGTTCCTCTTCGGCTGTTTCGCGCTGATCCCTGCGGTGCTCTACCTCGGCTCGTACGTGCGCTGGTTCGGCGGTCCGACGGCGCCGTATGGCTGGAATCTCGTCGAGCTGACGCAGCAGATGTACTGGTACCACAGCTCTCTCACGGCGCCGCACTGCGCGGGATCGCCGTGGTGGGCGTGGCCGCTCGACCTCAAGCCGGTGTACTGGTATTTCGGCGGGAGCACCGGGAACTTCAACGGCTACATCTATGACGCGGGCAACCCGATCATCTTCTGGGCCGCGCTTCCCGCCGCGGCGATCGTCGGCGGTCTCGCGTATCGCGCACGATCGGTGACGCTGGGCTTCGTCGCGCTGGCGATGCTCACGCAGTTCGTCGCGTGGATCCCCATCTCACGCGTCCTGTTCTTCTATCACTTCTTCACGGCGCTGCCGTTCTACCTTCTGTGCCTCGCCATCGTGCTCGCGATCCTCTGGGAACGACGACGTACCGCGGTCAGGGTGTTCGCGATCCTCGCCGTCGTGGCATTCGTCTTCTTCTATCCGTACGTGTCCGGCCTACCGGTACCCGGCGAGCTCGGGTCGGCGTATCAGATCCTTCCGACCTGGGCATACGACCCGACGTTCAATCCGACCGATTCGTGCCCGACGCCAGTGTCCGCCGCGACGGCGACGAGCCTTGAGATCGGCATCGCGTGGATCGTCGAGGTCGGCGCGCTCGCGCTCGCGCTCGCGGTCGCCTTCGCATACGAGCCAGCCCGCCGGCTGCTCGCGCGCATCGGCGTCATTTAGGTCAGGGGCTCGCCGATGGCGTCGGTGACTCCGACGGCGTCTCCGTCGGTGTCGCTGAGGGTGACGGCGACGGTGATGCGCTCGCGCTCGGCGACGGTGATGCGGTCGCGCTCGGGCTCGGCGACGCCGTGATCGACGGTGGCTGGCCGGGAGCGACGGCGAAGAGCACCGCGATCGCGCCGCTCACGACGAGCAGCACGATCACGATGAACATCGCGAGCCCGACGATGCGGCGCGGCGCACTCGCGGCGCGCCCAAAGGGCAGGGCTGAGTGCACGATCACGGTGACGTTGTCCTCACCGCCGCGCGAGTTCGCGAGCTCGACGAGCCGTTGCGCCGCACTGTCGAGGTCGTCACCGCTCGTGCCGACGACGAGGGCGATCTCTTCCGGCTCGACATGACGCGTGAGGCCGTCGGAGCAGAGCACGAGTCGGTCGCCGGGTCGGAGCTCCTCGACATACACGTCGGCTTGAACGCCGCGCGGGTCGCCGACGAAGCGCGTGATGCCGTGCGCCGGGATGCCGCTGTGATCCTCGGTGACCTGACGCGAAGCGCCGTCACGCACGAGGTACGCGCGGCTGTCGCCGAGATTTGCGATCACCGCCTGACCCTTGGCGACGGCCGCCGCGACGAGCGTGCTCGCGGCCGAGGCGTTCCCCGACGTGTCGGCGGCGCGCAGCACCGCGGTGTTCGCGTCGCGTACCGCGTCACCGAGGCGCTCGGCCAGCGGCTGCGCGCGCGGCGCCGCGAAGAAGCGCGCCGCGAGCTCGTCGACCGCGGCACTCGCAGCGACCTCGCCGCCTGGCCCTCCGCCGACGCCGTCGGCGACGGCCATGAGCGTCACGTCGCGATCGTCTCGGACGAGGTAGCGGTCTTCGTTCCCTTCCCGAATGCGGCCGGTGTCCGTCCGCGCCGCCGTGCGCCTAGCCACTAATCCGACTTCTTACCGCAGTCCTTCCCACCCACGAGGAACAGGTGCGCCGTGTCACCCCGTTCGAACTGCGTGTTCGCGGCCGGCTGCTGCCGCGCGACCGTGCACGGCGTGCCGCGCGCAGCGGGGTCGACCTCCCAGCCGACCGGCGCGCGGAAGCCCGCGGCGATGAGGATGTTGCCGGCCTCGATCACATCCTTTCCGACGACGCTCGGCGTCGTCGTGACCGCAGCGCTGCGCGCCGGCGCGGCCGTCGCGGAGGTCGTCGCACGTCCCTGGAAGCTCGCGAAGACTATGAGCGTCCCCACGAGCACGGCGATGACCGCGAGGAGCGCGACGGTGCTGTCGATCTGTCGACCGCGGCCCGCACGCAGCGGCCGGGGCGGTGGTGGAGTGAGCACGCCGGTCGCGTCGCCGCGCTCGCTCGCCGCGAGGAGCGCACGGGCGAACGTGCCGGCGCGCTCGTAGCGTTGCGATGGCTCGCGGGCAAGCGCACGGCGCACGACCTCATCGATCTGCTCGCTCACCCCGACACGTGCGGTGCGCAGCGATGGCGGCGGCCCGTCGAGCCGCTCGCGCAGGAGGTCGTCGGTCTCCATCTCGGCGTAAGCCGGGCGTCCCGCTAGCAGCTCGTACGCGACGAGGCCGAGGCTGTAGATGTCGGATCGTTCGCTCGGCGCCTCGCCCGCGATGCGTTCCGGCGCGATGTATCGCGCGGTGCCTATGAGCTCGTGCTCGCGCGGACCGCGTGCCGCGCGCGCGATGCCGAAGTCGGTGAGCTTCGCCGTGCCGCGCTCGTCGACGATGACGTTCGCGGGTTTCACGTCGCAGTGGATCACGCCCGCTTCGTGCGCCGCGTCGAGCGCCGCGGCGATCTGTGACACAAGGCGCGCGGCCTCGTGTGACGGAAGCGGGCCACGCTCCCTCACGACGTCGCGCAGCGTCTTGCCGCGCACGAACTCCATGACCATGAAGGAGTCATCGCCGTCACGACCCTCGTCGTAGACGGTGACGACGTTCGGATGGCTCACCGACGCGGCGCGCCGCGCCTCGTCGGCGAAGCGCTCACGGAACGCCTCATCGGCGTCACCGCCGAGGATCTTCACCGCCACGTCGCGGCCGAGCCGCTCGTCGCGCGCGTGCCACACCTCGCCCGCCCCGCCCGCGTCGATCCGCTCGAGGAGGCGGTAGCGGGAGGCGAGCACGCGGGCTTCGCCGGCATCATGCCGAACAGCGGCCTTCCGCTTGTCAGCTGACACGTCCGCTCCCACGGCAAGCGTCAGGCCAGCGTGACGAGCGCGTGTAGCGCCTCCTCGAACACGTGGTCGTTGCCGACGATCGCGAGCTCCTCGCGCAGCAGATCCTCGATCCCCGCCGAGGGAAGCGGAACGACGCGTATCGACCGCGTCGCGCCATCGACGACGACGGCCGCGGTGACGTGATGCGGATCGGGCGCGCGCTTGAGCACGAACTCGAAGAGCGAACCGGCGTGGCGTGCCTGCAGCCGGATCCCCGACGTGTCGCCCGGCTCGATGCCGCGCTCGAAGCGCGGTCGGATGCGGATGTCGACCCGCGCGCCGTCGCGTCGCGCCATCTCGAAGAGGAGTCCGCCGGCCTCCGACGGCGCGAGACTGCCCTTGCTGCGCCAGCGGAGGCGCGACGCGAGCCATCCGACGAGGAGCAACGCCTGCGACGGATGGATGTCCCGCCCGTCCATGTCGACACCGAAGCCGACGCGCACGCCGACGATCTCGTCGAGGCATGGCCGCCACGCTTCGACGTCGAAGAATCCGGCGACGAGCTCGCGCCACGGCGTGAGACGCGTCCAGTTGAGGTCGGTGACGCCGAAGCGACGACCACGTTGCGTCGCTGCGAGCGCCGCGATGACCGGCAGCGTGCGATCGGGCCGCGCGAAGTCGGATGAATCGACGATGAACCGATCGGCGATCGCGAGAAGGTCGTCGAAGCGTCGCGCCTCCTCCGGCGGCGTGCCCGTCCACCACAGGAACACCGGTAGGTCCGGCACCAGGAGCGGGATGACGACGCTCGCGACGCGGTCGTCGGCATCTCCGCGTACGCGCGCGAGGATCTGTTCGTAGTAGACCTGCGAGCTCTCCTCCGGGCGCGGCGCGTGGCAATGCAGCTGCACCGCGACGTCAGCGCCTTCACGCTCCCGGTCGCCGTACACGATGATCGCGCGTGAGGGATGGCGGTTCGAGAGCCGCATCGTCGCCCGCGCCGCGCGCAGCGCGTGCGTGTCGCGGTCCGCGTACACGACGAGGTTCAGGACCGTGGCGCGGGCGACGGAATGGCTCTGTTCCTTGGCATGCGCACCGGCTGCGCGGCGCAGCCGCGCGAGCTCGCGCTCGAGCGCCGCGATCGACGGAACGGGCGCGCCCCAGACCGCCTCGTCGATCCCCGTCGTCATGGCCTGCGCCACGCCCTGTCGTCACGCTCGATGAGCGTGTCGGCCTCCGTCGGCCCCCACGAGCCGGCGTTGTAGGTCGCGAGCGCCGGGACGCCGCGAGACCACGCACCGAGGATCGGATCCACGAATTGCCACTGCTGCTCGACCTCGTCCCGGCGTGTGAACAGCGTCGCGTCCCCGCGAAGCGCGTCGAGGATGAGCGTCTCGTAGGCGTCGGGCGCATCGACCATGAACGACGCGCCGTAGACGAAGTCCATGTTGACGGTGCGGATGCGCAGGCCCTGGACCGGCACCTTCGCGCCGAACGTGAGGCTGATGCCCTCGTCGGGCTGGATGCGCAGGACGAGCTCGTTCGCCTCGAGACCCTCCGAGGCGTCCTTGGTGAAGATCCGATGCGGCGCGATGCGGAAGCGGATCGCGATCTCCGTCGCGCGCTTCGGTAAGCGCTTTCCGGTGCGGATGTAGAAGGGGACGCCCTCCCAGCGCCAGTTGTCGATGAAGCATCGGAGCGCGACGAACGACTCGGTCTGCGAGTCGGCCGCGACGCCCTTCTCCTCACGGTACGCGGGCACGGCCTTCCCCTCGATGTATCCCCGCCCGTACTGGCCGCGCACCGTGCGGGCGCCTACCTCACGGTCGGAGATCGGTCGCAGCGCGCGCAGCACCTTCACCTTCTCGTCTCGCACCGCGCGGTCGTCGAACGCGGCTGGTGGCTCCATGCCGACGAGCGCCATGAGCTGCAGGAGGTGGTTCTGCACGATGTCGCGCATCGCGCCGGCGTGCTCGTAGTAATCGGCGCGCTCCTCGACGCCGAGCGACTCGGCGACGGTGATCTGCACGTGGTCGACGTACTGCCGGTTCCAGATCGGCTCGAAGATGCCGTTCGCGAAGCGCAGCACGAGGATGTTCTGCACGGTCTCCTTGCCGAGGTAGTGGTCGATGCGGAACACCTCATCCTCGCGGAAGACCTCATGCACGACCCCGGTGAGCTCCATCGCCGTCGCCAGGTCGCGACCGAACGGCTTCTCCACGACGACGCGCGACCAGCCCGGGCCACGCAACTCGTGCTTGCCGATGGCGCGCACGATCGGCGCGTAGGCCTGCGGCGGCGTGGCGAGGTAGAAGAGGCGATTGCCGTTCGTGCCAGCCTCGACGTCGACGCGGTCCAACGCCGCGCGGAGCGCGTCGTAGCCCGCGTCGTCCGGCGTCGCGACGAAGCGTACGTTGCGCGCGAACGCGCCCCACACCTCCTCGTTGATCGGCTTCGTCCGGCTGAACTCCGCGACCGCGTCGTGCAGTTCCCTGCGGAACGCGTCGTCGCTCTGCGCGCTGCGCGCCGCGCCAACGACGGCGAACGACGCGGGGAGGAGCCGCTGCAGCGCGAGGTTGTAGAGCGCCGGCAGCAGCTTGCGGCGGGTGAGGTCGCCCGATCCGCCGAAGAGCACGAGCGTCGCGGGCTTCGGCACCCGCTGAAGGCGCAGCCCTTCGCGCAGCGGATTCGCTTCCGCTGCGCTCTCTGTCCGACCGCTCGCTGGCGCTGCTGTCCTACCGCTCGCTGGCGCTGCTGTCCTACCGCTCGTTGTCACTCGCGAGGTGGTCTCGCTCCTCGCGGCGAAGCCGCTCGTCCCTCGGCTCACTTTCTATTCCGTTTTCACGGCGTGACCGCCGAATTGGTTGCGCAGTGCCGCAGCGACCTTCATCGCGTACGAGTCGTCTTGCCGCGAGGTGAAGCGCGCGAAGAGGGAATGCGCGAGCACGGTCGCAGGAACGTCGTGATCGATCGCCTCTTTCACCGTCCAGCGCCCTTCGCCGGAGTCCGCGACCCAGCCTTTGATGTTCGCGAGGTCGCTGCCTTCGGCCTCGTACGCGCGCTCGAGCAGCTCGAGGAGCCACGAGCGCACGACGCTGCCCTGCAGCCACACCTTCGCAACGGTCCGCATGTCGAGCGCGAACTCGCTCGCGTGCAAGAGCTCGAAGCCCTCGCCATACGCCTGCATCATCCCGTACTCGATCCCGTTGTGGACCATCTTCACGAAGTGGCCCGCGCCGTTCTTCCCGAAGTGCGCCCAGCCATTCGGTGGTGCGAGCGTGTCGAGCACGGGCTTGGTGATGTCGACGGCGCGCTTCGGTCCGCCGACCATCATGCAGTAGCCGACCTGTAACCCCCAAACCCCCCCGGATACACCAATGTCTAGAAAATCGAAACCGTGTTCACCGCAGCGTTGGCCCCGACGCATCGAGTCGCGGAAGTTCGAGTTGCCGCCGTCGATGAGCACATCGCCCTTCGTCCCGTACTGCATGAACTCGTCGAGCGCGTGGTCTGTGGCGTCGCCGGCGGGGACCATCGACCACATCACGCGTGGCGGACGTAGCGCTTTGGCCATCTCTTCGATCGAGTAGGCGCCGACCGCACCCTCGCCCTTCTTCTCGTCGACCGGCCCTGCGCTGCGATTGCCCGCGACGACGCGATGGCCACCACGCAGCAGCCGCGTCACCATGTTCCCGCCCATCCGTCCCAGTCCGTAGATGCCGATGTCCATGTCGAACCCCCAACGCGCGCCGGTGCGCGAAGGATATTCGCGGCCTCCGTGCGCTACTTTCGTTCCGTGGCGACGGTCGCCGCTTCCTCGACGCGGCTCGATCTGTACCGTCAGATCGCGCGACAGCTTCGTGCCGACAGCATCCGCTCGTCGACCGCCGCGGGGTCGGGACATCCGACCTCGTCACTGTCGGCCGCGGATCTCATGGCGGTACTGCTCGCCGGCCACCTGCGCTACGACTGGTCGAAGCCGCGTGATCCGGCGAACGACCACCTCATCTTCTCCAAGGGACATGCGTCACCGCTCGTGTACGCGGTGTTCCGCGCGGCGGGCGTCATCGACGACAAGGAGCTCCTCACGTTCCGGAGGCTCGGCTCCCGGTTGCAGGGTCACCCCACACCGGTGCTGCCGTGGGTCGACGTCGCGACCGGATCCCTCGGCCAGGGCATGCCCATCGCGATCGGGATGGCGCTCGCAGCGAAGCGGCTGTGGGACGCGCCGTTCCACGTGTGGACCCTCGTCGGCGACAGCGAGACCGCCGAGGGCTCGGTGTGGGAGGCCTTCGATCTGGGCGGCCACGAATCGCTGAACAACGTCACGCCGATCATCGACGTCAACCGTCTCGGCCAGCGCGGCCCGACCGAGCTGGAGTGGGACACCGATGCCTATGCCGCGCGCATCGAGTCGTTCGGCTGGGAGGTCCTCGTCATCGACGGACACGACCTCGCCGAGACCGACGACGCGTTCGCACGCGCGCGCGACGCCGAGCGTCCGACGGCGATCGTCGCGCGTACCGTGAAGGGCAAGGGCGTGTCGTTCATCGAGGACAAGGAAGGCTGGCACGGCAAGGCGCTGTCCGCCGACGAGGCGAAACGTGCGCTCGCGGAGATCGGCGACGAACCGTCGCGCACTTTCGAGACCACAAAGCCGGATCCGTGGCGGCCGCCGCAAACGACGAAGAAAGCGCCGCAGTTCAAGACCTACAGCGAGCCCGTCGCGACGCGGCGCGCGTACGGCGACGCGCTCGCGGCGCTCAGCGTCGCGCGCAGCGATGTCGTGACGCTCGACGCAGAGGTGAGCAACTCGACGCACTCCGAAGAGGTGAAGAAGGTCGCACCGGAGCGCTTCTTCGAGATGTACATCGCCGAGCAGAAGATGGTGGCGGCAGCGGTCGGCATGCAGGTGCTCGGGCTGCGGCCGTTCGCGTCGACGTTCGCGGCGTTCTTCACGCGCGCCTACGACTTCATCCGTATGGCCGCGATCTCACGCGCGAACATCCGCCTTTCCGGATCGCACGCCGGCGTGTCGATCGGCGAAGACGGCCCCTCGCAGATGGCGCTCGAGGACCTCGCGATGATGCGCGCCGTTCACGGGAGCACCGTGCTGTATCCCTGCGACGGCAATCAGACGGCGAAGCTCGTTGCGGCGATGGCCGACCGCGAGGGCATCGTGTACATGCGGACCACGCGCGCGAACACACCGGTGATCTACGGCGCGGCCGACGAGTTCGCGATCGGTGGCAGCCGCGTCGTGCGCGGCGGCGGCGCGGACGACCGCGTTACCGTCATCGCGGCCGGCATCACGCTCCACGAGGCGATCAAAGCCGCCGATGCGCTCGCGAAGGAGGGCACGAAGGTCCGCGTCATCGACGTCTACAGCGTGAAGCCGATCGACGCGAAGACCCTCCTCGCGGCCCTCGTCGCGACGAACGGCCATGTCGTCGTCGTCGAGGACCATTGGCCCGAAGGAGGCATCGGTGAGGCGGTGCTCGACGCATGCGCCGAGGGCGGCCTTGTGACCGCGGTCTCGTGGAAGCACCTCGCGGTACGCGAGATGCCGGGATCTGGCAGGCCGGCCGAGCTGCTGCACGCCGCTGGAATCGACGCCGACTGCATCGCGACCGCGGTGAAGAGTCTCCTCTAGCATTCACAGAGCGGGCGACCGCAGGAAGGGGAGAAGAGCGTGGAGATCTGGATCGTCCTCGCCGTCATCGCCCTCGTCGCGTTCTTCCTCATCGGCATCTACAACCGCCTCGTCACGCTGCGTCAGCGCGTCCGTGAGGCGTGGAGCGACATCGACGTCCAGCTCAAGCGGCGGTACGACCTCATCCCCAACCTCGTCGAGACGGTGAAGGGCTACGCCGCGCACGAGAAGACCGTCTTCGAGAACGTGACGAACGCGCGCGCGAACGCGATCGCCGCCGGCGCGACCGGGACGCCCGAGCAGCGCGCGCAGGCCGAGAACGTCCTCACCGGAGCGCTGCGCTCGGTCTTCGCCGTCGCGGAGAACTACCCGCAGCTGCAGGCGTCTCAGAACTTCCGCGACTTACAGGAGCAGCTCACCGCGACGGAAGACAAGATCGCCTTCGCGCGGCGCTTCTACAACGGCAACGTGCGCGACTACAACACGGCGCTGCAGACGTTCCCGACGAATGCGCTCGCAGGCGCGTTCGGATTCACCTCGGAGCAGTACTTCGAGCTCGCGGACGCGGCGGAGCGGACCGCACCGAAGGTGTCGTTCAGCTAACGGAGCGTGGTCGCACCGCCACAGCGGCTGAATATCTACGAGGCCGTCGCTGCGAACCGCTGGCGCACGCTTGCGCTCGTCGCGGTGTTCGCCGCCGTCGTGTCGCTGCTCGCGTACTTCGTCGGCGAGTACTTCGCGCCGGGCGGCGGCATCGCGGCACTGCCGATCGGCGTCGCGTTCTCAGGCGTCTCCGCCGCAACGTCGTACTTCGCGGGCGACCGGGTCGTTCTCGCGCAGAGCCAGGCGCGGGAGCTCGGTCCGGGTGAGGAGCCGCAGCTACGGAACATCGTCGAGACGCTTGCGATCGGCCTCGGGATCCAGCCGCCGAAGCTCTACCTCATCGATGACTCGGCCCCCAACGCCTTCGCCACCGGCCGCGATCCGGCACACGCGTCGATCGTGGTGACGCGCGGCCTCCTCGACAAGCTCGACCGCACGGAGCTCGAAGGCGTGCTCGCGCACGAGATGAGCCACGTGGCCAACCGCGACATTCGGGTCATGCTCCTCGTTACGGTCCTTGTGGGCACCGTCGCGCTCATCACCGATGTCATGTGGCGCTCGATGCGCTTCGGCGGCGGGCGGCGCGGGCGTGACCGCGGTGGCGCGGGTGGGATCATTGCGCTCGTCGCGATCGTGCTCGTGATCCTCACGCCGATCATCGCGGCGCTCATGCAGTTCGCCGTGTCGCGGCAGCGCGAATACCTCGCCGACGCATCCGGCGCGCTGCTCACGCGCTACCCCGCCGGGCTCGCGAACGCCCTGCGCAAGATCGCCGCCGATACCGAGCCCCTTGAGGTCGCGAACAAGGCGACGGCGCCGCTGTACATCGCCAATCCACTGCATGACGCCCCGACGTTCCTCGATGGCCTGTTCAACACGCACCCACCGATCGCGGAACGGATCAAGCGGCTCGAAGCGATGGGCGCGTGAGCTGGCGCGTCGCCGCGGCGCTCGCGGTGCTCTCAGTTCTCGCGGCGGCGGGCATCGGACTTGGCAGCGGCCGTCTCTTCCGACCATCACCGACGCCGCACGTCGTGAGCGTCACCTTCACGCCCGCACCGACGCCGAGCCCATCGCCGATCGACGAAGCGACGCTATTCCGCCAGCCGCTCTCCGCCGGTTGCGCGACGGCCCAGGGCGTGTGGATCGTGACGAACGGCGGTGGCCTGCTGCGCTACGACGGCGGTACATGGCAGCAGGTCGACGGCACGCTGCGGTCGCTCACGAACGTCGCGTGCTCGCCGGATGCGGCCTACGCCGTCGGCCTCCTCGGCGCCATCCTCATCGGCGACGAGCAGACGCGACAGATCCGCTCGACCGACGTCACGACACAGGACCTCTTCGGCGTGTCGTCGCTTCCCGACGGTGCGCTCATGGTCGGCAGCAATGGCACCGTCTTCGTCCTCGACAACGGGGACATCCAGATCTTCGCGAAGGGGATCGACGAGTCGCTCTACGGCGTCGTCGCGTTCTCTCTGGAGTCCGCGTGGGCCGTGGGCGACTCCGGCATCACGTACCGACTCGACGCGCGCGGCTGGAACCCCGTCGGTACCGGCCAGGCGAACGCGCTCCGCGCCGTCGCTGCGACGAGCCCGAGCAACGTCGTCGCGGTCGGCGACGCCGGAACGGTGGTCGTATGGAGCGACGGCAGCTGGCGCGCGATGCCGAGCGGTGTCGACGTCGATCTGCGCGATGTGATCGACGAGCCCGGTGTCTGGATCGTGGGTGACAAGGGCACCCTCCTGACCACGAACGACACGACGCCTCAGGGAACGTTGCGACGCGTCGATCTCCGGACGGAGTGCGATCTCGTGTCGATCTTTGCGCGCAAGGATGAGGTGTGGGTCATCGGACGCGCCGGGCTGGGCGGCGCCGTGTGGCAGCTGCGGACCGACGGGTCTCTCATTCGCAAATGGGGTGGGTGCTAAACGGTTGCGCCGCGAGCGTCTAGCACGACCGCTCGCGCTCTCTCGCCACGCCCCGGCAAGGCCCTGCTGAATGAGAGTTGGTCCGAGCCGGGGCTCACTCCCGTGAGGCTCGTTCGCGCGAGCTGTCGCGCTCCCGCTCGCGTCGCAGCCCGGCGCGCTAGACGCTCGCGTCCGTCGCGTCCATCGCGTCCATAGACTCGCCCCATGCAGCAGCCGCCGCTGGCAGGCACGCGCGTGCTCGAGGTAGGCAATTACATGGCCGGTCCGTTCTGCGGCATGCAGCTCGCGGACCTCGGCGCCGATGTCATCAAGGTCGAGGATCCACGCGGTGGCGATCTTTCTCGTCGCCTCGAGCCCATCGTGGACGGCGAGAGCGGCAACTTCGTCCGCCTCAATCGCGGCAAGCGCAGCATCGCGCTCGATCTGAAGTCGCCTGAGGGAACGGAGGCGTTCCGTCGCCTCGCGTCGCACGCCGACGTCATCGTCGAGAACCTCCGGCCGGGCACGATGGGCGATCTTGGTCTCGCGCCGCGCGATCTGCTCGACGCGAACCCGCGTCTCGTCTACGCCGCCGTGACGGGATGGGGACTCGAGGGCCCGTACGCCGATCGACCCGCGCTCGACATCATCGTGCAGGCGATGAGCGGGCTCATGAGCGTCACCGGCGAGCCGGGAGGCCCTCCTGTGAAGGTCGGCGTCTCGATCTCCGACCTTGCCGCGGGTCTCTACGCGACGATCGCGGTCATGGGCGCGCTCGCCGTTCGTGCGCGCGACGGGCGCGGGCAGCTCGTCGATGTGTCGATGTTCGAGTCGTCAGTCTCGCTCGCCGTCTGGGAAGCCGGCACGTATTTCACCACCGGTGAGGTGCCGCGCGCCGCGGGCTCGGCCCACAAGCTCGTCGGGCCGTACCAGGCGGTGCGTGCTGCGGACGGCCACTTCGTCATCGGCGCGACGACGCCGCCGAACTGGACCGCGTTCTGCCGCGCGCTCGGCCTCGACCGCCTGGTGTCCGATCCGCGCTTCGCGGACGCGACGGCGCGGCGCGAACACGCCGACGCGCTCATCCCGCTCATCGAAGAGGTCACCGCGACGCGACCCGCCGAGCACTGGCTGGCCGTGCTGCGCGACGCCGGCGTCCCCTGCGGCGCGATACAGGACTACGGACGCGTCTTCAACGACGCGCACCTCGAAGCACGCGAGTTCTTCGTCGACCTCGAGCATCCGACGCTCGGCCGGCTGCGCGCCTTCGGCACGCCGCTGCGTTTCGAGTCGTCGCGTGCGCGCATCGAGCGCGCCGGGCCGCGCCTCGGCGAGCACACCCGCGAGATCCTCGCCGAAGCGGGCTACGACCAGCGCGAGATCGATCGGCTCCTCGCGAGTCGCGTCGCCAGCGAGCCGGAGGCAGCTCCAGCGTGATCACGAAGGAGGCGCGCCTCGCCCTCGCCGACGGCATCCTCACGCTCACGTTCGAGCGGCCCGCCGCGCGCAACGCGATGACCTTCGACATGTATCAGGCGCTCGAGGACGCGTCGCGACGAGCGAACGACGATGACGGTGTGCGCGCGATGGTCGTGACCGGCTCTGGCGGCGCCTTCGTCGCAGGGACGGACATCGCGCAGTTCCGGACGTTCACGACCGCGCAGGACGCGTACGACTACGAGGATCGGATGGACCGCGTGCTCGGCGCGCTCGAGGCCGTCCGGAAACCGACCATCGCCGCGATCGGGGGCGCGACGACGGGCGGCGGATTGGCGATCGCCGCGGCTTGCGACCTGCGCATCGCGACGGCGGCCGCGACATTCGGCATGCCCATCGCGCGCACGCTCGGCAACTGCCTGTCGCTCGCGAACCTCGCGCGCATCTCCTCGCTCGTGGGTCTCGCGCGCGCGAAGGAGCTGATCTTCACCGCGCGCATCGTCGGCGCCGACGAGGCGCGCGTCATTGGGCTCGTGCACGAGGTCGTCGCTGACGACGCGGCGCTGTCCGCCCGCGTGGCGGAGCTCGCGCGGACGATGAGCGGCTTCGCCCCACTGACGCTCTGGGCG
>Ga0209058_1000450_pt1 | contig 34969 bp, 32 predicted proteins | sample GraSoiAngelo_147_FD_185904 | JGI IMG/M metagenome (GOLD analysis project Ga0209058, IMG submission 185904) | Grasslands soil microbial communities from the Angelo Coastal Reserve, California, USA - 14_1009_05_40cm (SPAdes) (version 2) | ecosystem: Environmental > Terrestrial > Soil > Grasslands ... | reverse complement strand
CACGCGCTATCTGTCCAACGACGTCTGCGTTTTCGCGCACAAGCCAAATGTGTATGGCTCGGTATTCCGGTTCGAGGGCCAAACGACTGTGTTTGCGCCTCACTTGGGCGGGCCGTGCTACCGCTGCCTTTTTCCGGAGCCGCCTCCACCAGACGCCGTGCCGAACTGCGCGCAAGCGGGCGTGCTCGGTGTTTTGCCAGGGATCATCGGGATGCTGCAAGCGATTGAGACGATCAAACTAATTATGGGCATCGGCGAGCCGTTGATTGGACGCCTGCTCCACTTCGACGCGCTCAAGGTTAAATTTCGAGAGCTTAACCTGCGGCGCGATGCTCAATGTCCCGTTTGCGGCGAGAACCCGACAATCTTTTCGCCGATTGACTACGACCAGTTTTGCGGTGTGCGGGAGGATGAGACGATTCCTGCAATGTCCGCGCACGAGCTGAAGCGGAAGATGGATGCGCGCGAAGCATTCGAACTGATCGATGTGCGGGAACCATTCGAATACGAGATCGCACGGATCGATGGCGCGAAGTTAATTCCACTGGGAGAAATCGCTGAGCGGGCGGACGAACTGCAACGCGAGCAGCTGATCGTGATCCATTGCCACAGCGGCGGGCGCAGCGCCGAGGCGGTGCGACTGCTACAGCAGCGCGGTTTTACCAACGTTTACAATCTCAAAGGCGGCATCGATGCGTGGTCGGATCAGATCGATCCAGGCGTGCCGAAATACTGATCCGTTGCTCGATTAACACCGTGGCTTCAGCCCGGTGGTTAGGTGCAACTTGATGGATTAACCGTTTTAACGGTTTGCCAGCGTGGCCAAGTCGTTGAAACTGCTGGGAGTTCTGATCGTCACTAAATCACCGCGCTAAAGCCCGGTGTTAATGCAATTATTTCACCACGGCAGCAAGTTGCTTAGCGCTGGGGACACCGTGCCATTGAGCTAACAATTCCCCATTGCGCCCAAACACGAAAACGCAAAAGTCCGTTGCTCCTCCCGGCTCGCCCAACTGCGAAGACGCGCTTCCATCAAAATCAGTTACCGTGAAGATATCTGTCCGCGCGTCGCGCGCGATCTTTTTCGCGTCGTATCGAGTCTGAAGTCGCTTCGCTTCTTCGTTGACGCGATGCCGCACGAATGCTGTCGCGATCCTGCGCCCGATCGCAATGTGCCTCCTGATGAAACGAATAATCGTAATCATCCTGTAATCCGGGTTGCCCAGACAATAATCGGGAACGCGGTCGCCCACGGCGCGCGCCTTTTCCCAATCTGCGGTGGTAGCCAGCACCAGCACAGTCACGTGGCCGTCGGCAGTGGAGAGCTTGTTGCCATCAATATCGACAAAACTGAGCGAATAGGTCGTTCCGCTTGAAAGTGCCCCGCGCAGAATGGTAACCGAAAGAAAAAGTGCAATGGCCGCAAAGAAAAAGAATTGAAGTGCGCGCAGGTTCACAAGCGAGAATAAATTAGACAATAACCGATTCAATGAATTAGCGATTAATGGAGTGAAATCACGCCTCGGAAAAGTAAAGGAATTGCAGGACCGCACGAAACGCTTTGCAGTCGCTATCGTCCGATTTTTCTGGCGATTGCCACAAACCGAGGCCACAAGGGTAATCGGACGCCAATTACTCCGTGCAGGTACCGCCGTTGCGGCAAACTACCGCGCGGCTTGTCGTGCTCGATCCGCCGCGGATTTCATTTCGAAGATTAGCATCGTTCTGGAGGAAGCTGACGAAACCCTGTTTTGGCTCGAATTACGGGTGGATGCAGACATCATCGAATCACCATTGACACCAAGGCTCACTGCCGAATGTCATCAACTTCTCAAGATATTCTCGGCGTCACTCGCCACCGCAAAAGCTAATCGCTAATTCACTGAATCGTTAATTCGTTAAATGATGAAACATTATCGCACCGCGATCGCTTGGGTTTGGTTGTCGATCTTGTTCATCTGTGGTCTGGGTGCGTGCGATCGGATCGGGACTTCCCGCTACGCGCAGTTGATGCAGGATGCAGACAGCAAATCAGCCAACGGAGATTTTGCGCGCGCGATCAACTTGTACGAAGCCGCACTCGATGACAGTCCACGTTGTGCTGAGATCCACTACAAACTGGCTCTTCTTTATGACGATAAATTGAACGATCCCGTCAGTGCGCTCCACCATTTCAAACGCTATCTCGCGTTAAGTCCAAACGGCCCTCACGCGAACGAGGTCAAAAAGTCGATAAAGCATGACGAAATCGCCGCGCTGACAGCGCTGTCTGGAGATTCGGTTATCCCGCGATCGGAAGCGGCCCAGTTGCGCAACGAAAATCTAAATCTGCGCAAAGAGCTTGAAGCGCGCGCCGGATCTTTGCGGAGTGCACCGGAGAAATCACAGGCAAATGACGCAAGCTCAAAGAAAACCGCGGCGAAGAACGCAGATCGAACCTATGTTGTGCGATCGGGCGACACGCTCTTCTCCATTTCGCGAAAATTTTATAAATCGCCCAAGCATTGGAAAAAGATTCTCGAGGCAAACAGAAAAAATATCCGCGACCCGAAAAAGCTTACGGTCGGTCAGACCCTGGTTATTCCGTAAGACTGAGTTAGATGAAATTGTAGCCACCTGAAAGCGCCGCAGGCGTGGAAGAACGTAGCCCCGGCGTCAGCCCGGGGTTGGCGACATCAATGGCGGTCAGCCCCGGAGGGGCGAAAGAAAACGCCGAGCAGCTGACCTTGCCATGGAACCAGCAAGGCCGCTGCGCGCGCACGGTCGGTCGCGATGGCCTCGAGCGTGCTACGTGGCGCAATGAATGATGGCTCCAAGCCGAGCTCTTCAGCTGATTTGTCGCGCCGGCGCCGCAGCTCGTCTGCGCGCCGCACTGTCTCGGCAGTTGGCCGAGTTCCAAAGCGCCTACGCAACACCGGCCACTCCGATTCAGGCGTTGCCAGCGCGATTTGGGCTGCCTCCTGAAACGTCTGACGCCGCCGGTGCGAAAAATGTTCGTAATCAGGCACGCTTCCTGAAGCAAAACTGACAGCAGCGTTCAAAAGCTTTTCATTCTGTAAGATGTGAAATGGCGGGCGATCTGCCATCTCCGCTTCTCTTTCGCGCCATTGCCAAAGTGCCCGAAGCACAGCAGCGGCACGCCCCTGAAGCGTGCCAGATCCAGGAATGCGCCAAGGCTCGTCCCGCTGGCGGACGCGCGCGACAGTTGCCTGCTCAATGGCGCGTTGACACGATTGCCGCAACCAATCCCGGCGCTGGAGCCGATCCAGTTCGGCTTCCAATTTTTCGGCAAGCGACACCAGATAATGCACATCGTTAATCGCGTATTCCGCCATTCGAGCCGGCAACGGCCGTCTTGCCCAATTCGCTTTCTGTGAACCCTTCGGAAGTTCCAAGCCAAAGTAGCGTTTCACCAGCGCAGCGAGACTAAATTCGCGAATACCCAGCAGACGCGCTGCGATCATTGTGTCGAAGATTCTCTGCGCGGTGAAATTCAAGCCGCGTCGCATCATTCGCAGATCATAGTCGGCGCCGTGCAAAACAATTTCCCTCAGTTCGAGCGCCCGCCGCAGTGCCTCCAGATCGAGTCCAGCGAGCGGATCGACAATGAAGTCGTTGCAGCTACCCCGAAAGCCTTCGGGGTTGGCCGCGGCAGGCGCACTGATCTGAACCAGGCAAAGTTTCTCCCGGTACGAATGCAAGCTGTCTGCCTCAATATCGATGGCAACGCGATCGGCAGCCTCGATCTTCTTGAGCAACTCAGCCAACCGGGCATCGGTCGCGACAAGATTGGATTGCAATGACGAATGAGGAATGTCAAAATCCGATTGACGATGAGCTCGCTTTAATGGCTGCTTCGTCATTTGTCTGCCACGCCGAAGCTCAGCAAAGGCGGGAGCATTTGGGCTTCTTTCGTCATTCGTCATTCGTGCTTCGCCGCTTATAAGCCATGTAAAACGCGGGTAGCAACTCCACGTTTACGCGGCTTCGTCATTTTCAGGAAATCATTTCAATCCGCTGAGCAACAATTCCGCATTGGTCTTCGTCACGAGGAGATTATCGATCAGTTTTTCCATCGCCTCGAGAGGTGGAAGCGCTGCCATCGTTTTGCGCAACATCAGCACGCGCTCCCATTCATCGGGATGATAAAGCAACTCCTCGCGTCTCGTTGCTGAGAGCAGCGGATGGATCGCCGGGTAAAGCCGCTTTTCCTGCAACGCGCGATCGAGATGCAACTCCATGTTGCCGGTGCCCTTGAATTCTTCGAAAATTAACTCGTCCATTCGGCTGCCGGTCTCGGTTAAAGCAGTCGCGAGCACCGTCAGGCTGCCGCCTTCCTCCGCATTGCGCGCCGAGCCGAAAAATTTCTTGGGCTTGATGAGCGCCTTCGCTTCCACGCCGCCGGACATGATCCGTCCCCTGCCCGGTTCCAGATTATTGTATCCGCGTGAAAGCCGCGTGATGCTGTCGAGCAAAACCACCACGTCATGTTTCGTTTCGACAAGACGCCTGGCGCGCTCCAGCACGATCTCGGCTACCTGCACATGCCGCTGCACGCTTTCGTCAAAGTTCGAATGATAAATCTGGCAATCGATTTCCCGCTCCAAATCCGTCACTTCTTCCGGCCGCTCGTCCACTAAAAGCAGGATGAGCACAATGTCCGGATGATTTACCCGGATCGCTTTCGCGATTTCCTTGAGCAGGATCGTCTTGCCCACTCGCGGCGGCGCGACGATGAGGCCGCGTTGCCCGCGCCCAAGCGGCGCCAGCAAATCCACCGCGCGCGCGCTGATGGAGTTTGTCTTGGGATTTTCCAGAATAATCCTGCCTTGCGGAAACTGCGGCGTTAGCTTGTCAAAGTGCGTCGGTTCCGTCCACTCCTCGGCCGGCTGGCCTTCGATGTGTGTGACCTTATCGAGTGAGAGAAACTTTTCGCGTTGAACCGGCAATCGTACGGTCCCGGCAACCTTTTGCCCGGGCCGCAGGTGATGTTGCTCGATGAGGGCGCGCGAAACGGCAACGTCCTCGGGCACAGGCAAAAAATTCAATTTGGGCCAGCGCAACATCGCAAAGGAATCGCTCACTTGGTCGAGAAAACCCTCTGCGGTAACCGTTCCGCCGCCGGCTAACGCGGCGCGGACAATATCGAGGATGTGGTGATGGCGAGAGCGAGCGGGATGCAAATACAAATCCAAATCACGCGCCAATGCTTTTAGTTTTTGGTCCGGAAACTCTTGCAGCTCATTTAAATCAAGCGAGTGCGCTGCTGTAGCGGCGGCCGTGTCGGCCGCATCTTTCCCGTGTGCAGGCGACACGCCTGCCTCTACAGTTTCCGTCTGCGAAAGCGACGTCTCTAGCTTTTCGTCCATGATTGCCTTTGCCATAATGCGACGAGAAACTGCGCCTGTTCGGCAAGCGCCGCTCGATCGCTGTTATTCCAAGCGACGTGACCTCCACGTGTGATTTTTTCCTCCAGTGGCATTTGTGAGTTGATCATCTGTTGAGCTTCGGAGGCTTTAATCGACATCCGCTCCATCAAGCGGCTTAGCTGCACCTCGTACGAACAGGCCACCACCACCACCACTCGGTCGCACAATGTTTCACCGCCGCTTTCATAAAGGAGTGGAATATCAGCAAAGAAAAAATCGGGAGAATTGCGATGCCTTTCCGCCTCGGCCCTCCATTGGCGGCGAATCCGCGGATGGAGGATCCGCTCAAGCGCACGTTTCCTGGTTGCGTCGCCAAATATTATCGCTCGAAGTTTCGCTCGATTCAAGGCTTCATCACTTGAAAAGATCCCGCTCCCGAACTCGGCTCGAATTTCCTGTTTCACCTCAGGAAGCTCAACGAGAGCGTGCGCCGCTTCGTCGGCATTGAAGAATTTCGCTGCGGGAAGAATCTCACGCAGACATCCGCAAAACGTGCTTTTGCCAGTGCAAATTCCCCCGGTGATTCCGATTGCAGGCATGAACTGAACCTCACCGTGGCATAAGTAACACGCAGAGAACTGAACGTCGTGCAGTCATAAACGGGCAGAGTGTAGCGAAGACCGGCAGCTTTGCGATGCCTGAAATGCGGGTATCATGCAGAGCTTATGACGCAGCAAGTTTTGTCAGGAAAAATTGGCTTGGTGTTCGGCGTGGCGAACAAGCGCAGCATTGCCTGGGCGATCGCGAAGGCATGGGCCGGCGCGGGCGCGCACTTGATTTTTAACTACCAGGGCGAGCGATTAAAGGAAAACGTCGAGGAGCTGGTCGGTGAATTCGGGGGAAAAACGCCGTTGTTCCCCTGCGACGTTTCAAGCGACGATGAGATCAGAGCATTTTTCGAAAGCGTGCGGAACGAAACCGATCGCGTCGATTTGATGCTGCATTCGCTGGCATTCGCGCCACGAGAGGCGTTGGAAGGCGATTTTGTGAGCACGACGCGCGAAGCGTTCCGTGTCGCGCACGATATCAGCGCTTACTCGCTGGTGACGCTCACGCGTGAAGTAGCGCCGCTGATGACCAACGGCGGAAGCATCGTCGCGATGACTTATTACGGGGCGGAAAAGGTCGTGCCGCATTACAACGTGATGGGCGTAGCCAAGGCCAGTCTCGAAGCGAGCACGCGCTATCTTGCCTACGATCTCGGTCCGAAAAAAATCCGGGTAAACTGCATTTCCGCCGGGCCTGTGCAAACGCTGGCCGCCCGTGGAATCAGCGGGTTCACGTCGATGTTGAAGCATTATCAGGAACGCGCACCACTGAAGCGCAGTTGCGATCCCGCCGAGCTTGGCGCCACTGGAGTTTTTCTCGCCAGCGACGCTGCCGCGGCGATTACCGGCCAGGTCATCTACGTCGATGGCGGTTACCAAATAATGGGCATGTGACAGTCTCTTACTCTTCCTCTTACTCTTACTCTTGCTCTTGCTCCATATGATCGCTCGCATCTGGCATGGATGGACGAAACGAGCGGACGCGAAGGCATACGAGGAAATGTTGCAGACCGAAATTTTTCCGAGCATCGCGGCGCGAAACATCCAAGGGTATTATGGCGCCGAATTGTTCATCCGCGAAGATGGCGATGAAGTGGAATTCGTCACGCTGCTGCGGTTCGATTCCATGGATGCCGTGAGAGAATTTGCCGGTGCGGACGAAAGCAAGCCTGTGATTTTCCCAAAAGCCGAGGCGCTCATCGCGCGAATGGAGCGAGCGCGGCACTATCGAATCGCAATTTAGTCTCGTGCTCATGCCCGTGCTCCTGCTCCTAATCAGCTAGGTTAGATCCATCGCGAGCATGAACACGAGTCTGGCCGAACAAAACCCGCACCTGCCTGAAGGTCCTCACGCAATGAGCCGGTTTCTATACAAAGCTGCCGTGCTTGCGGTTGCCTTGACGAACTCATCGCTATGTTACGCTGGCAACGAGGACTTCAGCGTAAAGAAGATTTTTACTTCGCCAAGTAGCCATCACGATCTCGTTGTTGTCGCCTATCCCTCACCGCTTGGAGCGAAGAATCCTCCGATTGAAAAAATCGGTAAACTCCTCAACGGGATTTTTGTCGAGGCGACGAATCTGGCCCACACGGTTTACACGCGAGAGTACCACGGCAACGGGTGGATTTTGGACCAAGCGGACCATTGGATCGCTGACCGATACCTTTGGGCGGCTGACGAGTTCGGTCTGTTCGTCGCCGATGCGGAAACAAACACGATTCTTTTTAATAACGTTCTTGAGGCTTACGCCAAAAATCCTGCTGCCGACGAATGGGTCGCTATCAGATTCCGGCCAAGCGCCAGAATTCAGGAATACTTGGAGGAGAAGTTCCAAGACAGTTTGTTGTTAGTTGATCCAGCGCATATGGCAGCACAATCCCCTCGTGATCTTCCGGAAGATTCGTTGGCGCACGTTAAATCGATGCGAATCGATGGAGTCGCGCTTGCTCCACCTGAGTGGGCGGCCGACGGCTCACGATTCGCCGTTCTTGTTTGGAAAAACGGAGCAGTGTCCGCACTTCAGTACGATACTAACCTGCGAGAGACAGCAAGAACTGCGATTGACCTACAGGTTGACCGGGAGACCGCTTTATCAGTTTGGCTCAAAAAGGATTTGGCACCCGCGGCCAAAAAAATCTTGTCCGACCCTGGAACCTTTCAATCTGCAACGGCCAGTCCGTCACCCTAGCTACTGCAACCGACGTGTTGGTGACGAATGCGGCTTTGCCGCCAAGTATTTGCGCCTTCGGCTATTGTTCTCTCATCGTCTCGAGGACAAGCCGATACTCATTGGCAACCCCGAAAGCGGTCGGGGTTGCCCTACAACTCAGGCGCGCGACGTTGGTCTGTATGCAACTCGCTTCGAAGCTCCGAGAAGTCCTGGGCAACGACATTGTCGTTAATGATCCGGACACGCTCGCCGCGCACAGCGGCGATAAATGGTTCGCCGCACATCAGCCGGAAGTTGTCGTCTTCGCAAGATCGACAGGTGACGTGAGCAAACTGCTTCAGTTCGCCTCGCGTGAAAAAATTCCGGTAACTGCGCGCGGCGGCGGCTTTGGCTACGTGGGTGGATGCGTGCCGGTTCGCGGCGGGATCGCCCTGTCCCTTATGCGGATGAACCGGATTAAGGAAATCAGTTTTGCCGATGCGGTGGCGATCGTTGAACCCGGCGTGTTTACTGCCGAACTGAAATCGGCAGTGCGCGCGCAAAAATTATTCTATCCGCCAGATCCGGCAAGCATGAAAGATTGCACCATCGGTGGAAATGTCGCCACGAATGCGGGCGGCCCGCGCTGCTTGAAATACAGCGTGACGCGCAATTATGTGATCGGTCTGGAAGTGGTGCTCGCCAACGGCGACGTGCTGCGCGCCGGCGGGCGCGTCCACAAGAATAAAACCGGCTTCGATTTGATCGGTCTGTTTGTGGGCTCGGAAGGCATGCTCGGCGTGGTCACAGAGATCACGCTCCGTTTGCTCTCGCTTCCTCCCGCACGCGCTACACTGTCCGCTGCGTTCGCCGCGGCCACACAAGCCGCCGAAGCAGTGCAGGCGATTTTTGCGGCGGGATTTCTGCCGTCTTCATTGGAGATCGCCGATCGTTTCACACTGGAAGCGGCGCGACGCGATCTGGGCAAAATGATCGTCCCCGAGGGAAACGCGCATCTGCTGGTCGATCTGGATGGGCAGGAGGAAAGCGTCCGCAGCGAGTCCGCCGCGATTCGCGATCTGCTCGAGAAAAGAAAACCGAACACGCTCGAGATAGCAACCGGCGAAGCAGATTGCGAAAGGCTCTGGGCATTGCGCCGCCAGTTCAGCAATTCACTGCGCGCCACGGGTCTCACAAAGTTGAACGAGGATGTCGTCGTGCCGCGTAGCCGTCTGGTCGATCTAATGGAATTCGCGGAATTGCTGCAGGCAAAACACGGGTTCCCGATCGCGTGCTTTGGTCATGCCGGGGACGGCAACATTCACGTCAACATCATGGCAGACCGTTACAATCGCGATGCCGCAGTGCGCGAGAGAGTCGAGCGCGCACTCGACGATCTTTTCGCCCAAGTCCTGACCTGGGGCGGTGTGATTACGGGGGAGCACGGAATTGGTCTCGCCAAAAAACGGTGGTGGCCGGATGCGACCAGTGAGGTCGCGCGCAATCTGCACCGCCGGCTGAAACAAATTCTCGATCCAAACGACATCTTGAATCCGGGAAAATTTGTTTAACCAAGAAGATCGTGCCCGCGAATCACACAAATTGACGCGAATAAGGAAAGGATATTTTTGTTATTTGCGTGTATTCGCGTTATTCGCGAACGGATCTTTTTGGTTGACGAATCCAAATTCGCATTGAGATTCGGCGAGCATTTTTTAACGGCGCATCTGAATTGGCCGCGACTGACGCGCATCCGCGTCCTCGTGAACGAACCAATAAGAAAGACCTACGTCTTTCATTAGCGCTGCCTTGGCACCACAAATGAAACCTGGAAAATTTACTCACACGATCGCGGTCATCCTTTCGTCGATCACGTCTCTTTTCGCCCATGGAACGCCTTCAAAAGCGGAGCCTGCGAAAACAAAGTTCAGCAAGAAATCTCAGAGATCAGGAGACGACCGTTCGTTCGATGTTACTTCACTCGCGTTCACGCCGGGGCAGTTGGCCAAAAATGCGCCTGAGCCGGGACAGCGTTTTCCGTGGAAAAGGGAGATCGTAACGACGGTGTTCTGGGTCGGCGAGAAACCAGCCGGTAACAATCCGATCCCTAATCGCACAAGCTCTTGGGACAAAGATTGGACCAAAAACTATGGCGGGTTTGACGATCCTGATACCGCCCATCGCAGCAATTACATTCCTGCAAAATTCACGCCCCGACTAAATCCATTTTACTGCGCGCTTCCCTACAACGACAAAGCGAGGGAGGGCCATCGACCCGAAGCGCCGCGCGTTGTTCCATGGTTCAACGAAGCTTATCAAGGCCCCGCTGTTTCGACTTGCAAAGGGCGCTGGATCGCTATCCGTAAGGGAAATCGAGTAGCTTACGCGCAATGGGAAGATGCCGGGCCGTTCCGCACCGATCACTGGCAATATGTGTTTGGTAACGAACGGCCAAAACCTAATCTCAACAAAGGCGCCGGCCTCGATATCTCGCCCGCTGTCCGCGATTACCTCGGGCTACAACCAACGGATGTGACCGATTGGAGGTTCGTGGATTTCAGTGAAGTGCCGCGTGGGCCGTGGTCAACGCTGGGCGAAAACAATACTTTCGTCATCAACGATCGGAAAAAAGGCGCGGCGCTGGTCGAAAAGCTGGGCACAATCGCACACTGAACGCGCAGTAAACGTGTCGCGTTCCGCGTGCTGCTGGGGAGCGCAGGCTGCCAGCCTGCAGGTCTCGGCAGCTTGCCGAGACCGGGAATTGATTACCACTCGAGCTATGCGCGAAAAGATGTTGCCGGCAGGGCTGCCGGCAACTACAGGCTGGCAGCCTGTGCTCCCCAGACCGCCCCGAGACGCATGCGCTTAGCCAATCCGCGCAATCTTTCGGTCGAAATCGATTCGAAACGTAAATGGAAACGCGTTGCCGAGTTCATTCTGTTTCTTGTGCGATCTTCATCGCAGCGACTTTCAGCCTCGGTGTTTCAATTGGAGCGGCCGCAGAGAGCGGCACTTTGCTCACCGGAAAGGCCGCGATGGGCGATTGGACAAGTGATGCGCCCGGAGTGCGGCGCAAAATCACCGTCACCGACTTGCCCGCGCCGAGTTCAAATATTTTGGCAATTAACCGGGCGCACGTCGTCGAGCGGCCAGCAGGCGCACAGCTTCGTGTGTCGCCGGGTTTTACGATCGAATTGTATGCTGGCGGATTTCGTGATCCGCGATTTCTGCTCACCGCGCCGAATAGCGACATCTTCGTTGTAGAGAGTCGCGCCAATCGAATCAAGGTGTTGCGTGACACGAAGCACGCCGGTCAACCAGACGTCACTGAGATCTTTGCAGAGCAGGGTTTAAACAAGCCGTTCGGGATTGCGTTTTATCCGCCGGGTGACGATCCCCAATTTTTGTACGTGGCGGATACCGACGGCATAATTCGTTTCCCCTACCGCAACGGTGATCTGAAAGCGCGCGGACCGGCGGAAGATTTGGGCGCGCATCTCTCTGCTGGCGCGGCGCGCCTGCGCAGCGGCGGCCACTGGACGCGCGACATTGTTTTTTCACCCGATGGCAAAAAAATGTATGTCTCAATCGGTTCACGCTCGAATGTTTCCGACAGCGCTGCGGAAGCCGATCGCGCCCGCATTTTCGAGTTCAACCCCGACGGGACAGACCGGAAAGTTTACGCGTGGGGAGTTCGCAACGCCGTCGGAATCGCATTTCGACCCGGCGCAAACGAGCTGTGGATGAGCACAAACGAGCGCGACGAAATCGGCGAAGATTTGCCGCCGGACTACATCAGTAGCGTGCGCACCGGCGGCTTTTATGGCTGGCCGTGGTTTTACATCGGCAACCACCCTGACCCGCGCCACAAAGGAAAACATCCTGAACTCGCCGACAAAGTGATCGTTCCCGATGTGCTCGTGCAGGCGCATTCCGCCACGCTTAACTTGTGCTTTTACACCGGTGACCAATTCCCCGCCGAATACAAAGGCGACATCTTCGCTGCCTTCCACGGTTCATGGAACCGGATGAAACGCACCGGTTACAAAGTGGTGCGTGTGCCGTTCGACCACTCGACCGGCAAAGCGCGCGGCGAATACGAAGATTTCGTGACTGGCTTCGTCACGCCCGAAGGCAAAGTCTGGGGTCGCCCGGTCGGAATCACCGTCGCCAAAGACGGCAGTCTTCTTTTCAGCGAAGACGGCAACGGCACTATCTGGCGTGTGGGCTACCGTAGATAATTCGAAAGTCGTTAACCTAGCAAAAGAACATTGCTGGTCGCGGCGTTGCGCATAATCTGCTTTAGCGCGGCATGAAGATTGGTTTTGCTCAAATTAACCCGACCGTCGGGGATTTGAGGGGTAATTGCGACTTGATCATCGGCGCCTATGAGCGTCTTGCGGCTGCGGGCGCGGAACTAATTCTGACGCCGGAACTGGCCATCACCGGCTATCCGCCACAGGATTTGGTTTTCAAATCGCGTTTCGTTCTGGAGAACCTTGCGATCCTGGAAAAGCTGCATTCTCGCGTTGGCGAGGCAGCGTTGCTGGTCGGTTTTGTCGATCGCAACGAAGGACGGGGCAAGCCGTTTCATAACGCCGCCGCTCTGCTCGAACGCGGCAAACCGCTAAGGAAAGCGCACAAATCGCTTCTACCCACCTACGATGTTTTCGACGAAGACCGTTATTTCGAGCCGGCCAGCCGTGTGGAGCCGGTTGATGTCCAGGGAAAAAAAATCGGCGTGACGATCTGCGAAGATATTTGGACTGAACATTACCTGCCGCGACCGCTCTACGACGTCGAACCAGTGGGCAGTCTGGTGGAACAAGGCGCAGAGATCATCGTCAATCTAAGCTCCTCGCCGTTTAGCTTGCATAAACCGGCGATCCGATACGAGATGGTGGCGGGGCTCGCACGCGCTCATCAACGGCCAATCTGTTACTGCAATCTGGTCGGCGGCAACGATCAACTTGTGTTTGATGGCAATTCCTTCGCGGTGAATGCCGCTGGCAAGTTGATCGCGCAACTGGCTGCATTTCGTGAAGACGAAAAAGTCGTCGATACGGATTCAACCGCCGCAATTGAATTTCACGAAGGCAAAACGCCGAAGGAACTTTTCGCCGCGCTTTCTCTGGGAGTTCGCGATTATTTCCGCAAATGCAATTTTCATTCCGCCGTAGTCGGCCTCAGTGGCGGCGTTGATTCCGCGGTCACGGCTGTGATCGCGGTTGATGCGCTGGGCGCGGAAAACGTGACCGGAGTTTCGATGCCCAGCCCATACTCATCGCGCGGCAGCATCGATGATGCGCGCGCGCTGGCGCGCAATCTCGGAATTAAATTTCTCGACATTCCGATCACCGACGCGTTCAGAGATTTCAAATCACAGTTCAAAGAAATTTTTAAAGGTCTGCCCGAAAACGAGACTGAGGAAAATATGCAGCCGCGCCTGCGCGCGATGACCTTGATGGCGCTCTCGAACAAGTTCGGTCATCTGTTGCTGACCACTGGAAACAAGAGCGAACTCGCCGTCGGCTATTGCACAATTTACGGCGACATGGCCGGTGGACTGGCTGTGATCAGCGACGTGCCGAAAACAATGGTTTACGAGTTGGCGCGCTGGATAAACCGTGACCGCGAGATCATTCCACGATCCACAATCGACAAACCGCCCAGTGCTGAGTTGAAGCCGAACCAAAAAGACCAGGATACGCTGCCGCCGTATGAAATTCTCGATCAGATCTTGCAGCTTTACGTCGAAGAAAACCTGAGCGCCCGCGACATCATCGCGCGCGGGTTCGACGAGAAAACCGTGCGCTGGGTGCAGCGCCGGGTCGATCTCAACGAATACAAGCGCGAGCAAGCTGCGCCCGGAATAAAGGTAACAAGCCGCGCCTTTGGACTTGGCCGCAGAATGCCGATCGCGCAAAGATACGTCGATTAACAGATATGTCGCTGAGCGGAAAACACGCGCTGATCACCGGGAGCTCCCGTGGCATTGGTCGAGGAATCGCCCTCAAACTGGCCGACCACGGTGTCAACGTAGCAGTTCACTACTATCAAAACGAGGCCGCCGCCTTGGACACGCTTGCACAGGTGCGCGAACGAGGCGCCGATGGCTTCGTGGTCCAAGCGGACGTGTTGGATTCCAAACAGATCACCCAGATGTTTGGCAAAGTTAAAGCCGAATTCGGTAAGCTCGATATCTTTGTCAGCAACGCGCGACCCGAAGCAGCGGCGTTCTTTTATCCGCCGATGGACATCACTCTCGAACAATGGAACGCCGCGTCCGATTCGCAGGCAAAAGCGTTCCTCGTCGCTGTGCACGAGGCGGTTCCACTCATGGCTAAGGGGGGAAGAATCCTCGCGATCACTTACGCCCAGGGAAGCCGCACTGGCGGAGTGCAATCCTGGGTCGGCATGGGTTCGGCCAAGGCCGCGCTCGAGTCCCTCGTGCGGTACTTCGCGGTAGCTCTCGCCAAACGCGGTATCACAGTGAATGCCATCAGCCCCGGATGGACCGAGGACAGCGTATTGAATTCGCTGCCCGAGCAGGTTCAGGAACTCATCCGAAATTGGCACGCGCGCGGATGGACTCCAATGGGCCGGCTGGGAACGCCCGAGGATATTGGGAATGTTGCGACGCTCCTTTGTTCAGAGCAAGCCGCCTGGATAACTGGGCAAGTGATTTACGCCGATGGCGGCGCGTCGTTGATGAATCCCGAGGTTCCGCCAGAGATCCAGCTGGGTTGACGCGGCGAACTCTCCTGAAAACCAGCCTTAATTGCTGAAGCCGTCGGCTTGCCAACCAGTGAGCGCGTCGATGCTTATTCGCATTGACGCTCGGCATCAGTATCAATAGAACCACGTTTGAGTGGTTCTTGGTACTCTTGCGCGGAAAATTTGGATCGGCCTTGCGATCACGATTGGGTGCGGCCCTGGGGGTTCGCCTTACGGTAAATACGCCGATGATTTTTGGGTTGAGCAGATGGCTTAGGATCTGTATCTAGTCAGGCTCGGCCACGTGCAAACGATCATCGCGCTTCTCTTTTGCCTACTACTCGGCGTGATGGTGAAGGCGCAGGGTTGGTTCGCGTTGCTGTGGCTACCACTTGGGTTCGTTATCGGCCTGTTCGTCACTGCTCAGATTGCGCTCCCGATACTGTTGGGCTTGCCTCGCGCGATTCACCTGGTGTCGAGTGGAGAGATGCGCGCGGCGGTATATCGGCGTCTGGTGTTCACTCCGGTTCTTTGGATTGTGCATTTGTCTGTGATCCTGTTCCTGGTCGGATTCTTCTGGCCGTCAGCGGCAGCGTGGTTCGAGACAAATGGCGCGTTGAGTGCCGGCGTTTGGCTTGGCGTTGTGGGTATCCTGCTGTCAGCACTCTCGAAGAGGTCTCGTGCAGATTTCCAGGCAGACTTTGACCGATCTTATAGGCAGTTTTACGTCCATCGCGACGCGCGTCGCCGGAGGCCTAACCGACGCCGAAGCTCAACTGTTCCCTCGTAGAAGGGGTTTAAGGGGACGCGATGAGTCCCCTTATTTTCTCTTGCCGTTAGGCGGAAGCGAGAAATTTTCCGGCCGGACCCATGGATGTTGTTGTTGCCTTCGACGAGGCCGAATCAGGGGTGCATGAAATGCACCGTGCAGGAATCGAACCTGCAACCCAGTGATTAAGAGTCACTTGCTCTGCCAATTGAGCTAACGGTGCAAAGACTAGGCTATTGTAGCATGAACGCGTGCCTTCGTGCTCCCAAAATCGGTAGCAGATTCGGTAGCATAAAATCTATCGTTCTAGGGAAGCACCGTTGGGTGCGCTGTTTCTGTTCGTGTTTGAAACACCATGCGCGCCGCGCCCAGGTATTGCAAGGTGTTCTGCTTTTCTCGCGGGTTGTTGTAGTCGCTCCGCCCCGTTGCGCTGACGATCACGCGATCGAGCCAGCTCACAAAATAGGCGGCGTCCTTCGGCGACCGGGGCGCGTGCCGATCAACCGTTACGTAGATCGGGCTCGTGCTGGCATAAGGATAAATGTCTTGCACCTTCGGGTTCGCGTGATCGTTCCAAGCGCGCAGTACCAGCCAACCGCTGGCAGGAATCTCAACCTTGCCAGTAACATCGGCTTTTGTGCGCGCTCCCTCAAGCCGATGACTCGCGATCACCCGGCTGTTGAAGATCAACTCGAAGTGATCGATCGGGACAATAGAACGTACAGATGCGTGGTACGGCAGCGTTGTCGCGTTGGTGAGCGTAATCTCATCACCGGGATGCTTGCTATCCACATCCAACCCCAGTAAGGGGCCATTAGTAACGAAAGTCCGACCTTGCTTCAGGCCTGAGTGTAGTTTTTCCGGCATGGTCTCGCCCATTACGACTATGAATACCCGATTCACGCCCACCGGGCCGCGCAAGGAAGCGTAGTTCGCCATCGCATCAGTCCCCGCGCCGGCTGGCAAACGAAAACCAAGATTGAGCAGGCGATACCAAATGTCTGCTGTGGCGCGGTGATCGGAGAAACCCACGAGTTCGTAATAATCCGCGTTGCCCAGGGCAACATCGGCGGGAAGAGCATTGGTGAGCTCCGGATCCTTCTCGGGGTTGACTGGGCTATCAAACGGATGTGCATATCCGACCAATCCATGTTGCGCATGCGCTAGGCTAGCGATCACGCCATTGTGTGGATATGGGCTGCTTAACGCACTTTCGCGATACGACGAAAAATCTGGAGTTAGGAAATGATCCGTCAGATCGAGGAGGTCCAGATGTCCCCAATAGTTGCTGTGAAATTCCTGCGCTTGCATCAGTAGCACATTGTCTTTACGCAACGGCCGGCGACTGAACTGCGCGATGTCTGGAATGCGTTCCTCCTTGTTGACGATTAGGTTGTAGATGGCATCCAAGTGCTCGGCACGTCCCTGTTCGATCAGATTCTGAGAAGTGTTCCGATAGTGCCCGCCATAATTCATGTGCACATGCAGGTCCGCGCTGGCGAAGTGGCCGTATTGAGCTGGCAAGCGCAGCGGCTTGAGCGAGATCGTCGTCGTGTTGCTTCCTTCCGTGACGGGGACGCGTCGCTCTGCAATCGCGTAGTCGAGCCCGCGAGAAACCTGCAACTGCACGTCGCCAATCGGCAGCATCAGCGTGCATTCGCCTGGACAGAGGAAGTAGTGGTTTTCGAACGCCTGAAGACTCCGATCAAAGCCGTCGTCGGCATGCATCCAGGCATTATCGGGCGCATAGGCACGGCCGTCGGCAGCAAGCACACTCACTCGCGCTGGCACTCTCTTGCCATGCTCGTCTCGCACACTCAGCTTGAGCTGGCCGACCTCCTTTAAGTAATGCCGTTGCCTCGCGTTGATGCGAATTCGCGCGCCGCCAACGACCTCTTGGACCCAGAGCGACGTATTGCCCTCTTCGTTACTGATGTAGCCAACGTGGTTGCCATCGGGCGAAAATCGTGCCTGGGTACGATCGAACTCCCCAAAGGTCAACGGGAATGGCGAGGCACCCTGTATAGTGGTCAACCAGAGCTGTTGCCACTGGCGGCCATGATAACTACTGAACAGAACCCGGCGGCCATCGGGTGCGACCTGTGGCTGCGCACGCCACTCGGTTTCTTCACTAAAGACTTTTTTCAAATCTTCGGGCGCGCTGATTGACACTGACCAAATGTCGCCAGTACCGTAGGCCACTTCGCGATTCGACACGAACAGCAGGCGCTGACCATCAGGCGTCCATGACGGGTTGATCGCGTGATCAGTGGGCGCGTAGTAGTAGCGATAGATGTTACTCGTGTGCTCGGGCAACAAGCGTCTCGGATTGATCAAGCGATCACCGGCCACCTCTCCGACATAGAGGTTGAAATGACCGCTGTCAGCGGTGGAAACGAATGCGACGTGGCGGTCATCCGGCGAATATCGCGGCTCGACATTGACATCGCCGTGCGAGGTGAGCGCAACCTCCTTGCGAGTTTGCAGATCGAGCTGCCACAACTCAAGAGCGTCGTTCTGGTAACGCGTGAATATAATGTGTCGGCCATCATGGGACCAGTCCGGCTGATAATCGTAGCCTCCCGCGTGGGTGAGTTCCTGCGTCTGATCACTGCCGATGGTTTGTCGCCAAAGCGAACCACCCATACTGTAGACCACCTCCTTGCCATCAGGCGAAAACGTCAGCGCCGATGGGCCAGTCGTCAGCTGAGGCAAATACATCTCACGATAATAGTAATTGTGCGGCAGCTGAATTTGCTGCAAGACCGGCTTCCGATCAGCCAGCACCGGCAACACAGAGAGTAACACCAGCCCAGCCAGCAAAATCTTGTGCTGACGCATCGTTAATCAGCGAGTGCGTCGACCAGGGCGGCCTCCAGCAAAGTGATGGCCTCCTCCACCTGCGCGATCGACACGGTCAGCGGCGGCATGAAGCGCACGGTGCTCTCCCCGCAGGGTAGCAAAAGCAGACCCCGATGAAATGCGCGTGTGATTACGGCATGACACGACGTTTGGCACGGTGCGCGACTAGCTCGATCACTGACTAGCTCCATGCCGATCATTAGCCCCTTGCCACGGACATCGCCGATTACCGAATGCCGCGATTGCAATTCGCGCAGCCGTCTCATAAAATGTGCGCCGACTTTCTCGGAATTGGCGGCGTATTCGCGTTCGATCAGGTCGAGTGTGACCAGTGCTGCCGCGCAGCATAGCGGATTACCGCCGAAAGTGTTCGCGTGCGCACCGGGCTTCCACTGTTGCATGATGCTTTTTTTCGCCACGACCAAGCCGATCGGCAGGCCGGAGCCCAAACCCTTGGCCAAGGTCATGATGTCGGGCTGCACATTCCAGTGCTGACAGGCGAACATCTTACCGCTGCGTCCCAGTCCAGACTGTACTTCATCGAGAATCAACAGAATGCCGTGGCGATCGCATAGCCGGCGCAAGCCGGCTAGAAATCCATCGGGCGGCACGACGTAGCCGCTCTCGCACTGAATCGGCTCGACCAGGACGGCAGCAACTTCGTTTGGCGGCACGTTGCTGACGAATAAAACGTTCTCAATGTAATTAAGGACGGCCCGACCTTGATCGTCGCCTGCGAACAGCGGCCGGTAAGGATTCGGATATGGCACATGCGTGACGCCCGGCATGGTCGAGAAAAAACCTTGTTGCTGCGTACACTTGCTGGCGGTGAAAGCCAGGGAACCCATCGTGCGCCCGTGAAAACCACCCAGAAAGCCGATGAAGCGCGAGCGTCCAGTGACATAACGCGCCAGCTTCAGTGCGCCTTCCACCGCTTCGGTGCCCGACTGACAGAAAAAACTAAGCACCGGCTCGCCCATCGGCGACAGTGCGTTGATTTTTTCGCCGAGTGCGACTTGCCTCTCATGGCAAAAATCAGGCGAAATGTGCAGGAACTCATCGGCTGCGTCCTTGATAGCCTGAACGACCTGTGGGTGTGAATGGCCAGTGCTGCAGACTGCGATGCCGGCGGCAAAATCCAAGAACCGATTACCGTCAACGTCCCAGACTTCGACACCGCGCCCATGCGACATCACGAATGGGTACTCGCGCGGATACGAGGGCGACACCACCTTGGCATCGCGCGCCAGGATTGCCCGCGCTTTGGGTCCGGGCAACTCGGTTCGGATGGTGCGATTGCGATTGGAACTCTTGTTCATACGTTAACTTGGCCTGCTGCTGCCCGTGGGATTTTTCTTGATCGACGCGCATCGCCGGCATGGGCGATTGCCGTTCGCTTATGCAGGTCGCGAAGGACGCGCAACTCCTCCGCCGTCGGCGCGGCGACAACGTCAATGGTATCGGCAACAGCCAAGGGCCAGCCTGTGGCCGCGCGGATCCTCTCCACACTGACATTCTCATAGCGGGCGACCAGGGTGAGTTCCTGCGACCGAGTCGCCGGCTTGAGAATGCCCATGTCAGTGATCACCACCTGTGGCCCCGCACCGGGGAGGCCACGCTGTGCTCGCTCGCCATTTCCATTCAGAAACCCCGCACTGGTGCAAAAATCCAGCTTCCCGACAAAGCTTCGCGGCGATTGCTTCAGCACCACAAAGATTTGCTTGGCGTGGAGGGCAATTTCCGGCGCACCACCGGCACCTGGCAGTCGCGTCTTCGGTTTGCTGTAGCCGCCGATCACCGTGGTATTAAGATTACCAAAGCGATCAATCTGCGCCGCGCCAAGAAAACCGACATCGATGCGACCAGCCTGTAGCCAATAGGAAAAAATTTCCGGTAACGAAACCACGGCGGTCGCAGTCTCGGCCAGTTCGCCATCGCCGATCGACAACGGCAATACCCTGGGGTGAGTGCCAATGCCACCGGACTCGTAGATCAGTACTATGTCGGGGGCGTGAGTCAGCCGCGCAAGATTCGCTGCCGCGGAAGGCACGCCGATGCCGACGAAGCAAACACAACCTGGCCATATCAAGCGCGCGGCCGCGATCGTCATCATTTCGTCCGGCGTATATGTATTTGCTGAGGAATGGATACTCATGCCGCCTCCGCCAAACTGTCTAGGAATTCCGAGTGATTGTGGCTACAAAGCACGTGACGAGTGATCCACTCCGTGAATTGCTCGCGATCGCGCGCGATCTCATCCCAAGCCCGGTAAAAAGCGTTGTCCCGTGCATAGTAACCATGCGCATAAGAGGGGTAAGCACCCATAGGCACCTCGGCAATCGCCGTAACAACCCAGTGCGGCAAAACGATTGCATTCATTGGCGCTGCCAGGGACTCGACGATTTCTTCAACCGTAACGATTAGCGTGCTTGCGGCCAACGCCGCCTCTTTTTGGGCACCGACAATGCCGCGGATGAGAATGTTGCCCTGGCGATCGGCGGCCTGAGCGTGCAATACGGTGACATCTGGATTGATCGCCGGCACCGTAGCGATCGCCGTATTTGTGTATGGGCAACGTAATTCGCGCACTTGCGGGTTGACGCCTGGAAGATCGGTTCCGACGTAGCCGCGCAGCATTCCGAAGGGCAACCGGGCTGCCCCGGCGGTATAGGCCGCAGCCATCCCCGCGTGCGAATGTTCGTGGATCCGCAATGGTCGCGGCCAGTCATTCTCGACCGCATCGCGCAGCCGGTGCAGCGAACCCACGCCGGGATTGCCACCCCAGGAAAACGTGAGGGCGCGCGCACAGCCGGCGCCAATCAATTGATCGTAGATAAGGTCTGGCGTCATCCGGATCAGATGGAGATCGTGTTTTTTTTGGCGCAAAATCTCGTGCCCAGCGGCGAACGGAATCAGATGGGTGAAGCCTTCCAGCGCCACGCTTTGACCGTTGTGGATGTACTGATGGATGACTTCTTGTAAGCTGCCGAACTGCATCGCCTACTCCACTTTCGTCTGCGATTGTTCGCGCTGGTATTGCGCGAGATAATAGAAAGAGGCGATGCCCTTACCCGAGGAACCCGATCCTTTCCAGCCGCCGAAAGGCTGATAACCAGGCCACGCGCCGGTCGTGGCGCCCTGCGGACGATTAACGTAAGTGACTCCCGCCTCAATGTTGTCGAAGAAGTAGGCCGCATCTTCGTCATTGCCGTAGCAACCGGCAGTCAGTCCGAATCGGGAATCATTGGCCAACCGAACTGCCTCCGTGCGATCACGCACCCGACAAAGCATGGCGATAGGCACAAACATTTCCTCGGCAAACAACGGATGCGTTGCCGGCGCTTCCGCCAGAGTCGGCGCGACAAAATAGCCATGAGCCAGGCCACCATCGGTCAAACGCTGGCCGCCACAGACAATGCGGCCGCCGCTTTCGGTAAGTTGTTTACTGTAGCGCTGGTAGTTTTGCAGGGCGTTGGCGGTAGTCACCGGCCCAAGCCAGTTTTCCTGCCGCGAGGGATCGCCAATAGTAATTGCGGCGATTTTTTTCCGGAGCTTTTCGATCAACGCGTCAGCCACTTTGTCATCGACGTAGATTCGCGATACCGCCGAGCACTTTTGTCCGCTCAAGCCATACGCCGAACGCACGATCCCGTCGGCGGCGCGTTCGAGGTCAGCATTCGCGGTGACGATACAGGCGTTTTTGCCCCCCATCTCAGTAACGCAGGGCCGTGGATACTCGCCGTTGGCCACGCTGCGATAGATGTGCATGCCGACATCAAACGATCCAGTGAACGTGATTCCAGCGGTGTTCGCATGCTGCAGCAGGGTCTCACCAATCACACTGCCGCCGCCATTGAGGTAATTGAAAACTCCGCGCGGAATGCCAGCATCACGTAAACAATCTGCGAGCAGGCGGCCCGACCACGGCGTATCGCTAGCCGTCTTAAGCACGACTGTGTTACCGGTGATCAAAGCGGCCGCCACGGGCCCCCCTGCGAGCGCAAACGGAAAGTTATACGGTGCGATGACCACCCAGACGCCATACGGCTTCATCACGCTGCGATTGTGCGAACGGAAATCCGGTAGCGGGTCATCGGGCAGAGCGTGATCGAAGCCGTTTTGTCGGACAAAATCATCAGCGTAGAGATTGAAAAAGTCCGCCGTCTCCTGCACCTCTCCGAGCCCTTCCATCCGGTTCTTACCCACTTCAAGCGTCAGAGCTGCAGCAATGTGATAAACGCGTTCTTCGATCAGCGTTGCGACCCGCTTGAGCAGGCGCACACGCTCGACCATCGGTATTGCGCGCCAGCTTGGAAAGGCAGCTTGCGCGGCCGCCATCGCATCGTTCGCATCAGCGACACTGGCGAGTGGGAAGTGGCCGAGGACCCGGCGCTGGTCAATAGGACTGCGCCGCGTGTCATGCCTGGCGCTGTCGCGGTCCTCGCCATTGATATAAAGGCCATGGGTGGCCCCCAAAGAGCGATTGACTTCAGCCAGCGCGGCGTCAAATCGCCTGTGCATGTCCGCCGGCGGGTTGAACATGGTTGCGTAAGTAAGTTTGAAACTCATGTGGACTCCATTTCACTAAGCAGGCGATCGAGCAAGGCCAGAGCGTCGGTCAGTTCGCGTTCTTCAATTACTAACGGCGGTGCCAGGATGATCAGGTTCCCGCGTACCGCAAAAGATACCCCGTGCGTGAGCGCCTTTTTCACAAGGACCGTCAGTTGCGGCGGCGTCTGTGGCCAGGGTGCCAGCGGTGCGCGAGTGATTGGGTCGCTGACCAGTTCAATGACAGCGAACAGACCATGACCACCCCGCACATCGCCGATCAAGCGATGTCGTTGATGTAGCCGCTTTAATTCACCGAACATCGCAGCGCCCAGACGGCGTGAGCGCTCGATCAATTTTTCGTCTTCGTAAGCGCGGATCGCAGCTATTCCGGCGGCGCAAGCGAGGGGATGGCCACAGTAAGTCAAGCCGGTGAACAGCATCTGGTTTTCTAAATGCCGGGCGACATTTTCGTTCACCACCACGGCCCCGAGCGGCAAATGTGCACCGGTCAGCCCTTTCGCTAGTGTCATCAGATCGGGTTTGCCGGCGTCGCCGTGTCGTTGCCACGCGAACCACTCGCCGCAGCGACCAAAACCGCTCATCACTTCATCAGCAATAAGGAATACGCCCCGAGAACGTGCAAGCTCACGTAGACCCGGCCAGTAATTGTCCGGCGCGACGATGCCATTGGTCCCAGCATTGGGTTCCATGAGAACAGCCGCGACCGACTCCGCACCTTTGCGGTCGATCTCCTCAGCGAGGGCGGCGACGGCACGCTGGCCGCACTCGATTTCGTTGCTGCTACCAAACGGGCAGCGATACACATATGGGGGCGGGACCCGCGCAACCGCGTAGCGCTCCGGATCGGCCTGATCACGAGTACGTGCGTCTCCGGACAGCGCCATGCAGGCATAGCTCGTGCCATGGTAAGATCGATCGCGAGTGATTATCCAACCTTGCGTAAGCCCCCGCGCTTGCCGCGCGAACTTGACTGCCTGTTCGTTCGCGTCGGCGCCGGTTACAGTGAAAAATACCCGACCGTGCTTGAAGCCCGCCTTTTCGAGCAACGCTTGCGCCAGTTCTGCACGCGGCTGCGCGCCCCAAGCGGACGTAACAAAACATAAACGCTCAGCTTGTTCACGTATTGCTTCAACAACCGTGGGATGCTGGTGCCCCAAGTTGCTACACCCGGCTAGACTGCTCATGTCTAGATAATCATTGCCGTTTGCGTCCCAGAAGTGCGCGGCACGTCCACCGACAATGGTCGGTGCCTGCCATTGAGTCTGGACACACCAGCTGTGCAAAACGCTGTCGCGCTCGCTAATCACGGGAAAGTCATTCTGAGCTTGGCTTGCGTTCGATAATCGAACATTAATTCGCATTGCGCACATCATGAAATCCCATTATGGTTTCCCTGTCAATCAATCATTGAAATCCCGCCATGGTTTACCGCGTTTCGTTCACCGAGAGCCCTGATTACATGCAATCGTTGGCCCGTGGTTTGCAAGTATTGTGCGCGTTCAACCGCGAACAACCCCGTTGCACCCTTTCTGAAATTGCAGCCCAGACCGGCTTGTCGCGTGCGGTTGCCCGGCGCAGTTTGTTGACCCTGCGACACCTTGGCTATGTAGCTGCGCAGGGCCGACACTTTTTTCTGACACCGCGAGTGCTTGAGCTGGGCCACAGCTACCTTTCTTCGCTGGACCTGACTGAATTGGCGCATGAAGCGATGGAACAGTTGTCGCAGCGGGTAGGCGAGTCGTGTTCAATGTCGGTGTTGGATGGCACTGAGATCATTTATGTAGCTCGCGTGGCAGTCCGACGCCTGATGAGTGTCGCGCTCGGTGTGGGCGCGCGGTTGCCGGCATTTGCCACCTCGATGGGTCGGGTCCTGTTGGCGGACAAATCGGACAGCGAGCTCAGCGCCTGGTTGCGCGAAAATAGGTTCTACCCGATTACCGCGCACACCACGTATAAGATCCGCGCGCTTCAAGCGGAAATCCTCAAGGTGCGCCGCCAAGGCTACGCGTTCGTTTCCCAGGAACTGGAGTTGGGACTGTGCTCGATTGCCGTTCCGATTCGTTCCACCACAGGACTGGCCGTGTGCGGCCTCAACGTCAGCATGCGTTATAGCGACGACGTGCATGCTGTGGCACGGAAGAAAATGTTGCCTGCTTTGCATAGCGCTCGTCAGGCGATTGAACACGCGATCGCACGCAATGGTTGGCAGCCGCTGGTTTCCCGAAGCGCATATGGCTAATGTTTTCATTGCGGCAGCAACCCGAACACCGTTTGGCCGCTACGGTGGACGGCTGGCAGCGGTGCGCTGCGACGATTTGGCTGCGGCGCCACTTACGTCGTTGATTGTCAATTATCCTGCCGTCGACTGGGGCGCTGTGGATGACGTTATTCTCGGTTGCGCCAATCAGGCCGGTGAAGACAATCGCAATGTCGCTCGCATGGCCGCGCTGCTGTGCGGCCTCCCGGCAACAGTTCCCGCGATGACAGTAAATCGACTGTGCGCTTCCGGCTTAGAAGCGATTGGTCTCGCGGCTCGCGCAATCGCGGGCGGCGATGCACAGTTGGTGATTGCTGGTGGTGTCGAAAGCATGTCACGGGCGCCACTCGTCATCCCCAAGGCGGATGTTGCTTTTAGTCGCGAGCAAAAGCTGGAGGACAGTACGCTCGGATGGCGTTGCATTAACGCGGTGATGCAGGCGCGCTATGGCGTCGATTCGATGACGCAGACCGCGGACAATCTTGCGCGCGAGCTTCACATTGCGCGCGCGTGCCAGGACGCATACGCCTGGCGCAGCCAACAGCGCACTGCGCACGCGCAGGCGCGAGGCTGCTTGGGAGAGGAGATAACGCCAGTGCCCGTGCGGCACGGCAATGAAACAGTCATGGTCAGTGAAGACGAACATCCGCGCCCCAACATCACGCCAGAGCACCTAGCCAAACTCAAGCCGCTGCTAGGCGCCGACAGCACCATTACCGCAGGCAATGCCTCCGGGGTAAATGACGGTGCTTGCGCTCTTTTGGTCGCGTCGGCGGCAGCGCTAGAGAAATACGGATTACAGCCGTTGGCCCGCGTTGTCAGCATGGCAGCGGCAGGCGTTGCGCCGCGAATCATGGGCATTGGACCAGTCCCAGCGATCAACAAATTGCTAGCGAAAATCGGCCTGCGCCTCGACGACTTCGACCGTATCGAAATCAATGAAGCATTCGCGGCCCAGGTACTCGCGTGTACGCGCAGCCTTGGACTGCCCGACGATGCTGAACATGTCAACGGCAACGGCGGCGCGATCGCGCTCGGACATCCGCTTGGCGCTACTGGCGCGCGTTTAGTGATGACTGCAGCCTACGCTTTGCGCAGGCACCAGCAGTCCCGCGCCTTGGTGAGCCTGTGCGTCGGTGTTGGCCAAGGGGTTGCTTTAGCGCTTGAGCGGGTGTGAGGAGTCCCGAGTCACCGTGGGCGTAATTTTAGATTATCAATTACCAATTTTAGCAGAACTTCGATCAGCAGAAAAATCGATCAAGCCTGGGTGTGACGGACGTAATGTCGCTCGACGCCTTTCGGGAGCAGGCGTTTGCGACCGCGCTGTCGCCGGCGTGCGAGGGTTGCGCGCCCGCCTTTGGTACGCATCCGGGCACGGAAGCCGTGCTGACGTTTGCGTGTTCGCTTGGATGGCTGGTAAGTGCGTTTCATAAAACCGGGAAATAGCTCCGGCCCGATTTGAGAGCGGTTACACTAGGAGTGAGGAAGCCATTGTCAATTGCGCCGCGCGCCGCAACCGTCGATCTTTGATTCGGAGATTGCCACCGAGTCCGACTTTGAGATAAACAATAAAACCGATGAGCGAACATATCGTAATCGAACCAGCGACCGAGGCCGACTTGGACGAGCTGTCGGAAATGCTGGGCGGATTGTTCGCTCAGGAAAGCGATTTTCGGCCGGACAAGGACAAACAGCTTCGTGGTTTGCGGCTCATTTTCGAACAGCCGAGCCGCGGGCGCGTCTTCGTGCTGCGACGCGACGGCGCGATTGTGGGAATGATCAATCTGCTTTTCACAATCAGCACGGCCGAAGGCGGCTTCGTCATTCTGTTGGAGGACCTGGTGATTCATAAGGAATACCAGGGCAAGGGCTACGGCTCGAAACTTCTCCAGTACGCCATCGATTTCGCGAAACAGAAAAACTTTCTCCGCATCACATTGCTGACCGATCGCCCGGAAAACGTGGCCCAGGCATTTTTCCGAAAACACGGTTTCGTTGAGTCTTCGATGATTCCAATGCGCCTGTTGATCACGCCGCAACGGAATAGTGATCAGTGATCGGTGATCAGTGTAGCCACCGGCCTATGGCCGGTTTCCACTGCGAGACGGCCCACAGGGGCGTGGCTACAGCCATTAACGGTGTTCTTTCCCGTCGATCCAACTATTCACTTGAGGCCCGATGCGTCTTTTGAATTCCGCGCGGAACTGAACTTCGTCCATAACCTTTGCTACTTCCCTCGCGCTGGCGGCCGACAAATTATTTTTGGCGTAGCTCTTTAATTCATTGGCACGCAAGTCATCGGAAAAAAAGGTGAACAGACCGGGCGCATACCGATTCGCGCCAGCCGCATCGATCTTGGCGAGCAGCGTTTTCATATTTGCCTTCGCAAACTCCCAGGCAATATCCGGATGACCGCTGTCGCGCGCGACCGCCGGGACCAGAAATACCGCGCGACTCGTCGGCAGCTCATCGGTGAGCGCAATGGGAAGCGTCTTCTTCACCAGCTTGGGGTCGATTGCTTCGGCCAGCGCGTTGTAGTAATTCTGTTTTTCCTCAATGCTCGTCGTTTTCAGCCCCAGCTCGTGAAGTTTGCTCCAGGTCTTTTCGTCTGCGTATCGGCCAACGACCGCAAGAACCGACGGACGCAGATCAGGCGCGAGTGATGCGGGATTTGCGAGGTATTTTTCGAAACGCTCGCGACAGCCCGCGGTGATCTCTGGATCATTCAAATCTCCCAGAGCGTTGATCAGGCTCGCGCGCAAGTTCCCCACGGTGGGCGGCTCGCCCTTTTTCGGTTCCCAGCCCAGCGTCTCAAACGTTGGACGCAAAAGCGATCGGGAGTAGCGCTGAAATTTTTCGCGCTCCGGACTACCAATAAGGAGCCGATTGATGAAATCCAGCACATTGATGATCTGTTCGCGTTCAGCCAGTTCAGTGGAAGCAGGCAACTTTTCCACCAACCCAAAATAGCGTGAGACAGGCACGCGGCCAGCCTGCACAAGCGCCCACGCATCGCTCAAGAGATTGACGCGATCTTCAACACCCAGCTTCGGCAGAGCTTCGAGTAGTAACTTCCAGGAGGGCTCATCGTATTCGACCCGATAATTCCCCGCTCCGTTTACATTCAATTTAAGCGCGCGATCTGCGGGAATGTTTTGCAGGCTTTCGAGTTTGCTGGTCATCAGCAAAGTCCCAGGCTCTTCTCTGACGACTGAGTATGTCAGCGGCATTTTCCACTCAAGCGGCGGCGCGTTTTTGAAATTCACCGTGAAGCGCTCTTGTCTGAGCGAGACTTTGCCGCCTGCTTCGCGCTCAACTTTCACGACTGGAAATCCTGGCTGCTCCGTCCAGCCAGCCGCGATCTCGCCGATCGGTTTCTTCGAAGCTTCTGAAAGCGCGTTCCACAAATCCGCAGTGGTCGCGTTCGAATATTGATGCTCGGCGATGTAATGGCGAATGCCATCGCGGAAAACCTCTTCGCCGAGAAAACTTTCCAGCATTCGAAGAAACGACTGGCCCTTTTTGTAAGTGATATCATCGAAAGCGCTGTTGGCCTCCGCCTCGGTTGCGACGGGCTGCTGAATTGGATGCGTAGTTGATCGCGCGTCGCCCTCCATCGCGGCCTCCTTGGCGATTCCGACACGCCGGGTCGGGTCCCGCGGTGTTTCCCGTCGCATCCAGACCTCCCATTGCGGATTAAAATGCGCCGTGCACTTGGTGCCCATCCATGAAGCGAACCCTTCGTTGAGCCAGAGGTTGTCCCACCAGGCCATCGTCACGAGATCGCCAAACCACATGTGCGCCATCTCGTGCGCGATAACTTCGTAGATAATTTGCTTGGTCTCCGCAGAGGAGTTTTTCGGATCAAACAAAAGCGCGGACTCGTAATAAGTGATTCCACCCCAGTTTTCCATCGCGCCGCCGAAACCGCCGGGCAGAGCGATTTGGTCGAGTTTCGGCAAGGGATAGGGCACGCCGAAATAATCGTTGTAGTATTGTACGATCTGCGCCGTAGCTTCGAGCGCGTATCGGCCCAGTTCCGCTTTGCCTTTCGTTGCGATGACACGAATCTGCGTCGGACCGCTCCGCGATTCGATGAGATCGAACTCGCCAGCAACGAACACATTCAAATAACTCGACATCGGCGGGGTCGCGGCAAAGCGCACCTCTTTTCCGCCAGCGATTTTTTTCTCGCTCTCAATCGGCATGTTCGAGACGGCGACCCAATTTCCCGGAACGACGGTCGTCAATTGAAAGCGCGCGCGAAAGGCCGGTTCGTCCCAACAAGGGAAAAATCGGCGAGCGTCAGTTGCTTCAAACTGCGTCCCAAGCATGAATTTTTTTTCGGCAACTGCCGGACTCCCCTGCTCCTGATAACGCATGTAAAAAAGGCCCTGCCCTTGCTGATTGATTTTGCCAGAAAAACTAAGCGCAAGCCTGTGATTTCCGGCCGCGAGTTCCGACGGCAATGCGAGGATGATCAGTTCGTTTTCGCGGTCGATCTGAATTGCAGACTTGGGCAGCACTTTGCCATCCAGAGACGCGTCGCTGATTTCCATCTCCAGCGCATTGAGCACCAACCGATGAACCGGGTTGCGCACGTCGAGCTTTACCGTTTCTGTTCCGCTGAACTCTAAAGCATCGATGTTCGGAACGATGCGAATGGAGTAATCCGTCGGAACGACCTCTTTCGGCAATTTTCCCGGGGTGTCTTTAAAACTGAATGGTTTTTCCGCAGACATGATGGCGGGGAAGGTAATGGACAACACCGCGGCGAGAAAAGGAAACAGAGGGCGCATTTCTCGCATTAAGACAATGGACATAACTATTCGCGTCAACACATGGCAGGTGGCGGTGCGTCCGGTGGTCGCTCCCTACCTTTACTGCACAACCAAAACCAGAAGCAATTGTCCGCCGCCGACCTGCGGGCCTTTGATGACCAAGGGGCTGCGTTTGCTCAGCTTGGTGTCGGTCTCGAGCAAGAGCTCTTTCTCCTTGTAAAGTTTCAGGTTCAAAACGTAACCTGCCTCCGTCTCGCCTCGCGCATCAACATGCAGCCCGAAGAATTTGCTCGTTGCAAGCCAGTCTTCCTGGCCGGTCTTGAGTGTCTTTTGCGACTGGCCAATCACCTCAAATTGGTTGTAGCCGAAAAATTTTTTTAGTGACCCCTCGATCCGAGTCAATTCCGGTGGCATCGGTTGTGGCTGGGCGACGTTCTCCGCGATGACAAGTCCGCTCCAGACCGTCTCCGCTCCCTGCAGCGCATGCGTCGCGCCTATCGTCAGGGCGATAAAAGAGATTAAGAACGCCGGCGAGCGACCCATGAGCGGCTATTTTGCTGCGTAGTCGGCCGGCAAACTTTGCAATCCCTCTGTCCAAAGGACCGTTACGCGGTCTTGTTTTACCTCAAAGATCGACACGGTCGCATTTGGGCTGACGACCGGATCAACGCGGGCGTTTAGAATTTGGGTAAGGTATTGCGACTCCTCAGCCGGATTTTTCTCACGCATGACAAGGACCGTGAAAACCAAAAAGACAGCAAGCGACAGAGCGCCTGTCCACAACAGGCGAGGAATTGTCCACCACGTCGATCTTGCCTCGCGCGCCTGCCGCGCCGGAGCCTCGCGAAGGCGGGCGATTTTTTCGCGAAGTTGATGACTGAAAAACTCTTCGTTCGTCAGTGTCCGGGCGCTTAGCTCCCGCTTCAAAAGCTCGCCAAGTTTTCGCGCGCCCGCTTTTTCAGCTTCGGCGGCAGCTTTGTCGGGCAGCGAGGCCTCAAATTCTAAGAGTTCTCGCCCGCTGAGCTGTCCGTCCACCCACGCTGTCCATTTTTCTTCAAATGTTTTCATAAACGTCCCTCAATAAATTTTGCAATTTCTTGCGCGCATAAAACAGGCGCGACATGACCGTGCCGATGGAGCATCCCAGCGCTTCTGCAATTTCGTGATACTGCATGCCTTCGATCTCTTTCATCAAAATGACGGCGCGCTGTTCGGGCGAGAGTTGAGCAATTGCCTTATCGATCCGGGTGCGGATTTCGTCTCGTTCCATCATCTCGTACGGCAACGCTTCCGTTTGGGGAACGGTCTTGGATGCTGGATCAACTTCTCTTAACTGCGTTGCGTCATCGAACTCGGCGCCTACGCCTTTGACATGCTTTTTGCGCAACCAATCGATCGTCACGTTCATAACGATCCGATAAATCCAAGTGTAAAATGACGAGCGCCCGCGAAAGCGTTTGATCGACTTCCAAGCTTTGAGAAAGCTGTCCTGAGCCAGGTCCCAGGCGTCCTGCTCGTTATGCACCATGTTGTAAATCATGCTAAATACTCGTGTTCGGTAGCGGGTTACCAACTCGTCGAATGCTTCGGTGTCGCCGGCCTGGCATCGTCTCACCAAGTCCAATTCCGATACATCGGCGTGAGCCAGAGTCGCTTCCGTTTGCATGATTGGACGGAACCCGCCCTTATTTCATTCAACGGCAATAACCTTCGGAACCGAACCGGCGACGCCACTCAGCGCGGTATTCGCCCATCAGGGTAATGATGCCGTCCCGCACTTGAAAGAGTCGCTGCTGGAGGATCGAGTGCTGTGTGCCAGTGATCAGCTTTTCCGATAAGAGCTGCGCCGCTGCGTTCATGGAAATCGTGATCGCCTTCAGCGCTCTCTTTAAGTAGGCAATCGTCATCCCAATTTCATCGACATCGTCGCCGCTCAGAGCGGCCGCCAGCTTGGCACTGGCCAATGCAGAGTGCGTAGCCAATTTTATCGCGGCCGGCTCGTTTTGCAGTAACGGTGTTTGATCGAAGAGTTGGTCGATCCAAATTGTGAGAGCAAACGCAGCTTGATACAGGCCGTGCTCCTCAAATGTCTCGGCTACTTCCCCCGCCTCGTCCGGGTCGAGATCACCATCTTCCTCTACACCTTCACCGAGCAGCGCATCGACTTCCGCGCTCCAATCTTTCGCTTCCAGCAATTGCGTCCAGCCCATTTCGCGCGCGATGATTTCGTCCCGTTGTGGATCATCGAGATAAGTCTCCACCAGCTGCATGTACTTCTCGGTTTTTTGATCCTGTTCCTGGAGAAAACGTTCCCAGTCGTACTCGTCCCACATGCGCTCGGACCCGCCCTCGTAACCTGCCATATTTGACTAAACGTCAGCTTCGCCGTGTACGCAAAAAATTTGTGGCACCTAAAAGCGCGGAAAGGAAGGAGCTGGTGTCGATCTTCCTGGCGACGGTCCCAGCGACGGTTACCGGACGGCAAAACTTGCATCAAATAAGTGCGTGGTTACGTTCGCCTGCTGTGATCAAACGCATTGCATTTCCAGCGGTTTTGCTTCTGGCGATCGCATTCCTCATCTCGGCTTGTGTTTCGCGTGATGAGGAGGTCAGCGAGCGATCCGGCTCTCAATCTGCTGCACCAGTTCCCGGCGAGAAAATTCCGGACGAGGGCGCCTATGCTCCTGGCCCTCCCGGGTCTAGCGGAAGCGTCCGCTGGTGATCTTGTGCCTCAATCCGCCGTTAGTCCTCGAGGTGGCCACGCTGTAGCGGCGGTCTGCCTGCCGCACCGAAGCGCCGCAAAGGCGGGTGACCGCCGTCTCGCGTTTTGTCGAATTTGCCGATGACCGGATCACCGATCACATTCCTATCTTGCCATCTTCGACTGCGCGTCCATCAATTTGTCATACAAGGCGCGCAACCCTTCCGAGAGCATGCGCGTGCCGGCGAGGATCGGCATGAAATTAGTGTCGCCGCTCCAGCGCGGCACGACGTGGATATGCAAATGATCAGGCACACCCGCGCCTGCGCATTCACCAAGATTAAAACCGATGTTAAATCCCTGCGCCTTCGTCGCGGCTCGCAAAAGCGCGTGCGCATGCACGACCAAATTCCAAAGTTCGACAACTTCATTGTCTCCCAATGCCGAAAGCTCCGCGACCTTGCGATACGGCACCGCCATAAGGTGACCGACCGCGTACGGATAGCGGTTCATCATGAGGAATGCGTTCTTTCGCCGAGTGATCACCAAATGCCCAGCGTCATCGCTCGCCTGTGCCGCCTCGGAAAGAAAATTGAGATTACGCGGTTCTTTTTCAAAATACTCCACCCGCCATGGAGCCCAGAGCGTCTCTAATTCTTTCCTTGGAAATTCTTCTGTCGCCATTCTTACCCGCCAATCAGGGTAGGATTACGAACTGAAAAGTCGAGTCAGCATTTCGACCAATGAAATCAAGAATTAGACTGCGAAATGCAGCCGAAATATAGTTCGGCCGCTCAAACACGATACGGAGGTAGCATCATGCGACGCATTATTTTCATACTTCTAATGTCCCTTGTGGCCGCTCGCCTTCTTGCTGGCGAGAAGCCGGTAGCCCAAGACGAACTCACGACATTCAAACGTGAGTACGCCGACGTTCTGGCCCTTCAGGGCACGCCGAAAGACGAGATTCTTGCCATCGCCAGGATTCTGCGCGCGAAGCCTGAGATCGCGATCGATCGTACGGCAGCTAGTGGCGAATACTGTTTGAACAGCGGCCTTGGCACCATGGTCCACTTCGCTACCAAACCGGAGCGGACGCCGGAAGACGTTGTGTACGAGTTCGACGCCTCTGGTCTGATCGCGGCAGGCTTGGATCCGTCGCGCCTGCAACACCTACCTGAACAAGGCCGAATGACGCCTGGTGTGTGGTATTTCCTTCCAAAGGGCCAGCAAGATCCGCATCATGGCCATGCCATGGCCAGCCCCACAATAGCAATCGCTGTAAACATCAAGTGAGTCGGAGAGAATTCATGCTTTCGTTTTATCCGGAGTCTCCCCTCAATAAGAGCCGAAATAGGCGAAACAAACTTTCGTCGAATTGTAGTTAGGCGGCTTGACGTGGAACGTCACGTACTCATTCACGACCTCGCGTCGAGGATTGCCTCGCTTCGCCGGTCACACCCTATTCGTGTAGCGATCGACGGGGTTGATGCTGCCGGCAAGACGACGCTGGCCGACGAACTAGCCCCGTACCTGAAAGGATGTGGACGACCAGTAGTCCGTGCGTCCATCGACGGCTTTCCCAATCCTGCAGTGGTCCGCCGACGCCGTGGCCCAGCGTCGCCCGAGGGCTACTTTCACGATTCCTTCAACTATCACGCCTTGCTCGACGCTCTGCTTCGGCCGCTTGGACCGGGTGGGTCTTTAGAGTTCAGACGAGCCGTCTTCGACTTTCGAACCGATCAGCCAGTCGTCGCACCGCTTGAGCGTGCTGAACCGGATACGATCTTGCTGTTCGACGGTGTTTTCCTGTTGCGTCCTGAGTTGCGCGATTACTTCGACTTCTCCGTGTTCGTGCGTGCCGATTTCAATGTAACGGTGGCACGGGCGGAACTGCGCGATGTGGAGCTGTTCGGGAGCCCGGAAGCAGTCCGTCTCCGTTATCGAGAACGCTATGTTCCCGGCCAGCAGTTATACTTGGCCAGCGCGGACCCTGAGCGCCGGGCCTCGGTGGTTATTAACAACAACGACCCCCTCCAGCCTTTGGTCGAAAGCGCCGTCTAACCAGAGCGCTGCAGCCAACCCAGCACTTTGTTGCAACTCCCTCGACAATGAACAGCCTCAGTCCTAAAGTGCTGGGTGGCTGAGCTTGATTCGTTAGGCAAAGATCGCGGGTGAGATGA